>C688J35102_120989919_pt1 | contig 15832 bp, 1 predicted proteins | sample HopSoiMetagenom2_FD_35102 | JGI IMG/M metagenome (IMG submission 35102)
CCCCGCCACCCCCGCCGGCACCGGCTCGCCGCCCCCGTCCAGGACGTAGACCCGCGCGTTGCTGATCGGACGGCCGATCGGCGGGTCCCCGCCCTCGCCGGCCCGGCATTCGTGGAACGTGCTCCACACCGTCGCCTCGGTCGGCCCGTAGGCGTTGAGCATCCGCCTTCTCCCGGCCCACCGCTTCACCGCCGCCTCCGGCAGCGCCTCGCCCGCGAGCACCATCGTGCGCACGGTGGCGAGCCCGGCATCGCGCGGGAGGGTGGGAAGCACGGCGGGGGGGAGGGTCACGTGCGTGATGCGCCCCTCGGCCACCACGCGCTCCAGCGCTTCGCCCGCGAGGAGTTCCGCGGCCGGGGGGAGGTGCAGCGACGCACCCCGGCAGAGGGCCATCACCATCTCGAACACCGACGCGTCGAAGCTGAACGACGCGAACTGCAGCACCCGGCTCGTCTCGTCCACGCCCAGCGTACGGGCCTGGGCGGCGACCAGGCTGGCCACGTTCCGGTGCGCGACCATCACGCCCTTGGGCCTCCCGGTCGAGCCCGAGGTGTAGATCACGTACGCCAGGTGCGCCGGGCCGAGCTCCCCCCGCTCCGGGTTCGTGGCCGGCTGCTCCCGCCACTCCGGCGCGTCGAGCGCCAGCACCGCCTCGATCCCCGCGAACAGCCCCTCCTGCGCGGCGGCGATGGACATCTGCGTCAGCACGACCGTGGGCGCGCTGTCGGAGAGCATGTAGCGCAGCCGCTCGGCCGGATAGCCGGGGTCGAGCGGCACCCAGGCGCCGCCCGCCTTGAGCACCCCCAGCACCCCCACCACCAGCTCCAGGCTGCGCCCCACGCAGATGGCCACCCGCGCGTCCGGCCCCACGCCCAGCGCGCGGAGGTGGTGCGCCAGCCGGTTCGCGCGGGCGTTCAGCTCGGCGTAGCGCAGCGACTCGTCTCCGCAGACCGCGGCCAGCGCGTCGGGCGCACGCTCCACCTGCGCCTCGAAGAGCTCGTGCAGGCACGACTCGCCCGGATACGGCGCCTCTGTCCGGTTCCACTCCTCCACGACCCGGCGCCGCTCCGTCTCGGAAAGGAGAACCAGACGCTCCACGGCGAGGCCGTCGCCGGCGACCATCTGCTCCAGCACGCGCCGCAGGTATCCGGCGTACCGCTCCACCGTCGGCTGGTCGAAGAGCGCCGTTGCGTACTCCACCCCCCCGACGATCCACCCGTCCACCTCCCACATCGACAGCGACAGGTCGAACTTGGCCCTGGTCCGCTCCGCGCCCGGCATGCGCCCCAGCTCCAGCCCCGGCAGCCGCAGCTCGCCCCGGGGGACGTTCTGCCAGACGAACGACACCTGGAACAGCGGGCTGTGGGCGCGGCTGCGCGTGGGCTGCATCAGGTCCACCACCTGCTCGAAGGGGATGTCCTGGTTCTGCTGCGCCTCCAGCGCCCGCGCCTTGACGTGCTCCAGCAGCTCGGCCACCGTGGGTGCCTCCGACAGGTCCACGCGAACGGCGAGCGTGTTGACGAAGAACCCGATCAGCCGCTCGATCTCCGCCCGGCCGCGGTTCGCGGTGCCCGTGCCGACCACCACGTCCGTCTGCCCCGAAAGCCGGCTGAGCACCACGGCCCAGCCGGCCAGCAGGGTCATGAAGAGCGTGGTCCCGTGGCGGCGGCCCAGCTCCTTGAGCCCCGCCGTCAACGCCTGGTCGAAGCGCACGCCCAGGTAGGCGCCCGCATGGTCCTGCCTCTGGGGACGCGGACGGTCGGTGGGCAGGTGGAGCAGCTCGGGCGCGCCCGCCAGTGTACGCGTCCAGTAGCTCGCCTGCGCTTCCAGCACCCGGTCCTCCACCCAGCGCCGCTGCCAGGCGGCGTAGTCCGCGTACTGGACCGGCAGCTCGGGAAGGTTCGCCTCCGCGCCATGCGCGTGGGCGGCGTAGAGCGCGGAGAGCTCGCCGTAGAGCACCCCCGCGGACCAGCCGTCGCTGACGATGTGGTGCAGGGTGATGAGCAGCACGTGATCGTCGGCGTCCAGCCGGATGAGCCGGCCGCGGACGAGCGGCCCCCGCTCCAGGTCGAAGTGTCCGCGCGCCTCCTGGAACCCCAACCGGCCGAGCTCCGCCTCCGCGTCCGCCCGTTCGCTCAGGTCGTGCTCCACCAGGTGGAATCCGCTCGCCGCCGCCGGCGCGATCCGCTGCTCCGGGACGCCGTCCACCTCCGCGAACGTGGTGCGCAGCACCTCGTGCCGGGCCACGATGCCGTCCAGCGCGCGCGCCAGCGCCGCCCGGTCCAGCGGGCCCCGCAGGCGCAGGCGCTTGGCGATCTGGTACGTGCTGCCCAGGTCCCCCATCCGCTCCAGGAACCACAGCCGCTGCTGGGCGAACGAGAGCGGAAGACGGCCCTGCCGCGCGGCGGGCTCGATGGGCGGCAGCTGCGCCCGCGCCGCCGCCTCCAGCTCCCGCGCGAAGTCGCCGAACACGGGCCGGGTGAACAGCTCGCCGAGCGCGACCTCCACCCCCAGCGCCTGCCGCACCCGCGAGATCACCTGCACCGCCAGCAGCGAGTGCCCGCCCAGGTCGAAGAACTGGTCGCGGCGGCCCACCCGCTCCACGCGCAGCACCTCGGCCCAGATCCCGGCCAGGATCTCCTCCACGACCCCGGCCGGCGGCTCGTAGGCGCGCGTGGCGTACGCATCGCCCTCGGGGGCGGGAAGCGCCTTGCGGTCCAGCTTTCCGCTGGGCGTGAGCGGGAACTGCTCCAGCCGCACGTAGGCCGCCGGCACCATGTACCCCGGGAGCGACGCGGCGAGGTGCGACCGCAGCGCGTCCGCGCCGGCCGTCTCGTCGCCGACTACGTACGCCACCAGCCGCTTCTCGCCCGGCACGTCCTCGCGCGCCGCCACCACCGCCGCGCGCACCCCCGCCAGCTCCGTGAGCCGCGACTCGATCTCGCCCGTCTCGATGCGGTAGCCGCGCACCTTCACCTGGCCGTCGCCGCGGCCCAGGAACTCCAGGATCCCGTCCGCGCGCCACCGGCCCACGTCGCCCGTGCGGTACATCCGCGCGCCGGGCTCGGCGGAGAAGGGATCGGGCACGAAGCGCTCCGCCGTCAGCGCCGGGCGGCCCAGGTACCCCCGCGCCACGCCCGTCCCGCCGATGCAGATCTCCCCCGCCGCCCCGGTGGGCACGGGCTCGCCCCGGGCGTCCACGACGTAGCTGCGCGCGTTGGGGACGGGCCGGCCGATGGGCGCCACGGCGTTCGCGAACGCCTCCGTCCACCGGAACCCCGACGAGCCCACGGTGGTCTCCGTGGGGCCGTACATGTGCCAGAGCGCCGCGCGGGGCAGCACTTCGATGCAGCGCCGCGCCACGGAGGCCGGCAGGGCGTCGCCGCCGTTGATGACGCGCTCCAGCGACGTGCACGCCGGCGCGCCGGGGTGCTCCACGAAGGCCTGCAGCAGCGGCGCCATGACGGCCGTGCCGATCCCCTCGCGGCGGATGAGGTCCACCAGGTAGTCCGGGTCGCCCTGGCCGCCGGGGCGCGCCATCACGATCCGGGCGCCCGTCACCAGCGGCCAGAACAGCTCGCGCACCGACACGTCGAAGCTGAACGACATGCGCTGCAGCACCGCCTCGCCCGGCCGCAGCCGCCAGGTGTCCTGGCTCCACGCCAGCAGGTTGGCCACGCCCCGGTGCCGGTTGGCGACGCCCTTGGGACGGCCGGTGGAGCCGGAGGTGTAGATGACGTAGCAGAGGTGGTCCGGCGTGAGCCCCGGGACGGCGGGCGCCGTGCCGGGGCCGTGCGCCCACGCGGCGGGGTTCGCCAGGTCCACGGCGGGAACGCCGGCGCCGGCCAGACAGGGGGCGGGCGCGCCCAGGGCGAGGAGTGCGGCGGGCGCGCTGTCTTCCAGCATGTAGCGCAGCCGGTCCTCGGGGTACGACGGGTCCAGGGGGACGTAGGCCCCTCCCGCCTTGAGGATCCCCAGGAGCCCCACCATCATCTCCGGGCCGCGCTCCAGCGAGATCGCCACGCGCACGTCGGGCCCCACGCCCAGCGCGCGAAGGTGGTGCGCCAGCCGGTTGGCCCGCCGGTCCAGCTCCCCGTACGTGAGGTGCTCGCCCTCGAACGTCACCGCCGTGGCGTCCGGCGTGCGCGCCGCCTGCGCCTCGACCAGCGCGTGGACGCAGGCGTCGCGCGGGTAGTCCGCCTCCGTCCGGTTCCACTCCTGCAGCAACCGGACGCGCTCGCTCTCCGGCATGAGCGGCAGCCGACCGATGCGGCGATTCTCATCTGCCGCCATCTCCTCCAGCACCCGGCGCAGGTAGCCCGCCCAGCGCTCCACCGTCTCCCGGTCGAAGAGCGCCGTGGAGTACGTCACCCCGCCCGCGATGCGGTCCTCCGCCTCCCACATCGACAGCGACAGGTCCAGCTTGGCCGTCGCCAGCCGGTCCACGCCCGCGGGGACCAGCGTCAGCCCCGGCAGCCGCAGCCCGGGTCCGTCTCCCTGGGTGGTGTTCTGCCACGCGAACATCACCTGGAAGAGTGGGTGGTGCGACAGGCTGCGCACGGGGTCCACCCGCTCCACCACCTGCTCGAAGGGCATGTCCTGATGGTGCTGCGCGTCCAGCACGCGCTCCTTCACCCGCCCCAGCAGCTCCGCCACGGTCGGCGCGCCCGACAGGTCCAGGCGCAGCGGGAGCGTGTTCACGAAGAAGCCGATCAGCCGCTCCACCTCGGGCCGCCTGCGGCCTGCCGTCGGCGTGCCCACCACCACGTCCTCCACCCCCGCGAGCCGGCCGAGCACCACGGCCCACCCGGCCAGCAGCGCCATGTACGGCGTTGCCCCGTGCCGCCGCGACAGCGCCTTGAGCCCCGCCGTGAGCCCCGCGTCGAGCGCCAGGTCCACGCTCGCGCCCGTGTGGTCGATCTCCGCCGGCCGCGGGCGGTCGGTGGGCAGCTCCAGCAACTCCGGTGCGCCCCCCAGCGTCCGCGTCCAGTACTCCGCCTGCTCCTGGAGGACGTTGCCCTCCACCCACCGCCGCTGCCACACCGCGAAGTCGGCGTACTGGACCGGCAGCTCGGGAAGGTTCGCCTCCGCGCCATGCGCCTGGGCGGCGTACAGCGCGGACAGCTCGCCGAACAGCACCCCCGTGGACCAGCCGTCGCTGACGATGTGGTGCAGGGTGACGAGCAGCACGTGATCGTCGGCGTCCAACCGGATGAGCCGGCCGCGGACGAGCGGCCCGCGTTCCAGGTCGAAGCGCGCGCGCGCCTCCTGGAACCCCAGCCGGGCGAGCTCCGCCTGCGCGTCCGCCCGGCCGCGCAGGTCGTGCACCACCAGGGGGAACCCGCTCGCCTCCGGGGGCGCGATCCGCTGCTCCGGCACGCCGTCGGTCTCCACGAACGTGGTGCGCAGCGCCTCGTGCCGGGCCACGATGCCGTCCAGCGCGCGCCCCAGCGCCGCACCGTCCAGCGCGCCCCGCAGCCGCAGGCGCTTGGCGATGTGGTACGTGCTGCCCAGGTCCCCCAGCTGCTCCAGGAACCACAGCCGCTGCTGCGCGAACGACAGCGGAAGGCGCGCCTCCCGGTCGGCGCGCTCGATGGGCGGAAGCTCCGACCCCTTGCGCTCGAGGTCGCGGGCCATCGCGATTTTCAGGAGCCTGCGGCGCTCGGCCAGCGTCAGGCCGGTCAGGGTCGGATCGGAGCGCATGAGCGACCTCGGGTCCTCGTTGAGAATTCAGCGGGCGAGCGCGTCCTTGCGGCGTCCCGCCAGGGATGACGTTTCAGGGCCGGCGGACTCAGGTGGAGCCTGGATGCGTCGGGGCAGCCTGCCTGCAACCAGGTCGACGCAGAACCTTTTTTCTTTTCGGCCGCTGGTTCAGTCGTCCAGCTCCAGGGCGACGCCGGCCTCGGCGCCCTGCCGCGTGTTCACCACGCCGGTGCCGCCGCCGTGGCACTGCATCCGCAGGAAGGCGCCGCCGAAGTGGTTTCCGAAGGCGAAGAGCCCCCATACCAGGTCGTGGCGCACCGCCCCCCGCTCGCCCCGCTGGAAGCAGTAAGGGACCGGCTCCACGTACTCCTGGACGATCCAGTCCCCGTCCTGCACCGCACGGGCGACGTCGTCTCGCCATTCGGCGTCGGTGCGGTACCTCCCCACGAGCACGTGGGCCCCCCCCAGCGAGTTGGCCTTCTTGAGCACCATCTCCGCCCGGCGGTCCGCGAGGTCGTCGGGGAGCCGGAACCCGCGCCCGCGAAAGGTGGTGTGCACCGGGCGCACGCTGCGGGTCCAGGGGAGGTGCTGCTCGACCAGGGCGCGCTCCTCGCCGGTGAGCTCGTCGGAGAGGGCGTGCTCGGAGATGAGCGCCAGGTTGCGCTTGTCCGAGAGGAGCACGCCGATGGGCCCGCTGATGAAGTTGACCCTCCCGAGCTTGGAGAGCAGGAAGGGGATCCGCAGGTTGGCGCCGCCGTCGTGGTGCTCCACCAGCACGTGGATCCGCCTTCCGGCGACCGTGAGCGCCCCCCGCTCCTCCGCGAGGTCCTCGGGGCCGCAGGCGAACGCCTGCCCGGTCGTCCCGCGCTCCTCCAGCACCCGCCGCAGCGCCCGGTCGTACATCTCCGCGGGCTGGAGGTCCACCTGGGCCTCATCGTGCGGCCGGCTCACGATCGCCGCGTTGAACTCCCCGCCCTTCCAGACGCCCATCCGCGCCGTCTCCTCCACCAGGTGGCGGAAGTGCGCGCCCAGCGTGTCCGGGGCGTGGGCGCGGCGGCCCTTCGCCTCCAGGAAGCGGGCGATCGGCGGGCAGGCCAGGTACAGCTCCCCCAGGGCGCCCGTCTGCATCCCCCCCAGGGAGCTCCCCGCGTTGTACTCCAGGTACCTGAGCCCCTCGCCGCCCTCCATGAGGTCCGCGCGCGAGGGGGCGCTGGCGATCCCGTTCGGCTCCTGCAGCGTGACCTCCAGGAGGTTCCTGTTCAGGTACTTGGCGCGGTAGAACTCCAGGATGCGGGCGGGATCGTTGGCCAGGAAGCGCTCCACCACCCCTTTCACCAGCCGGTCCATCCCCAGCGTCACCCGCTCGACCTCGCGGCGCTGCTCCGCCCCCATGAAGATCGGCCAGGGCTGGAGGTCGAGCTTGCGCAGCCAGCGCGGCTCGTGGATCGAGGCGAAGGTCTCGCGCTCCAGGTACTCCGGGTTCTCTGCCACGAAGTCCAGGAACTCGCCGTTCAGCTTCGACCAGCGAGCGTGGACGGCCCGGGCCTCTTCCAGGGGAGGGCGCTCGAGGAGGGAGGGCGTGTCGCTCGACATTCGGGTCTGGCCTGGTTGGGCCGTGAAGACGTGCGAGCTTCGCGTCCGCATGCACGAGGCTGTCTTCACGCGGCGTTTCAGGAATATGTCGCCAATTGTCACCCTGGCGTAAGGGTGCCGCCTCACCCGGTGGGCGAGAGGTTGTCCCTGGCTGCCCCGGATCGCGGCGCTCCCCGCGGGAGGTCATCCGAGGGCGGGCTCACGCGCCAGCGCGACCAGCTGGGCGAGCGCTTCGGGGTCGAACTGGGCGAGCTGGGCGTCGAGGATCTCCTGGGCGAAGTCCTTGAGCACGGGGCGGGTGAACAGCTCGCGCAGCGCAACGTCCACCCCCAGCGCCTGCCGCACCCGCGAGACCACCCGCACCGCCGAGAGCGAGTGTCCGCCCAGGGCGAAGAAGTCGTCCCGGCGGCCCACCCGCTCCACGCGGAGCACCTCCGCCCAGATCTCCGCCAGCGCCTCCTCGGTCTCGTCCACCGGCGCCTCGTACTCCCGCGCCGCGTAGGCGTCGCCCTCCGGGTCCGGCAGCGCCTTGCGGTCCAGCTTGACGCTGGGGGTAAGGGGAAAGCGTTCCATCCACACGAACGCGGCGGGGACCATGTAGTCGGGAAGCCGCTCGGCCAGGTGCGCCCGCAGGGCGGCCACGCCCACCGTCTCGTCGGCCGTGTACCAGGCCACCAGCCCGTTCTCGCCGGCGGCGTCGGCGCGGGCCATGACCACCGCCTCGCGCACGTCCGCGTGCTCGCGCAGGCGCGCCTCGATCTCCCCCAGCTCCACGCGGAAACCGCGCACCTTGACCTGGAAGTCGTTGCGGCCCAGGAACTCCATCATCCCGTCGGGCAGCCAGCGGCCCAGGTCGCCCGTGCGGTACAGCCGCGCGCCCCGCTGCGTCCCGAACGGGTCGGGGACGAAGCGCCCGGCGGTGAGCGCCGGGCGGTCCAGGTAGCCGCGGCACACGCTGTCGCCGCCGATGTACAGCTCGCCCGTCACCCCCACGGGGACGGGGCTGCCGGCCGGGTCCAGCAGGTATATCCGCGAGTTGGGGGTCGCCCGGCCGATGGGCACCGTGGCGCGCGCCTGCTCCGGCCCGCAGTGCATGGCCGTCATGGCCGTGGCCGCCTCGGACGGGCCGTAGGTGATGTGCAGCGCCGTGGCCGGCAGCCGCTCGTGCAGCCGGGTGAGCCCGGTGCCGGGCAGCGCCTCGCCGCCCACCAGCAGCTGCCGCAGCGACGTGCACCGCTCCAGCGCCGGGTGCTCCACCAGCACCAGGAGCATGGAGGCGTTCATGTTCATCGTGGTCACGCCCTGGGCGTGGATCACGTCCAGCATGGAGTCGGGGTCGCGCTGCCCGCCGGGACGGAGCATGGCCACCCGCGCGCCCACGCTCCAGGGCATGAACAGCTCGCGGATGTGCCCGTCGAAGCTGAGCGAGGTCTTGCACAGCAGCACGTCGTCCGCCGTGACCGTCCAGGCGCGGGCTCCCCAGGCCAGCCGGTTCACCAGGCAGCCGTGGTGGTTCATCACCCCCTTGGGCCTGCCGGTGGAACCGGAGGTGTAGATGACGTAGACCAGGTGGTCGGGGGTGAGCCCGCGGACGCCTGGATTGGTGTCCGGCTGGTGCGCCCAGGCGGCCGCGTCGGTCTCCAGGCGGATGACGGGGACGTCGATTCCCTCCGTGAGCCCGGCCACCAGCGCGTCGGGGGCGGCGTACGCCAGCAGGGCGGCGGGGGCGCTGTCCTCGACCATGTAGCGCAGCCGGTCGGCCGGGTAGTCGGGGTCCAGCGGCACGTAGGCCCCGCCGGCCTTGAGCACGGCCAGCAGCCCCACCGGCATCTCCATCCCACGGTCCATGCAGAGCCCCACCCGCACGTCCGGGCCGACGCCCAGGCCGATCAGGTGGTGCGCAAGGCGGTTGGCCCGTGCGTTGAGCTCCGCGTAGGTGAGGGTCACGCCCCCGTAGACCACGGCGTGCGCGTCCGGCGTGCGCGCCGCCTGCGCCTCGAACAGCTGGTGCACGCACGACGCGCGGGGATACTCCGCCTCCGTGCGGTTCCACTCCACCAGCAGCCGCGCGCGCTCCCCGGCCGGCAGCACCTCGATGCGGCCCACGGCCCGCCCCGGTGCCGTCTCCAGGGCCTCCACCAGCCCCTCCAGCGCCGCGTGCATCATCTCGCACACCAACCGGGCCTCGGCCGGCGACCGAACCTTGGCCGTGAGCCCCAGCGCGTCGCCCAGGTCGTCCACGTTCATCGTGAACGGGTAGTTGGAGCGCTCCTCGGCGTAGATGCGCCGCATGGCGTCCGGCGAGGCACCCCCGCTTGCGGACGCGGCGGAACGGGCCGGTCCGCCGCTGTGGCGGTAGTTCAGCAGCGCCGTGAACAGCGGCGCCGGCGCCTCCACGCCGCTGCACCGCTGGGCCAGCGCCAGCGGGGCGTGCTCGTGGCGCAGCAGCCGGGTCAGCAGCGTGTGCGCCTGCCGCACGCTCGCCTCCACCCCCTCCCCCGCCACCCGGATGCGCACGGGGAGCGTGTTGATGAAGGGGCCCATCATCCGCTCGGCGTTCTCGCCGCCGCTCATCCGGCCGAACAGCAGCGTGCCGAACACCACGTCGTCGCGCCCCGACACCCGCGCCAGCACCTGCGCCCACGCCACGTGGCACAGGGCGGCCGCGCTCACCCCCAGCGCCCGCGCGCGCTGCCGCACCCGCCCCGCGAGCGCCGGGTCCACCAGCCGCGCCGCCTGGTCGATCCCCCTCCCGTCGCCGCGCGCGTCCAGCAGCCCGAAGGGCGCCGTGGGCTCGGTCACGTCGCCCAGCAGCTCGCGGAAGAACGCCTCGTGCTCCGCCGCGCTCACGCCCAGCCGCGCCCGCGCCACCAGGTCGCGGAACGGCAGCGGTGGGGGAAGGGTGTCCGCGCGGCCCGCCAGGTGCGCGTCGATCTCCGCCTGCAGCACCTCCAGCGACGTGTGGTCGCTGATGAGGTGATGGCGCAGCACCAGGAGCAGCCAGCGGTCCTCGGCCGCGTCGCGCGCCACGCAGGCGCGCATCAGCGGGGCCCGGCGCACGTCGATGCGGTGGTGCCGGGGATTGAACCGCGCGTACAGCTGCCGCGCCACGTCGCCGTGCGCCGGGTCCAGCGCCACCTCCTCCACGGGGAGGCGCGCCTGGCGCCACACCACCTGCACCGGCTCGCGCACGCCGTCCCACGCCACGGTGGTGCGCAGCACGTCGTGCCGGTCCATCACCGCCTGCAGCGCGGCCAGGTACCGGTCCACGCCCGCGCGGGTGGCGACCGCGGAGACGGACGCCAGCAGGTACGGATCGCCCTCCGTGGTCACCAGGTGGTGAAAGAGGATGCCCTCCTGCAGCGGGGCCAGGGGATAGATGTCCTGGACGTTGGGCGCGCCGCCGTCCACGCCCGCCGTGACGGCGTCGATCTCCGCCTGCGTGAGCTCCACCAGGGGGAGCATCTCCGGCGTGATGCGCTCGCACCCGGCCGGGATGGCGTTCGGCGGCACCCGCACCTCGGCGGACTCGCCGCCCACCTCGGCCGCCAGGGCCGCCAGCGTGGGCGCGGTGAACAGCGCCCGCACCTCGGCGTGCAGCCCGCGCTGGCGCATGCGGGCGATCACCCGCACCACCAGGAGCGAGTGTCCGCCCAGCTCGAAGAAGTTGTCCCGGCGCCCCACCCGGTCCAGGCCGAGCTCCTGGGCCCAGATCTCCGCCAGCGCCTGCTCCGTCTCGCCCACCGGCGCCTCGTACTCCCGGCACGCGTACGCGTCGCCCTCCGGCGCGGGGAGCGCCGGGCGGTCCAGCTTGCCGTTGGGAGAGAGGGGGAACCGCTCCAGCCGCACGTACGCCGCCGGCACCATGTACCCGGGCAGGGTCCGGCCCAGATGCGCCCGCAGCACGTCGGCCGCGGCCGTCTCGTCGCCCACCAGGTACGCCACGAGCCGTTTGTCGCCCGGCGCGTCCTCGCGGACGAGGACCACGGCCTCGTGCACGCCCGGGTGCTCCAGCAGCCGCGTCTCGATCTCGCCCGGCTCGATGCGGAAGCCGCGCACCTTGACCTGGAAGTCGGTGCGGCCCAGGTACGCGATGGTTCCGTCGGGGAGCCAGCGCGACCGGTCGCCCGTGCGGTACATCCGCGCGCCCGCCTCGCCGCGGAACGGGTCGGGGACGAACCGCTCCGCCGTCAGGGCCGGGCGGTCCAGGTAGCCGCGCCCCACGCCGTCGCCACCGATGCACAGCTCGCCGGCCACGCCTGCCGGCACCGGCTCGCCGACGCGGTCCAGCAGGTAGGCCCGCGCGTTGGGCATGGGGCGGCCGATGGGGAGGGGGCCGCTCGTCTCGTCCGTCACCCGCACGGGTCCCGTCACGGCCGTGGCGGCCTCGGAGGGACCGTAGCGGTTGTACAGCACGGCGCGCGGAAGCCGCTCGTGAAGGCGCCGCACCAGCGCGGGCGGAAGGGCCTCGCCGCCGCAGGGCACGCGCGCGAGCGACGTGCACTGCTCCACCCCCGGCTGCTCCAGGAACAGCTGCAGCGACGAGGGAACGAAGCTGGCCGTCCCGATCCCGTACCGGCAGACGAGCTCCACCAGGTACGCCGGGTCGCGGTGGCCGTCCGGGCGCGGCATCACCACGCGCGCGCCCAGCATGAGGGGCCAGAAGAGCTCGTACGCCGAGACGTCGAAGCTGAGCGAGGCGTTCTGCAGCACCGACTCGCCGGGCTCCAGGCGCCACCGGCACTGGAGCCCCGCGACCCGGTTGACCACGTTGCGGTGGACGTTCATCACGCCCTTGGGCTTGCCCGTGGAGCCCGAGGTGTAGATGACGTACACCAGGTGCTCGGGCCCCACGCCCACGTCCTCGGGGTTGGTGTCCGGCAGGGCCGCCCACGGCGGCGCGTTCGCGTCGACGGCCAGCACGGGAACGTCCGTCCCCGCAAAGCGCCCCGCCAGCGACGCGTGCGCCAGCAGCACGGCCGGCCGGCTGTCGTCCAGCATGGTGCGCAGCCGCTCGTCGGGCAGGTCGGGATCGAGCGCCACGTACGCGCCGCCCGCCTTGAGCAGCGCCAGGAGCGCCACCGGCAGCTCCAGGCTGCGCTCCACGCAGATCCCCACCCGCGCGTCGGGGCCCACGCCCAGACCGCGCAGGTGGTGCGCCAGCCGGTTGGCCCGGGCGTTGAGCGCCGCGTAGGTCAGGCTCTCGCCTTCGCAGACCACCGCCTCGGCGCCCGGCGTGCGCGCCGCCTGGGCCTCGAAGAGCTGGTGGACGCAGGCCTCGCCCGGGTACTCCGTCTCCGTCCGGTTCCACTCGTGGACCAGCAGGGCGCGCTCGTCCGCCCCGATGAGCGCCAGCCGCTCCACGGGCCGGGTCTCGTCCGCGGCCATCTCCTCCAGCACGCGCCGCAGGTAGCCCGTCCACCGCTCCACGGTCTCCCCCGCGAAGAGCGCCGTGGCGTACGCCACGCTCCCCACGATCCGGTCTTCCGTGGCCCGCAGGGTGAGCGCCAGGTCCACCTTGACGTGCGTCTGCGAGGACGCCGCGCCCACCCGGCCCACCTGCAGCCCCGGCAGCGAGAGCCCGTCACCCCGCTGCGTGTCCTGCCAGGTGAACATCGCCTGGAAGAGCGGGGTGTGCGACAGGCTTCGCGCGGGAGCCACGCGCTCCACCACCTGCTCGAAGGGGATGTCCTGGTGATGCTGCGCGCCCAGCGCACGCTCCTTCACCCGGGCCAGCAGCTCCGCCACCGTGGGCCCGTCCGACAGCTCCACGCGCAGGGCCAGCGTGTTGACGAAGGAGCCGATGAGCCCCTCGATCTCCCGCCGCCCCCGGTTGGCCACGGGCGTGCCGATCACCACCTCCTCCCGGCCCGAGAGCCGGGAGAGCACGGCCGCCCACCCGGCCAGGAGGGTGATGAACAGCGTGGTGCCGTGCCGCCGCGACAGCGCCTTGAGCCCCGCCGTGAGCGCCTCGTCCAGCTCCAGCAGGACGAGCGCTCCCGCGTGGTCCACCTGCGCCGGCCGCGGACGGTCGGTGGGCAGCTCCAGGAGCTCCGGGGCACCCGCGAGCGTCCGCGCCCAGTAGTCCCCCTGGGCCCGCAGGACCTCGCCCTCCACCCAGCGCCGCTGCCAGGCCGCGTAGTCCGCGTACTGCACCGGGAGCCCGGGAAGGGCCGCCTCCGTGCCCCGCGCGTGGGCGGCGTACAGGGCGGCGAGCTCGTCGAAGAACACGCCCATGGACCAGCCGTCGCTGACGATGTGGTGCATGGTCAGCAGCAGCACGTGGTCGTCAGGGGCCAGCCGGATGAGCGCTCCGCGGATGAGCGGCCCCCGCGCCAGGTCGAAGGGCGCGCCCGCCTCCTCGGCCATCTGCCGCTCGAGCTCGGCTTCCGCGTCGGAGCGGCCGCCGAGATCGTGCTCGACCAGCGCGAACCGGCACGCCGCCGCCGGCGCGATCCGCTGCTCCGGGACCCCGTCCACCTGCGTGAAGGTGGTGCGCAGCGCCTCGTGGCGGGCCACGATCCCGTCCAGCGCACGCCCCAGCGCCACCCGGTCCAGCTCGCCGCGCAGGCGCAGCGGCGCGCGAAGGTGGTACGTGCCGCCCAGGTTCCCCAGCAGCTCCAGGAACCAGAGTCGCTGCTGCGCGAACGACAGCGGAAGCCGGTGTGCCCGGTCCGCGGGCACGAGGGGCGGCAGCTCCGAGCGCACCGCCGTCTCCAGCTCCCGCGCGAACTCGGCCAGCACGGGGCGCTCGAACAGGTCGCCCAGCGCGGCCTCCGCCCCCAGCACCTGCCGCACGCGCGAGATCACCCGCACGGCCAGGAGCGAGTGCCCGCCCAGGTCGAAGAAGTCGTCCCACCGGCCCACCCGCTCCACGCGCAGCACGTCGACCCAGATCTCCGCCAGCGCCTGCTCCGTCTCCCCCACGGGCGCCTCGAAGCCCTGCCGCGCGTAGGCGTCGTCCTCCGGCGCCGGGAGCGCCCGGCGGTCCACCTTGCCGTTGCGGTTCAGCGGCAGCTGCTCCAGCCGTACGTACGCCGCCGGCACCATGTACGCCGGCAGCCGATCGCCCAGGTGCGCCCGCAGCACGTCCGCCGACACCGTCGCGTCCGCGGCCACGTACGCCACCAGCCGCCTGTCGCCCCGCGCGTCCTCGCGTACGACGACGACGGCCTCGCGCACGCCCGCGCGCTCCAGCAGCCGCGCCTCGATCTCCCCCGGCTCGATGCGGAAGCCCCGCACCTTGACCTGGTGGTCCGTGCGGCCCGCGAACTCCAGCCTCCCCTCCGCCGTCCACCGGCACAGGTCGCCCGTGCGGTACAGCCGCGCCCCCGGCTCGCCGCCGAAGGGATCGGGAACGAAGCGCTCCGCCGTCACTGCCGGACGGCCCAGGTAGCCGCGCGCCACGCCGTCGCCCGCCAGGAACAGCTCGCCGGCCACGCCCACGGGCACGGGCTCCCCCGCCCCGTCCAGCACGTAGGCCCGCGTGTTCGCCTTGGGCCGGCCGATGGGCAGGCCGCGCGCGCCCTCCGGCACCTGGCGCACGGGGTGGGCGATGGAGAACGTCGTCGTCTCCGTGGGGCCGTAGCAGTTGTAGAGCGTGGCCGGGCCGCCCGCGCTCAGCACCCGGCCGTACGCCGCGGGATCGGTGCGGTCGCCGCCCGTGAGCACGTGCCGCACCCCCGCAAGGGCGTCCGGGATCATGCGCGCGAAGTGCTCGAAGAGGACGGGGGTGATGAGCAGGAGGGTGATCCCCTCGTCGCGCAGCAGCGCGCCATACGCCGGCGGGTCCAACAGGGTCGACTGCGGGACGACCACCACCCGTCCGCCGGTCAGCAGCGGGCCCCACGCCTCCAGGGTGGCCGCGTCGAACGCCGGGTTCGCCGCCAGGGCCGCGCGGTCGTCCGGGCCCAGCGCCACGAAGCCGTTGCTCAGCACCAGCTGGGTAACGGCCCGGTGCGGGATCATCACGCCCTTGGGCCGGCCCGTGGACCCCGACGTGTACATCACGTACGCCAGGTGATCCGCCGTCAGCCCTGCGGCCGACGGGTTCGTCTCCGGGAGCGACGCCCACCCCGGCGCGTCCGCGTCCACCGTCAGCACGGGGATGGACAGGCCGCCGAAGCGCTCCGCCAGGGCACGCGTGGTCAGCAGGGCCGCGGGGGCGCTGTCCTCCAGCATCCACCGCAACCGCTCGTCGGGGTGCTCGGGGTCCAGCGGCACGTACGCGCCGCCGGCCTTGAGCACCGCCAGCTCCGCCTGCACCAGCTCCGGGGAGCGCGTCATCGCCAGCGCCACGCGGACCTCGGGCCCGACGCCCAACGCGCGCAGGTGGTGCGCCAGCCGGTTGGCCCGCCGGTTCAGATCCGCGTAGGTGACGTGCTCGCCTGCGAAGACGACGGCGACCGCGTCGGGCGTGCGATCCGCCTGCTGCTCGAAGAGCACGTGGATGCACGACTCGGCCGGGTAGTCCGCGTCCGTCCGGTTCCAGGCCTCCACGAGGCGGGCGCGCTCGTCCGCCGGCAGCACGTCGAGG
>C688J35102_120989918_pt1 | contig 15826 bp, 15 predicted proteins | sample HopSoiMetagenom2_FD_35102 | JGI IMG/M metagenome (IMG submission 35102)
GCCTGCCGTCGGGCGAGAGGAGGGCGACGACCTCTTCGTAGAAGGGGTCCGCCGCCTGCCAGAGGCGGGTCGCGCGTCCGTCGGCGATGGACGTCCGGTCCAGGAACGGGTAGTCACCCTTCTGCGAGGCGCCGGCCCCGGTGAAGTAGAGCGAGCCGCCGTCGGGCGAGAACTGCAGCACCGTCTGCCCGCGCGCGTCGCGGGTGGTGAGCGGGAAGCCGGGGTCGCCGTAGCGGTCCTGGTAGCTGCGGTCCGCCAGCAGGCGCGGCTGGCCGGGGGCCGACGGGTTCACCGCGAAGCGCTTCTCCTTGCGCGTGTTCCACCAGCGCGAGAGCACCAGCGCGAAGTCGCCGCGCCCCCAGAAGGTGCCGGTGTGGCGCTGGTCCAGGTCGATCAGCTTCGTGGGCTGGCCGGTGAAGGGCGCGTCCTGCACGTACACCCGGTCGTGCACGGGCACGTCGCGGCGCGGGTCGCCGCCGTCCTGCGCCTCGGTCCAGGAGAGGGTGGCCGGCGCGTCGGCGCGCCACTCGAAGTTGCGCGGGCCGGGGATCACCGCGTCGAAGGCCGGGGGCAGGTTCTCCGCGAGCGGGAGCTCGGCCATGCGCTTCACCACCGCGCCGCGGGCGTCGAGCACCAGCACGTCGGCGGGGAAGCTGCCGGCTTCGACCAGGTAGCTGTACGGGCGCTTGATGCGCGTCACCAGCAGGTAGCGCCCGTCCGGCGAGGGGCTGAGCTGGGAGACGACGCCGGGCTGGCCGACCGCCGCCGCGGCGCCTCCGTCCACCGGGACGCGCACCAGCTGCGAGGTGAAGTAGTAGTCGAACAGGCGCTCGTCGTACGGGCTCTTCAGCATGTCCTCGAGCGTGCGCACCGGCGCGGGGCGCCCCGAGCTCTCCTGGATCACCGGCCCCGCGGGCACGCGCGGCCGCTCGGGGACGGCGCCGCGGCCGGCGGGAACGCGCAGCGCCAGCAGCGACCGCCCGTCGGGCGCCCAGCGGTACGGGTTGCCGAAGGCGGCGTTGAGCACCTCCGGGAGGAGCCGTCGCGCCGTCGCCGTGCGCGCGTCCGCGACCCAGAGCTCGATGCCGCCCTCGCCGAAGAGCGTGAACGCCAGCTTGTTCCCGTCGGGCGACCACTGCGTGTAGGCAATCCGCGAATGGGGCGGGAGCCGCACCTCGCGCTTCGCGCCGCCGGCCAGCTCCTGGAAGGTGATGGAGGTCAGGTACGCGACCCGGGCCGCGCCCCAGCCGTTCGTCCGCGGGTTGATGCGGTAGCCGGCGAGCGGCAGCCAGGGCTCGGCCAGCTCGGCCAGGCTCGGCAGGTTCTCGCGCCCCAGCAGCGCGAGGGTCGTCCGCCCCGGCGACACGGAGACGCCCGGCGTGGGCGGGGTGTCGAGGATCTGCGGGATCGGCGCGGGGGGCACCAGGTACCCACCGGCCTGCCGCGACGCGGCGGGTTGCGCGGACGCGGACGAGACCGCCAGTGCGGCGGCTGTCAGCAGCGCCAGGCCGCGGGACTTCACGGACGGGAGCATGGTCCTCCTCCGGGTGATGATGGTTCCATCGGATGTCCTGTTTCCGCAATCTGGGGGCGATGCCCGGGGAACTGCAATCTCACGCAGATACGCAGGGACGCGGTGGTGGACGCCCGGTCTCGGCGAAGCCGTGATGCAGGCGCTCGGCGACGCGCTGAGCGCCGTTTACATGGACACGCCCCCGCCGCCGCGGCCGAACCCGCGAACGCGGCCGGCGTCCGGGCAACAGCGGGGACACGTCGTGGCGCGGACATGCCGTCGAGGGAGTCCGCGAAGGCGGACTTCGGGCCGTTGTTGCCGCGAATTCCATTCGCCCCCGCACCCGCATGCGGCGCATCCCGCCCGCTGGAGGGGCCTCAATATGTTTGCTTGCGTTTTCGGCCGGAACTGACACACACTGGAGGTGCAGTTCCTTCATCAACCCCTTTCAGGCGAGGTGCCCCATGTCCGACACCGGAACGCAGCAGTTCGACGCCGCCATCGCCCCGATCAGCAACGTGGCCGTGGTGACCCAGGGGCAGTTGGGCCCACAGATCGTGGGGAGCGGCACCCTGAACTTCCAGGGGCCCGGCACGCTCTACCTGTACTTCTCGCCCCAGCAGGACGGCCAGTCGTCGGTGCAGTACGCCAACAACTTCGGCAATCCCAACATCCCGCTGCAGCCGCGGGTGTGGACGACGATCCCCAACGTCCAGAGCCTGAACGTCAGCTACCAGGTGAACCCGGGCTCGGACCTCAAGCTGGCGTGGGCCCTGAGCAACTGACGTCGCGCAGCAGTCGCGGAGGTACGACGAAGCCCGCCGCCCCGGAGTCAGGGGCGGCGGGCTCGGTTTGGGAGAGGAACGGAGCTCGGCCGGCCGCCTTCAGGGCTCCGGCGGCTGCGCGTGGGAGAGGGTGCCGCGCGCAGTGAGGCCCGCATCGTCCCGCCAGTCGAACGACAGCCCGCCGTGCGCCGGCGCGAGCGTGACCACGCCCCGGTCTACGCAGGTGCCGAAGGTGATACGCTCCAGCAGCTCCACGCGCCCCCCGCCCGCCTCGCGCAGGACCAGGTCGCCGCCGCACGTCAGCGACGGGTAGGTGATGGTGCCGACCACGTCGCCACGCGCACCGCTCGCCAGCGTCAGCGCGATCGTCCACTCCACGCCGGGCTCGTCCGCTTGCGATCCCGTCCCCTTCCACGACCCCTGGAAGCTGGCCGGGATGCCCTGCGCCGCGGCGCCCGAGGCGGAGAGGAGGCAGGCAGAGAGAACGAGTGCGGCGAGTCGCATGGGATCTCACGGGTGGGGGAGGGATCGGACGAAACGGTTACATCTCTACGCCCCCGCTCGGCGATGGACAAGGATTCCGGCCGCGGACCCGTCGAACGCGAAGGCGGCGGGACGACCGCGCCCCGCCCGCGGCCGCGTCCGCCCCGTACAGCGGGTTGGACCCGGGGCTACAACGGGCTCTAAAAGTCCGCCTTCGCGGCGCCTTCGCGGACTGCGCGTCGGGTTCTCTGCGAAACACGGGCGTGGGCGCCGTTGGATTTCGGATCGGGTGGACGATGGGTTCGCGGCGATGCCGTGGAAGGGAGTCCGCGAAGGCGGGCTTCGGGCCGGCGTTGTCGCGGAGATCCGCCCGACATCAATCCGGGTCCGCGGCCAGGCCGTCTCCGTTGCAGACGGTCAGCGCGGGTGCGCTTCGGACGCCAGCAGGTCGTAGCGCTCGCGCGCGATCGCGATCACCTTGCGCAGCTCCTGGAACGCGCCGGCGCTCACCGCTCCCGCCACGTGCAACACCAGGCCGGTCTTGGACCAGTTGCAGTCGTCACCATCCGTACCCGGGCACCAGGCGCGGGCGCGCACCTTCAAGCCGGCGCACTCGAGGCGTGCCGAAACCTCGTCGTTGATGAACGCCAGCAGCTCGGCCGCGCTCACAGCCTGGCGGCTCGTCCCGGTGGCTACCCCCTGGTCGTGCGCGGTGGCGGCGGCTGCGGCTGCGGGGCGGCGGCGCGGGCGGACGTTGCGCGTGGTGAGGGTCGGGACCGGGGAGATCATCGTGCTGCCGGAGTCCGGGTTCAGGTCGATGGGGTCGTCGTGGGGCAAGGCAGATTGCGGGCCGCGCCCTCACGAGCCGAAATCGTAGCGGTCCCGCCGTTTATCTTCGTTTCTCACTCCCCATCCGCTGTCGTCGTTCTGTACGGCCGTACAGGATTTCGACACCTCCGGCCGCCGTTTCCGCAGCTTCGGAACGAGGCTTTGCCCGGGTCCGGAGCGAGGGATAGATTCCGCGCGTCGTCCGCACCCCTGCAACCGGCCGCCACATGCCCGTCGAAAAGCCCGAGAAGTCGCGCCCCCGTGTCTACCTGATCGACGGCTACGCGCTCATCTACCGCGCGTTCTTCGCCCTGGTCTCGCGCCCCCTGGTCTCCGGGAAGGGGGAGAACACCTCGGCGGCGTGGGGGGTCACGCGCTTCCTGATCAAGGTGATCGAGAAGCACCAGCCCGACTACCTGGGGATGGTGTTCGACGCGGGGACCAGCGACCGCCACGTGGTCTACCCCGCCTACAAGGCCACCCGCGAGAAGATGCCCGACGAGCTGCGCGCCTCGCTCCCGCGCGTGCGCCAGCTGGTGGAGGCCTTCCGCATCCCCGTGCTGGAGCTCGACGGCTACGAGGCCGACGACGTGATCGGCACCCTGGCCGCGAAGGCGGTGGAGCAGGGGCTCGAGGCCGTGATCGTGAGCGGCGACAAGGACTTCTACCAGCTCATCCGCCCCCACGTCTGCCTGCTGAACCCCGGCCGCGGCGGCCCCGCGGCGGTGGAGGAGGAGTGGGTCGACACCCGCAACGCGAACGAGCGGCTGGGCGTGCCCCCCGAGCGCGTGGTCGACTACCTGGGGCTGATCGGCGACAGCAGCGACAACGTTCCCGGCGTCCCGGGGATCGGGCCCAAGACGGCGATCCAGCTGATCGAGGAATACGGTGCCGTCGAGCAGATCCTGGAGCACGCCGCCGAGATCAAGGCCAAGCGCCCCCGCGAGGCGCTCGAGGCCTTCGGCGCCGACGCGCTGCTGTCGAAGCGGCTGGTCACCATCCACACCGACCTGCCGGTGGAGTTCGACCTGGACTCGCTCTGCATCGAGAAGCCCGACCGCAAGGCGCTGCGCGAGCTCTTCCTGGACCTCGAGTTCCACACGCTCATCCGCGACTTCGCCGCGCCGGACGAAGAGGAGCAGGCCGCCGCCCTCAAGGAGCGCGCCCCCACCGACTATCGCCTGGTCGACACCGCCGAGGGGGTGCGCGACCTGGTGCGGCGCATCCGCGCGCAGGGGCTGGTGTCGGTGGATACGGAGACCAGCAGCAGGGACCCGATGCTGGCCGAGCTGTGCGGGATCTCGCTGGCGCTGGAGCCGCACGCCGCCTTCTACCTCCCCTTCCGCCACCGCCTTCCCGCGCCGGCGCAGGGCGACCTGCTGGGCGGCGGCGGCGACCCCTCGCCCGAGGCGAGGAAGGCGCAGGGGCCGAAGAACCTCCCACCGCTCGACAGCGACGAGCTGCGGCCGCTGGTGGAGCTGCTGGAAGACGCGGCGGTGCGGAAGGTGGGGCAGAACCTCAAGTACGACTTCCTGGTCTTCCGCCGCCACGGGATCGCCCTGGCGGGGATCGACTTCGACACCATGGTGGGGAGCTACCTGCTGGAGCCGGGGCGGCGCGAGCACGGGCTCGACTCGCTCGCCATCCAGCACCTGGACCACCAGACCATCCGCTACGAAGACGTCACCGGGAAGGGGAAGGCGCAGGTCGAGTTCGCCGAGGTGGAGGTGGCGAAGGCGGCCGAGTACGCCTGCGAGGATGCCGACGTGGCGCTCCGGCTGCACGAGCGCTTCGCCCCGGAGCTGGAGCGGCTGCACCTGGAGCCGCTCTTCCGCGAGATCGAGATGCCGCTGGTCCGCGTGCTGGCCGAGATGGAGTGGAACGGCATCCGCATCGACGAGGCGTTCTTCGAGCAGATGGGCGGGGTGATGCGGGGGCAGCTGCGCGACCTGGAGGCGGCGATCCACGCGGCCGCGGGGCAGGAGTTCAACATCGGCAGCACCCCCCAGCTGCGCGAGATCCTCTTCGGCAAGCTGGGGCTCCCCGTGGTCAAGCGGACGAAGACCGGCGCCTCGACCGACGTGGACGTGCTGCAGGCGCTCGCCGCGCAGGGGCACGAGCTGCCGCAGCTATTGATGCAGTACCGGCAGATCGAGAAGCTGCGCGGCACCTACGTGGAGACGCTGCCGCGGGCGGTGAACCCGGAGACGGGGCGCATCCACACCTCCTTCAACCAGACGGTGGCGGCCACGGGGCGGCTGGCATCGTCCGACCCCAATCTCCAGAACATCCCCATCCGCACGGAGATGGGGGCCGAGATCCGCCGCGGCTTCATCCCCGCCGAGGGGATGCGCTTCGTGGCGGCGGACTACTCGCAGATCGAGCTGCGCATCCTGGCCCACTACTCGGGCGACGAGGCGTTCGTCGAGGCCTTCCGCGCCGGCGAAGACATCCACCGCCAGACCGCCGCGCTCATCTTCGGCGTCGCGGTCGAGTCGGTGAGCAAGGAGATGCGCGACCGGGCGAAGACGGTGAACTTCGCGGTGATCTACGGCATCGGCCCCTACGCGCTGGGGCAGAAGCTGGGGATGGGCGGCGCCGAGGCCAAGGAGTTCATCGACCAGTACTTCCAGCGCTTCCCGGGCGTGCGGCGCTACCTGGACGAGCAGATGGAGAAGGCGCGGCAGACGGGGTACGTGGAGACGCTCACGGGGCGGCGGCGCTACATCCCCGAGATCAACGCGCGCAACTTCAACGTGCGCTCCTTCGGCGAGCGCGCGGCCACCAACGCGCCCATCCAGGGCACCGCGGCGGACCTGATCAAGATCGCCATGATCCGCATCCAGCAGGACCTCGACGCGCGCACCGACGGCACCAAGATGCTGCTGCAGGTGCACGACGAGCTGTTGTTCGAGGTCCCCGCCGCCAACGTCCCCGAGGTGCAGGAGCTCGTCCGCGACCGCATGGAGGCCGCCGCCGCGCTCGACGTTCCGCTCCGCGTCGAAGGCGGCGTCGGCACCAACTGGCTCGAGGCGAAGTAGCGCTCGTTCCGCGGCTGTCTTTATCTCACGCAGAGACGCAGAGCCGCAGAGAGATCCGGCGATCCCTCTGCGGCTCCGCGTCTCTGCAAAAGGCGTCATCCTGAGCGTCGCCGAGCGCGAGCGGGATGCGCCGTCAGCCCGGCAATTCGATCCGCGTCCCCTCCGGCATCCGCAGCCCGAAGCTCTCCGCCAGGACGGCGAGGAGCTCCTCCGGCCCCTCGATCTTCCGCCGCGTCACCTCCGTCCCGTCGTCCACCACCAACTCGCCGCCGCGCAGGACGCGGCGCACGCCGGGCGCGGCGAGCTGCGCCGTCACCGTCTTGCGGAAGCGCGACTCGGGGTGCGTCGAGGTGAAGTGGTTCGCCATCTCGTAGTCCACCGCGTGCTGCGGCTCCAGCGTGAAGGCGTAGAGGTCCGTCCATCCGTCGCCGTGCAGCGACTGGAGCACCCACGCGCCGCCGTCTTCCTGCACCACGCGGTAGCTCCAGGTGAACTGCTCGCTCACCGCGCCGCCGCGGAACGGCACCGGGTGGAGCAGCCCCTCCGCGCCGAACCCCACGTCCGCCACCCACGTCCGCCCCTCGCAGCGCACCAGCAGCAGCATGTGCGTGCGAGGGAGAACGGTCGTGGCGCCGTAGCGCACGCGCGCGGCCAGCCGCGAGACCGTGAACCCGATCTCCTCCAGCACCGCGGCGAGCAGCGAGTTCTGCTCGAAGCAGTACCCGCCGCGCCCGCCGTGCACCAGCTTCGCCTGCAGCGACGCCAGGTCCAGCCGAATGGGCCGGCCGAGCAGGATGTCGAGGTTCTCGAAGGGGATGTGCGTGGCATGCGCCAGGTGCAGCGCGCGCAGCACCTCTTCCGTCGGCTCCAGCGCGCCCTCGTACTCCACGCGGCGCAGGTAGGCCGCGAGGTCGAGCGAGGGCGATGCGGTGTTCGCGGGCTGCATGAGGGAAGGGATGGTGAGGATGAATTGTGCAGACACTGTCTGCACAATCTGGTTGGAGCCTCGGCAGGCAGCTCGAAATCCTGCCGCGACGGCCAGCGATGGAGATTGTGCAATCACCGATTGCACAATTCACATGGCGGCAAAGATCCCAAACTCGTGCCGTTCAGCCAGGCCCATCCTCAGCCCGGCGCGCTCTCCTGCAGCCTGAAGCCCTGCCGCGCCCAGCTCGCCAGCAGCGCGCGCACGGCGGGGTTGCGCGCGGCGCCGCGCTGGTGCAGGTCGCGCAGCGCGGCGATGCCGGGCTCCTTAAGGGCGTAGAGCTGGCGCATGGCCTCGAAGGGCGCGTCGGGAAAGTCCTCCTGCCCCTCGGGCTGCACCACGATCCCACGCAGGAACGCGATCCACGCCTCCACCTGGGCGGGGGTCTTCGGGTCGGGCCACGACGAGATCGCCATGTCGCGCACCTCGGGGTACGCCGCGGCGGCGCGGTACACGCGCAGCATCCGGTCGAACCCGGTGGAGTCGCGGCCGAGCTGCATCACCGCGCGCACCCGCGCCAGCCGCGTGGGCGACGTGGTGGCGATGCGCTCCAGCCCCGCGAGCAGGGAGTCCAGCCTCGCGGGCGGCACCTCGGGCTTGTGCATCAGCGCCCACTGCACGGCGCCGATCCCCTCGGTCCCGCCGCTGCGGTTCGTCACCGCGTCTTCCTCGAACGCCTGCAGCATCCGCTCGGCCGAGGGGAGCTGACTCGCCGTGAGCTGCTGCGCCGCGGCGGGGCTCGCCGCGAGGGCCGCGCAGGCCAGGACCGGGAGATGCGACCACTTCATCCGTAACCTTCTCGCAGTCAAAGGGATGGGTCGATGGAGGCGCGCCGGCGGGAGGCCGCGCGGGCCACTGCTACCCCGCTGCCGGCGGATGGATCGCGCGCGCCCACGCGGGGCCCGCCGCCAGGATGCGCGCCTGTACCGGGCAGTCGTCGCGGTGCGCACCGGGGAGGTAGCCGGTGCTCATCAGGAACTCGCCCACGATCTCGCCGCCGGTGAAGCGGAAGGTGCGCTTGAAGAGCTTCACCCACTCCTCCTTCGAAAGCGGGTGGTGCGCGTCGAGCCATCCCCCGAACGAGCCGTGCGAATCGCGGAGCTGCTGGATGCGGCGCGCGTTCTCGATCACCGCGTCGACCTTCAGCCGGTTGCGGATGATCCCGGCGTCCGCCAGCAGCCGCGCCCGGTCCGCGTCGCCGTACGCCGCCACCCGGTCCACCTCGAACCCGTCGAAGGCGCGGCGGAAGGCATCGCGCTTCTTCAGGATGGTGAGCCACGAGAGCCCCGCCTGGTTGATCTCCAGCGCCAGCCGCTCCAGCAGCTCGTCGTCGCCGGTGAGCGGAAAGCCGTACTCGTGGTCGTGATACGGCCCGTGCCACTCGTGCCCGGGCGCCGCGTCGCAGTAGCTCGACATCGTTCGGGGGAAGATGGGAGGAAGATGAAATCTCGGCCGCGAGGTCCGGCGGGGCGGCACGCCGCACCACGCGCCGGGTAGAGTCCCAAGTTACGTGCCGCGCCCCTTTCCCGCAGCCGCCGGCACGGTCCCCGCAGGGGTTTCGCGCACTGGCGCATCCGGCTCGCTGCGGGGCCGCGGCAACGATGTAACTTTCGCATCACGGCGGAGCGCGCTAGTATGCACGCTCTACGCTTTCGGAAATGGAGGTCTTTATGGCCCACGGTCACCGGGCGCGCCCGAGCGCGCCCGCCGCATGAGCGACGATCTCGGCCCCCAGCCCACGCACCATCCCTTCGTGCTGGGGATCGTGGGAGACTCGGGGAGCGGCAAGAGCACCGTGGCCGAAGGGGTGGCCGCGCTGATCGGCCCCGACCGCGTCTCCACGCTCGAGCTGGACGACTACCACCGGCACACCCGCGCGGAGCGGCAGGAGCTCGGCCTCACCGCCCTGCACCCCACGGTGCACAACTTCCCGCTGATGCAGGAGCACCTCCAGCTCCTGGGCCGCGGGCGTCCCGTGCGCAACCGGCGCTACGACCACACCGACGGCACCTTCGGCGCGGCGCGCACGGTGGAGCCCAATGAGGTGGTGCTGGTGCGCGGCCTCCTCGGCTTCCCCAGCGACGAGCTGCGCGCGGCGTACGACCTGGCGGTGTTCCTGCAGCCCGAGCCCGAGCTCCTCTTCCGTTGGAAGCTGCGGCGCGACGTGAAGACGCGCGGCTACACCGAGGCCGAGGTGCTCAAGCGCATCGCCGGCCACCTGCTCGACAGCAAGGAGTACGTGCTGCCGCAGGCCGGCCGCGCGGACCTGGTGGTGCGCTACGAGATCCCCGAGTGGGACGCGCCCGACAGCGAGGTGACCGCCGCGCTCACCCTGCGCCGCGGCGCCGCCGAGGCGGTGCGCGGCAACGGGATCATGCACCGCTTCGGCGAGCACGTGAGCTTCCGCGAAGACGGCGACGCGCTGGTGGTGGGGGTGGACGCCACCCTGCCGCAGGAGATGGTGGACGCGTGGGCGCAGGAGCGCTTCGGCGACACCTTCCAGCCGGAGGCGCTGGGCCGTTTCATGGACGAGGACGGCAGCGACGGCCGCCTGGTCCCCCTCGCCTTCTCCCAGGTCCTGATCGCCGACCTCACCCAGAAGCTGCGCCGCACCGCCGGCGCCGCGCACGAGCTGGCGGGCGTCGTGTAGATCGCTTCGCCCAGCAGGTCGATGTCCGGACGAGCGCCGGTTCTCAGTCGAGAACCGGCGCTCGCTGCCTCCCCCTCCGAAACGGATTCGACGTGTTCAACCGGAGGCCCGGAAGACACGGTCTTGCGCTTCCGGGTTTGATACGCTAAATCTTATCAAGCGGAAACGCCATGAGCGACCACTGCGCGGTTTTCTACCTTCCGCCGGCTGATCGGCAGATGAAGAAGCTCGCGAAGCAGGATCCGAAGCGTTTCGCGATCGTCGATGGGAGGATCCAGCAGGTGGAGGAAGACGGCTGGATCCTCTCGACGCGGAGCGAGCTGGTGAAGGTGCTCCGCAACGACCTGTGCATCGGGGAGATCCGGGACCTTGGGAGCGGCGGATACCGTCTGTTCTTCTTCTGGCAGGACTTGCCCGAGGTGAAGGAGCTGTATGTGACCCACGTCCTCCCCAAACGCGACGTGGATGCGAAGGCGCGGCTGAACGAGGTGATCGCCGCCGTGGCGAAGGTGAGAGAACGCTTTCTTGCGGAGGGATGACCGATGTCTCTGAGGGCCCGCGCGGTTTCTGCACGCGATCTCGCCGCCGAGGTGCGAAGCGAAATTCCCGCCGTTGCGGTGGCGGAAGAGGAGCTTGTCACGGTGCTCGCGCGCAACGTCCTGCGGCTCCGGAACCAGCGCGGGATGACGCAGCGCGACCTCGCGCGCGCCCTGGGCGTTTCACAGCCGCGCATCGCCGAGATCGAAGCCGCGCGCACCACCGCGCGCATCGACACCGTCGGCCGGCTTGCGGCGGTGTTCGGGGTCGAGCCGTCGACGCTGCTCAAGCGCCGCACGAACGCCGGCGTGAGCTCGCCCAGCCTGGCCGGCGCATCGGGCGACTAAAATAAAAAGACGGGCCTCACGCAGAGACGCAGAGCCGCGGAGGGAGTTGCCGATTCTTCCTCCGCGGCTCTGCGTCTCTGCGTGAGACGAATCGGTAAAGGCCTGGCTCACACCGAAGTCAGCGCCGCGTGCGGCTCCCAGGCCACGATCTGGCCCGCCATGGCGCTCGCGGCGACGGTGTAGGGCGACGCGAGGTAGAGCTGCCCCGGGCCGCTGCGGCCGGGGAAGTTGCGGTTGATGGCGCTCACCGTCACGTCCGTCGGCTTGCGTGAGACACCGGGGCCCGCGTTGATGCAGGCGCCGCAGCTCGGCTCAATGAAGGTGGCGCCCACCGCCTCGAACACCCGGTCGTACCCTTGGGCCTGGCAGTAGCTGTACACCTCCTGCGAGCCGCACTGGATGTAGAACTGCACGTGCTCCGGCTTGCGCTCGCCGCGCTCGGCGTACTCGCGCAGCACGGCCGCGTACATGTCCATGTCCTCCTTCTTCCCCGCCGTGCAGCTCCCCGCGTAGGCGATGTCGATCTTCACCGCCTCCGGGAGCTCCTCCACGTACAGCCCGTTGCCGGGGTCGCCCGGGAGCGCCACCATCGGCCGCAGCGTGCTCGCGTCGATGTCGATGGTCATCACGTACTCGGCGCCCTCGTCCGAGAACAGCCCCTCGCAGAGCGCCTCGGCCCGCTCGCGGCCCATCCCCCGCTGCTCCACCAGGTACTCCACCGCCTTCGCGTCGGGCGCCACGATCCCGGTGAAGGCGCCCACCTCGGCCGCCATGTTGGTCATCGTCGCCCGCTCGTCCACGCTGAGCGCCTGCACCGCGGGGCCGGCGTACTCGATGATCTGGCCGATGGCGTGGCCGTCCTTGATGTAGGGCTGGCGCAGGATCTCCAGCATGAAGTCCTTGGCCGACACGTTCTCGGGCTTCTCGCCGTGCACGTTCACCCGGAAGCTCCTGGGCACCTCGACTCGCACGTCTTTCGTGATCCAGGAGTTGAAGATGGCCGTGGTCCCCACGCCGAACGCCACGCAGCCGACGGCGCCGGCGTGCGGCGTGTGGCTGTCGGAGCCGATGATGATCTGCCCCGGCTCGGCGTACGCCTCCAGGATCTTGCTGTGGCAGATGGCCTCGGAGCCGTGCTTGCCGTGGCCCAGCTCGCCGTAGAGCCGCACCCCCTGCTTCTCCGCGAACTCGCGCTGCTTCACCTCCAGCTGGTTGGCCACGTTCAGCAGCCCCATCTGGATGCGCTCCTGCGTCATCGCGTCCTTCAGGAAAGTGAGGTGGTCGCGGAAGAAGAGGATCGACTCCGGCTCCAGCACCTTCTCGTCGGGCCCCACGTAGTGCTCGAAGAAGATGGCCGACATCGGCGTCACGTACTCGTGGCTGAAGCGGATGTCGGTCTTCACGAACCCCGAGTCGCCCGGCTGCACCCAGGGCACGCCCACGGCGTCCTGCGACAGGTCGGTCACCCAGTGCCGCGCGAAGATCTTCTCCGCCAGCGTCATCGGGCGCGAGCCGGCGCCGTGGCTGCCGCCGGGCGCGCCCAGCGTGTCGGAGCGCACGTTGGAGGTGGAGGTGGCGACGAACTGCGCCGCGGCGCCGTCCACGCCGGTGTCGGGGCCGGGCTGGTCGGACTCGCCGCTCCCGCGCAGCATGCGCACGTCCTGCCGGTCCAGGTCGTCCACCGTCTCGCCCCCGCCGTGGCAGGAGATGGGCGGCGTGCGCACCGCGCCCTGCAGCCGCGCCACGTTGTAGTTGAAGAGCCCTCCGTGCTCGATGATGCCGCGGGTGATCTCGTCGGCTCCCTCGGTGAACTCGCTCAGGGGGATGGTCTCGCCGCGGCGGATGCGGTCGATCAGCGCGAAGTTGGTGGACGTCAGCACGCCCAGGTTCTGGCAGTTCTCCCGGTAGATGCGCTCGATGTTCTCCGCGATCACCACGCGGATGCCGGCCATCATCTCCGCGTACGGGCTCTGCTCGCGCGACGACCCCTTCCCCCGCCGCTTCCCGGAGACCGAGGCCACGAAGCCGCCCTGCTTCACGCTCCCCTGCTTGATGGGGAACTCGCTCCCGGCCTTGAGCCCCAGGTAGGGGAACTCGCCCAGCGTCTCGTCGAAGTAGTAGCAGATGTACGCCGGCGTGATCTCGTCGGTGGAGATGTTGTCGCGGAGGATGCCCCGGAGCTCGTCGCCGAGCTCCAGGTCTTCGCCGTCGAGCTGGCGCCGCACCAGCTCGGCGTCGTCCACCAGGAAGAGGACGCGCCCGTGCAGGCGCACCTCGGGAGGGAGCTTCTCGATCGCGCGCGTGAGCAGCGAGGGAATCATCGAAACACCTGTGCTGTGAATGCGTTGGCTCGGTCAGGCGGAAAGATGCGGCCTGACGCGGGTCTGGTGCAAGCCGCCGCCGCACGAACGAGGCCGGACCCGGGGCTGGCGCCCGGGTCCGGCCGTGCGTGGTCGATCGACCGCCGGCCGCGGTGCACCTCACCCCCGAGAGGTCAGAGCGGGCACTCCGGCGCGCAGGCGGTCGCCAGCGTCTGCACGCACTCCTGGCCGCTGTAGCACATGCACTGGAGGTTCGGGTCGGTGGTCGTGGGGACGAGCGTGCTGCAGGGCGCGGTCGTGAGGTGCGAGTCGTTCCCGCGCACCGTGCCCCGCACACCGTCCGCCCGCGGCGACGGATCGAACGTGTCCACCTGCAGCGTGTCGAGGTCGAGCGAGAGCTTCTTCATGCGGCGTTCCTGGAAAAGGTGAGTCGATGGGGCGATGAAAAACGTTTGCGGCCTGAATATACGGCATCCCGCACGTCACGGAGAAGCCTTCCTGAACCAGTTTCTGAGATCGATCACGCGAAAGACGTCATCCTGAGCGTCGCTGCTGCGCTGACCTGCGTACACGAGGATGCCCGGCGGCGACCGCGAGCTCTGGCATGGAAGCAGCGGCGCCTTCAGGATGACGTCCTTTACAATAATCGATCGGAGAAGAGAGGTATCATCCCGCGACGCTGGCTCGGGCTTGATCCACCGGCACTCAAAGGGCCGGACCCCGGATGATGCGGGTCCGGCCACTCGGAGACGTTCTGCCCGCCGCCGGTCAGCAGAAGCAGGTGTCGCCCGCGGCACAGGTGCTGGGACAGCTGTAGACGCACGACGGCTGCTGGCAGGTGTGCGCATCGCCGGTGGGACACCTGATGTCGACGCTGCAGTCAGCGGTCTCGCAGCCGGCCGTATCGCACATGTCCGCCTGGCACGAGTCGCCGGAGCCGGTGGGGCAGTCGCAGATGAACTGCCCGCAGGTGGTGTCGGTGAACCCGTGACCGCGCACCGTCCCGACGCGGCGTCCCGCATCGCCGACGGTGTCGAACGAGTCCACCGCGAGCTGGTCGAGGTCGAGCGAGAACTTCTTCATGGATTCTGCTCCTGCAAGAGGGACGAACCGCTCCGATCGGGTGACGAACGGATGCGTTCCCATGAGACGCCGCCGCGGGCGGAGCGGTTCCTTTGCAGCGACAAACTGTTGATTGAGCGCGCACGCACTGCTACCCAAGTGATTCAGGTGCAGCAGTCGAGCGTCTCGCAGGTGGCGCAACTCCCTTGGCAACTGTACTGGCAGACGCTCCAGACGCAGTCGCTGCCGCAGCTGTGGACGTACTGGCAATCGCTGAAACCGGTGGGACACTGGCAGTCGGAGTCGCACGTCCCAACCGAGGAGTCGTCGCAGAGCGCCGGTTTGCACGTGACTTCGAGAGTGTAGTCGCGTCCCCGCACAGTGCCCCGTGGCAGGGGAGCCGCGCCGGTGTCGAACGACTCGACGCCGAGCTGGTCCAGCTCCAAGGTGAGCTTTTTCTTCATGGCTGGGCTCCGGTGCGGGTGAGGGCAGATGCGAAACGCTCCGAATAGGCAATCAAAGATGCCTTTGCACGGCGACCCCGTCCAGCCGCGGCGCGCGTCGCACGCTCTGTCGCTGATTGAAGCATACGTTACGTTGAAGATGAATTCTGATTTACCCGTGCGGCGGCTTCGATTACCTTCCGTGGGTGAATCCTCCAACGGAACCTTCGATGCGTTCGATTCCGTCGATCGCCCTGCTGGCACTTACCGCCTTCGCCGCCGCGCTCCCCGCGCGGGCGGCCGCGCAGCGCTACTCGCGGCCCGTGGGCGACGCCTCGGCCGTGGACACCACGGTGGCGTTCGCGACGGGCGACGTGATCCACGTCACCACGTATCCCAAGATGTCGACCGGGATCGAGCTCTGCGGGACGGTGGCGCGCGGGCTCCAGTGGGGAAAGCTGATGTTCGCCCGCACCGACGTGGAGACGAACAGCGCGCAGCAGGCGGTGGTGAGCTTCCCCTCCAGCGGCGCCACGCCGCTCTGCGAGCTGCACCGCTCGAACGGCGGCGACTGGCTGGTGGTGACCTTCGCCCGGCCGATCCGCGACGAGGTCGGCAGGGTCGCCCGCATCACCGTTGGGCAGGTGGTGCTCCCGCGCGCGCCGCTGGAGGGGAAGCGCGTGACCTTCACCTGGCTGCGCGAGGGCCCGTTCTACGTCGGCAGCGTCTCGCCGCCGCCGGACACGCTGGGGCCGCCGCGGCCGTGAGCGAGCCGAGCCGCGGGCGGGAGCGCGCCCGGCCCGCGGGCACGAGGCCGCCGTCTCGATCCGC
>C688J35102_120989917_pt1 | contig 15823 bp, 14 predicted proteins | sample HopSoiMetagenom2_FD_35102 | JGI IMG/M metagenome (IMG submission 35102)
TCTAACTGCCTGCGCGCGGCAGGAGCCCTTCCATAAGCTTCCAGCGGCTGATCTGGCATCCGTCGTTACGCGCGAACCGGCTCTCGACATGCTGGCCCTGCCAGGTCCCGGTAACGGTGGCGGTTTCCGGACCTCCGTAAATCTGTGTACAGGCTTTGTCCTTCGCGACCGGCGGCAATGCCACCGCACCGTTGGCCACCAATACGCGGCAGGCTGCCTTCGGATTCGGATGAGTACCGCCGGGGGGATCACACGTCAAACGCCAAGTTGAGGTTTTGCCTGAACCGTCGCGGGAGACGATTGTCAGATCGGTAGCTCCGTTCTCGCCCGGCGTTGCCGTCATGCTCTCCTCCGGTGTCGCGGAAGACGGTGTTTCGGGCATTGTGGTAGTTCCTGGGGTCGAGCCGGAGGGTCCGGCGCTCTGGTTTGCGCAGCCGCTGACGAGCATCAAAACCACCAAGCTGAGCGCCACTAACCGCACTCCCTGCACACCATCCTTTTACATGGCCGGCAAATGTATTCGATGTCCAACACTCCTGCTCGCCTCGCTGCTAGGGTCAAGCCTACTTTTGCTCGACTCAAGGCGCTTGACGCCGAGGAGAGCCGCCCGGGGAAACTGAAATCAGTGGGGGAACTTCGTGCTGTCCTGTGCCGGTCGCGCCCATTTGGCGGTCCTTGCCACGAGCCTCGCGGCCTCCGGATTGCTGACCTTCGCCCAGCTGCCGCTGGCATATGCCGAGCCGCAGAGCCCGCCAGAGCCTTCCGTTCCGGCTTCCATTCCGAGCCGATACGTCGTGACGCTGACCGATAAGCCGATCGCTACGTACGGCGGTGATGTGACGGGCCTGCGGGCGACACGTCCTGGCAAGGGCGAGCGGGTCAACGTGACCTCGAGCACTGCAAAGCGCTACCAGGCGTACCTCAAGAAGCAGCAAAACGATGCCGCCGCGAGAGTTGGTGCCAAGCCGCTGAAACGCTACGCCGTGAGTCTCAACGGTTTCAGCACCGCCTTGACTCCTGATCAGGCACGTACGCTGCAGGGTTCGCCAGGCGTTTTGTCGGTCACCGAGGATCGCCCTCGCGAGCTCCTTAACAACAAGAACCCGATCGATTTCTTCAAGCTCTCCGGCTCGAACGGCGTCTGGGCAGGGCTTGGTGGCAAGCAGAACGCCGGCCGCGGCGTGGTTGTGGGCATCGTCGACTCGGGCTATTGGCCGGAGAGCAAATCCTTCGCTGGCGATGCCCTTGGAAAAGACCGGCCGACGGCATCGGATCCTTTCCGGCCTTACCGCTCCGGCAAGAAGATCAAGATGAAGAAGGCCGATGGCGGCACGTTCACCGGGACCTGTCAGACCGGTGACTCGTTCACTGCTGATGAGTGCAACACCAAGGTGATCGGCGCTCGATACTTCTCAAAGACGTACGAGTCGCAGACTCCGGCATCACAACGCACGGACTTTCTTTCTCCTCGGGACGGTAATGGTCACGGCACACACGTGGCATCAACTGCTGCCGGCAACGCCGGTGTTTCCGCCTCGATCAAGGGTCACTCGTTCGGAAAGATCTCGGGCGTTGCACCGGCTGCCAAGCTCGCGATTTACAAAGTCGGCTTTACAAGCAGGACCGACCCCGAGCCGGCGATCTATAACAGTGACGCACTGGCAGCGATCGATGCCGCCATCACCGATGGCGTCGACGTGATCAACTACTCGATCAGCAGCTCAGACGCCATTGATGATCCCGTCGACCTGGCATTCCTCTCCGCAGCCTCCGCCGGAATCTTCGTCGCTACAGCGGCCGGCAATGCGGGGCCCGACGCCGCCACACTGCACCATGTCGTGCCGTGGGTCACCACAGTGGCGGCTAGCACGGTCGCTCCTTACGCCGGAACGGTAGTGCTAGGCAATGGTAAGAAGTATGCCGGAATCAGTACCGCCGCCTCTGCCAAGGTCGGCCCCGCCAAGCTCGTCACTGCCCGTTCCGTCAAGCGGGCATCCGCAAGCGCAGTCGATGCCGCGGTTTGCGCATCCGGCACCCTCAGCAGCACCAAGGCCCGGGGCAAGATCGTGGTCTGCGATCGGGGCGTGGTTGATCGGGTTGAGAAGTCGGCCGAGGTCAAGCGGGTACGCGGCAAGGGCATGGTGTTGGCCAATCTGACTAACAACTCAACCGATGGCGACACGCATGCCGTCCCCACGATCCACCTCAATGTGCCGTACGGCCCGGCCGTCAAGGCCTACGCCAAGAAGGCGGGGGCGACGGCGACGCTGAAACCGGGAAATCTGACCTCGACACCGATCAGGTATCCCCAGATAACGCCCTTCTCCTCGCGCGGGCCTTCGTTGGGCAACGGCGGCGACTTGCTCAAGCCAGATATTGCCGCACCGGGCGCCTCCATCCTGGCCGCGGTTGCGCCGCCATCGAACCAGAATCGCAAGTTCGATTTCTCCTCCGGCACCTCCATGGCTTCCCCGCATATTGCAGGGATCGCCGCCCTCTACTTCAGCGTCCACCCGAGGTGGTCACCCATGGCGGTGAAGTCTGCGATCATGACGACCTCATCTCGGGTGAAGAAGGTCAACGGAAAGCTCAGCCGGGACTACTTTGCCCAGGGTGCCGGCAATGTCCGGCCAGATCGGATGTTCAATCCTGGCGTGATCTTCGACGCCCGGGAACGGGACTGGCTTGGCTTTCTCGAAGGCGCCGGCTTCCACACCGATAGCGGGGCAAGCCCAATCCATCCGGGCGACTACAACTCGCCATCGATCGCCATCAGAAAGCTGGCTGGCTCCCAGACGGTGACCAGAAGGGTCACTGCCGTCAAGCCCGGTTCCTATCAGGCAAGCATCTCCGTACCAGGCGTAACCGCGACCGTAACCCCGTCGGTTGTGGACTTCGCCAACGCGGGTCAGACTGCAACGATCAAGATCACTTTTACGCGCCAGGACGCTACCTTCTCAGAAGCGGTCTTCGGTTCATTGAAGCTGACGGGACCAGGCACCAGTGCTCGGGTACCCATCGTCGTCGCACCGTAGGAAGCGGAGGCAGCAAATGTCGCCCACCGGCTACCGGAGCAGCGGTTCAGTGACCTACCGTGCTGCAACGGTGGGACGAAGGTCCCAGCGCGTGTAGAGCCTGGCTAGTCTGAGCGGCATGACTGACCCGGTGGCCGAGGAGTTGCACCGGCTGCGGATGAGCATCGACAACATGGATGCGGCACTCGTGCATCTTCTCGCCGAGCGCTTCAAGGTCACTCAACAAGTCGGTGAGCTGAAAGCCGCGCACGATCTGCCGCCCGCCGATCCCGCTCGAGAAGCCCAGCAGATTGCGCGACTGCGGGCGCTGGCCGAAGATGCCAAGCTCGACCCCGAGTTCGCCGAGAAATTCCTCAACTTCGTGATCGCCGAGGTGGTACGCCACCATGAGGCGGCCCTTAATCGGCGGGACTCCAACGCCTACGTTTCCCACCAAAACGACGCAAACGAACGATCAATGCACACCTGAGCCGGACGTTCTGCAGCAGAATTGCAGAAACGTGTGCGTCTTACCTCCGATCAAAGACTTGCGGCCAAGGCCCGGCCGACAGTGCGGCCGGTGAATAGGCAGCCGCCGAGGAAGGTCCCTTCGAGGGCTCGGTAACCGTGAGCGCCTCCGCCGCCAAACCCTGCCGCCTCGCCCACCGCATACACCCCTGGCAGTGCGGAGCCATCCGAGCGTAAGGCCCGCCCCTCAAGGTCGGTTTCCAAGCCGCCAAGGGTTTTGCGAGTCAGTACATGCAACCGGATTGCCACTAGCGGGCCGCCCGGTCCCGCACGACCCTCAGTGGGCGCTTTCGGATCCAGCAACTCGTGGGGCGACACAACCCGCAGTAGCCGGTCACCGAGGAACCGCCGAGCCGCAGCCGTGGCGACGATTTGCGGATCTTTTCCCAGTCCGCTTCGGACTTGAAGATCGCGCGCCTCGATCACCTGCCGCAGCGCCTCACCGTCGATGAGGTGCTCGCCGACCAGCTGATTCATTTGCGCGGCGAGTTCCAAGACCGATTGGGCTGTGACGAAGTCGACGCCGACCTCTTGGAAGGCCCGCACCTCTGGTGTCGGTCCAGACCTTACCCGGCCGGCGAGCAGTCGCAGATCCTTGCCGGTTAGATCACCGTTCTGCTCCGATCCGGAGAGCGCGATCTCAGCCGAGACTGTGGCTTGGTCGAGCACGAACCATGAGTAGTCATATCCGCTGCTGATCACGTGGCGTAGCGCACCGAGCGCATCGAAACCGGGAAACAACGGCGTCGGAAAGCGGTGCCCGCGCGCATCCAGCCACAACGACGATGGTCCAGCCAGGATCCGGATGCCGTGGTGGCTCCAGATCGGCGAGTGGTTCACGATTCCCTCGGGATAGTGCCACATCCGATCTGGATTGATCACCCGACTACCCGCGGCCTCGGTGATCTTGAGCATCGATCCGTCGACGTAGTCCGGTACGCCGGCGATCATGTGTTGCGGCGCTGGCGCCCAGTCGGCCGGCCAGTTCTGTCTAATGAGGTCGAAGTTTCCGCCGATGCCGCCGCTGGCTACCACGACGGCCTGTGCTGAGAAGGTGAACTCACCGATCGCGGCTCGCGACGTCTGGACGCCACGGGGCACATCGGTTGGCTCCAGAATCTGTCCCGATACGCGTACGCCGGAATCGTCGACCTCGAGCGAGGTCACCTGATGTCGTGACCGGATGCGCACCCCCTGCGAGTTCATGACCCTGTTGCCGAACGGCTCAACCAGACCAGGGCCGGTGCCCCAGACGATGTGGAAACGGGGAACCGAATTTCCGTGACCCGGGCTCGCATAACCGCCTCGCTCAGCCCACTGCACAAGTGGGAACCAGCGCACACCCAGGTCATGAAGCCAGCGGCGCTGCTCAGCAGCCGCGAAGTGCACGTAGGCCTCCGCCCAGCGGCGCGGCCAGTAGTCCTCCAATCGATCGAAGGCGGCGCTGCCGAGCCAGTCGGCCAGGGCAAGCTCTTCGGAATCGTGAATCCGCAGTCGGCGCTGCTCGGGGGAATTCACCATGAAGAGCCCACCAAGCGACCAGTACGCCTGACCTCCGATAGATCCGAGGGACTCGGCGTCGACCATGATCACCGACCGATCAGCTGCAGCCAGCTCGTGTGCCACGACGAGGCCTGATAATCCGGTGCCGACCACGATGACGTCAGAGTCCATAGAGCGAATGCTGCCACTCCGTTTTGGATCGCTTTTTGGTGTTTGCTCCCGCACGCCCGCTTGAGAGCCGCTATCCGACGCTCGCGAACGGATGCGCCATTACTCTGGGCCCCATGACCGAGGCAGCAGTCGTTTCCTCCTCCGATCTATTGCGGTTGCGGGGGCTGCTCACCGCCACAGGGCCCGGCATGGAACTGATTTCACCCGTCACTGGAGAGGTCATCGGCGAGTTACCGACCTCAACAGCTGCCGATGTCGAGGTGGGCGCCCAGATAGCACACCGCGCTCAGAAGGAATGGGCCGCTCGGCCAATCGAGGAGCGAGCGCAGTTGCTGCTGGATTTTCATGATCATCTGCTGGATCAGCGCGACTACTTCACAGATCTACTGCAGGACACCGGGACAGATCGGTTGACTGCCGTGTCGGACGTGCTCCATGTTGCTCTCACGGCGCGCTACTACGGACGTACGGCCCGGCGCTATCTGCGGTCCGAACGCGGCGAGGGCATCCTGCCCTTCATGACTCGAGTCGAACGGCATTACCTGCCTAAGGGTCTCGTCGGTGTTATCGGGCCGTGGAATTGGCCACTGACTATGGCAGTCTCAGACGGCCTGGCCGCTCTCGTGGCGGGCAACGCGATCATGCTCAAACCTGATCACCTGACACCTCTGGTCGCTCTGGCAGCGGTGGAGCTGCTGCGTACCGCCGGCCTGCCAGCCGACCTGTGGCAGGTGGTGCATGGACCTGGCGCGGTCGTAGGACGGGAGTTGATCGACGTCAGCGATTATGTCTGCTTTACCGGTTCGACTAACACCGGGCGTACCGTGGCGACCCACTGCGCTGCCCGGCTGATCGGCTGTTCACTCGAACTGGGTGGCAAGAACCCGATGGTGATCTTGGATGACGCTGCACTGGACGTGGCCGCCGAGGGCGCCGTGCGGGCGTCGTTCTCCAGCGCGGGGCAGTTGTGCGTCTCAGCCGAGCGCATCTACGTTGCCGAGTCCCTCTTCGAACCGTTCGTGCAGGCCTTCGTCGCACATACGCAGGCACTCCGGCTCGGTACCGGGCCTGACTTTGCCTTCGATATGGGCAGCTTGATCAACCATGATCAACTCGATCGGGTCAGCAGCCATGTCGAGGATGCCAGATCCAAGGGTGCGATGGTGCGGACCGGCGGTCGGCGGCGCGAGGACTTGGGTGAGCTGTTCTACGAGCCGACCATTCTGACCGGTGTCACGCCAGAAATGGACTGCTATGCCGAGGAGACATTCGGGCCAGTCGTCAGCGTGTATCCGGTCGCCAGCGAAGCGGAGGCGGTGGCCCGCGCCAATGAATCCGATTATGGACTCAACGCCAGCGTCTGGACCTCCGACCATGATCGCGGGCGCCGGGTAGCCAGCAAGATCAAATGTGGCAGTGTGAATGTGAACGAGGGCTTTGCGGCCACATTCGGCAGCATCGATGCGCCGATGGGCGGAATGAAGAACTCAGGACTCGGCCGTCGCCAAGGACGCGACGGCATCCGTAGATTCGTCGACGTCCAATCGGTGGCCACTCAGAGTGTCATCCCGCTCGCCCCAAGCCACGGCCTGGACGCCAAATCGTTCACCTCGCTGCTGACCGGCGTCTTCAGGGTCATGAAGAAGGCCGGCCGGGCCTAGCCGGATGGTCATAGACTCATCGCTTCCGGAACTGGGCGGACACGGCACTATGACGAGCTGTTCGCTCCGACGACTGCAGGAGCTTGCGATCTCAGAAACGATGTGCTGGACCCTGCAACGCGAGCGACGAAGGAATCGGAACGCGCGAACAGCTTGTCAGAGCGCCAATCAAAAACGGGGAGAGGACGTCAGATGAGCCAACGAGATCACGATCTGGTGTTGGTGGTCGACTTCGGTGCCCAGTACGCGCAGCTGATCGCACGTCGGGTACGCGAAGCCAATGTCTACTCCGAGATCGTGCCGCACACCGCATCGACGGCGGAGATCTTGGCGCGGCGGCCCAAGGCGATCATCCTCTCCGGCGGCCCCTCGTCGGTCTACGAGCCGGAAGCTCCACAGCTCGACGGCGCGCTGGTTGACACTGGCACACCGGTTCTAGGCATCTGTTACGGATTCATGGCCATGGCTCAGGTTCTCGGTGGCTCGGTTGCTCGTACGGGAATGCGGGAGTACGGCCGGACCGTGGTGAACCTGACCGATTCCAGCACTCTGCTTGCCGGATTGCCCCCCACCACGAGCGCGTGGATGTCCCACGGTGACGAAGTCACCACGGCGCCGGACGGCTTCCATGTGGTCGCCACATCAGCACGGGCGGCCGTGGCGGCGTTTGAGGACACCGACCGTGGGCTGGCGGGGGTGCAGTGGCATCCGGAGGTGTTGCACACCGAGCGCGGCCAGCAAGTGCTGGAGAATTTCTTGTTCCACATTGCTGGCTGCACACCGGATTGGACGCCAGCCAATATCGTCGAAGAGTCAGTGCTGGCCATTCAGCAGCAGGTGGGTGGCAAGCACATCATCTGTGGCCTGTCTGGCGGAGTTGACTCCGCGGTAGCGGCGGCCCTGGTGCAGCGTGCGGTCGGTAGCCAGCTCACCTGCGTCTTTGTCGATCACGGCCTGCTACGCAAGGGAGAGGCCGAGCAGGTGGAGCGCGACTACGTGGCCGCGACCGGCGTCGACCTGAAGGTTGTCGACGCCTCAGAGCAGTTCCTGTCGGCGCTGCATGGCGTCACCGATCCGGAGCAGAAGCGCAAGATCATCGGGCGGGAGTTCATCCGAACCTTCGAGACCGCGGCTCGCGAGGTGGTGGGTGAGACCGGAGAAGTCGAGTTCTTAGTTCAGGGCACCCTTTATCCGGACGTCGTCGAGTCCGGTGGCGGTCAGGGTGCGGCCAATATCAAGAGTCATCACAATGTCGGCGGATTGCCCGAGGATCTACAGTTCCAGCTGATCGAGCCACTGCGCACATTGTTCAAGGACGAGGTACGGGCGGTCGGTGCGCAGCTCGGCTTGCCTGCCGGAATCGTCTGGCGGCATCCGTTCCCGGGGCCGGGTTTGGCTATTCGAATCATCGGCGAGGTCACCCGTGAGCGGCTTGCCGTGTTGCGCGAGGCGGATGCCATTGCGCGAGCCGAGCTGACGGCAGCCGGCCTTGATCGCGACATCTGGCAGTTTCCGGTGGTCTTGTTAGCCGACGTTCGCTCGGTCGGCGTACAGGGTGATGGTCGAACGTACGGACACCCCATCGTGCTGCGGCCGGTGACCAGCGAAGACGCCATGACCGCTGACTGGGGCCGGCTACCGTACGAGGTGCTGGAGAGAATCAGCACTCGAATCACCAACGAGGTCAATGAGGTAAATCGGGTCGTGCTGGATATCACCAGCAAGCCGCCCGCGACGATCGAATGGGAGTAGTGCCGGAAGGCCCGCCCCAACGCCCAGCAGGCGATCCATCACGCTCGCCTGACAGGTCCTCGAGCAGCGTCGCGAATCGAGCCAGCCCGGCCTCCGTCGGCTTGGACATGTGGTGCGCTTGCGTCATATCCGGAGCGTATTCGTGTTGATCGCGTGCGGGGCGTACGTTTGCCACCAAAGGGGCGAAAACGAACGCCTCTAAGGCGTCAGCGGCTCAGGTTTCCCACCAGAATGGCGGAAACGAGCACCGTGGAAGAGCGGTATTTCGCCGTGGTGAAATCCACATCGATGCCATCCGGAGCGCACCTAGACTGAGTAAGAAAAGCATCGCTGCGTGCGGCTCCGCCGCAGCAAGCTCTGTCGGGAAACACCGCGTATCAAGAAGGATTGACCGTGTCCGAGATCACCAGCCCCACCCCGCCAACCGGCCTGACCGGCACTGCCCGCGTGAAGCGCGGCATGGCCGAGATGCTCAAGGGCGGGGTGATCATGGACGTCGTCACACCAGAGCAGGCCAAGATCGCTGAGGACGCCGGGGCGGTTGCTGTGATGGCGCTGGAACGCGTGCCCGCCGACATCCGTGCGCAGGGCGGCGTGGCGCGGATGAGTAATCCGGACATGATCGACGGCATTGTTGCGGCGGTCTCGATACCGGTTATGGCCAAGGCCCGGATCGGGCATTTCGTCGAGGCACAGGTGCTGCAGTCGCTGGGCGTTGACTACATCGATGAATCCGAGGTACTGACACCGGCCGACTACGCCAACCACATTGACAAGTGGCGATTCACGGTGCCATTCGTCTGCGGCGCCACCAATCTCGGCGAGGCGCTGCGCCGGATTGCTGAGGGCGCGGCCATGATCCGATCAAAGGGCGAGGCAGGCACCGGTGATGTCTCCAACGCCGTCACCCACATGCGCCAGATCCGAGGCGAAATCGCGCGGCTCACCTCAATGGCACCTGACGAGCTGTATGTGGCAGCCAAGGAACTGCAGGCACCTTACGAACTTGTTGCTGAAGTTGCACAGCTCGGGAAGCTGCCAGTGGTCCTCTTCACAGCTGGCGGCATCGCAACGCCGGCTGACGCAGCGATGATGATGCAGCTGGGCGCTGAAGGCGTCTTCGTCGGCTCGGGAATCTTCAAATCCGGCAACCCAGCCGAGCGAGCCGCGGCCATTGTGAAGGCGACCACCTTCTACGACGATCCTGACGTGGTCGCCAAAGTCTCGCGGGGACTTGGTGAGGCGATGGTGGGCATCAACGTAGACGACATTCCGCAGCCACATCGTCTCGCGCAGCGCGGCTGGTGAGCCGCTCGCCGATTGTCGGCGTGCTTGCCCTGCAAGGTGATGTACGAGAGCATCTCCGTGCGCTGAACGCGTGCGGCGCCGACGTCCGACCGGTACGTCGCCCGGCCGACTTGGACGGCCTCGATGGGATCGTGCTTCCCGGCGGTGAGTCCACCACTATCGACAAGCTCTCGCGGATCTTCGAGCTACGCGAGCCCTTGATCACGGCTTTGCAGGGCGGGCTACCGGCATACGGCTCCTGCGCCGGAATGATCTTGCTCGCAAAGAACGTGCTGGACGGGACCAAAGATCAACAAACCTTTGGTGCTCTTGATATCACCGTGCGCCGAAACGCTTTCGGGCGTCAGGTCGAATCCTTCGAAACCGACGTTGATCTTGACGGCATTGGCGGCGGTCCGGTTCATGCGGTATTTATCCGCGCTCCGTGGGTAGAGACCATCGACGATGGAGTTGAGATTCTGGGCGACGTAGTACCGCCTGGTCTAGACGAGTCGAAGATCATCGCGGTACGTCATGAGAGCGTGCTGGCCACTTCGTTCCATCCGGAGGTCACAGACGACCTCCGGATACACCGCTACTTCATAGAACTAGTACGTGCGGCGCACTGATTGCGGAAAATCAGGAGCGACCGGTTCCCTGCTCGCCCTCGGACTCGCTGGCAGATTGGGCTCCGGGCGCTCCTTCGGTCGGCCCGCTCTCGGTTCCGCTGGGGCGCTGCTCAGGACCCTCAGGTTCGGCGGCCCATTCAGTGGCGTCCTCTTCATGAGCCGCTGGAGCCACGGGGGCCTCAGGCTCGGACGGAGCCGTCGCCTCCGGCTCGGATCCAGATTGCGGCGGCGGAGAGGTCGTCTCTTGCTGGCGCTGCTCCCAAGGTGCGCCTTCGCCACCCCAAACGGAATCCTCGGCTGAAGCTTGGCCAGCCGCCTGAGGCGGCTGCCCAGGCGCCGTTGTCGAGGGCGGGGCGTACGCCGGTTGGCTCGACGGCGGCGGCGTTGCGGAGAAACCGCTCGCCTGGCCTTGCGGACCGCCTACGGGCGGATACGCCGGCGGGATGGGCTGCGAGCCTTCTTCGGGCACCACAAATAGCGCGATGATGTAGAGGACGATCGGAACGCCGGTGAACAGCGAGATCACCACGGTGAGCACCCGCACGAGCGTGGGATCCATGTTGAGGTAGTTCGCGACTCCAGCACAGACACCGCCCAAGACTCGGTTGGACTTGCTTCGCTCCAATCTTTTTGGGGCCTGCGGCGGGTAGGGGCTGCTCATGACACACCTTTCCTTAGGGGATAGCTACTGACGGTTCCGAGAAAGGACGAGGCCGAGAACACCGACGGCGACCAAACCCATGGGAGCCACGATTCTGATCACCTGCCAATTGATAGGTCCGACAAAAGTTAGCCACAGCGATCCGAGCGCCACGCAGCTGAGCAGTAGGCCGAAGATCAAGGCAACGACGTCGTAGGTTTTTCTCATCGTTGCACCTCGATGTTGCCGGCGTCTACGGAGAGGTCGAGGGTCAATGTGTGTCGCCCTGACTGGATTGGCTGCGGATCGGGAACTCGGCCGTTGAGTTCGGAGCCTGCTTGAACCTCTGTACCGTACGCGCGTACCGCGCCAAGATCAGCTCTATAGTTGATCACGACGTCCGCGTCTTTCGGCACCGTCACGACAAGCTCACCGAGATCAACATGGGCTGTATAAGTGGCGTCGCTCGTCATAGCCAGGTGAGTGAGATCGACCGACAGCTTGCCAAGGTCCTCCGAGTCCCCGGCAGCCGGCAGCTCAGCCAGGCTGGTGTAGGCGTGAGCTGAAGTGGTCCCAAGGGGTGGTGTACGCATTGCGGGTCCGGCCGCCGTAGCGATCACAACTGCGACCGCTAACACGATTCCGAGCGGAAGCAGACCTCGCGCCATGCCAAACCAGGTGGCCGCCAGCAGCGTCAAGCCGATCACGAGCAACGCTGCTGCTAGATAACCGGCGACCGGGATAGCAAGACCCAGCGCCTGAGCGACTCCCAGCCCAGACAGCGTCAGCCCGAGAACGATCAAGGAGATCAGCCGCAACCGCTTGGCTGACCTGCTGTTAGACATCCTCACGGGCGCCGCCGGCGGCGGCTCAACGTAAAGGCCGGCCGGATCCGGCTCCGCCAGGAAGGCGTCGTGCTCTACAGCCTGTGGATGATCCGTGCCCTGCGGAACAGATGGCGCCTGGGACAAATCTTGCGGTGGCGGAGTCGGCCAGTCCTCCCGGGGCCCGGTTGACGTTTGCCCGGCCGCAATCTGGCGACTGTGTTCCTCAATTCGTCGTTCCTCAATTCGTCGTTGCCATGCTGCCGCGGCTTCTGTGAACGGCGTCGGCGGGCCTGGATAGTGCACGAACTCGGGGAGCACGGGCTGAGTGGGAGCCGGAATGGAATCGGCAGCAGAGTCCGGTATTGATTTAGCGGCCTTGCCCTGCCGACTCTTGTAGAAACCGAAGTACCAAATGACGGCAATCACGATTGCAGGTCCGATGCCAAACGGGCTCAGCCAACCAAAGACCGCAAACGTCGCAAGAGTGGCCACCACGACGAGCGTGATCCACAGCTCCCGTGGCCAGCGCCGGATAGATTCGCCGAAGAGATCATCAGCCGGGGCTTTGTTGCTGCCTTCGACCGGGATCAACAACCAGCCAGCAAGATAGAGAACCAAGCCGATTCCACCGCTCAGCGCAAGCAAAGCCCAACCGACCCGAACCAGCACCGGATCAATCCCCCAATGTTGAGCTACACCGCCACACAGGCCAGCTAGCTTGGCGTCCGTCGCACTACGGCGGAGCGTCCAGATTGAGTTCATGCGCTCCATCCTGCCGAGCGGGCTACTCTCGAAGTATCAGGGAGGCCCCCCAAATGCTCCCGGCTCTTGGGCTGAAGGCGGAACCTTTCGTCCCGCAGCTCCGTCCAAGTTCTTTCGGCTCGGGGACAAGTCCGGGGCGACCCTGCTGGTCGTACGCCAAGACGCGTGTGAGGCTTAAAAGACAATGAATTTGCGGGAGCGCAGCGACCACGAGCCGCAGCGGCGAGCTGTGTTCATGACCGCCACGGACTCGAGTGAACTCGAGCCTGACCTTCACCACTCCGAGAGCGAGCCGTTGGAGCAGGCCAGCGCCGACGGTCAGACTGCGGGACCGACCGTCGAAAGACCTGATCCAGCGAGAGCTGAATCGCCAAAGCCAGCCAAGGCGGCGGGAGCACCATTGGATGCGGCGGCAGGCCCCGGCCCAGCAGCCACCGATGAGCGGCCGCGAGCCACCCGAGTGGCAGAGGGTGCCTGGTTGGGTGGTGTTTGCACGGGATTGGCGAGGCATCTCGGCTGGCCATTGCTGGCAGTTCGAGTTGCCTTCGTCGCACTGGCGACCTTCCAGTTCATTGGCGTAATCGCGTACGGCGCACTGTGGCTGTTGCTGCCACCCGAGTCCACTGTCAAGGCTCCGGGTCTGGAGTCTGCAAGTCGGGCAGGTCTGCGGGCCGAGAGCAAGCCGAAGCGCAGGATCGACTGGGGCATGTTGTTGGCACTGATCGCCCTCGGAGTCGGTCTGATATGGATCATGCAAAACACCGGGCTGGGTATTAGTTCACAACTGTTCTGGCCGGTGGCCTTCGCTTGTGCCGGAGCCGCACTGGTATGGCGCCAGGCCGACTCGGCACAGCAAAAACGCTGGCGTGAGGAGGCCGGCGGCAAGGCGTGGCTGGCTCCCTTTGTGGCCCGTGGCGGCTGGCCGTCGCTGGTACGAGTGATCGTCGGTCTGGGGCTGGTCGGTGCGGCGTTTGGCATCGTGCTCGCCCAGCGAGGACAGATCTCACAGTTGCCGGAAGTCATGGCGATGACGATGCTGGCGCTGGCAGGTGTGGCGATCGTGCTGGCGCCATGGCTGCACCGCTCGCGTACGGTCCTCAATCAAGCGAGAGCCGAACGGGTACGTGCCGACGCTCGCGCCGATATGGCGGCCCATCTGCATGACTCCGTGCTGCAAACGCTCGCCATGATTCAGCGGCAGGCCGACGACCCGAAGGCGGTTCAGCAGCTGGCTCGTCGCCAGGAACGTGAACTGCGCAACTGGCTGTACGGCGATGAGTTGCACGAGGCGACGCTCAAGGCCGCCCTCACCGCTGCTGCTGCAGAGGTTGAGGATGAGCGCGGCGTACCGGTGGAGCTGGTGACTGTTGGCGACTGCGATAGTGACGAGGCGATTCAGGCTCTGGTACGCGCAGCTCGCGAAGCCATGGTCAACGCCGTCAAGCACTCCGGAGCCGACAAGATCGACGTCTATGCGGAGGTCGATGATGAGTCGGTCGAGGTCTTCGTCCGCGATCGCGGCAAGGGCTTCGACGTAGACGCTGTGGCGGAGGACCGCCTCGGCGTCAAGGGCAGCATTATTAATCGCATGGCACGACATGGCGGCTCTGCAACGATTCGTTCCATACCCGGCGACGGCACCGAAGTACGACTGGAGATCAAGAGATGACTGAAACCACGAATCAGCCCAGCTCGCAGGTTGCACCCGCCGAGCGAGGACCGTACCGGGTCGTCATCGTTGATGATCATGCGATGTTTCGCACCGGCGTCAAGGCCGAGATCGGCCGGTCGGTAGCGGTCGTCGGTGAGGCCGCCGACGCCGTGCGGGCCATCGCGGTCATCCTGCAGACGCAACCAGACGTTGTGTTGCTTGACGTGCACCTGCCGGGCGGTGGCGGCGTCGAGGTGATCAGCAAGGTGCATGAGAAGAATCCCGAGCAGAAGTTCCTCGCGCTGTCGGTATCCGACGCCGCCGAGGACGTCATCGGCGTGATCCGGGCTGGTGCTCGGGGTTACGTCACAAAGTCGATCAGCGGCACAGAGCTGATCGACGCGATTCGCCGAGTCGCCGAGGGTGATGCGGTCTTTTCGCCACGCCTCGCCGGGTTCGTGCTGGACGCCTTTTCAGGATCGATTGATCTTGCGACGGTGGATGAGGACTTGGACCGATTGTCGCAGCGTGAGCGTGAGGTGCTTCGGCTGATCGCGCGCGGTTATGCGTACAAAGAGGTGGCCAAGGAGCTGTTCATCTCGATCAAGACGGTCGAAACACACGTCAGCAGCGTGCTGCGCAAGCTTCAGCTCTCCAACCGCCATCAGCTGACCCGCTGGGCAACCGATCGCCGGCTCGTGTAACACCAGGTCGTTACTCGCGAATTCGTGAGCCGCGGCCATTAAGGTCAGGCCATGCAATTCGCGCATCAGATCTTGGTGCTCTTTCACCTGATCGGCTTGGCTGCCCTGTTCGGCGGCTTTCTTGTCCAGGTCAGGTCGAAGGACCCCGAGGTCAACGCGTCGATGTTGAACGGGTCATTCACGCTTCTGATCACTGGGCTCGCGCTGGTTGCGTTGGAGGAGGTCGGGGCAGAGCCGGTAAACCACGTCAAGATTGCGATCAAGCTGCTTATCACGCTGGTGATCGTCGTGCTGGTGGCCAAGAACCGTAAGTTCGCCACGATTCCCCGTGGACTGTGGGGATTGATCGGCGGTCTGACGATTGCCAATGCAGCAGTGGCCGTGCTGTGGCAGTAAGGTCGATCGTGAGGTGAGGTTGTGACCGAAGATTACGTCGCCATAGAGGGTCTGCTGAGATGAGGCTTTCGGCTCGCGTGGACTATGCGCTGCGGGCGTTGTCGGAGTTGGCAGCTGCCAACGCACCACGTACCGTTGAGCAACTCTCCGAAGCGCAACGAATTCCCAACAAGTACCTGGAAAGCATCCTGGGTGAGCTGCGTCGTACCGGTCTGCTGCGAAGCCAGCGAGGCCCCGAAGGTGGCTATCGGCTGGCCCGACCTGCCGATGAGATCAGCATCGCGGACGTAATCCGGGC
>C688J35102_120989916_pt1 | contig 15818 bp, 12 predicted proteins | sample HopSoiMetagenom2_FD_35102 | JGI IMG/M metagenome (IMG submission 35102)
AACGGCATTTCGAAACGTGCGAGAAGAAACGGCTCCAGCGGCTCGCTTTGTCCGCAAAGAAGTTCTATAGCGGGTCGCGCAAACAGTTGATAGGTGATGAGAGAGGAGCCCGGATTCCCGGGAAGCCCGAACACGGGCTTGCCGTCCATTGTTCCAAAAGCGGTAGGCTGGCCGGGCTGCACCCGTACTCGCTGAAAGTGAAAATTGACGCCGAGCTTGCGCAACGTTGGCTTCACCAGGTCATACTTGCCGGCGGAGACGCCTCCGCTGACAAGGAGCATGTCATGTTCCAGGCCGCGTTCGAGCAACGGCTGCAAGGTCTCTTCCGTATCGAGCGCGACCGGAAGGATGGTCGGTGACCCGCCCGAAAGCCGAACGAGAGAAGCGAGCATGAATGAATTCGAATTTCTGATCTGGTGCGGCTCGGGCCTTTCTTCGAGTGCAACAATCTCATCACCGGTGGCCAGAACCGCTATCGAGGGTTGGCGAAAAGCCGGAACGCTCGTGGTACCCGTCATGGCAAGAGTTGCAATGTGACTGCCATCGATCTTCACACCTGGAGGTATCAGCGTTGAGCCCCGTTCTGCTTCCGCTCCCCTTGGATTGATGAATTGGCCAGGCTCGGCGTTCCGGTCCACCACGACGGAGTCACCTTGTCTTAAGACGTGCTCCACCATGATGACGGCGTCAGCGCTTTCGGGTACCGGCGCGCCCGTCATGATCTCGAGAGCTTCGCCGCGGTTCAGGGCGGCCGACTGCTCCTCGCCGGCGCGGATTTCGCCACGAACTCTGAGTGTCCCGGGAACATCGGCTGCGTGAACGGCGAAACCGTCCCGCAATGACCGGCGCAGGGTCGGATAATCACGATCGGCTAGAACAGGTAGTGCGAGTATCCTGCCGTGAGCGTGATGGAGGGGGACCGTCTCGGTTGCGGAGCTGCGTGGGAGAGAACGAACTGTCTCTATGACCTTTTGACGCGCGATTTCCCACGGAAGTATCTCGGGTGGCGCAGTTTCCGGCACGTTTGGATTGTACCCTCATTGTGACTGGCGCTAACCGTTCCGCGTCGACGCCTACATCGTCCGAAGCGATTCGGTGTAGAGACAATCCTCATCGTTTTAGAAAGCAGCGGCCTTAATTCGTTGAAGCGGGGCGGGATTCCATCAAATTCTTGCGGAAGAACTCATCCACGCGGCGCCACGCATCACGCAGTACCGGCTCACGATCGAAATAGTGAAATTCACCGGGATACATCATGAAATCCACGAGATCGCCTTTGTGCAGCTTCAGAGCGGAATCGATCAGCCGCACCGACTGCAGATAGGGCACGTTGACGTCCGCCGTCCCGTGCAGAACCAAAAGCGGGCGTTGCAATCGATCCAGGTGTGAGATCGGAGACGCGTTGTCGTAGACGTTCGGATTCTCCTCGGGTGTTCCTATACGGCTGGCGGTCCAGGCGCCATGGTACGGATCTTCGTAGTACATACGATAGTCCACAACGCCGGCCACATCGACAGCGGCCCGAAAGAGAGTGGGCTGATCTGTCACCGCAATGAGCGTAAAGAATCCGCCATAGCTAAGGCCCCAAACGCCTATTCGTTCACCGTCCACGTACGGGAGAGTTTTGAGATACTTACCGGCCATCCAGGCGTCTTTGGCGTCCTTGCCGCCAACCTCCATGTAAACGCCTTCCCGCCAGTCGCGACCGTAGCCGATGCTGCCCCGATAGTCCGGCGCAAAGACCACGTACCCCTGCTGCAGCAGATATTGATGGAAGCTGTAGTACACGGCGTAGTTGCGCTGCACATGCCAGCCATCATAGTTCTGATTTACTCCGTCACCATGAATCCAGACCACCGCGGGATGCTTCTTGCTGCGGTCGAGGTTCTTCGGAACAAGCAGCCACCCCGGCACCGGGGTTCCGTCCGCACCCGGAAAATGGACATACTCGGGTTCGACAAACGAGTCGTGGCCAAACCCGGAGCCCATGGAATCGGTCAGCCGCTTCGGGCTTGACTCTTTTCTTAAATCAATGGCGAACAGATCCGCACTATGCTGCGGGTCCGTATGTTGGTAAATGATGGAGGTGTTGTCCGCCGTCCAAACGGGCGCGATGTTTGTTCCTTTTCCAGACGTGATCGTTCGGACAGTAGCCCGCTTGGGATCGTCCTTCAGTGTAACGATCGAAAGTTGCCGGTCTCCCGGATGATCGGGAGCATTTGCGTCAAATGCAATCGATTTGCTATCGGAGGACCATACGGGCCGCCATGCTTCGAATCTGCCCTTTGTAATCTGGACGGCATCGCCGCCGCCAGCGGGCATCACATACAAATGATCCCAGCCGTCACGATCGCTCAGGAACGAAATCCACTTGCCGTTCGGAGAGGGTTGCGCGGCCTCGCCTGCACCGCCCGGTATGCTCCAGAACTTTTTGTCCGAGTCCTCGTGAACAACCCGCGCGCTTCCGTTCGTAGCGTCAGCCAAGTAAGTGCTGCGCTTCTTGAAGTCCTTGGAAGTGCGATCAAAGACGACGTGGCGTGAATCGACCCACCTTGCTCCGCCGAATCCTCCCGGCCCTTGCAGCTCAACGGGCTCGCCTCCGCTCGTCGAGGCGACGAACAGATTGCCGCCCGCCCGTTCCGTAATGGTGTAGATGATCTTGGCGCCGGAGTATTCGGGCGTTTGTTCGTGGCGGATTGTCTTTGTTCCGCCCGTGTAGAGGACGTGCATTCCGTCCGGAGACCAGGCCAGTCCGGCAATGCTTGTGTCATTGTGCGCGATGCTCTTGGGCGGGCCCCCATCGATGGGTGCAACCAGAAGCTCGGCTCCCTCGCCCTTGCTGCTTTGAACGAAAGCAAGTCGCCGGCCGTCTCGCGACAGGGCGAAGTTCGACCCGCGAAGGCCAGTGCCGTGGGCCTGCGATGACGGTTTGCCGTTTGCAATGCCAACGCGCCAAAGCTCCCCGGAATGCGGGAAGAGAATGGCCGTGCCGTCCGCGCTCCAGAAGAACTCGTTCACCTGCCCGGAAGAAAATGTCGTTAGCTTTACGGGAGCACTTGTGATCCCCGCTGTGCTGGTCAGGTAGAGGTTCCAGACACCGCCCTCGTCCCACGAAAAGGCGACATACTTGCCGTCAGGAGATGGGGTCGGGCTTGAAGGATGCTTGATATGCATCAAGGAATCGATCGTCAGAGGTGCCGCAATTAGCCTTGGTGCAATGCCAAGGAGAATTCCTGCGACAAAAGCAAGCGGCAGGCGGACAGTCTTCCTGGTCGAAGCATGGTTAGAATTCTACTCGCAAGCCAAACCTTGCAACAAACGGGCTGAGCACATTGCTCGGCCGCAAATAAACGGAGCCGTAACTGACGACCTGGCTCAGGACGGTGTTGTTGTTCCCGAGGTTAAAAGAGGTCCGCGATCGGCTCCACTCGCCAGCGTTCACTCAGTCGAAAGGGCCGCGAGACTCGCAGATCCGCCATATTGACACTCGGCAATCGCAAGTTGCCTTGCGGTAGTAGTGCGATCGTGATTGAACCTTGGTTAAGGCCTGTAAAGACTTCAGTCGGACGCAACGGATATCCGGTGTAGTGTTGAAAGTTCAAAGCGGTCGATATCTTCCATGGCAGTTCATAGGATCCATTGATTTTCCACACATACGTGGAGTCCTGGAACAGATAGTTGTCGTACCGGTTGATGTCGAAGTTTGGGTTGTTGAAATCGTCCGACAGTGCGTTCGGACTGCCGGCGCCGTAGGTCCCTTTCTGCTGCTGAATTGTTAACCCGGCCAACAGCATCCACCGCTGCGACAGACGCTTTGTCGCTGTAAACTCCACGGCGTTGTAGCTGTACCGATCCAGTGCCGCAATGTTTGTGACCTGGTAGAAGTTGGCTTGGCTTGCCTTTGCGGCGCTCAGATTGTAAAGCGTCAGCGGCTGGCTCGTTAGCGGGTTCACAAGGGGACTTCCGTTTAGGCTTGTGATCGCCGTGTAATCGGAAGGCAGTCTGGTAGTGCTGGTTCGACCGATCTGATCCTTGTTGTTGCGATGGAAATAGGAGGCGCCGACGGCGAGGTTCGAGAATAGTTGTTGTTCCCAAGTGAGTGTGATTTCGTCCGAGTAGGGATGGCGGAGGTTGGATCCACGGTGGTGAAGATACCCCCCGATGTGCTGATGATTGCGTTGTTCAAGAAACCCGTCGGATACCCTCTCGCGTCGACGGCACCAGTCCACGCATAGGTTCTGCTGCTGAACGTATTCGGATTGACGGCGGACGAAAGCTCCGCACCCTCCATTCGATAGAACCGGCTGAAGGCGGCGCGAATGACAGATCGTCCGCTTCCCGTAATGTCGAATGCCGCTCCCAGGCGAGGCGAGAAGTTGTTCCAGCGGACAGTATCCACTGATTGAGGAAACGTCCGTGCACCAAACAGGCTGCCGTAGCTGCCCGTTGCCGGGCTGCTCTGGGCAGGGTTGTAGGACCGGAAACGGTCGTAGCGAACACCCAGATCCAACGTAAGTCTCTTTGTGAGGTGCCAGGCATCTTGCACGAAGACAGCAGCATCCCGGATCTCGCTGCTGTAGGCCAGCGGAGTATTGTAGACAATCGCTTGCGTGGGTAGACCGTTGTTGTAAACGGCCGTAATATCGTTGTTGACGAGGTAACTGTAGGCATTTTTCGCGCGTCCACCCTCGTGTCCAAATTTCACATTGTGTGAGCCCCAGGCTCCTGACTTGTAGTAGCCGAGCGTCGCTGCAACTCGTCCGTGGTCGGCCAGGTTGGAGTTGCTATAAGGCGCCGAACCGTCTTCGGTAGATAGCGTGAGATCTACGCGATTGATTGCCGAAGCCGGAACGCTTGGCTGAAAGCTGAGGGGGAAGATCTGGTGCATGTAACCGATCCGAAAATCCAAGACCAGGGAGTTCGTCAGCTGGCTGGTCCACAAGCCCTGCAGAATGTACGCAGGCTCGATCTGCCGCCAGCTTGCCTGGTCGCTGACAAAGGTGTACGCGGTATCGCGACGGAAATAGCGATTCTGCTCGTTGTAGAGCCACACGAAACTCGCCCGGTTCTTCTGATTTACTTGCCAGTCCGACGATTCTTGATGAAAGGTAAGCCGACGCTCCCTGTGGTGTCCCGCGACATGACGAACGGTGTGCCCGCCTGTACCGCTTGTCCTTTGTAGACCGGAAGGTTCTGTTCGGCCTGGAACGCACTGGTCAGGTAATAAGCCGAGAGGCGCCCGTGGATTTCGTTGGAACCTGATTTCGTGATCATGTTCATGTAAATGCCTCCTACGCCTACTTCTGCCGGCGCCTGGTCACTTACTACCTGAAACTCCTGAAGCGAGTCGTGGTTGACGTAGAAAGACGTATATCCGCCGTTGCTGCCCGGCCAATTCAACCGCAGCCCGTTCCAGCTATAAACCTGCTCGCCCGGCATGCTCCCGTGCATCTGCATGGTCGATTGTTGAAAACTCTGATTGCCTGCAAACATCGAAGGTACTCGATGTAACGCCGGGTGCTTGAACCACTGTTGACCATGGGTCGCGGCCGCTGGGAAGATTCTGCAACAGCGCTTCGCCGAACGTTGTTGTGGACGCCACGCTCTGCACGTCCACTACCGGCGCGCTCTCGACCGTGACGGACTGCGTCATCGTTCCCACTTCGAGAACAGCATTCACAGTGGCCGTAAAGCCCGCCTGCAATGCGAGATTATTCTGCACAAAGGTCTTAAACCCGCTCGCCGTGACCGTCGCGGTATACGTGCCGATTGGCACAACATCGATGAGGAAGTTGCCATCCGCTTGGCTCGTTGTCGAGCGAGGTGCCATCAGGGCGCGGCCTTCCAGCGTGATGGCGGCATTCGCGATGGCTGCCCCCGACGCGTCGGTGACAATCCCGGTAATCCTGCCGGTTGTGGCCACTTGGGCGCACAAGGATAGAGAGAAAAGGAAAAGTGCGGTGAATCTTCTAAAGTGAACTGGCAACGGTCATCCCTCAAGCAACAGAAGCGCGCAGGGACAGGGCGCATTCTTTGCTCAGGGACGGAGAGCTCAGAATCCGGCAGGCAGTGCCAGATTGCTGACTTTCTTCGAAAGGTAAGTCAATTGTACAGCAGAGTTGTAATCAGGAATGCACTCAAAGCGGTTTACCGGCGAGATCCTTTGCGATCTCCGGACCCGTGCGATCGAATGCCGCACTCAGCTCTCTGGCGCGGTCGAGAGCGGCCTGAACATGGGGCAAGAAATTCTCGCGTCCGATGCATTCGACAAAGTCGGTTCTCGCGAGCAACTGTGCCGGTTGGTGACGCGCTCCGCAAACAAGAAGAGTGCGACCGGACTTGCGAAGCCGTTCCGAAAACGACTCGAGTGCATGCACGCCAGTCGCATCAAGCGCCGTCATGTTGCGAAGCCGCAGAATAACGATTGGCGCAAAGTTTTCTAGCCTTTCGGTTGCTTCGCCGAGCTTTTCCGTTGTGCCAAATAAGAACGGCCCGTGGATTCGAAGTATTGTGACGTACCAGGGAAGCTTCTTATCTTGCAGTATGTGTGCCTGGCCATCGCGAATGTACTCGTCCGTTACGGGAAGGACCGTCGTAGTTTGTGAGATTCGATAGATATAGAGCAGTGCCGCGAGGATCATTCCAACTTCGACCGCTACAGTCAGGTCGGCCAATACCGTTAACGCAAAGGTGGCTGCCCACACCGCTATATCGGCTTTCGACAGCCGAATGATGGTGCCGATCTCGCGCCACTCACCCATGTTGTAAGCAACGATAAAGAGCACTCCGGAGAGCGTGGCTAATGGGATGAACCGTGCCATGGATCCCGCGACAAGCACGGTCAGAAGCAGTGTTAGTGCGTGGACGATGCCGGCTATCGGAGTCCGTGCACCGGATCGTATGTTGGTTGCCGTTCTTGCGATGGCGCCGGTCGCCGGAATCCCGCCGAACAATGGAGATGCTATGTTCGCGATGCCTTGCGCGACAAGCTCCACGTTTGAGTTGTGTCGGAAGCCGCTCATACTGTCTGCCACGACAGCAGAGAGAAGGCTTTCAATCGCGGCAAGAAGGGCAACGGTAACTGCGGAGGGAAGCAGCGGAATTATTTGTTGCGCATGGAAGGACGGAATAGAAATGCGCGGCAAACCCGTCGGTATACCGCCGAATTTGGAACCGATTGTTTCGAGAGGGATTCCGGACGCGGCTACAAGAACTGTAAAGCCAAGCATCGCGACAATGGAGCCCGGAACCCGCCTGGTAACGCGCGGCCAAAGAAGAATGACGCCAATGGTTCCGGCCCCAATGATCAAAGCGGGCCAATGCACGGTCTGAATTCTTGAGAAGAGAAGCGCCATTCGCGGAACGAATGCGCTCGGAACTTCTCCGGTTTGTAAACCGAAGAAGTCTTTGATCTGGGTGGAAGCGATGAGAAGAGCGATTCCGTTTGTGAATCCGATGGTTACGGGGCGGGGAATGAACTTCACTGCGGCTCCTAGCCCCGTCAGGCCCATGACGACAAGCATGACGCCCGCCATCACCGTCACCAGTGCCAGGCCGGCAACTCCAAACTTGGCGATGATTCCGGCGACGATGACGACGAAAGCGCCAGTGGGTCCGCCGATCTGAAGGCGGGAGCCCCCGAGAGCCGATATCAGTCCTCCCGCTATAACGGCGGTATAGATTCCGGCTTGAGGAGGCACACCGGAGGCGATCGCGAACGCCATCGCCAACGGGAGCGCCACGAGACCGACGGTCAGTCCCGCCAGCAGATCGGCATTAAAGTCAGCTCGGGAATAGCGCCGGAGACTGCGGGCCAATTCCGGGAGCCATCGTTCCGGTATACTCACACACTAACTCCAGCGCGTCGTGGAATGCGTGCTAGTCGGTCGGAGTTTTCGGTAGCGCGCCCGAAAGAAACTCTCCAACGTCGTGGCGCAGTTTCGTATGCGAAGTGCTGTCGATATACAACATGTGTCCGGATTCATAGTAGGCCCAGGAGACGCGTTTGTGCATGTCCGAATTCAGTCCCATATGGTTGAACGTGTATTGGACGGCGTAATACGGCGTTGCCAGATCGTAGTAAGCTGCCGCGACCAGCACCTTCATATACGGATTCTTCGTTAACGCGTTGCGGAGCAGATTCGTCGTGTCACCGAAGCCATTCTGAACCTCATAGTTCCAAGGCTGGATTCCGCCGCTCGGGTAGTAGAACATGTCGGTTTTGTAATTCAGCTCGGTCCGGATGTAATTCGTGAACGCTGCCATGAACGGAGGCGTGATTTCGGTGCTGGAGGGATCGAACTCGCTTGTTTCTCCCGTGTTCAGGGAGGAAGCTCCGGTAATTCGCCCGTCATAGCGGCCAATCGTCTCGTTCTTGTCTCGAAGCAGTTGCCGGGTGAAGTGCTGCACGTCATAACGCAGGTTGCTCTGCTCGATGTATTGAGCTTCGAGTCCGGTGTAGCGCACCAGTTTGTCAACAATCGCCTTGCGTTCGGCAGCCGGGAGCGCGTCGCCTTTGTTCAGCGCGAGTGAATACTCCCCGGTTGAAAAATCCTGCACTTCTTTCAGGAATGATTTCAGATCCTTCTTTTGAAGTTCCGGGGCAACTTTCTTGTGGTACCAGGCGTCGGCAGCATACGTTGGCAGTTCCAACTCGTAGACTAGGTCGTCGCTCCGGCTCCAGATGGTTTCCAGGTTCAGCGTGGTACCAATGAGCACAATGCCGTTGAAGGCGAGGCCCCGATCGATCAAGTAGCCTGCCAGGCCTGCTGCGCGAAAGGTCCCGTAACTTTCACCGGCGATGAACAACGGTGAAAGTTCACGATTGTTGCGCTCGACGTACAGCCGCATGAACTCGCCCACAGATTGGATATCGCCATTCACGCTATTCATCCGGCGCGCAACTTCTACCGTCTTTGCGCGGCTGTAACCCGTTCCCACAGGGTCGATAAACACCAGGTCGGTCATACCGAGCCATGTGTCCTGGTTATCTTTTAGCTGATATGGAGGAGGGGGCATGGTGCCGTTCGGCATCAGTTTGGGACTACGCGGGCCCATTCCTCCCATATGCACCCACATGGATGCTGATCCGGGTCCGCCGTTGAAGCAGAAGGTGACGGGCCGCTTTGACGCATCACTCACTCCATCGAGCGTGTATGCCATGTAAAAGATATGCGCTTCCGTTTCGCCCGAGGTATTGCTGAGCGGCATCTGTGCCACGGTAGCGGTGTAGTTGATCGTTTTGCCGGCAATGGTAATCGAATGGTGAGTAACGACGGGGGTCTCATCGATGTCGCCGCCAACGGCTGGCCCTGGCCCGGGTACTCCCGGCCTTGCGCTTCGCCCGGGTTGGGCGGCAGGAGCCGAAGGGGCTGGAGCCGTCGTCGTAGTCGCAGGGAGGGGCTGCTGCCTTACAGGTTGCTGGGGAGTTTGAGGAGCCTGCGGAGCCCACAATAACAGGAACAATGAAAGACTTAACACTGGGTCAATAATAAACAATGCACCCGTGCCATTTGGCTGTTCCGCCTAAACCATGAGACGTCCGGCTCCGACGGCGACCGGTCGGGCCCGACTCAGATTGACTACCGATCCGGTGAACGTGACGCGCGCTTCGGACCGGCTCCCTGTCAGAAGGTCCATGGCTATCAAGCCCCAGGGTCGGCCAAACTCCTCCTTCGTATCCACGGCCACGCCTTTTAGGTGCGCTGCCAGGTCTGAACGGAGTTTCTGAAAATCAGCATTGCTCGAATTGGCTCCGGGATTCTTTACGAGATAGTTCTTGACGTTTGCCAGCGCCTGCCCTGTCTTGTTCATCGTTTCGGCCCACCAAACGATGGTCGAGTAGTCCGCCGTGATGGCGCCGATCTGCAAATCAGTCGCCTCGGGGAGCAGGGTGTGGAACTTCGACTGGCCCTGCCCTTTCATCTGCCTCCAGACATCATCATTCTGCAATGGCCGAAGGCGTACCGCATCACCCATGCCGCCCCGGCTTGCCACAACCTGCATCGCCTGGCGCCCAATGTCCTCGTATTCCGTCAGCTCTCTTGGCCTGCCATTCTCAACGAACAAAGCGGTCGCTAGTGAATCGTTGTAATCGGCACTCGCATACGCCAGCGTCCGGCCAAACTGGGTTGCGCCTTTGACCAGGTCATTGAACTCGTTGCGCGTCATCAGACCTAGACCAACGGCCACGCCGAGTTCATCCGCCATTGTGTCGCGATCGGTTCGCTCGTGAACTTCACAATAAGTGTGACTGGATTTCAAGTTGGGTGGATTTACTAGCGTGTCCGAGGCTCGGTAGGCAGCGGTGATCAACAGACTGCCGGCTAAAATCTTGCGCACCTGCTTGGGATTGGCTGCATTCGGTCGATTGCCTACGTTCACGACGGCAGCCTGGAACTCACTGGCGCTGGCAGAGTCAGTTAGAATCAGTTCGCCGGTTTCCGGATCGTACAGAGCCTTGCCCTTCAGGGTTAGTTTGGAGATCGAGATGAAGTTGTAGATTCCAAGAAGATTGATCTTGAGCGTGACCTTCGTCTGGCGAAGGTTCGTGAACATGCTCTGGACCATCTTGATCCCACGGGGCGGGGCATCTCCATCTCGCTCCAGCCCGCTCAGGTCACCTCTCAAGGCAGCCTCGAGCGCGGATTGACTGTTTGCGTCCACTGCACTCAGATCAACTTCATATAAGAATGCGGTTTGGCTGGCATGCGTATTGCCTAGTTCTAACGAAGTTGCTACTTCGAGAGTGCGCTCGATCGCTGCTTGAATTGTGGCCTGGATTGAGGCAATTGTCGTCTTGTCTACCTTTGCCTGCTTCAGTTCGTTGAACTCAACTTCCGGATCCGGGCTCAGAGCTGACAAGATCTGCCCGAACAGGTCGTCGCTGCCGCCAACGGAAGCGGACAAGCCTGCTGACCCGCTCACCGTGGCTTTCCACTCCTTCCCGCGCTCCCTGAAGTAGCCCAGGCGGATGGTAGTTGGGCTTGTCTTTCTGACTCTGATCTCGTAGTCGCCAAATAATCGGAACGAGGCTCCCACTCGTATCGAAGCTCCCTCCTTCAGTGCGATAGTGCCAAAGGGCGAGGGAAGATCGGCTGTTGCCAGCGGATTGGAAACGGCTAAAAGGTTTGTCGATGCAGAGAACTTCAGACTACCGGCCCCCGCGAGCGTCACTATGCCATCCAAAGGCATTGCTGAAAGGTCCGCGAGGGAAGCGGGCATCTGAAAAGAGGCAAATGTCTTCTTCAACGCGTCCAGGAATGTTGGGGATTCCGGCTCGACCGAGAACTTCTGGTAACTCGCAAGTGTGACGGAAGAGTCGGTGGCGAAGCCGAATGCTACATCCGACACTCCGACCGATGCCGCAGATCCTGCGTTGGCAAAAAAGCTCACGGAAACATAGCGTTCGCTTTTGGCTACCGGCACATCCTCGCCGTCTTTGTCGGGGCTGAAGAGAGAGTCTTTCTCTCCGGCTTCCAAGTGTGGATCCGGAACGAAGACATTGATTTTTCCACCCGCGCCGGCTTTCATCGTGAGAGAAAGACCATCGGCCACTATGGGTATAGGTTGGGCTCCATCCAACTCGGCCTGCAAAGAAGTGAAAGCCGGATCACCAAGTGGTAAAGGTGCGTATTTGCGAATCTTGCTGTCCGGGTTTATAAACTGAAGAGCGGATTTGAAGTATTTCGCAATCGCTGAGCCAGGGGCGGGCTCGAGCTCGATATTCAGATCTAAGTTGTCTTTGATACTGATGTCTGGCACAGCGCTCCTCCGATCACGGACGGTCACTCACGTTCTGCAGAAATGCTTCACTATGATATGACCCGCGTTCGAAAGGGGCTGAGTCGGATCCGGTTCAGGCGTTCTTGAGTTCTGCCTGGAGGTCGACCTCGTCAGAGCGCGAGAGATCGGCCTTGAGCATACTGTGCATCTGATTCATTGCGAACATATGCTCGCCACAGTTGCAGGCTGCAACGCAATCTGATGGAATTACCAGCTCGAGGTCTCTCATATAGGCATCGTCTGCGGTGAACAGCACGCAACTGTTCGTGGATACGCCCGTGAGAATCAGTCGGTGTGTTCCGAGGTGTTTCAGCAGGATCTCGAGCGGGGTCTGGTAGAACCCGGAGTGCTTTGGTTTTAAAACGAAATAGTCGTTGACCTCCGGGATCAGTTGCTCCACGAAAGGTCGTCCCCGAATGCCTGGTTCAAGACAATGCTTGACGATATCGTCAAACTTAGACTGCCAGCGGCCGAAGTTGTCGTTCACATAAACTGACGGCACACCAGCCGCTTTCGCGCGTTTCTTCAGTCTGGCGATATGGGGAGCTATCTTGATCGCCTGTTCAAAGAGTTCGTCCCCTCTTAGAAACTCAAAATCGTTGATCACGTCGATCAGCAACAAGGCCGTATCGTGCGTGTCGGGTGCACTGCCGTGCAGATCGTGCTGCTTGCCCGGTTGTGGTGTCACGCTTTTAATGTAGCTGCAGCGGATTTGCAGAATGGACGGGGTAAAATCAAGGCCCTCAAAGCCGTCACGCAGTTTTGTGCAGCAACGTTTTCGGCGAACTCATGACCAGCCTCCCGTGATGGACGCCCTTGGTCCCGATCAGCCGATCAGCCAATTTCTGGACATCCTTCGACTTGCCCCGCACTACTAACACCTCCAGGCACGTATGGTGATCTAGATGCGCGTGTGTCGTTGCAATTACCAGGTCGTGATGATCGTGCTGCAGTTTGGTCAACTTGTCGGGCAGTAGGCGCGAGTGATGATCGTAGATCAACGTGACGCTTCCGACGACGACAGCCTCGGGGTCTTCCACGGCTGCATTGATGAGGCGATCACGAATCAGGTCCCGGAATGCTTCGGAACGATTGCTGTAGCCCTGTTTCTCGATGAACCGGTCAAAACGGGTCAGGAGATCGGTATCAATTGCGATGCCGGTCCTCGTCAGGTCTCCCATTCGATATTCCTTATCATAGTCTTGGCTCCGCCGTAACACGTTGTCACCGAAGGTGTTACGCTGGTATCGTTCCGGAAAGATGGACACGAAAGCCCAGCGGTGCGTGCTCCATTCACTCCGCCATGCACATACCCGACGGCTACTTGAGTCCTAGCACTTGTGCCGGCCTGTACGCCGCCGCCACTCCCTTCTGGTATGTGGCCATGAAGCGGGTCCGAACAAAACTGGCGACACAGGCCGTGCCGTTGCTGGCTGTCTTCTCGGCTTTTTCGTTCGTGTTGATGATGTTCAACTTACCTCTTCCGGGAGGAACCACGGGACATGCGGTCGGGATGGGCGTCGCCTCTGTTGTGCTTGGGCCCTGGATGGCGATGCTCGCAGTCTCCGTCGCCTTACTGGTGCAGGCGATCTTTTTCGGGGATGGGGGCATCTCGACATATGGAGCCAATGCCTTCAACATGGCTGTCGCCGGCTCACTCGTGGCGTACTGCATTTATAGAGTGGGGAGCTTTGGTTCTCGTATATCGTCCGTACGGCGGGTTGTTGCTGCGGGTTTTGCGGGTTATGTAGGCATCAACGTGGCAGCCTTTTTTGCCGCCCTGGAGTTCGGTATTCAGCCGCTGTTCTTTCACGACCCGAATGGAACACCTTTGTATGCGCCCTATCCGCTACGGATCTCGGTGCCGGCGATGATGATCGGACATCTCACTTTTGCCGGCTCGGCTGAGTTCTTTGTTACAGCAGCAATTGTGAAGTATCTCGGACGCGTGGATCCGGCCCTGCTCGGGAGTGGGCCTGAAGGCCTGGACGTTACTTCTGCCGTGTCAAGGCGCAAGCTTTGGGTCGCCCTTGCGCTCGCTGTCTGCCTGACACCGCTCGGAATCCTGGCGGTCGGAAAGGCGTGGGGCGAATGGGGACTAGCCGATTTCTCCGATCCCGCCGGCCGGGCTGCAATCGCCGCTGCGTCCGCGAATGCACCGGCACCGTCTCAGGCGCCGGCGGGTCTTCAGCAAATGTCGTCACTCTGGCGCGCACCATTGGCGGATTATGAATTGCGGTCGGTCCAGAACTCGGCCGCGGCCTACTTCCTGTGTGCTGCGCTCGGCGTGGGCGTTGTAATCGTCGTCGCCAGCCTGATCGCCTCGGTTGGAGTCTCTGACTCCAGGGCACGAGACGGAACTCATGCCGCACAAGCTTCCGTACGGACGAAGAGGCGCGGCAATTTCCTTGAGAAGACGATCGACAGCCTGCTGGTCAGCACGCAGCAGGCTCTTGGGGCAGAGGAACTCGCTCGTTCCCTCGGCTTTTTTCAAATGCTGAATCCGCGAGTCAAGCTGTTCGGGGTCTTGGCTCTTGTGATGGCCTCGGTTGCAGTTCATAGAATTACTGTTTTGCTCGCGCTCTTTGGGATTGGCGTGCTCTCGGCCGGGTTCTCGCGAATCTCGCCCTACTTCCTCGTCCAACGACTATGGGTGCCCGTTCTCGCCTTTACGGGGACCATTGCAGTGCCAGCCTTGTTTACCGTTCCCGGGCAACCCATTGCCCATCTTCCGGTTGTGGGTTGGGCCGTGACGCTACAGGGCTTGCTCAGTGCGTTAGTCCTGGTTCTCCGCGCTGAGACGGCGAGCACGTTTTCGCTGCTGCTTGTACTATGTACGCCCTGGAACCAGTTACTGCGGGCCTTGCGGTCCTGCAAAGTTCCGATTACGGCGATCGTCATTCTGCAGATGACGAATCGCTACCTGTTCCTCCTGGTTGATACGGCGCATAATATGTTGGAAGCGCGACGAACCAGGCTCGTAGGGTATCTCGACCGTAGCGAACGGCGGCGCCTTCTGGCTGCAACGGCGGGTGTACTGCTGGACAAGACATTACATCTCGGCCGCGAAGTTCACTCTGCCATGCAAGCGCGGGGATTCCGCGGTGAAGTCTATCTGTTGGACGATCCCGACTTTCAGTTCCGGGACAGAGTCCTGCTGGCCGGCTTTCTCCTGATCGCGGGATTGCTGTTCTGGCTGGGGCAATAGGTTTTGGATCATTCGGACTCCACATTTGCGGTTCGGAGTGTCTGGTACTCGTACAAGAACGTTCCTGCACTGCACGATCTATCCCTGGACATCAGGAGCGGTGAACGTGTGGCGCTTCTCGGGCCCAATGGTTCGGGTAAGTCGACACTGTTGCGCCTCTTGGCTGCTCTGGCCTTCGCGCAACGCGGCGAAGTCCTGTTCCACGGCGACATACTGAGTGAGCAGCGTTTGTCGGACGACGAATTCTCGAACAGCTTCCGGCGACGCGTTGGCCTCGTTTTTCAGAATCCAGACGTGCAACTTTTCAATGCGAGTGTGCTCGAGGAAGTTGCCTTCGGGCCGCTACAAATGCGGTGGCCTAAGAAAAAGGTGCTCGAGAGGGTGGAGGCCGCCCTAGAGCAGCTAGGGATCGCAGACTTACGCCATCGCCCGCCGCATCGCTTATCGGGCGGAGAAAAGAAGCGTGTGGCTCTCGCCTCCGTGCTTGTGCTCGAGCCGGAAGTGATCTTGCTCGACGAGCCGACTGCCGGACTCGATCCGGAGAGCCAGAACCAACTGATTGGGTTGTTGCGCTCGTGGGCGGGAAGCTCGCGTACTATTGTCATCTCGACGCATGATCTGGACATGCTGGAAGAGGTGGCCGACCGATGCTACATCCTGAGCCGCGGCCGGGTCGCCGGCGAGGGAAAACCGCTTCAGATTCTTCACGATGTCGACCTGCTCGAGCGTTCATGCCTCCTCCGTCCTCATCATCACGTGCATGAATCGGGTGCCGCATTGCCGCACCCGCACATTCATGCCGATCACGAGTAGTCGAGGATTGCCC
>C688J35102_120989914_pt1 | contig 15791 bp, 15 predicted proteins | sample HopSoiMetagenom2_FD_35102 | JGI IMG/M metagenome (IMG submission 35102)
CCCATGACTGGCAATACGCCGTCCTGGCCGCCGCGCTGCTGCTGCTTCTCGCGCTGCGCCGCGGCGTCGTCCTCACCTTGCTGTGCGCAGGCGCCGCCGGGGTCATCGTCACGCTCGGCCTGCCGGTGCGCTTACCCGGCGGGCTTGATCCGGCGGCCGGTGACGCGAGACGGAACGATGCGTATGAACAGTTCTCGCTGGCCGCCGGGCCAGGGCTCGACGCCCGCCCGTTCGGCCGTCTCTCGCTCGCCCTCGGACACATGGTGAGCCGGTCCCTGGATCAGCACGCTCCAGCCCTGGCGCCCGGCCACGTCGATCTCGTCGATCTCGAACGCCACCTGGTAGTCGCCGCCCGCGATCCCGGTCTGCAGGTCCTCATCCAGTGCGCTGTGCCGGGTGGTGCGGAAGACGACCATGCCGTCGTGCCATTTGTAGTTCACCGGCAGCACCGCCGGCCCGAACCGGCTCTGGTAGGCGATGCGGCCGATCCCGCCCGCCGAAATCAGCCGCAGGCTCTCGGCCTCGTCAAGCTCCTCGATCACGCGGTCAGCCATGGCTCAACCTTAGCGTCACGGACCGGGACCATGACCTTCAACCCGGATGCAATGGACCTTCGGCCCTGCCGTCAGCCGGCCGTGCTGACGAGACTGGTAATGGAAGTCCACGAGCTAGCGGAGGAAGCCATGCGAGCCCTTGTCTACCACGGTCCCGGTCGCAAGGCCTGGCAAGAAGTACCTGACCCGGAGATCCTCGACGACACCGACGTCATCGTGCGGGTCGACGCGACCACCATCTGCGGAACCGACCTGCACATTCTGAAGGGCGACGTGCCGACGGTACACGACGGCCGCATCCTGGGCCACGAGGCCGTCGGGACGGTCTGGGAGGCCGGCAACGGCGTGCGCCGCTTCTCCCCCGGCGACCGTGTCCTCGTCTCTTGCATCAGCGCGTGCGGAGCCTGCCAGTTCTGCCGCGAGGCCCGCTACGGGCAGTGCCTGGAGGGTGGCGGCTGGGTCCTCGGCCACAAGGTCGACGGCACCCAGGCCGACTTCGTCCGCGTGCTGTACGCGGACAATTCCATGTTCCACATTCCCGACGGCGTGAGCGACGAACAAGCCCTCATGCTGGCCGACGTCCTGCCGACCGGGTACGAGGTCGGCGTGCTGGCCGGCGCCGTGCGCCCGGGCGATGTCGTCGCCGTCGTAGGGACCGGGCCGGTCGGCCTGGCCGCGATCGCCACCGCCCGGCTGTACAGCCCCAGCCACATCGTGGCCATCGGCCTGTCCGACTTCCGGCTCGAGGCGGCCAAGCAGTTCGGCGCCGACGTCACGGTGAACAGCAGCCGCGAAGACCCGCTGGCCGTGATCAAGGACCTGACCGGACGGCTGGGCGCGGACGTGTCCATCGAGGCCGTCGGCGTGCCCGCCTCCTTCGAGCTGGCCGTCAAGCTGATCCGGCCGGGCGGCCGGATCGCGAACATCGGCGTGCACGGCGAGCCGGTCGTGCTGCACCTGGAAGAGCAGTGGATCAGGGATATCACCATCACCACCGGCCTGGTGGACACGTCCTCCACGCCGACCCTGATGCGCCTGATCACCACCGAGCAGATCGACGCCAAGCCGTTCATCACCCATCACTTCGACCTCGACGACATCGAAGAGGCCTACAACGTGTTCGCCCGCGCCATCGACACCGGAGCGCTCAAGGTCGTCCTCACCCGCGAGAGTGAATAGTCATGAACGCCATAGTCAAGGACGTGATGACCGCCGAGGTAGTGGCGGTTCGGCGCGACACGACCTTCAAGGAGCTGGCGGCCACGCTCCGTGAGTACCGGGTGAGCGCCTTCCCCGTGGTCGACGACATGGGCCGGGTGATCGGCCTCGTCTCCGAGGCCGACCTGCTGGCCAAGGAGGCGCTGGCCGAGCCGGGGGTGGTCGCCGGACTGCTGCACCATTCCGATGTCCGCAAGGCCGGGGGCCTGACCGCGGGCGACCTGATGAGCCATCAGGTGGTCACCGTGTCCCCGGGCGACCCGGTCGAGCAGGCGGCCCGGATGATGCACTTCCTCAAGGTCAGGCAGCTCCCGGTGGTCAATTCCGGCGGCGAGCTTGTCGGGATCGTCAGCCGTTCCGACCTGCTCTCCGTGTTCGACCGGCCCGACGAGGACATCCGCACCGACATCGTCAACACCATGTTCCGGCATGAGTTTCTTGTCGATCCGCGCCAGTTCACGGTGCGCGTCGAGGCCGGCGTGGTGACCTTGGAGGGAACGCCGGAGACCGTCACGCTCGGCCGCGACCTGGTGCGCAAGGCCCGGCACGTCCCGGGCGTGGTGGCGGTCCATGACCGCCTCAGCTACCCCGACGACTACCCCGTCGTCGCGGGCCCGCTGTTCTGAGCCATGACCGCCATCGCCGCCGGGACCTTCGACCCGGACATGACCACGGGGCTCCCCGAACCCGCCCGGCGCTGGCTCGGCCACGCGATCGAGCCGGGAACCCCGCTGTGGGGCCGCGCCGAGCTGACCATGCACGGCCAGATCAAGCTCGGCCGGTGGCGGCCGTTCACTGCCCGCCAGGTGCTGGCCCCGCCCGACGGCTACCTCTGGGCGGCCACCGCCCGGCTGGCCGGCCTGCCGGTGACCGGTTACGACCGGCTCGGTTCCGGTACCGGGGAGATGCGGTGGCGGCTGCTGCGGCTCATCCCGGTGCTGACCGCGGCTGGTCCCGACGTCACCCGCAGCGCCTACGGGCGGATGGCCGGGGAAATCGCGCTGATCCCGACCGCGTTCCGGCACGCGGCCTGGAGTGACGGCGAGCACGCGGACACCGCGGTCGCCACCTGGCAGTTCGGCGACGACACCGAGACCGCCGAGCTTCGGGTCAAGCGCAGCGGCCGGCTCGCCGAGATACGGGTGAACCGCTGGGGCAACCCCAGTGGCGCGCCGTTCGGCCGGTACCCGTTCGGCGTCCGGGTCGAGGCCGAATCGCGCTTCGGCGGGGTCACCATCCCCTCAGTGCTCCGGGCCGGCTGGTGGTGGGGCACGGACCGGCAGGACGAGGGCGAGTTCTTCCGGGCCGAGATCACCGACGCGGTTTTCAGCTAAGGAGATACCGATGAGCACGGCGCAGGATACCGACCCGGTGTACGTGCTCCTGGCCGACGGCACGACGGCCGAGATCCGCGAGGCCTGCCCTGATGATTTCGACGCGGTCAAGGCCATGCACGAGGCGATGGCGCCGGACAACATCTACCTGCGCTTCTTCAGTTACAGCAAGCGGTCGGCCGAGATCGAGGCCGGGCGGATCTGCCGCGATCCGGCTCCCGGAAGCGCCGCCCTGCTCGCCCTGAGCGGCGACCAGCTAGTCGGGGTGGCCAGCTACGCCGGGCTCCACGGGCAGCCCGGGCAGGCCGAGGTCGCGTTCGCGGTGGCCGATCACATGCACCACAAGGGCATCGCGACCCTGCTCCTGGAGCACCTGGTCTCGCTGGCCCGGAGCCGCCAGGTCACCACGTTCACGGCCGAGACCCTGAGCGAGAACATGGCCATGCTGAAGGTGTTCGCCGACGCTGGCCTGCCTGTGCAGCGGCGCTTCTCGGACGGGGTCTACGAGCTGACGTTCCCCCTGCCCCGGGAGGAGGACGGCACCGCGCTGGACACCTACCTCAGCGCCGTGGCCGAACGGGAGAGCAGCGCCGACGTCGCCAGCCTCCGGCACCTGCTCGCGCCCGAGTCGGTCGTGGTGATCGGCGCCAGCCGCCGCCGGGAGGCGATCGGCCGGGTGATCCTGGAGAACATCCGGGCCGGCGGCTTCGCGGGCCGCCTGTACACGGTGAACCCGCGGGCCCGCCAGATCGACGGCGACCGCTGCCTGGCCTCCGTGCTCGACCTGCCCGAGCCCGCCGACCTGGCGATCATCGCCGTGCCCGCCCCGGCCGTGCTCGGCGTCGCCGGGCAGTGCGGCCAGCGCGGCGTGCGGTCGCTCGTGGTGATCACATCCGGCCTCGACGCGGCCGCCTGCGCCGACCTGCTGGCGGTATGCCGCCGGCACGGCATGCGACTGGTGGGCCCCAGCTGCTTCGGCGTGGCCGTGCCCAGCATCGGCCTGGACGCCACGTTCGGCGCCACCCGGCCGGGGCCCGGCGTGGCCGGGCTCATGTCGCAGTCGGGCGGGGTCGGCGTCGCCCTGGCCGGGCAGCTGTCCCGGCTCGGCATCGGGATCTCCTCGTTCGCCTCGGTGGGCGACAAGCTCGACGTGTCCGGCAACGACATGCTGATGTGGTGGGAACACGACGACGTGACCCGGCTGGCCGTGCTGTACCTCGAGTCGTTCGGCAATCCCCGCAAGTTCGCCCGCACGGCCCGGCGGGTCGGCGCGAAGCTGCCCGTCCTCACCGTGAGCGCCGGTCATACCGCCGCTGACCGGGCACTCTTCGAGCAGGCGGGGGTCATCGCCACCGGTAGCTTCGGCGAGCTGACAGAGACCATCGCACTGCTCGCCACCCAGCCCGTCCCGGCCGGCCGGAACGTCGCGGTCGTGTCCAACGTGGGCGGTGCCGGGGCGCTGGCCGCCGGTACCTGCACGGACCTCGGCCTGACCGTCCACCAGCCGCACGGGCTGACCCGGCGCCGGCTGCGCGCGCTGCTGCCCGGCGGCACCGTCACCGGGCCCGTCGACACCACGGCCGCCATCTCCGCCGGGGACTTCCGCCGCTGCCTGGAACTGCTCGCCGCGGACGACGACGTGGACGCGATGATCGCGCTCGTCCTGCCGACCGGCGCCACCGGCGACCTGATCCAGGCGATCCAGGACGCCGACATCGGTGTACCGCTCGCCGCCGTCGCGCTCGGCCAGGCTGAATCGGTCCGACTGATCCCGCGGTCGGCCGATGACACCCGGATCCCCGTCTACGGCTACCCGGAGGCAGCCGCCGCCGCCCTGGCCCGCGCCGCCCGCTACGAGGCCTGGCGCACCGAGCCACGCGGCCAGGTGCCTACCTTCCGCGACGTCCGGACCGCCGACGCCCGTGCGCTGGTTACCGGGTTCCTGCACCGCGAGTCCGATGGCGGCTGGCTGCCCGCCGGCCAGACCGCTGACTTGCTCCGCTGCTACGGGATATGGCTGGCCGAGCTGATCCCGGCCGGCTGCGAAGACGAGGCGATCACCGGGGGCGTCGAGGTCATGATCGGGGTGGCTGATGACAGCGTGTTCGGCCCGCTGGTGGTGTTCGGCGGCGGCGGCGCGGCCACCGAGGTGCTGGCTGACCACGCGACCCGGCTCACCCCGCTGACCGATACCGGCGCGGACGCGCTGATCCGTTCGGTCCGTACCGCGCCGTCCCTGCTCGCGGCCGATCTGGACCGGCTCCGTGAGCTGCTGCTGCGGGTCGCCCGGCTCGCCGACGACCTGCCCGAGGTCACTGAGCTAGAGCTCAACCCGGTCATCGTCAAGCCGCACGGCGTGTTCGCCGTGGACGGGCGGATCAAGGTCGCCCCGTGCGTGCCGCAAGACCCCTTTCTGCGCAAGCTGCGTTAGAGGACTTCGGTCCTGGAGGGTGGTGACTTCCATCCCTAAGGGTCCCGGCGGCAGGCGGACAAGCTCAGGGCAATCGACTGCCGGCTGACCTGGAGGCCCCATGTACGTCGTTGCCCTGGCGGGACACGCTCCCGCCGCCATCGACCTGAACCAACCCGGTTCGTACCTCAACTGGAACGTCTTCACGATTTCCGTTGCGAACCTGGTCCTGATCGCGGTGATGGTCGCGATCTTCGGCGCCGCGCTGCTGCTGCCGTTCCCGCGAGCTCACGGGGGTCAGGAGCCCGCTGCCGACGCTGTGGTGGCGGAGCCGGAGCCCGGTGCGGGCGCCGCGCCGGGAGACGAGCGGATGTGGACGGCGCGGGCCCGCCGCCGCGCGCTGGCCTCGCTGCCGCCGCTCAAGCTGCTGCCTGACCGCCAGCCCGCCTACGTGGCCTCCTGGGTGTACGTGTTCGGCGTGGCGTCGCTGGCCGCCTTCGGCATCGTGATCGTGAGCGGCTTCGCCATCGCCCTCGGCGGTCCCGACTGGTGGCACACCAACGCGGTCGGGCACTTCTTCAACAGCCTTCACCTGTGGAGCGTCGAGCTGTTCATGGCGCTGCTGGTCATCCACCTGTGGGGCAAGTTCTGGATGGCCGCCTGGCGTGGCCGCCGGGCCCTGACCTGGATGACCGGCGTGGTCGCCTTCCTGGTCTCGGTCGTGGAGTGCTTCACCGGCTACCTGTCCCAGCAGAACTTCGACTCGCAGTGGATCGCCACCAACGGCAAGGACGCGTTCAACGCGGCCGGCGTCGGCGCGTTCTTCAACCTGATGAACTTCGGCCAGATGCTGATGTGGCACATAGTCCTCATCCCGATCCTGCTCATCGCGCTGATCGGGGCGCACGTGCTGCTGGTCCGGATGCGCGGTGTCAGCCACCCGCTGCCGGCCACCCGGCCACGGGGCCTCGCCGCCAGGCTGGCCGCCCAGCGCGCCGACCGCGCCGCGTGGCGCGGACCGACCAGGCGCTACGACATCCTGAAGGAAGGCACGATCGCGTCCTCGATCGTCCTGGTCCTGGTCCTCGCCCTGGCCAGCCTGCTGTCCTCGCCGGACATCCCGTCGGTCACCGTCAAGAGCTGGGCTCAGGTCGACCCGGGCGGCTTCCTCGCTACCGCGGCCACCGAACTGGACCAGACCAGCGGGAGCGCCACCCTCGGGCCGCCTTACAACGACAGCGCCACCCCGCAGCGGGTGCTGGTCGCCCCGGCCAGCTGGGCCGGGATCCGGCAGCCGATCAACACGGCGCAGACGTTCGTACTCGGCCCGCTGGCCAGCACCGCGCCCACCGACCCGGCGCTGGCGGCCGCACTGGCCACCTACCGGGCCGCCTCGGCCAGCCAGCAGGACACGTGGGCCGCCAACTACGGCAAAGTGGTCACCAAGGTGAAGTTCGTCAACGGCCGCCCGGTCGTGCCCGCGGCCAGCGACGGCCCGGTCCCGGTCCTGCTGGCCACCGAGCTCACCCTGGCCCGCAGCGGCGCGATCGACACCGACCTGCTCGCCCAGCGCCAGTTCTACGGCACCGATTTCACCAAGCCGCTGCTGTTCCTCGCGGACGGCGAGTACTACAACAACCTGGCGGCCGCCCAGCACCTGACCGGTGACGAGTGGGGCGTCATGAACGAGACCGGCAGCTACCCCGGCCAGCCGTGGCTGTGGCTGTTCCAGATGTGGTACCACATGGAGCCGGGCTGGGGTAACTCCGGCAACATCGACCTGATCGCGATCTTCATGACCGGCCTGGCCACCTTGTTGCTGCTGTTCGTCCCGTTCATCCCGGGCCTGCGCGACATCCCGAGGTGGATCCCGGTGCACCAGCTCATCTGGCGCAACTGGAACCAGGAAACGACTCGGCCGGCCGCCCATCCTGACCCCGAGACCGCCGGGCAGAAATGACGTAGGAAACGACGACGGCTGACCGCAGGCCATACTGCTTCCATGCATGAGGATCTGTTCCCGGTGGAGTGGACGGGCCGGCGGGCAGTCGTCGCGTTCCCCGGGCATGTCGACGTGTCCAACGTGGGACAGCTTCGTGATCGGCTGCTCGCCGTGATCAACCGCGGGGCTGCCGTGATGATCGTCGATATGACGGACACCGTTTCATGCGACCATTCCGCGGTGGAGGCCGTCGCCCGGGCCTGCCAGCGGGCGGCCATCAAAGGGACCCAGCTCAAGCTGGTGGTTACCGCTCTGTCGGTCAGGCGCGTGCTCAGCATCGAAGGGCTAGATCGTGTGGTTTCCATCTATCCCTCGCTGGAGACGGCCATCGCCTCCGGAGCGCCGGGAGATAGCGTCCCGGCGCCGCTGGGGGCTAGCCCGCGACCGCCGAGCCGGATCCCGGCCGGCTTCACCAGCGCATCCGGTCCGGCGAGCATCGCGCCGGTCGTGCTCTGGCAGCTGATCGACGCCCTCGGCGACGGCCTGGTCCTGACCGGCGAAGACGGGAAGATCGCCCTGGTCAACCGGCGGTGTGCGGAGATGTTCGGCTACCAGCGCGAGGAACTGACCGGCCTGCCGGTTGACTCGCTGGTTCCATCCGACGTGCGGACCGCCCACCTGGGCTACCGGGCCGGCTACAGCCAGGCTCCGCAGGCACGGCCGATGGGCGAACGTACCCGCCTGGCCGGGCTGCGCAAGGACGGGGCCACCCTCCCGGTCGAGATCAGCCTGAGCCCGGTGCCCACCGCGACCGAGGACTTCGTTCTCGCCGTGATACGCGACGCGACCGAGGCCAGGCACCGCGGTGACCTCGCCGACCTGGCCAGGAGCGCCGTATCTGACCAGTCGCACCTCACCAGGGATCTGCTCGACCGTGTCGTCCGGCACTTGCTCGAGGTCGGGCGGAACTTGCAGGCCGCCTCTGACCTGCCCGGCGAGATAGCCCGCGTGCGCCTCACCGAGGCGCTGGAGCAGCTAGACGACACGATCCACGAGATCCGCGACTACACCTTCACCGCAGGCGACGAAGGATCGCGGCCCTAACTGGGGACATCTGGCGGCGAAGCCCCGGCACCATTAGAGGCCGCTGCCTCCGCCGCGCCAGGCTGGCCCGTAATCTGGGCGGCTACCCAGATGGCGAAGTTACGGATCGTCGCGTCGGCGACCCGATGCATGATCACCCGATCCAGTGCCTCGCCCAGCGGGCCGAGCGGAGGCCGGTATACGCCCGCCATGGTCAGCACGGTGACCTGATCGCCGGTGAAAGCGAGCCGGAGATCGGCGTCCAGAACCGGGAACAGCCCGCCGCCCGGGCCTGTCGCCTCCCACCGGATGGCCAGCCCGGCCGATCTGTCCGTCCAGGCCAGCTCCCTGAGCTGCACCCGGACCAGCTTGGACAGGCCAGCCACGCCCACCCGGGTCAGGCCGACGGTCTCGCGGCCGTAGGCGTCTTCCGACGCGCTGATCAGCGCACCGTTCTCGGTCAGCCGCACCAGCCTTTCCCGGGCCAGGGCGAAGCTGACCTCGAGAAGCACCTCATGGCCAACGAACATCCTCGTATTTCACCCGCCTGACCAGCGGGCGGGCAAGGACGAAGGTCCCGGTTTGCGGTACCGAACGCCCCTAATCGGGAGGCGCCGCCCCCCAGCAGACTCCCCGTCGAAGCTTGCCCAGCCGCCGACTGGTGTCGCGATGACCATTGCCGCGTCATGGTTCCTTCATGTCGGGACGGTAGACCCTGTTCGGGAACGCAGCCGCGTTCCCGAAGAGGACAGCCGAGTGGCCGGGCCCGTATACCGGCATGCTGGCCGGCCGCGGGTAGATTCTGGGAGTGTGAGGGTGCTGGTCGCGGAGGACGACGAGAGTCTCGGTGCGGTCCTGGCTCGTGGCCTGCGGGAACATGGCTACGTCGTGGACCTGGTGCCCGACGGCGAGACCGCGGCGAGCTACCTGCGCTTCTACTCCTACGACGTGGCGGTGCTGGACTGGCGCATGCCCCGGCTCTCCGGCCTGGACCTGGTCCAGAAGCTGCGCCGGGCCGGCGCGGGCGTCCCGGTACTGATGCTGACCGCCCGGGACACGACCGCGGACCGGATCACCGGCCTGGACGCGGGCGCCGACGACTACCTGGTCAAGCCGTTCGACTTCGGTGAACTGCTGGCCCGGCTGCGCGCCTTGCAGCGGCGGCCTGCGGCCAGCCAGCCGCCCCGGATGGTCATCGGCGAGGTCGAGTTCGACCCGGCCACCCGCCAGGTGCTGGTCCGCGGCCAGGCACCCGCGATGACCGCCACCGAGTTCGGCATCCTGGAGATCTTGATGCGGCGTTCCCCGCACGTGGTGGACCGCCGTTCGATCGCCCAGCACGTCTGGGACAACGAGGCCGACGCCTTCGGCTCTAATACCATCGACGTCCACCTGGCCCGGCTGCGAGCCAAGCTAGCCGGCGGCCGAATCCGGATCGAGACCGTCCGGGGAGTCGGCTACCGGATCATCCCGGCTTGAGCCGGCATGAAAGCCAGGATGCGACCCGGCCCGGCGGTCAAGGTGGCGACGGTCGCCACGGCCGTCCTGGCCGTGATCTACGTGGCCGCTGTGCTCCTGCTCAACCTGCTGGTGGGCGCGCACCTGACCGGGCAGGGCGAAGCCCGGCTGGCCGTCCGGCTCTCCGATGTCCGGCGTGACCCGTCCCAGCTCACCCGGCCTGCCAATGGCCCCGGCGCCGGTCAACCGGACGACCTGGACGCCGATTCGGCGCCAGTGTACCTGTGGGCGGCGAACACGGCCGGAACGGTAACCGCGCACAGCCCGGGCGCGCCGCCGCTGCCCGCCTCCGTGTTCCGCCACGACCGGGCCGGCGGCGACCGCGCCGTCATGGCCGGCCTCGGCCCGCGGGCCGCGCGGTACCGGCTCAAGCTGGCCCGGACCACGACCGGCTGGACGGTCGCGGGCCAGAGCCTGGCCGACGATGTCCATACCCAGAACCTGCTGCGCAACGCCGAGATCATCGCCGGACCGCTCGTACTGGCTGCTATGTTCGCGGGCGCGCTGGTGGTCGGGCTGCGGGCGCTGGCCCCGGTTGAACAGTCCCGGCGCCGCCAGCTCGAGTTCACCGCCGACGCCTCGCACGAGCTGCGCACCCCGCTCAGCGTGATCCGGGCCGAGACCGACGTAGCTCTGTCCGCGCCCCGGGAGGCAGCCGGATACCGGGACGTGCTGACCCGGATCCAGGGTGAGACCGAGCGGCTGCACCAGCTGATCGAGGACATGCTGTGGCTGGCCCGGTTCGACTCCCGGCCGCCGCCCCCCGGTGACGAGCCGGTCGACCTGGCCATGCTGGCCCTGGTCTGCGCGGACCGTTTCCGGTCCGTCGGTCCGGCCATGACCGCGGACACGCCGGGCATCCCGGTGCTGATCAACGCGCCGCCCGAGTGGATCGACCGGCTGGCCGGCGTTCTGGTCGACAACGCGTGCCGCTACGCGGGCCCCGCAGGCCGGGTCCGGATCCGGGTCCAGGCCGAGGGCAGCCGGGTCAGCCTGGTCGTGGAGGACAGCGGACCCGGCATCCCGGAGGCGGACCGGTCCCGGCTCTTCGACCGGTTCCACCGGGCCACCGAGCGCGGCTCGGGTACCGGCCTCGGCCTGGCCATCGGCGACTCCATCGTGCGCTCGACCGGCGGACGCTGGCTGGTAGGCGACTCCAGCCTGGGCGGCGCCCTGATGTCAGTATCCTGGCGGCACACCCAGCCTCGGGCCTTCGAGCGGCCGAGCTGAGTCCCGAACGCCGCGGCACATTCCTGAGACCGTGTGTGCAGCAGATGCCGATGGCAGGCCTGCCAAGGACCGTCGAACCGGCGTATCGTCCCGTACCAGGGCCTGAAAGGAGCCGGGTGATGAGCAATGTGCAGATGATGAGGGATTTGTACGATGCCTTTGCCCGGGGGGACATCCCGACCGTGCTGAGCGCGATGGACGCTGGCATTGAGTGGCACGAAGCGGAGGGTAATCCCTACGATCCCGGCGATCAGGTATGGCGAGGGCCCGACGCTGTCATGCAGAACCTCTTCGTGAGGCTCGCCACGGAATGGGATGGCTTTACCGCTCATCCGCGGGAGTTCCATGACGCGGGCTCTGCCGTTGTGGTCGAGGGCCGTTACACGGGCACTTACAAGGAGACCGGCCGGAAATTCGACGCCCAGGTCTGCCACGTGTGGAAAATCCGGGATGGCAAGATCACGAGTTTCCAGCAGTACGTGGACACCGCGCAGATGCAGGACGTGACAGGTACCCGTTAAGGCGGTGTGGTGGGACCAGGCGATCAGGCAGCGAACAAGCAGGTAGACGATCGAAATGATCATCCAGTGATGAGCCTGGCCCTCCCGGTGAGGATCCAGTAATCGAGTTCCACAAGGTGGCGGTGGACAGTCATCGGTGAGTGTGCCAAGCTTCGGGTCATGATAGTCAGGCCAGCTGTGGTTTCCAGCTGGCTGACGCATGTGCGGGCGGCGCTGGATAGCTGCGGTCGCGGAAGAATTTCCTAAAGGCGCGACCTGGTGGGCAGCAGTGAGCTGGCTGGCTCAGGCGGCGTGAAACCGGCTACGGGCGCGGAGGTTACGCTGCGCCGCCTGGCGGAATCGGGCCTGATCGCGGTGGCGACCGCGACGATGGAGGGCATTACCGAAGCCAACGGCGCTTTCCTGCGGCTGGTCGGGTACAGCGAGGCCGACCTGGCGGCGGGTCCGCTTGACTGGCGGGCGATGACGCCGCCGGAGTGGGCCCCCGCAGACCAGGCAGCCCTGGCCGAGCTGCAGGCCACGGGGAGCTGTACCCCGTTCCGCAAGGAGTACTGGCGCAAGGACGGCAGCCGGGTGCCCGTCGAGGTCGGAGCGGTGGTGCTGGGGTGGGAGCCGCTGTGCTGGGCGTGGTTCATCCGGGACGCGTTGGCCGAGCAGCAAGCCGAGGAGGCCGGCCAGCAGGCCGCCGAGCTGGCGGCTCTGGCGGCCGAGCTGTCGCAGGCGGTCACGGTGGCCGAGGTGGCGCAGGCGCTGGCGGGATGGCTGCGGCGGGCCGTGGGCGTGAAGCTGGCGATCCTGGTCGAGGCAGACCCGCGGCGGCCGGTGCTGCGGTACGTGAACCTGCATGACGTGCCGGACGACGTGGCCCGGCAGTGGACGGAGCTGGACGCAACGCACGACAGCCCGGCGGTGCGGGCCTGGCGCAGCGGCAAGCTGGTCTTCTTCGCCGACCCCCAGACCATCGACACGGAATTCCCGCACTTCGCCGCAGCCCGGATGGCGGCGGGGACCGGCTCGTGCCTGGCGGTGCCGCTGTTCAGCGCCGGTAAGGTCACCGGGGTGCTGACGGTGACCTGGCCAGAACCCCGGCTGCTCGGTCCGGCGCAGCAGCAGTTCCTGGCGGCGGTGGCGGGTTACGTGGCGCAGGCGCTGACGTGGGCCCGGCAGTTCGAAGCCGAGCACGCCGTGGCCCACCAGCTGCAGCAGGCGATGATACGGCCGGCCGGAACCGCTGATAGCCGCGTCGAGGTGAACGCCGTCTACCGGCCTGCGACCACCGACCTGGAAGTCGGCGGAGACTGGTATGACGTGCTGACCGTGACCGACGAATGCATGGCCCTGATCGTCGGCGACGTCGTCGGCCATGGCATCAGCGCGGCCAGTGCCATGGGTCAGCTGCGCAGCGCGCTCCGGGGCCTGGTGCTGGCCGGGCTGCCGCCAGCGGCCGCCCTGGAAGCGCTGGACAAGTTCGCGTCTATCGTCCCCGATGCCCAGTTCTCCAGCTGCGTGGTGGCGTTCCTGGACGCCAGGCACGAAAGCCTGACCGTCTCGGTCGCCGGGCACATGCCGCCGCTGGTCATCGATAACCGCGGTCAGGCTTCCTTTTTCGAGGACGCACAGGATCCGCCGCTCGGCTTCGCCGACGCCGCCCGCAAGACCACTCGCCTGCATTTTCCCGTGGGGTCCACGATCATCTTGTACACCGACGGGCTTATCGAGCGCCGGGGCATGCCGCTGGACGCCGGCCTGGAACGGCTGGCCGTAACCGCCGCCGAGCAGAGCGGCCGGGGCATCGGCGGGCTCAGCGACCGGCTGGTCCGCGAGCTGGTCAGCGAATCGTTCCACAACGACGACGTCGCTGTGGTCTGCGCGCGCCTGCTATCTCACGGCCCGGCGCGGCTGACGGAAACCGTCCGGGCGGAGCCGGCCCGGATCCGGGCCCTGCGCCGCACGTTCGGGGACTGGCTCCAGGCCATCGGCGCCAGCGGGCAGGCGCGCGCTGAACTATGCATCGCCGTCGGGGAGGCCCTGACGAACTGCGCCGAGCACGCCTATGCGGGCACCCAGCCCCAGTCCGTGACGATCGAGGCGTCAGCCAGCAGCGATCACGTCCAGGTAACGATCCGCGACTCCGGCCGCTGGCGCCCGCGATCAGGCGATCCTGCCCGCGGCCAGGGACTGCCGCTCATCCGCAAGCTCATGGACCGGGTCCAGGTCATCACCGGACCCGCCGGGACCACGATCGCGGCGGAACGCAGCCTCGGTGACAAGGAATGACATGACCGGCGACATCCTGACTGTATCCACAGACGCCAGAGATCACGTGACCGTGCTCGTCCTGGAAGGTGAGGTCGATGCCTATTCGGTCGGCCAGCTTGACAGCGCGCTGGCCCGGGCGGCCCAGCGCAAGGTACCGGTCATTATCGACGTAAGCGGGCTTGGCTATATCGACTCCAGCGCCTTCCGGGCGATCTACCGGGCAAGCGAGCACATTCCGGTCAGCATCGTGGTACCCGCGAGCTCGGTGCTCTCCCGGACGATCCGGCTCGCCGGGATCAGCGCGAAAATTCCCATCCTCCCCGACATCGACTCAGCCAGCGCCCAGGCAGCCAACCACGAAACCGGGACCAGGCCGTAACGACCGGGATCCCGCCCGAACACGAAACAATGGCGACGGCTGGCCGGCGCGTGGTCTTCGCTGGCATAGTTACCGTTGTCAGCTCATAAAGAAGCCAGATGGACTCCTGGGTGCCCCGGGTGTGGCGCTCGGGTGCATGTGACAGGAGAGCACCCGTGGGCCTGCTCCGCATCACCGTCACCGCCGGCGAATCCGGTCCGGTGCTGGTGCTGGCGGGCGAGACCGACATGACTACCGTCGCCGAGCTGAGCGGCGCGCTGACCGCCCAGCTCGCCAGCGGCGCGCGGCACCTGACCGTCGACATCTCCGAACTGCGATTCGCCGACTCGCCGTCCATGCGCGCCCTGGCCCTGACGGCCCGCGCCCTGCGGGAGCGGAACGGGGACATGGTCCTGCTTCGCCCGCAGCCAACGGTAGCCCGCGTGCTGAGCCTGACGAGCCTGGACCAGATCGCCACCGTACGCCCGGACACGAGCGCCGAAGCCGAGCCCGAGGCCACCTGACAGCCGCCCAGATGGTCCGGCTGAGCTATTGACGCCGACGGCGCGGCAGGTACTTTTGAACGAGAGGTGTACCGGGTCCGGAATCCGCCTGATTACCCCGGTACCTTCCCCGGCGGCGCTGCTGACGGCGCAAAGGGAGGGATCGGCCATCGACGCGCTCGTCCACATGCGCGGGAAACTGCCCTGCGCCGGGCTGGCCGGTGCCGATGACGGCTGAAGCTCCGCTGGCCGACCCGCCCAGGTCCAGCGACGATACGGCGCCCGCCAGCCTGCTGCTGGAGCAGCCGTTCGATGCGGACACGCTCTACCAGTTGCGGGCCGCGGTTCTCGCGCACGCCGTCCAGGCGGGGCTGCCCGAACACCGCGCCAGCGACATCATGATCGTGGCCCACGAACTGGCCGCCAACACCGTCCGGCACGGCGCAGGCGCAGGGCGGCTGCTTATCCACGCCCGGCCCGGCGTGCTGCAGTGCCAGGTCCTCGACGCGGGCACGGCCAGCCGGAACGGCCACCCCGGCGGCACCGAGGGAAGCCCGCCTTCGTGGCCCAGCTCCAAGGGACACGGCCTGTGGATCGTCCGGCAGGTCGCCGACCAGCTCAGCGTCGTTCCCTGGCACGGCGGATATCAGGTAACCGCGCTATTTACCCTGCCCGCGGCGGTGACCGCCAGCCACAACGGCTCCCGCCAGTAGCTCCCTAGCGAGCCCTCAAGGTTCCTGTCGGGGCAGCGGTCGAGATGTCGCGCGGGCAGATCCGATGCGGAAGCTGACGACGGCGACTGTGCCGGACGGCCCGGAGGCCAGGCTGGCCTGGTCGGCGAGCTCGTGGACCAGCCACAGC
>C688J35102_120989913_pt1 | contig 15772 bp, 13 predicted proteins | sample HopSoiMetagenom2_FD_35102 | JGI IMG/M metagenome (IMG submission 35102)
TGAAGCAGCTGCGATCGCTGATGGGCGACCTGCTCGACGAGTCGTTCTACGCCGACCTCGACCGCGACCAGCGCGAGCGCTCGACGATGTCGATGCTCCTGCCGCCGCAGATGATGAACACGATCGCCCCGCACGAGGAGCCGTCCGGCCCCGGGTCGCTCACGGACGCGTTCTACGCCGATCCCGTACGCCGCTACATGGTCCCGGTGTACTCCGACCGCCGGACCGACTGGTCCTCGCACCCCTACTCCACCCGTGACTCGCTGCACGAGCACGACATGTGGGTCGCCGAAGGTCTCACCCACCGATACCCCACCAAGGTCCTCGCGGAGCTGCTGCCGACGTGTCCGCAGTACTGCGGCCACTGCACGCGGATGGATCTGGTCGGCAACTCCACTGCGACGATCGACAAGCTCAAGTTCGACCTCAAGCCCGTCGACCGGCTCGACTCGATGATGGGCTACCTCAGCTCGCACCCGGAGGTGCGGGACGTGGTCGTCTCGGGCGGTGACGTCGCGAACATGCCGTGGCCGCGGCTCGAGGACTTCCTCATGAGGGTGCTCGACATCGACAACATCCGCGACATCCGGCTCGCCACCAAGGCGCTCGCCGGTCTCCCCCAGCACTGGTTGCAGCCGGAGGTCGTCGAAGGCGTGAGCCGTGTTGCCGGCGTGGCCCGCTCGCGGGGCGTCTCGCTGGCGATCCACACGCACGTCAACCACGCGAACTCCGTGACTCCGCTCGTTGCCGAGGCATCTCGCGCGATGTTCGACGCCGGCGTGCGCGACGTACGAAACCAAGGTGTGCTGCTCGGCGGTGTCAACACCGACGCTCACGCGCTGCTGGACCTGTGCTTCGCGCTGCTCGATGGCGCGCAGATCCTGCCCTACTACTTCTACATGTGCGACATGATCCCCAACGCCGAGCACTGGCGGATCTCGGTGGCGCAGGCGCAGGACCTGCAGCACCAGATCATGGGCTACCTGCCTGGCTTCGCAACGCCGCGGATGGTGTGCGACGTGCCGTTCGTCGGCAAGCGCTGGGTGCACCAGCTCGCGGACTACGACCGCGAGAAGGGCATCTCGTACTGGACCAAGAACTACCGCACCTCCATCGAAGCCGCCGACTCCGAGGCGATCAGCCGGCGCTACGAGTACTACGACCCGATCCACACCCTGCCGGCCGCCGGCCAGCGGTGGTGGAGGTCGCAGGCAGCCTGACGGTCTGCGGTCCTTGGACACCACCGGGCGGCGTTGCCCGCCAGCCGTCTGCTCAGGGCAGACCGGTCAGCGTCTCGACCAACCGCGCGGTGGGACTGTCCAGCCCCCAGCGCTCGGCCAGCGCGACGAGGGCATCGGGGTTCGCGGGGGTGCGCGGGAGCCGCAGGTCCGGGTTGCCGAGGTCGATGTCGCACTCGACCTTCACCACAGTGGGTGCGACCGCGAGGTAGTCCGCGGCCTCCTTGATCTTGCGACGTGGCCCGGGCGCGAGATCGGCGGCCGGGTCCCAGGCAGCGGAGACGAGTCCGTCGAGGTCGCCGAACCGGTTGAGCAACGTGGCCGCGGTCTTCTCGCCGACGCCGGGCACACCCGGCAGCCCGTCGCTCGGGTCGCCTCGCAAAGTGGCGAAGTCGGCGTACTGCTGCGGGGCGATGCCGTACTTCTCATGCACAACGGCGTCGGTGACGCGCTCGTGCTTGCCGACACCGCGGGCGACGTAGAGCACCCGCACGTGTCTCGAGTCGTCGACCAGCTGGAACAGGTCCCGGTCCCCCGTGACGATGTCTGCGGGCATCGACGCCTGGGTGGCCAGTGTGCCGATCACGTCATCGGCTTCGTATCCGTCAGCGCCGACGACGGCGATGCCGAAGGCCGCGAGCACGTCCTCGATGATCGGCACCTGTGTTTCGAGGGCGTGCGGCACCTCTTCGATGTCAGGGGCCGTGTGCTTCACGACGACGACACGGTGCGCCTTGTACGTCGGCAGCAGCTCGGTGCGCCAGGCCGGACGCCAGTCGTTGTCCCAGCAGCACGCGAGGTGCGTCGGTTGGTAGTCGCCGACGAGACGGCTGATGAAGTCCAGCAGCCCACGCACGGCGTTCACAGGCGTGCCGTCCGGAGCCGTGATCGAGGCGGGCACTCCGAAGAACGCCCGGAAGTACAGCGATGCGCTGTCCAGCAGCATCAGCCTCTCGGCACGGTTCGGCACACCGGAGGGTAACCCGAGGACACGTCGGTGTGACGCAGCAGACGCTCATCTTCCTTGCCAGCAACGCGATCGCGGCGAAATGTGGAAGTGGGAGGTGGTCGCCCTCGTGTCGGCCGTCGTCGGGCTGCTCTCACTGGTGCCCTACTGGCTGGCGGCGCACACCGACCCGGGCGCCCAGATGAACCTCGCGTGCACGTACTCGGGATCGGTGGTGTCTTCGTGCTGCTGGTCCCCCGGCTCGAGCACTGGGTCGACGGGCACGTCATGGGCGCCTGACCCTGCGGCGTGCGCGACGACCTCGCTGACAGCACCCCTCCGCGGGCATACGCTCAGAGCGTTGTCGCGTCCGGGCACCCGCCCGGCCCGCGAGGAGGTACGTGGTGGATGCATCGAGCGTGCGCGGCGCCCGCGTCGTCGAAGGCGCTGTGGCGCTGTCGCTTCCCATGTGCGGGCTTGCGCTCCTCCTGGCGCGTCCGTCGATGGACATGCTCATGGGCCAGCAGCGCGTGCACTTCTGGCTGGTCCTGACCACCGCCGTCCTCTCCGCGATCCTCGCCTACGCCACCGGCGAAGCGGCCGTCCGTCGCGGTGACGCGCGCGTCCTTCATGTCTCACTTGCGTTCCTCGCCTCAGCCGGCTTCCTCGGGCTCCACGCCTTGGCGACCCCGGGCGTGTTCCTCTCGGGCAGCAACACGGGCTTCGTGATCGCGACACCGGTGGGCGTCGCGATCGGCTCGCTGTTCGCGGTCCGCTCGACGGTCGAGCTGTCCGGCGACGCCGCGGTGCGTGAGGTGCGGATCGCCTTGCGCCTGCGACTCGTCCTCGTCGCTCTGATGGTCGTGTGGGGAGTGTTCTCCCTCGCCGCGCTTCCACCGTTCGACAAGGCGATCGAGGTCGAGACCCTGCCGCTCGTCATCGCGATCCCCGCGGTGGTGCTCTACGCGTACTCGGCCGTGCGCTACGCCATGCTCTGGCAACGGCGCCCGTCGCTGATGCTGCTCACGATGTTGTGCGCGTTCATCCTGCTCGCCGAAGCGATGGTGAGCATGGCGCTGGGACGCGCCTGGCACCTCTCGTGGTGGGAGTGGCACGTGCTGCTGCTGGCGGCCTTCCTCCTCGTCGCGTACGGCGCTCGCGTCTCGTGGCGCGAGGAGCGCTTCGGCGACCTCTATCTGGAGCAGAACCGTGCGGGGTTCCGGGAGATGAGCGTGCTCTTCGCGGACCTGCAAGGCTTCACGCCGTTCTCCGAGGCGCACGAGCCGACGGACGTGGTGGCGATGCTGAACGAGTACTTCGCGGTCGGTGTGCCCGCCGTGGTGTCCCAGGGTGGCGAGGTGCACCAGATCATCGGCGACGCCCTGATGGTGACGTTCAACCGGCGGGGCGACCAGCCCGACCACGCACAGCGTGCCGGTGCCGCCGGGCTCGCGTTGCAGGAGGCGACGGGCAGGGTGGCCGCCGCGCACCCGGACTGGCCGCGGTTCCGCGTGGGCATCAACAGCGGTCCTGTCGCGGTGTCGCTCCTCGGGACGACCGGCGGGCGGGTGCAGGCGATCGTGGGCGACATGGTCAACACCGCTTCGCGGATCGAGGGCCAGGCTCCTGCGGGCGGAGTCGCGATCGGTGAGCAGACCAGACGGCTGATTCCGGAGGCCGAGACGACCTCGCTCGGCGACCTGACATTGAAGGGCAAGAGCAGCCCGGTCGAGGCACACCTGCTCGTGTCGCTGGGAACACGCGACCGCTCGTGACCTCTGACCGCTAGCCTGAGCCGCGTGGAGGACACCGACCGGCAGATCCTGTCGCTGCTCGCCGCCGACGGCCGCATGAGCTTCACCGATCTCGGAAAGGCCACAGGTCTCTCGACGTCGGCGGTCCACCAGCGCGTCAAGCGGCTCGAGAGCCGCGGCCTGATCAAGGCCTACACCGCCGTGCTCGACTACGACGAGGTCGGTCTGCCGCTGACCGCGTTCATCTCGATCCGCCCCATCGACCACTCCGAGCCCGACGACTCACCCGAGCGGCTCAGGGACATCCCCGAGATCGAGTCGTGCTGGTCGGTGGCCGGTGAGGAGTCGTACATCCTCAAGATCCGCGTCGCCACACCCGCCGACCTGGAAGACCTGCTCGCGCGGATCCGCTCGGCGGCCAACGTCGCGACCCAGACCACGATCGTCCTGTCCACGCCCTACGAAGGGCGCCCGGTCAGTCGCTGAGCGAGGAGTAGGCGACGACTCCGCGCCGCAGCGCGCCCATCGTTGTCCGAGCGGTCTCGCGCAGCTCCGGGGCCGCTGCCGCATCGGCGACCTGGCCGGCCAGGTCCAGCAGCTGCTTCATCCACCGCACGAAGTCCCCGGCGGCCAGGTCGGTCTCGGTGAGCACCTCGTCGAGCGCGGCGCCGCTCGCCCACGCCTGAGCGGCCCAGGCAAAGCCGACGTCGGGCTCGCGGAGGAAGTCCAGCCGGTTCTCCTTCTCGAGTCGGTCGAGCTTGCCCCAGAGCACGACCGTCTCGCGGATGACCTCACGCACGCGACCCTTCGGGAGGCGAGGCGCAGCCGCGTCGTCGGGACGACGTGCCTCGAACACCAGCACGGCCAGTGCGGCTGCCAGGTCCGGTGCTTCGAGGCCGTCCCACAGGCCCGCCCGCAGGCACTCCGCGGCCAGCAGGTCCATCTCGCTGTAGAGCCGCGTCAGTGTCTGCCCGGCGGGCGTCACCTCGTCGTCGGCAAGGTAGCCCAGCGACGTCAGCACGTCGCACACGCGGTCGAACTGCCGCGCGATCGTGTTCGTCCGGGTCTCGATGCGCCGGCGCAGCGCCGATGCCTCCCGGTCGAGCCGGTGCCAGCGCTCCGCCCAGCGTGCATGGGACTCGCGGTCCGGGCAGGAGTGGCACGGATGGCGCCGGAGGTCCGTGCGCAGGCGCGCGATCTCGCGGTCGGGGGGCGACTCCGACCGTGCTCGCCCGCTGCCTCGGCGACCGGTGGTCTCGACCGATCGCACCTTGGAGATCAGAGCGTTGGCGAGGTCGCGGCGCGACTGGGCGTCACGGCCGCTGAAGCCGCGCGGGACCTTCATCCGCGTCAGTGCCTGAACGGGACTGTCGAAGTCGACGACGGACAGCCGACGTGCGTGCCGGGACGCGGTGAGCACGTAGGGACGCGGATCCGAGCGATCGGCACGTGTGCCCGGGTCGACGACGACCGCGAAACCGGCGTACTTGCCTCGCGTCACCTCCACGACGTCCCCGGGCCGGAGGTCGGCGAGCGAGTCCGCGACCTGGTCGCGCCGGTCGGCCCGCCGAGCCTTCGCGGCGTCGGCCTCGGCGGTTGAGAGCCGTTGACGCAGTGCTGCGTACTCCATGAAGTCTCCGCGGTCGCACTGCGCTGCCTCGGCGTAGCCAGACAACCCCTCCTCCGTCTTGCGCAGCTGCCGCGCGAGGCCGACCACGCCGCGGTCGGCCTGGAACTGCGCGAACGAGGACTCCAGCAGCTCGCGTGCGGTGGGCCGGCCGAACTGCTTCACGAGGTTGACCGCCATGTTGTACGACGGCCGGAAGCTCGACCGGAGCGGGTAGGTCCGGGTCGACGCCAGCCCACCGACCGCCTTGGGGTCCAGCCCGACGCTCCACAGCACGATGCCGTGGCCCTCGACGTCGATGCCGCGGCGACCGGCGCGGCCGGTGAGCTGGGTGTACTCCCCCGGCGTGATGTCGGCATGCGTCTCGCCGTTCCACTTCACGAGCTTCTCGATCACGACCGAGCGGGCCGGCATGTTGATGCCGAGCGCGAGCGTCTCTGTCGCGAAGACGACCCGGCACAGCCCGGCCGCGAACAGCTCCTCCACGCACTCCTTGAACGTCGGCAGCATGCCGGCGTGGTGCGCGGCCACGCCGCGCGTCAGCCCGTCGAGGAAGTCGTGGTAGCCCAGGACATGCAAGTCCTCGTCGGGCAGAGAGGCGCAGCGCTCCTCGACGTAGGCGTAGATCTCCTCGCGCTCCTGCGGCGTCGTCAGCCGCAGGTTGGCGTTGAGGCACTGCTGGACGGCCGCGTCGCAGCCCACTCGGCTGAAGATGAAGTAGATCGCCGGCAGCAGCGCCTCTCGGTCCAGCCGGTCGACGACGTCGAAACGCGTCGGCAGCCCGCCACGTGGCGGACCACGCCGGACCGGGCCGCGTCCGCGACGGCCGCCGCCCCGAGGTTGGATGCGATCGTTACGGACCGCTCGTAGCAGCTCCTGGTTGACCTTCGCGTCCGGGTCAGCAGAGTCACTGGTGTCGGCGAAGAGGTCGAACAGTCGTCGGCCGACCATCATGTGCTGGTAGAGCGGGACCGGTCGCCGCTCCTCGATGATCGTGGTTGTCGAGCCGCGCACAGTCGCCAGCCACGCGCCGAACTCCTCGGCGTTGGACACGGTCGCGCTCAGCGATACCACGGCCACCGACTCCGGGAGGTGGATGATCACTTCTTCCCACACCGCGCCGCGCATGCGGTCGGCGAGGTAGTGCACCTCGTCCATCACGACATAACCCAGGCCGAGCAAGGTCGACGACCCGGCGTAGAGCATGTTGCGCAGCACCTCGGTGGTCATCACGACCACCGGTGCCTCGCCGTTCACGGTGTTGTCACCGGTCAGCAGGCCGACCTGTTCCGGGCCGTAGCGGCGGACGAGATCGGCGTACTTCTGGTTCGACAGTGCCTTGATCGGTGTGGTGTAGAAGCACTTGCGGGCCTGATGCATGGCCAGGTGTACGGCGAACTCCCCGACGACGGTCTTTCCGGAGCCCGTGGGCGCGGCGACGAGCACGCCGTCCCCGCTCTCGAGCGCGGCGCAGGCCCGGGCCTGGAAGTCGTCGAGCGGGAAGTCGTAGAGCGCCTTGAAGTCGGCAAGCACCGGTGCGCCTTGCTCGGCGCGGAACCGGGCGTAGCGCTCGGACGGTGAGGTCATGGCTGGGTGATCTCGGCGCGTGCCCTGCGTGCCCTGCGTGCCCGTCGCCGTGCTCGTCGCTCGGGTTCGGGTCCGACCATGGCGCGAAGGGCCAGCGGCTCGGCCTTGATGGTCAGCGGCAGCGGGCCGACTCGCTCACCGTCGGCGTAGGCGATCACACCGGGGGCTGCGACCGTCACCTCGCGGGCCAGGTGGTGCTCGTATGCCGGGTGGGTGGTGTGCGTGCCGTTGAAGAGCCGCGGGTAGGTCCGGAGCAGGTCGGGCTTGGTGACCGGGTGGAAGAGCACGACGTCGAGCAGGCCGTCGTCGAGCTTTGCGCCCTCGGTGATCCGCAGGCCGCCCCCGAAGGACGGGCCGTTGCCCACGGCGACCAGCATCGCCCGCACGGTCTTGACGCTGCCGTCGAGCTCGAGGGTGTAGGGCAGTGGCGCGAAGACCCGGAGCTCCGCGACCGTCGCCAGGTTGTAGCGCATCTGACCCTTCGGCCAGGTCATCCGGTTGGCCCGCTCGTTGACGATCGCGTCGAAGCCGGCGGACAGCACGCAGATGAAGTACCGCGGGCCCGTCCTGGCGAGATCGACCACCCGGGTCCGCCCGGCGATCACGACGTCAGCGGCGGCGGCAGGGTTGCCGCGCGGAACGTTGAAATATCTCGCGGCGTCGTTGCCGGTGCCGGCCGGGACGATCCCCAGGCTGGTCTCGGTGTGCGCGAGTGCTTGGACCGCGAGGTGGACGAGTCCGTCGCCACCTACGACGACGAGCGTCTCCAGCCCTGCGGTCACGGCCTGCCGAGCCAGGTCCTCGGCCTCCGAGGCGTCGCGTCCCTGGAGTCGTCGCACGGTGAACCCGGCGTCGCGCAGCCGTTCCACGGCGACGTCGGCAACGCGTCCAGCCCGGCCCTTGCCCGCTGTCGGGTTGACCAGCAGGGCGATCTCGCGTGCCACTCGAGCAGCCTAGTGTCGCTCACACTGTGCACGTGCGGTCGACGCTTCGCCGGGCGCATCCCGCGTGTGGAGCGCTCAGAGGCGGAGCGAGACGGTGAACCGCTCCGCCGGCACCGCCACCGCCCGGGCCAGCCGCCGCAGCGCGTCGAGCACCAGCTCGGCGGAGACCACGGTCCCGGGTACGACGAGAGTCAGCCGGCCGTCGTACTGGAGGAGAAGGACCTCGCCGAGCGACCAGGCCTGGTGCGCGGCGGAGCGCCACTTGTCCTCGAGGACCGGGTCGGGATACGCAAGGTCGCCGGCGAGCATGTCGCACGCCTGGGGCGGTTCGCCGCCCTGGATCGTCCCGGTGACGACAGAAGCGTCGACCATGCTGCTCTCGGCGCTCCAGGTGACTGCGGCCGTGGCCAGCCAGTCCGGCAGGTCGAACGGGTCGGCCGCGGTGACGGTGTGCGGCCGCATCAGCGGTCGTGCCCATCGGGATCGTCGAGGTCGGAGGCCTCGACCGGCTCCGGGTTGTAGTCGAGGGGTGAGGCCTCGTCGTCCCCGAACCCGGCTTCCTCCTCAGCACGATGTCGGCGCCGGTCGACGAGCCGGGCGATGACCTCGGAGACGAGGAAGAGCGCGGTCATCGGCAAGGCCAGCATCAGCATCGAGAACGGGTCGGTGGACGGGGTCGCGGCAGCTGCGAAGACGAAGACGCCGACGATGATCCACGCGCGGTACTCCCCCAGCGCCTTCCCGGACACCACACCGGCGAGGTTGAGCAGGATGACGAAGATCGGGATCTCGAACGCGATGCCGAAGACGAGCAGCATGCGCGTGAAGAAGCTGAAGTACTCGCTGAACTCGACGAGGTTCTCGAGCTTGGCCGGGGTGAAGCCGATCAGGACCTCGAGACCCTTGGGCAGGACGTAGTAGCCGACGGCCACCCCGGCGACGAAGAGGGGCCCGGCGACGGCCACGAAGACCTTCGTCCACCGGCGTTCGTTGGCGTGCAGGCCGGGGACGATGAACGCCCAGATCTGGTAGAGCCAGTAGGGACTGGTCGCCACGAGCCCCGCGATGCCACTGAGCTTCAGCTGCAGCAGCAGCGGGCCGCCGGCGCCCTTGATGTAGGCCTTGGTCTGGACGCTTGCACCCAGCATGTCCTTGGCCTCGTTGTACGGCCGCAGCACGAGGTTCAGCAGGTGGTCGTAGAGGAACAGCGCGACGACCATCCCGATGCAGATGACGACCACCGACCGCAGGATCCGTGCACGCAGCTCGCGCAGGTGGTCGGCGAGGGCCATCCGGCCGTCGGCGCCGGAGGCGACTGCCGGGGTCCGGAAGAGCCGGACGACGCCGGCGGCACTCATTCGGAATCCCCGCGGAAGGGTGAGCGAAGCGGGGGCTTTCGGGGGGCGTTCATCCGCGACTCACCGCCCGGCCAGTGGTCTCAGGAGTGAACCGCTTCAGCGGTCGGTGTCGCCCAGCTGCTGCCCGGACTGGGACTGCTGGCTGGACGGGTCAGTCTGGTCGGGACGGTCCTGGTCGATGCGCTGGCTGTCGATCTGCCGCTGCTCAGGCGTCTTGGTGCTCTCGTCATCCTCGTCGTCGACGAGTCCCTTGGTCTCCGCCTTGAAGATCCGCAGGGCCCGGCCGCTCCCCCGAGCGAGCTCGGGCAGCTTCTTGGCGCCGAACAGGAGCACGAGCACCAGCAGGACGAGGATGATCTCCGGGGCGCCGATGTCCATGTCTGACTGCCTTCCACGTGTTCGCCGCTGCCTGCGACGTACTCATCGTACGCACCGCGCCTTGGTCAGCGGCCGCATCCGGCTCGCGCGGACTCAGGTGTACTGGTCTAGAGCGCGCTGAGCTGTTTGCCGGACCCGCTCGGCGAGGTCAGTGGGCTCGACCAGGGTCCCCGTGCCGCCGAGGCGCAGGACGAGCTGAAGGAGCCACTCCGGGTCGCTCGCCCGCAGCCGCACGGTCAGGCCGCCGTCGCGCTCCTCCGTGGCGGACTCGATCGGGTAGTACTCGGCCACCCAGCGGGCCCGGTCGCTGAGCCGGAGCGTCGCCAGCAGCGCGTCCGGGGCCGGGCGGTAGATGCCCTCGGTGAGGTCCAGCGGCTGTTCGTCGGCGTGCTCGCTGACCGCCGTGTCGAGGGCGACGACCTCGGTGACCCGGTCGAGGCGGAACAGCCGGCGGTCCTCGACGAGATGGCACCAGGCGTCCAGGTAGCTGTGGCCCTCCGACGTCGTGACGGCGATCGGGTCGACCTCGCGGGTGGTCAGCTCGTCGCGGTACGGCGAATGGTGGGTCAGCCGCACCTGCCGACGCGCGAGGATCGCCGCGGCGACCGTGTCCCGCACCGACTCCTCGTGCCCGTCGGCGGGCCGGATATCGACCTGGCCGGCGAGCTCGGCAGCCTCGCCGGCGGCCTCCTCGAGCTTGCGCAGCGTCCGGGCGACGACCTCGCGCTCCTCGTCGCTGCTGCCCTCACCGAGGGCACGGAGGCCGGCGACCAGGGCCGCTGCCTCGGTCGTGTCCAGGCGCAGGGGTCGGGCCAGGTAGTCGGCGTTCGAGAGCCGGATGACGCCCTCCCCCTCGAGCGCGTCGAAGTCGACGTCGATCAGGTCGCCCATCCCCAGGCCCGGCATGCCGCAGAACAGCAGGACGTTGATGTCGGCGAGGATCGTCTTCGCGCTGACGCCGAAGTCGCGAGCCACTTCGTCCACCGCGATCTCGCCCTTGCGCTGCAGGTAGGGCACCAGCGCGAGCAGCCGGTTGACCTGGTTCGGCGAGCCACCCGGAGTCACGCGGCGTCCTCGGGGCGGTGCGAGCGCAGCGAGCAGCGTCCTGGGGTGCTCATGCCGTGAGTCCTGCGGCAGCGGCGAGGCGGAGACGCACGGCGTCGCGCAGGTCACCGGGGCCTTCGACGACCACGTCGTCGCCGTGGGCGGCGAGCTCGTCGGCGAGGTTCTCGGTGCGGCCGAACGGCAGCTCGATGCGCTCCCAGCCGTCTCGCTCAGCCTCGGGAGCCCCGGCACGCCGACGGAGCGCCAGGGCACGGTCGGCCCGGACCCGGAGGTCTGCGACCCGGTCGGGCGTCTCGGGAGCCAACACACCGGCCAGGGCACGGACGTCGGTGCCGGGCGGGACAGTGAACGATCCGGCCTCGCCGGCGAAGGTCACGGCGCCGACGACCCGGGACAGCCGGAAGAGCCGGTGCTCGTCACGGTCGAGGTCGCGCCCCACGACGTACCAGCGGGAGCGGTAGGACACGATCCCCCACGGCTCGACGCTGCGCCGCGACGGCTTCGGCGCGTCCGAGGCGCGGTAGTCGAACGCGACCGGCCGTCGGGTCACGACGCCCTCCCAGACCACTGGGAAGGCCGGCTCGTCCGCCGCGACCTGCGGCTGTACGACGTCCAGCGCAGTGCGGTCGACGTCGACGCCACCAGCCTTCAGCTTGAGCAGGGCGTCCGAGGTGGCCGACGCCAGGCTCGCCTGCTGCCACACCCGGGCCGCGAGGCCGAGGACCGCCGCCTCGTCGGGCTCGAAGGCGATCTCGGGGAGCTCGAAGGCCGACCGGACGATCCGGTAGCCCTGCTCGTCTTCGAAGAGCGGCTCGTAGCTGCCGACCTCGATCGGGACCCCGAGGGCGCGGAGCGCGTCCTTGTCGCGCTCGAACATCTTCTCGAAAGCCTCGTCGCTCGGCGCGGCCGTGTAGTCGGGGATCACCTCGCGGAGCCGCTGCTTCGTCACGTAGCCGCGCGAGACAAGCAGCGCGATGAGCAGGTTGAGCAGTCGCTCGCTCCGGCGGGCCGACACCAGTCGGTCCTCCTAGCCGACGCCCAGCACGTCGATGACGAACGCCATCGTGTCGTGCGGCCCGATCTTGATCTGCGGGTTGCCCTGCTTCCCGTAGCCGAGGGCGGGCGGGATGATCAGCATCACCCGACTGCCGACCTTGACGCCGACAAGCCCCTTCACCCAGCCCTTGATGACGCCCGGGCTGGCGATCGTGAACGGCGCGGGCTGACCGCTGGTGAACGTGTTGGCGAACGGCTTGCTGCTCCCCCACTTGGTGCCGAGGTAGTTCGCGGTGATCTGGTCGCCTTCCTTGACCGCCTGCCCGGTCCCCTCGACGAGGGGGATCGCCTGGAACTTGGTGGGGTCCTGCTTCGGTGCCTTGGAGAAGTCGAGCCCCGTGATGGTGCCGCCCTTCTCCACGAGCGAGGGGGCGTCCTTCGGAGGCTGGACCTTCTTGCCCTTCGGACCGGTCAAGGTCGGCTGGGCGGTGTCCATCACGTCGATCACGATGACGATGTCGTCACTGGCCTTGAGGTTGTGCTGGGGGTCGCCCTGCCCGTTGTTGAGCTTCGAGAGCGGGGTCACATAGATCACGCGACTGCCGACCCGGACCCCGTCGAGCGCCCCCTGGATCCAGGGCGGTGCCTGGGCGAGCTCGACCTTCTGCGGGCTGCCCTGGCTGTACGTGCTCTGCAGCGTGGTCCCGTCGGTGCCCTTGGCCAGCAGCAGATGGACCTGCGCCGCGCTCGACGACGTCAGCTTCTCGCCGTCGCCCTCGATCTGCACGTGGGTCTTCGGGGAGCTCACGTTCAGGCTGTTGACCTTGATCTTGGGTTCCTTGCCGAACTCGCCGGACACGGTCAGCCCGTCGATGCCGGAGCCGGAGCTGCCGGAGTCGGAGCTGTTGCTGCAGGCAGCCACCCCGCTGAGCAGCAGGGCGGTTGCGCAGAGCGCAGCGAGTCGTCGCATGAAGAACACCTTCGGTGGTCGGGAGGGACACGCGAGACTACCTCGACGCTCCAACCGACCCAGGAGCCCTACATCCCCTCGATGAGCTTGTGCACGCGCTCGTCGTGGGAACGGAACGGGTCCTTGCACAGGACCGTCCGCTGGGCCTGGTCGTTGAGCTTCAGGTGCACCCAGTCGACGGTGAAGTCGCGGCGCCGCTCCTGGGCGCGCTTGATGAACTCCCCGCGCAGGCGGGCGCGCGTGGTCTGCGGCGGGCGGGACTTCGCCTCGAAGATCCGCAGGTCGTCGGTGACCCGGGCGACGGCTCCGCGCCGCTCGAGCAGGTAGTAGAGACCCCGCTCGCGGTGGATGTCGTGGTACGCCAGGTCGAGCTGGGCGATCCGGGCGTGGCTGAGCGGAATGCCCTGGTTGGCGCGGTAGCGGTCGATCAGCTTCCACTTGATCACCCAGTCGAGCTCGCGCTCGACCAACCCGAGGTCACCCGACTCCACCGCCTTGAGGCCGCGCTCCCACAGGTCGAGGGTGCGGTCGATGACCGGCGTACGGATCTCGCGGCGGTCGACGAAGTCCCGTGCGCGCTGCAGGTAGTCGGCCTGGATCTCCAGGGCGCTGGCCTCGCGGCCGTTGGCCAGGCGGACCCGGCGCCGGCCGGTCATGTCGTGCGAGATCTCGCGGATCGCCCGGATCGGGTTCTCCATGGTGAGGTCGCGCATGACGACGCCTTCCTCGATCATGCGCAGGACCAGGTCGCAGGAGGCGACCTTGAGCATCGTCGTGGTCTCGGACATGTTCGAGTCGCCGACGATGACGTGCAGGCGGCGGTAGCGCTCGGCGTCGGCGTGCGGCTCGTCGCGTGTGTTGATGATCGGCCGGCTCCGGGTGGTCGCGCTGGAGACGCCCTCCCAGATGTGCTCGGCGCGCTGCGAGATCGAGTACATCGCCCCGCGCGGCGTCTGGATCACCTTGCCGGCGCCGCAGGTGATCTGCCGGGTGACAAGGAACGGGATGAGTACGTCGGCGAGCTTCGCGAACTCCCCGTGCCGGCCGACGAGGTAGTTCTCGTGGCAGCCGTAGGAGTTGCCGGCCGAGTCCGTGTTGTTCTTGAAGAGGTAGACGTCGCCGTCGATGCCCTCGTCACGCAGTCGTCGCTCGGCGTCGACGAGCAGCCCTTCCAGGACCCGCTCCCCCGCCTTGTCGTGGGCGACCAGGTCGAGGATGTCGTCGCACTCGGGGGTGGCGTACTCGGGGTGGCTGCCGACGTCGAGGTAGAGCCGGGCGCCGTTGCGGAGGAAGACGTTGCTGCTGCGGCCCCAGGACACGACCTTGCGGAAGAGGTACCGGGCGACCTCGTCCGGGCTCAGGCGGCGCTGACCCTTGAACGTGCACGTGACGCCGTACTCGTTCTCGATCCCGAAGATCCTGCGGTCCACCTGGCCTCCAGTCGGCCTTTGCCGGTGCGCACAGCCTAGTTGGCGGCCCCCCAGGCCGGGGCGATCCGCGCGGGTGAACGCGTCAGCTGACCGGAGGAGCGACCGGCGGCTCACCCGCGCCGCCGTCGGACGATGGTGGGGTCGACGGCTCTGACGGCGTCTCGGAGGGTGGCGCGTCCGGCTGCTCAGGACTCCGGTCGCCGAGCAGCCGGGTGAGCTCCGGGTCGGTCAGCCGCCGGAACTTGCGCTGCTGGGGGCGGGTCCGGTCGAGGACCGCCGCCTCGAGCGACGTGACCGGGATGGTCCGCGGCGTGCCGCCGTTGTCGCCGACGCCGAGCCCTTCGACGGCTGCCCGGAGCACCTCGTCGAGCGGCATGCCCTCCCGGTAGTGGTCCTTGATGTGGGTCGTCACCGACTCCGCGGAGCCACCCATCGCGGCGAACCCCTGCTCGTCGGCGACCTGGCCGTCGTAGGTCAGCCGGTAGATCTGGTCTCCGCCGGGCTCCTCACCGACCTCGCCGACGAAGAGCTCGACCTCATAGGGCTTCTCGCCGCCGGAGGAGAAGATCGAGCCGAGCGTCTGGGCGTAGGCGTTCGCAAGCCCGCGACCGGTCACGTCGCGGCGGTCGTAGGAGTAGCCACGCATGTCCGCGAGCCGGACACCGGCGATGCGGAGGTTCTCGAACTCGTTGTAGCGCCCGACTGCGGCGAACGCGATGCGGTCGTAGATCTCACTGATCTTGTGCAGGGCCTCGGACGGGTTCTCGGAGACGAACAGGATGCCGTCGGCGTACTGCAGGACTGCCACGCTTCGACCACGGGCGATGCCCTTGCGGGCGAAGTCAGCCCGGTCCTTCATGACCTGCTCGGGCGAGACGTAGAACGGCATGCTCATGTCAGTGCCGCCGCAGGTCCGTCGGGACGCTCCATGCGGGCCGCGATCACTCGGTCTGCCACCGCAGCCACCTCGTCGTCGGGTAGCCGCCGGAAACCGCGGGAGGTGATCACCGAGACGACCGGGAAGATGCGCCGGGTGACGTCCGGGCCGCCGGTGGCCGAGTCGTCGTCGGCCGCGTCGTACAGCGCCTGCACCAGCGCGGTGACGCAGCCCTCCTCGTCGAGGTCGTCCTTGTAGAGCTTCTTCAGTGCGCCACGGGCGAAGAGCGATCCGGACCCGACCGAGTGGAAAGCTGTCTCCTCGTAGCGGCCGCCGGTGACGTCGTAGGAGAAGATCCGGCCGTGGTCGGCGGCGATGTCGAAGCCGGCGAAGAGCGGTACGACGGCCAGTCCCTGCATGGCCATCGCGAGGTTCGACCGGATCAATGTGGCGAGCCGGTTTGCCTTGCCGTCGGTCGAGAGCGTGGTGCCCTCGATCTTCTCGTAGTGCTCGAGCTCGAGCTGGAACAGCCGGACCAGCTCGACGGCCAGGCCGGCCGAGCCGGCGATGCCCACCATGGAGTACTCGTCGGCGGGGAACAC
>C688J35102_120989911_pt1 | contig 15753 bp, 15 predicted proteins | sample HopSoiMetagenom2_FD_35102 | JGI IMG/M metagenome (IMG submission 35102)
ACGCAGCTGATGTCGCAAATGGCGTAAGCTACCGTTACCCTTTGGGGCAAGAAATGCCGTCGCGTCTCGCGGCGGCATTTTCTTTTGTGTCGGTTAGAGGCTCGTCTCTCAGGTGCGAGTGCTGCCGCGGGCGCGAAGCTCCTCGACCACCTTCTTCACATCCTGGGCACGATCGAGCGGCGCAATGAAAACGGCGTCTCGCGTAACGACGCACACCACGCGATCCAAGCCAATCACGGCGACTGTCACGTCGGAGTCGCTGCGGATGAGCGAATTGGTGACGTCCAGCGCAAGCACATCGCCCTGCAAGACATTCCCACTCTCGTCCGCCGGCATCAACTCGCGCACGGCGTCCCAGCTGCCGACATCCGACCAGGCGAAAGTGACTGGGACGACCAACACCTTCCCCGAATGCTCCATCACCGCATAGTCGATTGAGACGTCACGCACGGCGCCGAATGCGTCACCGGGCTTTACGAAGACCGCATCGGATGCTGCCGCGGCCATGGCCTGCTCGACCTGGTCCGTGACATCCGGCGCGTAGCGCTTGAGCTCGCTCAAAAACGCGCTCGGACGGAACAGGAAGATGCCGCTGTTCCAGAAATAATTGCCGTCGGCCACGAAAGCGGCCGCGCACTCCCCGTCCGGTTTCTCAACGAAACGTTCGACCTTGCGAACGGCCTCGCTCACCGGCTCGCCTGCCTGGATGTAGCCGTAGCCGGTATGTGCCCGCGTCGGCCGGATGCCGAACGTCAGCAGGTTGCCCTCCAGAGCCGCGGGAACCGCTGCGGCCACCGCCGCTTGAAACGCAGCCGCATCCGGAATCGAATGATCCGAGGGCATGACCAGCAACGGATCGTCCTCGCCCCGGGCGAGCGCCCAATGCGCGGCCGCGGCGATCGCGGGCGCCGTGTTGCGCGCTGCTGGCTCGAGCAGGATCGCAACGGGCGTAACCCCGATCGCCTCCAGCTGGTCGATGACGGAGTCCCGCTGGCCCGCCCCGGTGGAAATCAGCGGCGTGGCGAAGGCCGAGCCGGCGCACCGCCGCGCCGTCGCTTGGAGCAACGACTGCTCACCGACGATCCGCTGGAATTGCTTCGGGTTCCCGCTCCGCGACAGCGGCCACAGACGCGTGCCGCCGCCACCGGACAGGATGACCGGGCGGATCATCGCGGCGCGCGGTCCCCCGTCATTGCGCCTGCAGCTTGCGGAAATAATCGATGGTGAGGCTGAGCCCTTCGTCGAGCAGCACTTTCGGCTCCCAATCGAGCAGCTCTTTCGCCTTGCTGATGTTGGGCTGGCGCTGCTTGGGATCGTCGGTGGGGAGCGGGTGCTTGACGATTTTCGATTTCGACCCGGTCAAGGCGATCACCTTCTCGGCCAACTCGCGGATGGTGAATTCGTTCGGATTGCCGATGTTGATGGGGCCCGTGACCGCCGGTCCCGTTTCCATCAGGGCCATCATCCCGGCGATCAAATCGTCGACGTAACAGAAGGATCGGGTTTGGCTGCCGTCGCCGTAGATGCTGATCGGCTCACCCTTAAGCGCCTGGACGATGAAGTTGGAGACCACACGTCCGTCCGCCGGGTGCATGCGCGGGCCGTAGGTATTGAAGATGCGCATCACCTTGATCGGCACCTTGTTCTGCCGATGGTAGTCGAAGAAGAGCGTCTCCGCGCAGCGCTTGCCTTCGTCGTAGCAGGACCTCGGGCCGATCGGGTTTACGTGACCCCAATAATCCTCGGTCTGGGGGTGGACCGACGGGTCGCCATAGACTTCGCTGGTCGACGCCTGGAGGATCTTGCAGCCGAGGCGCTTAGCCAGGCCGAGCATGTTGATCGCCCCGTGCACCGACGTCTTGGTCGTCTGCACCGGGTCGTGCTGATAGTGGATCGGCGACGCGGGGCAGGCGAGATTGTAGATTTCGTCAACCTCGACGAAGAGCGGGAACGTGATGTCGTGGCGCACGAACTCGAAATTCGGCTGATCGAAGAGATGTGCAATATTGTCTTTGCTGCCGGTGAAGAGATTATCGACGCACAGCACGTCGCACCCCTTCTCGAGCAGGCGGTCGATGAGGTGCGATCCAAGGAAACCGGCGCCGCCGGTGACCATCACGCGCTTACGCTGAAAATATGATCGACTCATCGGCAGCTCCGCAACCAACGGCCGCGAAGGGCCCGATTCACGTGCGTATCACTCATAAATACCCCTGCGGATTGGATGATGCGAGTTGGCGGATAATCTCCGCAAAATCCATACCGTTGCCGCGCCGCGCTTGAATTTGCGACCAGCCGTTTCGTTCTAGTCCGGCTTCCGTGCGACGAGCACGAATTGCGGCCTCAGCGCAAAAAGGCGCTTGTTCACAGGACTAAACTGCACTCCATTGAACAGCGCCAGCGGCATCTTGCGAAAGACATGCCGGAGCTGGACTTTGAACCCCCGGGCCTTGAGCATGTCCTTCAGCTCGAACGGATCGAGCAACCGTTCCGAATATTCGCCGGTATCCGGGTTGCGGCACCAGCCGAACTCGTCGCGCGTCGGAAGGGATCCGTCTTTTTTGTACCGCTCGACAGCGGCCTCGATTTCCCCCCTGATCATCCCCGCCGTTGCAGCGCGAAGTTTTGACACGGAAGCGGCATCGAGGTCCGGCGCGGCCGCTCGGATCATCTTCTCCCGCATGACTCCGTACGGTTCTGCGTCGGCGTGCTCGACCGGCCGAACCTCCGACTTGAGCCATTCGACATGCTCCCAAGATTCGTCTCGTTCGGTCCAACCCTCCCACGAGTGGGCTCGCGCCGCGGCATTGTAGCGATTGCTGTCGTTGGCGATGACCGCCGTCCCGCCCGGCCGAAGCAGTCGATAGCAGACGTCGAACATCTGTCCGAGATTGTGGACATGCTCGATTGCCTCCGTCGAGAAGATGCCGTCGAACGACGCAGCGGGCAGGTCCAGCTTGCAGATGTCCCCCTGGAGCGGCGTGACAGGCAGCGATGTACCTTTTGACTTCATGCTTTCGAGGCATTGGGACATACCGTCGATCATCGACGGCAGGATGTCGGAGGCAACAACCTCGTTATTGCCGGTCAGGGCGATGCCGACGGCGTCCCACCCAAAACCGCAGCCGACCTCGAGGATACGCTTCCCGTAGAAATTCCCGAGGTCGCAGTAGTGCTTGGTCCGCCACGACCAGACGTTCAGAAACTCACCGTCGGCAACGTCCTGGCGGTACACTTGCAGGTCCGGATGCTCCGAGCCTTGCACATACTCGGTCAAAAGCTGCGCAAGTTCCGCAGTGGAAGCCATCACTCATACCCTCATTCAAACGTGACGTTATCGCACATCAAAGACCCGCTTTCCAACAATGTAGAGAGCACTGAGGTCCTTGCTTACGGACTGATTCAGACCATAGACTACGCCGATGCGTCAGTTAGTAACGCGAGCCCTCAAAGCTACTCCAGACTCATTTCGCGAAGCGCTGCTCAGGCGGACGATAGCCGCCGCAGAGGAAGGCGCGAAGTTTCGTGCTGGCCAACCCACCATGTGGGGCAGCCTTCGAAACCTTGCCGGCATCGGTTTCGGGCCAGGTGGAATCCTCGATGTCGGCGCGAATGTCGGTGCCTGGGCGACAACGATTTCCGCGATCTTTCCCAATTGCCCGATCCATATGTTCGAGGCGCAACCGACGCTTGAACCTCAGCTACACGCGACGGGCTTTCCTTATTCAATCACTCTGCTGGGGCCAGAAAGCCGGCCATCCGTTCCATTCTTTCTTTCGGGCACCGGCTCCTCCGTAATGGAAGAGGTCACGAGCTTCGAAAAGGAGAAGGTGGAGCTGCCGATGCAACGGCTGGACGACCTTGAGCCGGTGCAGTCTTTACCTGGCCCGTTGCTCTTCAAGCTGGACGTGCAAGGGTTCGAGCTGGAGGTGCTGGCGGGCGCCGCATCGACCCTCGACCGCACCGAAGTCATCGTGTCCGAAGTCTCGCTGCTCCCCTACAACAAGGGGGCGCCACTAATGCATGAGGTCATCGCTTACCTGGCCGAAAGGGACTTCCTCCCGTACGACATATGTGGCGGGCTTCGCAGAAGCTCCGACATGGCGCTGTTCCAGACAGACATGATTTTCGTTCGTCGCGACAGCCAATTGAGGCAAAAGCGCAAGTTCTGGGATGACGAGCCAGAATAGGTAATGCGGGCCACTGACAATCCTCGCATCGCGGTCGAGCGAAGGGCAGGACTGCCGCGAAATGAACCGTTATCGCGGAGCTATTCGCTGTATCTCGACGCCCTTCGGTTCCTGGCGGCGTTGGCGGTCTTTCTCGACCACCTCACATCATTCCCGATCACCGGCGAACATGACCGCGAGCGCCACGGGCTGCTGCTGATCGGAAATTACGGTCAGACGGCAGTCACCATATTTTTCGTCCTCTCCGGATACATCATCGCCTACGTTTACGAATCTCGCGAGAATAGGCCGCGTATATTCACGATTAGCCGCGTGTCTCGGCTTTACTCGGTCGTTCTCCCTGCGTTGGCTGTGACGTTCTTGTTCGATTTCGCCGGCCAACGGCTCAACCCTGCTTTCTACGAGATACCAAAGATTCTAGCCAAGCCTCCCAGCGTCGCCGGTTATCTGTCTTCGGCGTTGTTCGTGAATGAGTATCGCGTCTTCGGTTTTGGAGGCATCGCACCAGGAAGCAACGCCCCATTTTGGTCTCTCAGCTTTGAGGCGACCTACTATGTCGTGGCCGGATTATTGCTCTTCCGCCGCCGCCGGATTGCCTTGCCGATTGCCGGCGCTCTTCTGCTGCTCGCCGGCCCTACGATCGCCGTGCTAGCACCAGTGTGGGCGCTCGGTTTTGCAGCTTACCGTTATGGCGTTCCTGCAATTAAGGGGCGCGCCACTCCATTGTTCCTCTGGGCCGCATCGGGGCTGCTGATTCTCCTAGTCCCGCTCCTGCTCCAGCCAATATATGGCGACATTTTGGGGCTGAGCTTTCCGTGGGGGCGCGGCCAGCTGGAACGCGATCTCGGGAAAGATTATGCGACCGCGATCGCCGTGAGCGTCCACTTGGTTGCCGGGCGCCTGCTGTTCGCCCACTGGCCCCATCTGCTGGACGTTGCCCGAAAGCCGTTGCGCTTCCTCGGCGCGACGACCTTTCCGCTTTACGCCATGCATTTTCCTGCGATTGCGTTTGCCGCCGCGATCAGCCCATTCGATCGGGGCCGACCGATCCATGTTGTCTGGCTTTGCATTTTCGTGGGCACCGTCATCGCTGTAGCGACACCTTTTTGCGAGCGGTTCAAAATCGCGATACGCGATCTCTTTTCCCGATCTCCCTCGGCTCCGGCGACGGCCGAAAATGCATCCGCGGGAGTTGCTGTCCCAGTCCGATCTCATGGGGTCGCCGATGACGCTCATCATAAAGACTTACGGGCGCCGCCCGCCGGCAATCCCTGAGCCGACGGTAGTCTTTCGCTAACCATTTTTGCCCTAGACCATCGCCATGTTTCAGAAGCTCGCGGTCCTCGCCACAGTCGTCGTCGGCCTCTCGATTGGGCTGCTGTGGCCGACTGCCCAGCGCTCCACCGCGGCGGCGCCCCGCGCAGGCGCGGCCGAAGTGGTGATCGAGCGCAACTCCGACCATCATTATTATGCCGATGCCTCGGTGAACGGGCACAGCGTCCACTTCATGATCGACACCGGGGCTAGCGAGACTGCCCTCACCGAAGCCGACGCGCGCGCCGTCGGACTGCCGATCGATCCTTCGAAATATGAAGTGATCGGCGACGGCGCATCGGGGATGGTGCGCGGTCAATATGTGCAGCTCAAGAGCATCGACCTGAACGGCATCCGTCAGCAGGACGCCCAGGCGGTGATCGTGCCTGGAGCCGCGGTGTCGCTGCTCGGTCAGCCGTTTCTGGAGAAGGTGGATGAGATCGTCATCCGGCAGGGCGAGATGCGGCTGAAGTCGGCCTCACACTCGTAGCCGCCGCGCGGCGCTGCCGCCGCGATCTCGTCCAATCGCGAACGCGCCGAGTGATCGGCTGCTCGTAATAACGCGTCGAAACGTGGGCCAGCAGGAAGACCGTTCCAAACAGCAGCGGCCGCTTTAGATATTTGACCAGGCGATCCCCCGATCCGAGCCAGGTCGCCGAAAGCACGCCGTGGATCACATAGAGGGCGTACGATATCTCGGCCACGTAGGCCATCGGCCTGGACACCAGAACCCGGCGCAGGCCCGCCGGGCAATCATTCAAGGATGCGCCGACCAGCAATGCCGCGGCGTACGGGCGGAAATACATCATCGGCCCGAATGCCGGATGGCTGCAAAGCGGGAGCAGGATTGCGAACGGCCAGACGGGCAGCCGTTTCATCGTGCCGGAAGCTCGCGTCCCGAACCAGCCGGCGTAGACCAGGGCAATGATTCCGCCGGCCAGGATCTCGTCGATTCGATGCCACGTGACGATGCTGATCTGCTCGCCCGCGACTATCCGCGCCGAGGTCACCCCAAATGCCAGCAATGGCACGAGATACAGCCCGCGCCGTCCGAAGATCAGGCAAATCAGCGCGATGCTTACATAGAACTGCATCTCGACCCCAAGCGACCAGAGGTGCTCGCCGCCGTCGAGCAGGGTCACTGGTGGCAAATTGGCGACGAATAGGAAGTTCCTGACGACCGTCACCGCATCGTAGCGGTGCCACAACACCAAGAAGATCAGCGCGGCCCAGCAGAGCGGGATGATCCGCGCGAGCCGCCGCGCGAGGAAGTCGCCGACCGCCATTCCGCCCGCAAGGAACTGCGTGATCAAGAAGCCGGACAAGGTGAAGAACAAGGCCATCCCAGCGGCGCCGGCGACGAAATTCAACTGGAGCCACTTGGGTCCGAGAGGCAGTAGATGCGCCCCTAGGACGAGAAGAATGCTGGTCGCGCGCCACCCGTCGAGCGCGGGGATGCGCTCGGTCTTCCTCGCGGAAGCGACTTCGACTGCGGGTCCAGTCGGGCCCTCGTCTGTCGGCTCGGCGCTGAAGGCGCTCTCCTCCCTAACGGGCATCAGCCGGCCGAAGCCGTGGCGGGACGGAGATGGGCCGACGCCGACGTCCTGGCACGATTTCTCGCCCCTGCAAGAATCGCCACCAGCATTCCGGCGGTGATCGCAAACAAATAGTGCAGAACGAAATCCATGAAGATGAACTCGAAATTGATGTGGATGGCCACCAAAATCATTGTCGCGAGCAGTCCCGGAACAAGCTCGCCCCTTTCATCGGGAATATTCCGGCGCATGCACCCCAGTCCAACCGCGATGAACGAAGCGAGGATCGAGAGGAGGCCAATCAGTCCCAAAAAGCCCATTTCTGCGGTAATGAGATAATAAGTGTCATGCACCGGCGCGGCGCGATTACTTTCGTTCCAGGCAACCCCCGCCCGCGCCGAGTAGCCGCCCGTATTGGCGACGACGACATATTGGTTGGCGCCGACTCCCAACGGATGGTCGGCGATGATCATCCGCGCAGCCGCCTTCATTGCAGTGCGCTCGGCATCACTTGACGCTTTCACCTCCTCGGTGCGGCGACTGGAAGCCCAAATCATCGCGGGAGCCGACGCGAACATGAGCATGGCGAGTGCTCCCGCAAATGCGTATTTCCGTGATGTCGGCTTGTGCCGGACGGACAGGAGCGCGGTGAGGATCACACCGATCACGAACAGCCCCAATGTCGCTCGCGATCCGCCCAGCAACGCGATGACGAATCCGGCGGCCAAGGTCGCAGCTGGCCACAGCAACCTCCGGCTGCCGAGCATCAATGACAATGCTGTAAAGACGGCAAAGTCTGCGGCGAGGCCGAGAAAGTTCGCGGTGTCTAGGTTCCCCGAGGGCCTCGCGACACCGCGCAGATACTGCAATGCCACAAGCGCCGCCTCATACATCAACCCTATGCCGAGGCCTGCCAGAAGCGCAGCCGGCGCCCGTGGCTCAGTGACGCAAACGCGAGCAATCGCGATAAAGAGAAGTGCGGTGCGGACCAGCTGCCACGCATAAAAGATCGCGGCCATCGGCTGGTAGGAGACGAAAGTCGAGACGACGATGGCCAAGCAAAAGATCGAGAAGCCGATCTTGATCAGCGTCGGAATGCGCACGCTGCGGGTGGAGGCGATCAGCGCCACGGAGATTGCATCAACGAATGAGACTTCGATGCCCTTCACCGGTCCGGGCCAGACCGGCCAGACGATCGGCGCCGTCCACAGGCGCGGAGCGAGCACGAACAGCGACACGCCTAGGACGAAGCAAGTATGCACGAGATAGCGCGGCTGCGAGCGCAACATACCCGCAAGCACAGGTGCGAGCGCTAGCACTGCAAGGAGGAAGACCCACTTCACTTTATACCTGTCCTCCGGCCAATCTCACGCCGATCATATCGCTGCGAAATCCAGGCGATAAGCGCAAATCATTGCAGCAGTTCGCCAAAGAAGTCGTTGTAGAGTGCCGCGATCGCGGGCCAACCGAATGTCTGCGCACGGTCCCGCATCTCCGCGGCAGCTCCCTCCGGTGGGTCGAGCGCAGCGCCGATCGCCACCGGCAGGGCTTCGCGCGAATCCGCAAAAAAAGCGTGATCTCCAACGATCCAGCGCGTCCTCGGCGTGTCGTACGCCACAATGGGCATTCCGCTGGCCATGGCTTCCACGAAGACATTGCCGAACGATTCGTCGGTCGAGAGATGCATGAACACATCGGCGCTTCGATACAGCGCCGGCATGTCAGCCGCGGGCACCGTCAGCTGACGGTAACGCCCGGGAAGAAGCTCACCGGCGAGCTTGTTAAGGTCGTGCCGCAGCGGTCCGTCTCCAGCAACGACGAGGTTTGCGCGGGGAATCTTCGCAACCGCCGCAATGCCGTCCCTCACGTTCTTACTTGCGATCAGAGCGCTGACCATCAGGATCACGGGGCCACTTGCGGGAAATCCGAATCGGTCTCGCTCCGCCGTGCCGCTGCGAAAGCGAGTTAAGTCGACCCCATTGGGAATCAAGACTGAGCGGTGGCGTTCGCGGTTGCGCGCAAAATAGTCCGGATTGGTGCAGACGAGCCCGTCGCAGCCGAACAGGCGGAATTCGGCCCTGTCGGAATAGGCTGGCCAATCCCCGTTCTGCGTTATGAATACGTGGCGCGGGCGCGCCCGGCCGATCACCGGGCGCCTGAGAGCCCAGTTCGTGAACGGATAAGCGCAGGTAACGGTGATATCGAAATCCGCCGGATGGTATTTAGCCAGCAGCGCAGGGGTGAAGCTAGCCTCTTCCCAGGCGGCCTCATTCCTCAGCGCGGGGAGCGCCGGCCAGCCCTCAAAATTCTCTCGACGAACCGCCGGAACATGGACGAACTTGTAGGGCGCATCCGGGCGAATATCGCCCGAGCCGAACAGCGTCACTTGATTGCCGACTTGGGCGAGCTCCTGCGCGATCGCGATGAACGCGACCTCCGCACCGCGATCGACCCGGTGCAATCCTGAGAGCGCGAACGCTATTCTCACTTGATCGGTGCTACCGCGCCTGTCCATTGTGGGTCTAGGCACTTGTGCGGCTCGTCGGGTTGAACGGCGTCCCGCGGCGAGACTTTCTCCAAAGGGGGACTACAAGGCAAATGTTTCTGGGCGTGCCGAAATCGATGGTTGTGCGGCTCGGCTGGATGACGATGAGCTATGGCACGGTGCAGCTGCTGCGCCTCGCCAACAACGTCATTCTGGCGCGAATCCTCGCGCCGCCGATCTTCGGCCTGATGGCGGTTGTGAATGCGATCCGTACCGGGGTCGAGCTCCTGTCCGATGTTGGCATCATGCAGAACATCATCAGCAGTCCCCGCGGCGAGGACCCGTTGTTCTACGACACCGCGTGGACTCTGCAGGCCCTGCGGGGGCTCGTGCTTGCCGCTCTTTGCATGCTGCTCTCGGTGCCGATCGCCCGTTTCTTCCAATACCCCCAGCTGGCCGTCATTTTGCCGGTGGCGTCGCTGTTCTTCATCTTCACCGGGTTCGATTCCACGGGCCGCCCCCTCGTGCAGAAGCAACTTCAGGTCGCACGTCTCAGCGTCTTCGATATTGGCATCGGAGTCGTCTCGCTGATTGCGCACGTCACCATCGCCCTCATCACCCCGACCGTTTGGGCGCTCGTTCTGGGGAGCGTCATCACCGGCGCAGTGACATTGGTCAGCAGCTTTCTCTTTCTTCCCGGTTTGCGGCATCGCTTCATCATCGATCCGGAGTGCGCCCGGCAGCTGCTTCGGTTCGGCCGGTGGGTTTTCCTGTCGTCGATCGTCTATTTTTTCGCCATGAACTTCGACCGGCTCTATTTCGCCAAGCATATCAGCCTATCGCAACTCGGTGTTTATGGGATTGCCCGAAGCTTGGCCGACATGGTCACATTGTTTGTCGCGCGGGCAAGCAACTTCGTGCTTTATCCGTCAGTGGCGGCAGCGGGTCTGGCGCCCGTCGACCTCAGAAAGCGGCTGTTGCGGGGACGGCGAACGCTGCTGCTCGGCGCCGCCGTGGGCATGGGCGGGTTCCTCGCGGTCTCGGAGATCATTGTTCGGCTGCTCTACGACCCGCGCTACCTTGAGGCCGCCTGGATTCTGCCGGTCCTGTGCGTCGGCGTTTGGTTCGGGATTCTCACCTCGACCAATGACTCGATCCTGATGGGCCTTGCCCGTCCGGCTTATCCGGCGCTGTCCAATGCGGCCAAGTTGATCACCTATGCGGTTGGGGTTCCGCTAGCGTTTGCGTTCTATGGATTTACAGCCGCTGTGGCGGTCATCGCCCTGGGCGAGATCGTCAAATATGTGACCTTGTGGCTGCTTAGCCATAAGGAGCACCTGCAGTTCGGGCGCGATGATGTCCTCCTGACCCTCGCCTTCGCCGCGACGGCGGTTGTGGTCGGGGAATTCACCCGGATCTTAGGCGTCGGCGGAGGACTCCAAGCGATCTTGCCTCATCTCCTGCCCGGAGCGGGGCGGTTGTGACTGATGTCGGCTTTGTCGTGATCGGACGCAACGAAGGAGCGCGTCTCGAACTCTGCCTCAGGTCCGCGCTCGCCGTCTCCAAGCGCGTCATCTATGCCGATTCCGCATCGACCGACGGAAGCGTAGGTACAGCGGAGCGGCTCGGCGTAGCGGTCGTGCCATTGCCCCCGGATGGGCGTTTGACGGCGGCGCGCGGTCGCAACGCCGGATACCACGAGCTCCGCGCGCGCTTCCCGGAATGCGAGACCGTGCAGTTCCTTGACGGCGATTGCATCCTTCAATCGGGATGGATCCCCGCCGGACTTCAATTCCTGGAAGCGCACCGCGACGTGGCGGTGGTCTGTGGCCGCCGCTTCGAAGCTCATGCGGACGCATCGATATATAATGCGCTATGCGACGACGAATGGGACACGCCAGTCGGGGAGGCCCGCGAATGCGGCGGAGACGCCCTCGTCCGTTGCGTCGCACTCGACCAGATCGGGGGCTACAATACCGACCTGCTTGCAGGCGAAGAGCCCGAGATGACTGCGCGGATGCGCGCTGCCGGGTGGCGAATCTGGCGGATCGACGTGCCCATGAGCGAACACGACGCGAAGATCCTTTCGATCCGGCAATGGTGGCGCAGGACGCAGCGCGGGGGCTTTGGCTACGCTCAGGTATGGACCGCAAGCAAAGGCTTGCCGAAGCGGCTTTACGGCCGGCAGTTGCGTAGCGCCCTCACGTGGGTGGTTGCCGCGCCGGTGGTGACCATGCTGGTCGCGATGCTTTTGCGCGAGCCGCTGATCCTTCTCTTGCTGCCATTCGCGTACGCGCTTCAGTTGGCACGTATTGCGCGTAACTGCAGAGCCCCTGCCAAGCTCACCAAGGCCGCCCTGATCCTGTCTGCGAAGATCCCCGAAGCGATAGGCGCCGCACGGTTTCTGATCGCAGGCGGCAGCAGACGCGTTCCCGGGTATAAGGGCTGATGGCCACGCACGCGTTCGGCGAGCTCCGGATCGCCTATCTCACGAGCCAATATCCGGCGACGTCGCACACGTTCATCAGCCGCGAGGTGGCCGCGCTGCGGAAGCTCGGCGTCAACCTCCACACGTTCAGCATCCGGCCGCCGTCCACGGCGGAGCTGCAGGACGATGGCATCGCCGCCGAGGCAAGGAACACGTTTACGGTGCTGAAGCAGCCCGCAACGACCATTCTTGGCGCGCATTTGGCCACGGTCGTCAGCAATCCGGTCGGATATCTTCGCACTCTTGCGCTTGCCTTGGGCCATCGTCCGCCGGGGCTGCGCGGCTTCGGACTTTCGCTTGCGCATTTCGCAGAGGCGGTGGCCCTCGCGCGGGAGCTCCGGCGGCGCCAGATCACCCGGCTGCACAACCATTTCGCCAATTCCGCAGCGACGGTCGGCTATCTCGCGAGCCGCCTGCTTAAGATGCCGTGGAGCTTCACGATGCACGGGATCTCCGAAACGGACTATCCGGCAGGGCTGCTGCTCGGGCCCAAGATTGCGGCGGCCGATTTCGTCGCCTGCGTTTCTTATTTCGGCCGCGCCCAGGCAATGCGCGTCGTGACCCCCGACTGTTGGAGCAAACTGCACGTCGTGCGCTGCGGACTTCCCTTGTCGGAATTGCCGGCGCCCGGGCCTCGAGACAGCGCCAAAACGCTGATCGCCGTTGGCCGTCTCTCACCCGAGAAAGGGCAGGCAGGGCTCTTGAAAGCATTCGCCGCGGTATGTCGTGATCGCGACGATCTCGAGCTTGTCCTCGTCGGCGATGGCCCCGACGCAGACCATTTGCGCACGTTCGCCGCGCACTTGGGAATATCCGAGCGTGCGCGATTTGCCGGCCGCCTGAGCGCAGCGGACACGCTCGGCGAAATAGCGAAAGCCAACATCCTCGTACTCCCAAGCTTCATGGAAGGGCTGCCCATCGTGCTGATGGAAGCCATGGCGATGGGGACGGCGGTGATCGCCAGCCGTGTCGCCGGAATCCCCGAGCTCGTCGAAGACGATCAGAACGGCCTCTTGTTTACGCCATCAAACTGGGATGAACTTGCGTCATGCATACGGCGACTGGTCGATGATGATGCGCTACGCGAGAAGTTCGCTGGATGTGGTCGGACAAAGGTCGCGGCTGAATTCGACATTGAGCGCTCTGCCGAGCGCCTGCGCGAACTGTTGGCGAGCACGTCATGCTAAACCGATTGAATGAGAAATTTCGCGCCGGTCAGATTACGTTCGGGCTGCGGGAGGCGGCCATCATCTCCATCGTCGGAATGGTGATCGGGATCGCTGCGGCCGTGCATTACGCGGGCTAACGGCCGGTGCGGAGCCAATCCTTGGGCGCACCGCGACGCGCCAGCCCGACGTACATTGGGAGCTTCCACAAGACATAGAATGGCAGCCGCAGCAGGGTCGCGGGCGAAGCGAAGCGCCGGCCTTCCCGAACCCACGCAAGTCCAACGGCTAACGCCGCAACAATGCCAATCCCAATTTGCACGATCATCGGCCAGGCCGCGCCGCCGAAGAAGGCGGCAACTAACGCCAGCACGAACACGACTGCATTCAAGAGTACAAGCAGCGCGAGCGGCGGAATGCAAAGATCGAGAGCCGCGCAAACGCCGCGCGCGTCGGCTTGCCGGATGCTCCGCACCAGAGCGCCTGGGGCAGTCTTCAGCATCGTTGCGAGGAACCCGCCCTCCCACCGCCGCCGTTGAATGAGCGTGCCGCCCACGGACGCAGCGGGACTCCAGACCGTTGCGTCTTCGATCAGCACCGGCGGCGCGGAGCGCTCTGCGAGCTCCAGACCAAGCGCGAGATCCTCAACGATATTGGACCCGCCGAGGTTCGCCTGCTCGAAGATCGGCCACGGGAAGGCCATGCCAGTGCCGGTTAGGTGGGCGCGGCCGGCGAGCCGTTGCAGCGCACGCTGCCGGACTAGGTTCTTGACCATAAAGGCGAAACTGGAGATCTGCACCAGTGGCCCAGCGCCGAGGTCCGGAGCGAGGAGGTTGATGGCCTGGCATGGAAGGCCGGTGCGGACAGCGCAGGCAATCAGCGCGCGCACGCTTCCGGCGTCGATCCGGCAATCCGCGTCGAGGACGATCACCACAGTGGGCGCGTCCCCTCGCAAATGCTCGCGCGCGGCCGCGAGCGCGAACCCCTTTCCGCGATGCTCCGCATCGCGGCGTTCGAGGACGCTCGCGCCCGCAGCACGCGCAACCTCGGCCGTTTGGTCCGTGCAATTGTCGGCAACGACCAGCACGAAGACGTTCGTTCCGGCTGCGTCAATTGTGTCACGTACGGAGCGCTCTATCACCGCCTCTTCGTCGTGCGCCGGGATCACGACGACGGCCGAGACGCCGGGGAGATCGGCGAACTCAGCCGGACGAAGCCGCCGCAGCCCCGCGAACACTTCCACCGAAAAGAAGCCGGTGAGAACCGCAACTGGCGCGACGAACACAAAGGTGAGGATTATCAAACCTATCAAGCTCCGCCCCCGCAGAATTCAGGACGATGCACATATGCGGGCGAGCCCACAAAGCGAACAGTCTGATTTTGGGTCGCTCTGGCAGCCCCTTCGCATATTGACACCTTGCGAGGCTCGCGCCGCAAGTCTAGCTTTGGCCATGACTGGGGAGACCAACGCATTGAAACCAATGAGTTTCGACTTTGCTGCAGGTTAAAACTCCCCTGCCGGTCACCTCGAACCGCGCACTGCCATGGGCGACGGCAATCTTTCTGCTCGGCATTGCGGCGATCTTTATCCCGACAATGTTCGACGTTGCGCGGCTGACCTGGACCACCGAGCAGGGCGGGCATGCCCCGATAATCGTCGCGACCGGCGGCTGGGCTTTATGGCGTGAATTCAAAGCAGCGGAGGATCGGGCGCACCCGGGCAACGCATTTATCGGAGCCCTGCTGTTCGGCGCATGCCTGGTCCTTTACGTCGTCGCCAGGATCACCGGCATCCTCGAGATCGAGGGATTGGCGATGTACGGGGCGATCGTCTCGGCATTTTACTTGCTGGTCGGCGGGGCATTGCTCAGGGCCTTGTGGTTTCCGATCCTTTATCTCGCTGTTGCGCTGCCGCCGCCGGATCAGGTCGTCACATTCCTAACCCAGCCGCTCAAGATCGGCATCTCGCAATCCGCCGTTTCGCTTCTCCACCAGTTTGGCTACCCGATCGCTAGCTCCGGCGTCACTATCCAGATCGCGAATTATCAGCTGTTGGTTGCCGCCGCCTGCGCAGGTCTGAACTCGATCATCAGCCTGTCGGCGATCTGTTTGTTTTACGTTTATCTCCGGCATAAGTCCGATTGGCTGGCGTTCATCACCGTCGCCGCACTGGTCGTTCCCATCGCGATCTTCTCCAATTTCATGCGTGTCGTGATACTCATCCTGGTGACCTATTATTTCGGGGAAGCCGCGGGTCAGGGCTTCATCCACGATTTTGCCGGCCTCACAGTGTTCATGGTCGCCTTGCTGCTGATTTTTGGTCTCGACGCCCTGTTCAGCGGAATTCGCGACCGGGGGAAGGCAAAGGCATGACCGATGCGGTTCTGCCACCTGAGCGAGCGTTGCTGTCGCGCCGACAAGTGCTCACTGGCGTGCTGATGGCGTCCGCCGCAGCCGTGGCTGCGGTGAGGAAGCCGAATATCCGGGTGAACTATCTCGGCAATCATGACCTTGAAGATGTCGTTCCGAAACGCATCGGCCGCTGGAACTTCGTGACGAACAGCGGCCTCGTAAT
>C688J35102_120989910_pt1 | contig 15750 bp, 15 predicted proteins | sample HopSoiMetagenom2_FD_35102 | JGI IMG/M metagenome (IMG submission 35102)
GGGCGCGGGCGCGGCGCTGCTGGACGCCTCGGCCGAGCGCGGCTGGCGCGGCGGCGCGGCGGCGGGGTTCGACGAGCCGTACTGGCGCTTCTCCTTCTCGCTGCGCGTGCTGGGACGGTAGGGGGCGCTTCGCGCCGAGGCGCGGAGAAACAGAGAGGCACGGCGTACCGGCCCGAGAATCTTCCCCTCGTTCGCGCGGGTGCGGACGAGGGGGAGATTGGCATCCGAGCGCATCCCCTGCCCTTTACCTCTCCCGCAGTTGGGAGAGGTCGAAAAAAGGCGATCGGCAGTTATGATCGCCTTTTTTCGGGTGAGGGGCCCAGCCGCGGGCGCGCACCGGAGCGGGTTCCCCGGTGTGATCCGCCGGCGGGAGGATCGGTCCGTTCCTTGCCGCTCCGGTGGACGGCGTGGCGCGGAAACCTTCGTACAGGCGGGGTTTATCAACCGGCAGCCGCGGGAGAGGGCGTCCCGCGTTCGACACACCGGAGGCACGATGAAGCTGAAGCGTACCGTGATCGCCCCCGCGCTGGTGGCCAGCGTCGCGCTGGTGAGCGGCGGCTGGCTCCTGCAGCAGGGGGTGGGGAGCGGGCAGAGCGTGTACCAGCGCGCGGCGATCTTCGACGAGGTGCTGCGCTACGTGCAGACCCGCTACGTCGACGAGCACTCCGAGGGCGACCTCTACCAGAAGGCCATCGAGGGGATGCTGCACGAGCTGGGCGACCCGCACACCGTGTTCATGACGGCCGACGAGTACGCGCAGCTCCACCTGCAGACCAGCGGCGAATACGGCGGGCTGGGGATCCAGATCGCCCCGCGCGAGCAGTACATCACCGCCGTGGGCGTGCTCCCCGGCACCCCCGCCGAGCGCGCAGGCATCCGCGTGGGCGACCAGCTCCTGGAGATCGACGGCAAGGACGCCCGGGGGTGGACCGACGACGCCGCGGTGAAGGTGCTGCGCGGCCCGGTGGGCACCCCCGTGCGCCTGAAGGTGCGCCGCGTGGGCGTCGACCAGCCGATGAGCTTCACCATCACCCGCGAGGAGATCCACGTGCGCTCGGTGCCGTACGCCTACATGGCGGCGCCGGGGGTCGGCTACGTGGACCTGACGGTGTTCAGCGCGTCGTCGTCCAGCGAGCTGAAGGCGGCCATCGACTCGCTGCGCGCGGCCGGCGCCCGCAAGCTGGTGCTCGACCTGCGCAGCAACCCCGGCGGGCTGCTGGACCAGGGGGTGGCCGTCTCCGACCTCTTCCTGCGGCGCGGCCAGGCCATCGTGGAGACCCGCTCGCGCGACCCCATGGAGAGCGAGACCTTCCGCGCCACCAGCGACGAGGCGTACGACCTGCCGATGGTGGTGCTGGTGGACCCCTACAGCGCCAGCGCCGCCGAGATCGTGGCGGGCGCGCTGCAGGACCACGACCGCGCGCTGGTGGTGGGCGCCACCAGCTACGGCAAGGGCTCGGTGCAGTCGCTCTTCCGGCTCTCCGGGGGGAACTTCCTGAAGATGACCACCGGCAAGTGGTACACGCCGGTCGGCCGCTCCATCCAGAAGCCCTTCCAGGCGCAGGAGGCCGACGCGGGCGCCGACCCCGACAGCGCGGCGGCCGACACCACCGCCACCGACACCACCCGGCGGCGCCCCTACCGCACCGACTCGGGACGCACGGTGCTGGGCGGCGGCGGGATCGTTCCCGACGTCACGGTGAAGCCCGACACCACCACGCTCGCCGAGCGGGCGATGATCACGGCGGTGTCGAAGAAGGCCAGCGTCTTCAACGACGTGATGGCGCGCTACGCGGTGGAGTACGAGCGGCGCACGCCCGGCCTCACCCGCGACTTCCGGATCACGCCCGAGATGCACCGGGAGCTCTTCGACCGGCTGCACGCGGCGGGGGTGGAGGTGACGCGGGAGCAGTTCGAGGGCGGCAGCCGGCTGATCGACGCGCGCCTGGTGAACGAGATCGCGGTCTCGCGCTTCGGCGCGGCGGTGGCGGCGCAGCGCAACGACACCGACGACCGCACGCTGCAGCAGGCGCTCCGGCTGCTGCAGGGGGCCGACACCCAGGCGGCGCTCTTCCAGGCCGCGCAACGCCTCCAGCCGGTCGCGGCGGCGCCGCGGTAAAGAAACGGTCTCACGCAGAGACGCGGAGACGCAGAGAGGCACGGCAGCTTCTCTGCGTTTCCGCGTCTCTGCGTGAGGTTTTTGGGTGGGTGTGATGACGGTGGCCGATTGCGCGCGGGCGGCCCTTGCGCGCGGTTTCGGGAGGGGGATGGAGACGGTATCTTCACCGCTCCGAACGGACTGACGGGGGACGGGATGAGCGGAGCGGCGGAGTGCGTGGTCGAGGTCACGCGCGGCGCGGTGCTGGAGAGCCGGCACCGCGTGCACGCGGCCGTGGTGGACGCGGGCGGCCGCCTGCGCGCCTTCGCCGGCGACCCCGAACTGGTCGCCTTCCTCCGCTCCGCCGCCAAGCCCCTCCAGGCGCTGCCGCTGGTGGACGACGGGGCGGTGGAGCGCTACGGCCTCACCCTCGAGGAGCTGGCGCTCTGCTGCGGCTCGCACTCCGGGAGCGCGGCGCACACCCGGGTGGCCGAGCGCATCCTGGAGAAGGCGGGAGTGACCGCCGAGGCGCTGGCCTGCGGCCCGCATCCCCCGTTCGACGTGGAGGCGCAGCGGCTCCTGGCCGAGGCGGGGCTCGAGCCCGGGCGGCTGCACCACAACTGCTCCGGCAAGCACGCGGGGATGCTGATGCTGGCCCGCGCCCGCGGCTGGGACCCGGCCGGCTACGAGCGCCCCGAGCACCCCGTGCAGCAGCGCCTGCTGGCCGAGGTCGCGCGCTGGACGCGGATGCCGGTGGAGGCCATCGCCCTGGGGACCGACGGCTGCGGCGTCCCCTGCTTCGCGCTCCCGCTGCGGCAGATGGCGCTCTCGTTCGCCGCGCTGGCGGCCGCGGCGCGCGCGGGGGAGCGCGGGCCCTCCACGATCTTCGAGGCGATGACGGCACACCCGGAGATGGTGGCGGGGGAGGGGCGCGTCTGCACGGCGCTGATGCGGCAGGCGCGCGGGCGGCTCTTCGCCAAGGTGGGCGCCGAGGGGGTCTACTGCGTGGGCGTCCCCGGCGCGGAGCTGGGGATCGCGATCAAGGTGGAAGACGGGGCGTCGCGCGCGGTGGCGCCGGCCATCCTGGCCGTGCTGCGCGAGCTCGACCTGATCAGCGAGGACGACTTCGGCGCGCTGCACTCCTTCGCCTACGCCGAGCTGCTGAACACCCGCGGCGAGCCCGTCGGCCAGATCCGCCCCGCCGTGCGCCTGCAGGTCCCGGATGCCTGACGCCGGCCGGCGCGCGCTCCTGCGCGTCGCCGCCGCGCTGGGGACGCGCGACGCGGGCGCGGTGCGGAGCGCGCTGGTGGAGGCGCGGGACGCGGCGGACGCGACGGCGGTCGAGGAGGTGATCCTCCAGTCGCACCTCTTCGTCGGCTTCCCCGACGCGCTGAACGCGCTGGGCGCCTGGCGCGAGGTCTCCGGCCTCCCCGCCCCCGCCGCGTCGGGCGAGGACCCGGCGGGGTGGGAGGCGCGCGGCGAAGCGGTGTGCGAGGCGGTGTACGGCGCCAACTACCACAAGCTGCGCGAGAACGTGCGCGCGCTGCACCCCGACTTCGAGGGGTGGATGGTGGCGGGGGGATACGGCCGGGTGATCGGCCGTCCCGGGCTCGACCTGGAGACGCGCGAGCTGTGCATCGCCGCGCTGCTCGCGGTCTGGAACGTGCCGCGCCAGCTCCACTCGCACCTGCGCGGCGCGCTGAACGCCGGCGCCTCCGTGGCCGAGGTGGACGAGGCGGTGGAGGTGGCGTGCACCTTCGTCGCCGCGGACGCCGCAGCCCGCGTGCGGGCGCTCTGGGCCGAGATCCGCGCGAAGGCGGCAGGTGCGGGATAGCGGCTTCGGCCGCGGATGACGTCTTCGACGTCGGTCGCGGCCGGTGGGTGGGTTCCCGCGGGGAAGCCGGCGGGCGAGTCCGCGAAGGCGGACTTCGGGCCGTTGTTGCCGCGAATTCATTCGCCCGGCTGACTGGGCGCATCGACTGAAGGAAGGCTGGCGACGTGTTTCTCGACTACGCGGAGATCCAGATCAGGGCGGGCGACGGCGGGCCGGGGGCATCCTCGTTCCGCCGCGAGTCGTTCGCGCCGCAGGGCGGCCCCGACGGCGGCGACGGCGGGCGCGGCGGCGACGTGGTGCTGCGCGCCGACGGTCAGCTCTCCACGCTGATGGACTACCGCTACCGCAAGCAGTACGCGGCCCCCAACGGCAACCGCGGCGAGGGCTCCAACTGCACCGGCCGCAGCGGCGAGCACCTGCTGCTCAAGGTGCCGCCCGGCACCGTCGTGCGCGACCTGGAGAGCGGCGAGGTGGTGGGCGAGCTGATCGACGACGGGCAGGAGCTGGTGGTGGCCGAGGGCGGCCGCGGGGGATGGGGGAACGCGCGCTTCGCCACCTCCACCAACCAGGCGCCGCGCCGCGCCGACTCCGGCATCCCCGGCGTGGAGCGCCGCATCGCGCTGGAGCTGAAGCTGATCGCCGACGTGGGGCTGGTGGGCGAGCCCAACGCGGGGAAATCGACCTTCCTCTCCGCCGTCTCCGCCGCGACGCCCAAGGTGGCCGACTACCCCTTCACCACGCTCACGCCCAACCTGGGGGTGGTGCAGCTCTCCGGGCACCGCTCCTTCGTGATCGCCGACATCCCCGGCATCATCGAGGGGGCGCACGAGGGGAAGGGGCTGGGGCACCAGTTCCTGCGCCACATCGAGCGCACCCGCACCCTGGCGCTGATGATCCCCGCCGACGCGCTGGAGGTGCAGGAGGAGTACGGCCGGCTGACGGACGAGCTGCGCGCCTACTCGCCGGAGCTGGCGGGAAAGCCGCACTGCGTGGTGTTCACCAAGGCCGACCTCCTCCCCCCCGACTGGCCCGCGCCGCGCGTCGAAGCCCCCGAGGCGTGGGGGCAGTTCGTGGTCTCGTCGGTGGCGCAGCGCGGGCTCGACGCGCTGCTGGAGGGGCTGTGGCAGCACGCCGCCCGCGAGATCGCCCGGGAGCAGGCGCCGGCGGAAGACGCCGAGCCCTGGCGGCCCTGAGCGCCATGCCCCTCGCCCCCGGCGCCCTGGAACCCGTCCTCCGCCTCGCGATCGTCGAGGGGATCGGGCCCGCGCGGCTCTCCGCGCTGATGGCGCGCTTCGGCTCGGCCGAGCGCGTGCTGGCGGCGGGCTCCGCCGAGCTGGCGGCCCTCCCCGGCTTCGGCCCCGAGCTGGTCCGCCGCCTCCGCGCCGCCGCCACCGACGAGGGGCTGCAGCGCGCGCGGGCGGCCCTCGCCACGCTGCGGCGGGCGGGCGCCGTTTCCCTCACCCCCGCCGACGCGGCGTACCCGGACGCCTTCCGCACCCTTCCCGATCCCCCGTACCTCCTCTTCGCCGCGGGAAACCTGGAGCTGCTGGGCACCCCCGGCGTGGGCGTGGTGGGCACCCGCTCGCCGACCGACTACGGGCTGCGCGCGGCGGCCTCGCTCTCCGGCGGGGTGGCGCGCGCGGGGCTCACCATCGTGAGCGGGATGGCGAAGGGGATCGACGCGGCGGCGCACGCGGCGGCGCTCGACGCTGGCGGCACCACCATCGGCGTGCTGGGGCACGGCATCGACCGGGTCTACCCGCCGGGGAACGCGAAGCTGTTCGCGCGGGTGCGCGAGCGCGGGCTGCTGATCACCGAGCTGGCGCCGGGCGAGGAGCCGAACGCGGGGAACTTCCCGCGGCGCAACCGGCTGATCGCCGCGCTGAGCCTGGGGGTGCTGGTGGTGGAGATGGGCGAGAAGAGCGGCGCCCAGCACACCGTGACCTACGCGCTGGAGCAGGGGAAGGAGGTCTTCGCCGTTCCCGGACCCATCAGCTCGGAGCGGAGCGCGGGCACCAACCAGCTCCTCAAGGACGGCGCCCGGCTCGTCACCAGCGCCGCCGACATCCTCGAGGAGCTGCGCGGCGTCGGCCACGGCGTCGCCCCCGCTCCGGCCGCTGCCGAGCCCGCCGGCCCCGACGTCCCTCCACCTCCCCCGCCGGACCTGGCGCCCGACGAGGCGAAGGTCTACGCCGCCCTCACCGCCGAGCCGCGGCACGTCGACGACCTGTCGGCCGCGAGCGGGCTGGCGCCGAGCAACGTGCTCGCCGCGCTCCTCGGCCTGGAGCTGCGCGACCTCGCCGAGTCGCTCCCCGGCAAGCAGTATCGCCTGAAAGCCTGAGCGTACGTGGAACACCGAGCCGCGGAGGGAGCCGCTGAGCCTCTCCGCGGCTTCGTGTTTTCTGGTCGTGGCGCTTTTCGCGCAGCGCGATCCATCGGTGCAGTCATGGTTCGCGCTGTGGACGGGGATGATCTGGACAGTTATAGTTCCTACGATGGCTGTACAGGAGCGGTTTTATATGAGATGGGCCAGAAGATGAACCTTGAAATGGACGAGTTTTCACCTTACCTTCCCGACCACGAGCGACTCCTTGCGCGATCCGGCGGGCGCTACGACATTAGGTGTGACATTTGCGCAGACACATTTCTGCGGGAAGCGTCGCAGCGCATCGCAACCGGAGGGAACCATGGGTGTCGCGAGAGTTCGCAGGGTCGTCGCGGGGAACACGGTGCGCGACGCGCGAGAGTGGATGGGGCTGTCCGACGCGGAGATCGCGCTCGCCACGGGTGTGCACCGCCGCACCGTGCAGCGCTGGATCAACAGCGGGGTCGCCCCGCAACCTCAACATGCCGGGGCAATGGAGCGTCTTCGCGAGCTGATGCACCTGCTGCGCACCTGCTTCGCCACGCCTGACGCGGTGCAGGAGTGGCTGCATTCGCCCGTCCCGCTGCTGCGGGGGCGCACGCCCGCGTCCCTGATCCAGGAAAACCGTTCCGACGAGGTGATCTCCGTCCTCGCCGGGCTGGCCACGGGCGCCCACGCTTGAACTTCGCCGGCACGGTGTGGCGGATCGTGCCGGCGAAAGCCTTCGCCCTCCACGTGGGGTACATACTCCGCGCGCGTGGCAGATGGAACCGCGAGGGGGTGTACGGCTGCCTCTACACCGCGCTGACGCCCGAAGGGGCGCTCGCCGAATGGGCGAAGTACCTCCGGGCCGCGGGCGTCAAGCCGGCGCTCTCTTCGTGCAGGGACCTCGTGTCGATCGAATTGCGGGTCGATCCGGTGCTCGACCTCACCTCCGCCGCGGTGCTGCGGCAATTCGGGCTTCGGCGGGAGATGATCACCGGCGATGAGGACGACTGCCGCGAAGCGTGCCGGATGATCGCCGATCTGGCGCGTCAGCAGGGATATCACGCGATCCTCTCCCCCTCGGCCGCGCTTGCCGGGTCCGTCAACTTGAACCTGTACGTCGACGGGCGGGCCGATCACTACTCGCTGGACGTCGGCCCCGACAGGATGGCGGTCACCGCGGAACTGCTTCGGCCGTATGGTTGAAGGGTTCGCAGGCTGCACCGGGGAGCGCGAGCCGCAGCGATTGGGCGGAGCAGTGAAGCCCCGCATCTGGGAACGATGCGGGGCTTCCTGCGCGGAGACACTGGCATTGTCGGGGCCGGGCCTGGATACTTGTCGCGGCCGGGAGTCCGCGAAGGCGGACTTTGGGCCGTTGTTGCCGCGATGCCGCGATTTCAATCGCCCTTCCCCGGAACTGGATGCCCTGCGCTCGATGACAAATCCGCCGCTCCACGAATTCGGCCGCCATTTCGTGGTCGGGCTGCAGCCCTCGCCCGACCTGACCGACCACGACCGCTTCCTGCTGGACCGGCTGCGGCCGGCCGGCGTCGTCGTCTTCGCGAAAAACTTCGCGGCGGGCGAAGACTACGGCGCCTGGCTGGACCGCTACCGGCGCCTGCTCCACGACGTGCGCGAGTGCATCCAGCGGCCGCGGATCCTGGTCTGCATCGACCACGAGGGGGGACGCGTGATCCGTCCGCCGGCCCCCATCACCCGCTTCGACTACGCACGGAGGTGGGGCGCCAGGGCGGAGGAAGTCGGGGCCGCGATGGCGACGGAGCTCCGCTCGCTGGGGGTGAACCTCGACTTCGCGCCCGTGCTCGACGTCGACACCAACCCGGACAACCCGGTGATCGGGCCGCGCGCGTTCGGCCGCACACCCAAGGTGGTCGCGGCGGCGGGCACGGCGTTCATCGCGGGCCTGCAGGGTGGCGGCGTGCTCGGGTGCGCCAAGCACTTCCCGGGGCACGGCGACACCAGCGTGGACTCGCACTACGCGCTCCCGATCGTCGACTGCACGGCGGCGGAGCTGCGCGACCGCGAGCTGCACCCGTTCGCGGCGGCGGTCGCGACCGGCGTGCGCACGGTGATGATCGGGCACATCCTCGTCCCCGCCATCGACCAGGCGAACCCGGCCACGCTGTCGCAGGCGATGATCGGCGGCGTCCTGCGCGGCGAGCTGGGGTTCACCGGCGTGGTGGTGACGGACGACGTGGGGATGGGGGCCATCTCGGAGCTGTTCCGCGATGCCGGGAACGCCGCGCGGGTCCTGCTGGCCGGCGGCGACATCATCACCGTCTGCGCCGAGTGGACGGGGACGGACCGGGCGGTCGAGCTCGCATCCGCCATCGCGCGGCAGGCGGCGGACGGGAACGTGCCGGAGGCGGTGCTGGATGCGTCGCGGCAACGGGTCGACGCGCTGCTGGAGGACGCGCCGCAGCACGAGGTGCGCACGCTGGACGCCGCGGTGTTCGCCGAGCACGCCCGCCTCGCGGCGACGGCGACGCCTGCCGATCCACGCGACGAACTCGCCTGAAGCGGATGGATCGAGCCTGGTAAACAGACTCAGTCACGCAGAGGCGCAGAGAGAACACCGCATCGCTCGCGCCTCACGGGGCGATCCGCTATCGTGCTGGGCGCCGTCACGGGCAGCTCGGCGGACTCCAGGGAGCGGGAAGCGGAATGGACGTGGCGCTCGGCATCATCGAAGGATTCTACGGCAGGCCGTGGAGTTGGGAGGAGCGGCGGGCCACCCTCTCGTTCCTCGCGCCGCACGGCTACGGCTTCTACTTCTACGCGCCCAAGGCCGACGTCCACCTCCGCCGCAAATGGCGTGAGCCGCACCCGGAGGAGACCGCCGCGGGGCTCGCCGGCCTCGCGCGGGAGTGCGCCGGGCTGGGGGTGCGCTTCGGGGTCGGGCTCAGCCCCTACGGGCTCGTCGAAGGGTTCGACGCGGCGGGGCGGGAGGCGCTCTCGCGCAAGCTGGCCTTCGCCGACGAGCTGGGGGTGAACGACCTGGCGATCCTCTTCGACGACATGCCGGGCGAGATCCCGGACCTGGCGGAGCGGCAGGCGGAGATCGTCCATTGGGTCGCCGGCCGGACGCGGGCGGAGCGGATCTTCATGTGCCCCAGCTACTACACGGACGACCCGGTGCTGGACCGGGTGTTCGGCAAGCGCCCCGAGGGCTACCTGCCGCGGCTCGGCGCGCTCCTCGACCCCTCCGTCGAGGTGTTCTGGACGGGCGAGGAGGTCGTGTCGAGGGAATTCTCCTCCGGGCACCTGCGGCGGGTGGCGGAGCAGATCGGGCGAAAGCCTTTCCTCTGGGACAACTATCCGGTCAACGACGGCCAGCGCATGTCGCAGTACCTGCACCTGCGCGGCTTCACGGGGCGCCCGGGGTCGATCGCCTCCCTCGTCGCCGGACACGGCGTGAACCCCGCCCTGCAGGCCGTGCTCACGTGCATCCCCGCGCTGACGCTGGTGGAGAGCTACCGGCTCGGGGACGAATACCAGTACGGCGAGGCCACCCGCCGGGCCGCGGTCGCCGTGCTGGGCGAGGAGACCGGGAGCCGGCTGTACGAGGACGTCCTCTTCCTGCAGGACGTGGGACTCGACCGGCTGGGAGAGCGGGAGCTGCAGCTGCGCGAGCGCTACGCCGGCGACGAACATCCGGGCGCGCGGGAGATCATCGCCTGGCTCGACGGGGCCTACCGCATCACCGACGAGATCGTGCGGACGCAGTAGGTTGCGCGCTCGGCATATCGAGGGCGAGGCGAGTGAACTCGCCGCCTCGCCGCTACAACGGCACACAGTCCGCCTTCGCGGACATCAACGGCGAAAGCTGGCTCGTTTCCGCATCACCACCCGTATTCCCACCTCTCCCTCCCCCGGCTGATGATGCCGTCCCGCCGCCGATTCTGGCTCCCGCTGCTCGTGTCGGTCCTCGTGGTCCCCGCCTGCCGGAAGGACGATGGGGGGTTCACGGAGGCGCTGAACGACACCTATGGCCCTGCCTTCGTCGGCTCGGCGACCACGGATGCGACGGCCCTGGAGGTGACGTTCCTGGAGTCCCCGTTCGCCGAGCAGGCCGACGCCGAGCGCCGGGCGGCGGCACGGAAGGTCGCCGGGTACGTGCGCGACCACTACCCGCGGTACAAGGCGCTCGACAAGGTCATCATCGCGTTCCCGACGAAGAAAGAGCTCGCCGCCGGCAAGCTGTCCCACGTCGCCGGCACCTACACCTTCACCCACACGGAGCTGGAGGCGCCGGCGCCGTAGCCGCACCCCGGGCCGCCTGCGGTGTACCAGCGGGCGGATGAGCCCACACTCCGCGACCGAGCCGCGCCCCTCGCCGGGGGCGACCCCAGCGGGGCCCGACGCACGGCCCCGCTCGCTGTACGTGCACGTGCCGTTCTGCGTGCGGCGGTGCTCGTACTGCGACTTCGCGGTACAGGCCACGCGCGAAGCGCCGACCGACGCCTGGCTCGACGCCGTGGTGGCGGAGATGCGGATGCTCTCCGCCGAGCGCGGGTGGGACGCGCCGCTGCGGCTCGACACCGTGTACCTGGGCGGCGGCACCCCGTCGCTCCTGCGGCCGGAGGCAATGGCGGAGCTGCGGCGGCGCCTGGAGCCGTACGCCGCCTGGGACGACGGCGCGGAGTGGACCTGCGAGGCGAACCCCGAGAGCTTCACCGCCGAGACGGCGCGCGCCTGGCGGGGGGCGGGGGTGAACCGCATCTCGCTCGGCGCGCAGACCTTCCACGAGCCGGCGCTGCGCTGGATGGGGCGGATGCACGGCGTGGAGGGCCCCGGCCGCGCGATGGACGCCGCCCGCGCCGCGGGGTTCGACAACGTCAGCGTGGACCTGATCTTCGGCCTCCCCGCGCGGCTGGGGCGCGACTGGGGGGCGGACCTGCACCGCGCGCTGCTGCTGGAGCCCGAGCACGTCTCCCTCTACGGCCTGACCGCCGAGGCCGCCGCGCCGCTCGGCCGCTGGGTGAGCGAGGGCCGCGAGACGCTCGCCGACGAGGACCGCTACGCCGACGAGTTCCTGCTGGCGCACGAGCGGCTCTCCGCGGCCGGGTTCGAGCACTACGAGGTGTCGAACTTCGGGCTTCCCGGCCGCCGCTCGCGCCACAACTTCGTCTACTGGACCGGCGCCCCGTACGCCGCGCTGGGCCCCGGCGCGCACGCCTTCCATCCCCCCCTGCGCCGCTGGAACGTGCGCAGCTGGGACGCGTACCGGGCGATGGTGCTCGACGAGGCCCGCCTCCCCGTCGAGGCGGAGGAGACGGTCGACGACGAGACCGCCGGCCTGGAGCGCGCCTGGCTCCTCCTGCGCACCGACGCCGGCTGGCCGCTGGCGGGCGAGGCCGAGCGCCGTCTGGCGGAGACGTGGACGGAGCGGGGTTGGGCCGAGGTGCGCGGCGACATCCTCCGATTGACGGCCGAGGGATGGCTCCTCCTCGACCGGCTGGCGGTGGACATGGCTTCGGCGGCGGAGCAGAAGACAGTGCTAAAAGTGCTAAGTGCTAAGTGCTGAGTGCTGTTCTCTCTTTTCCTCTGCGTCTCTGCGTGAAACGGCCGTTGGCTGACTTTCACCTTCGTGAGACCGTCCTGCACGGCTGACAGCCGCCGGGCGCCGCTTCGGCAACTTCATCGGCCGGAACGGCGTATGGAGCGAGACGCGGATCTTGCGAGTTGACGCCCCCGGCGCACGGCGGCAGATTCGACAGGTTTGTGCCCGCGATTTTTCCCGGGACGCGAGAATGCCCGAAGAGCCCCTTACCGAGCGAGAGCACGCGATCCTCGAGGCGGTGATCCGCACCTACGTGGAGACCGCCGAGCCGGCCGGCAGCCGCATGGTGGCGCGCCGGTTCCCGCTCGGCATCTCGCCGGCCACGGTGCGCAACACCATGAGCGACCTGGAGGAGAAGGGGTACCTCTACCATCCCCACACCTCCGCCGGCCGCGTCCCCACCGACCGCGCCTACCGGCTGTACGTGGACTCGCTGATGCGCCTGTCGCCGCTCAGCCCGCGCGAGCGCAGCTCCATCCGCCGGCAGCTGGAGACGGGGGGCGAGGGCGCGGCGGTGGAGCACGTGCTGCGCCGCGCCGCGCAGGTGCTGGGGCTGCTCACGCAGGAACTGGGGATCGCCATCGCCCCGCGGCTCGACGAGGCCACGCTGGAGCGGCTGGACCTGGCGCCGGTGCACGAATCGAAGGTGCTGCTGGTGCTCACCCTGCGCTCGGCGGGGATCCGCACCATCTACGTCGACGTGCCGGCCGCCATCCCCCCGACCACGCTGGCCGCGGTGGCGCGGGTGCTGAACGACCGGCTGGGCGGGCTGCCGCTGCGCGAGATCCGCGCGACCCTCCCCGCCCGCCTGCGCGACACGTCCGCGGGCGACGCGGCCGCGGCCGAGCTGCTGAACGTGTTCGTGCAGGGCGCCGACGAGCTCTTCACCAGCCCGCAGCCCCCCGAGGGCGACCTGCACCTGGGGCGCGCCTCGGTGCTGGCCGAACAGCCCGAGTTCAACAGCGGCGAGCGGCTGCGCTCCCTCATCGAGCTCACCGAGCGGCGCGACCTGCTCAAGCACGTGCTCGGCGGCCGCGGCGAGGGCGGCCCGCACGTGACCATCGGCGTGGAGCACGGCGACCCCGCGCTCTCGGAGTTCACCGTGGTGACCTCGAGTTACCGTTCGGCGGGGCTGCGCGGGGTGATCGGGGTGATCGGCCCCACCCGCATGCCCTACGACCGCGTGATCGCGCTGGTCGAGAGCACCTCGAACCTGATCTCGGAATTCCTGGCCTGAGCGCCCCACATGAATGCGATGAGAGACTACTACGAGATCCTGGCCGTCGCGAAGGACGCCGACGGCGAGACGATCAAGAAGGCATACCGCAAGCTCGCCCTCCAGTACCACCCGGACCGCAACGGGGGCGACAAGGAGGCCGAGGAGAAGTTCAAGGAGTGCACCGAGGCCTACGAGGTGCTGCGCGACGCCGACAAGCGCGCCGCCTACGACCGTTTCGGCCACGCGGGGGTCAAGCGCGGCGCGGCGGCCGGGGGCGCGGGCGGGTTCGGCGGCGGCTTCGGCTTCGAAGACGCGCTGAACATCTTCATGCGCGACTTCGGCGGCTTCGGGGGGGGGATCGAGGACCTCTTCGGGGGCGGCGCGCGGCGGCGCGGCGGGGCGCAGAAGGGGAAGGACCTGCAGGTGCGCGTGCCCATCACCCTGGCCGAGGTGGCCACGGGGGTGAAGAAGACGATCAAGCTCAAGGCGCTCGACCCCTGCTCCACCTGCCAGGGCACCGGCTCGGCGGACAGTGGCGGCCCGGTGACCTGCGAGGCCTGCCAGGGCGCCGGCCAGGTACGCCGGGTGCAGCGCAGCGTGTTCGGCCAGTTCGTCTCCGCCAGCGTCTGCCCCACCTGCGGCGGCGAGGGGAAGGTCATCAAGAACCCCTGCAAGAAGTGCCACGGCGACGGCCGCGAGCGCGGCGACCGCACGGTGGAGGTGGAGATCCCCGCCGGCGTGAGCAGCGACAACTACCTCACGCTGCGGGCGATGGGGAACGCCGGCCCCCGCGGCGGCCCGCGCGGCGACGTGCTGGCGGTGATCGAGGTGCAGGACGACCAGCGCTTCATCCGCGACGGCTCGGACCTGGTGTACGACCTCCCCGTCTCCTTCAGCCAGGCGGCGCTGGGGAACGAGGTCGACGTCCCCACCGTCTACGGCGACGAGAAGGTGAAGATCCCCGCCGGCGTGCAGAGCGGCGACGTGCTCACGCTGCGCGGCAAGGGGCTCCCGCACCTGGGCGGCGGCGGGCGCGGCGACGAGCACGTGCGCGTGCACGTCTGGACCCCCACCGAGCTCTCCTCCGAGCAGCAGGAGATCTTCCGCAAGCTGGCCGAGGTCGAGGGGCCGGCGCCGAGCGGGCGGCAGGGCGGCGGCAAGGGGTTCTGGGAGCGCGTGAAGGACGCGTTCGCGGCGTGATCGACCCCGCGCGGTGGCTGGTGCTCTCCGTTCGCGGGGCGGGCGGGGAGCTGGCGGCCGAGGTCGCCGACGGGCTGCTGGCGCTGGGCGGCGCCGCCGTGGAGGAGCGCGACGGCGCCTCCACCACCTGGATCCTTCCTCCGGCCGACCCCAACGCCTTCGCCGCCGAGGCGCGGGCGCGGCTGGCGGAGTGGCTCCCGGAGGGGACGCCGCTGGAGGTGGAGTGGCGCTGGCAGGCGAACGAGGACTGGGCCGCCGATTGGAAGCGCGGCCTGGGCCCGCGGCAGCTCACCGAGCGCCTGGTGGTGAAGCCGACCTGGACGGAGTGGGAGGCCGCGCCGGGGCAGGTGGTGCTGGAGGTGGACCCGCAGATGGCCTTCGGCACCGGCGAGCACGCCACCACCCGCGGCTGTCTGCGCCTGCTCGACGGCGCCGTGCGCGCGGGCGACCGGGTACTCGACGTGGGCTCGGGCTCCGGCATCCTCGCCATCGCGGCGGTGCGCCTGGGGGCGGCCGAGGCGGTGGCGGTGGAGTACGACCCCGACGCCAACCTCAACGCGCGCGAGAACTTCGAGCGCAACGGCGTGGAGTCGCGCGTCCGCCTGGTCGAGGCGCTCGCGGACGACGGGCTGCTGGCGGAGCTCGGCGCCTTCGACCTCGTCCTCGCGAACATCCTGAGCGGCGTCATCCGTCCCCTTCTCCCCGCGCTCCACCGCTCGCTCGGCGGCGCGCCCGGGGGCCGGCTGATCGTCAGCGGCATCATCCGCGACGAATCGCCCGACGTGGTGCGCGACGCGCTGGCCGCCGGCTTCCGCGTCGAGCGGGTTGACGAGGAGGACGAGTGGTGGAGTGCGCTGCTGCGTCCGGTGGCGTAGGGCGATCGGATCCGTTGCTGGAGTGGATGTGCGAGCTGGCGGTGGCGAACCCGGCCTACGGGTACATATTGTGCTCGAGCTTTCGGATTGTGCGCTGACGGTGGCAACGACTTATCAGTAGCCCATCCGGTATTCCGCGACGCCTTCTTCACCGGGCTTGGCAAACCGCGAGCGGATCATCGGGGGAGCGGGGGTGCGCCTCTTACCCGGCGGCGCGAACGATGCAGCAGGGGTGATCCTCCACTCACCAACGCAGGAGGATCGATGTCGAACCAGCGAGACCCCGTCACCGGTGCCGAGGTGGACGACCGCTCGGCCATCCGCCTGGACCACGGCGACCACGTGCACTACTTCGCGAGCGAGCAGAGTCGCGACGAGTTCATGGCCGACCCCAGGCGCTATCATGACGAGCACTCCGCCCGGCACGCGGACCGTGCGGGCGGCGAGGGTATTCCCGGCAACTGGCCGGACGAGAACCCGCCGGTCACGAAGGACGAGCACGGCTTCACCGCGCCCAAGTTCGGATCGGCCGGGAGCGGCGGCGCCGAGTTCGAGCCGCTGCCCCCGGGCGCCCGCGACTGACCTGCCGT
>C688J35102_120989909_pt1 | contig 15737 bp, 13 predicted proteins | sample HopSoiMetagenom2_FD_35102 | JGI IMG/M metagenome (IMG submission 35102)
CGGTCAAACTCCAGACCCGGCAGAACATTGCGCTTTCGTACGACGCGAGCACTTCACCGTCACTGGACTGTGCGGCGCGAACGGTGGGGCCGCCGTTGAGTCCGAAGCCGACGACCTCGTCGGCGAGCCAGTCCACGGCATCGGTCAGCAGATCTATCCGCCCGATGAGCGTGCGGAGCCGACCATGCGCGGCGGCAAACGCCACTACGACGGTCGCGACGCGTGCGTGCACGGAGATCTGCACCGTTGCGCTTGCGCCCGACGGGGGCAGTCGGGTAATCAGTCGGCCCGTCGTACCGTCGTGCACATAAACGCACCGGCCGTCGGCCTCGCGACGGCAGTAGGTGACCACACTGGCGGCCGCGGCGCATTCCACGGAGTCGATCACGGCGATCAGGTGACCGTCGAGTCGTGCTTCAAGTCGTTCGTTCGCCAGCGACCACAGCCGGTTGTGATGGTCGAACCCCAGCCATTGCACGTCGCCGGGCAGTGATGTCATCTGCATGGTTCCGTCGGCGTCCCGCAGCAGAAGGACACAATTGTGAGCGAGCGCGAGACGGGAACCACAAGGGCTCCAGGCGATATGGACGAACCCGAGCTGGCTGAACCTGAAGATCTCGGTGTGCGCGCCGTGCTCCTCCAGCATCACCGACACACCGATTTCGTCGCCAGCGACGTGGGTGGCCACGGCGAATGCGCACCGTGACCCGTCGGTTGGAGCCGGCTCGACGGCGAGGTAGTAGGGCAGGATGTCGATTGGCGTCATGCGACCGGGACTCAACACTTGTAGGAGAACTCGGTCATACTTTGCGGCCCGAGTTTCGCGCGGTCGAGTTTTCCGGCCGACGTTCTTGGCAACTGCGAAACGAATGCTATGGAGTCGAGGCGCTTGTAGTCCTGAGTCGGCCAACGGCGGCAAATCATGTCAGCCAATTCGACAGCCAACGGCTCTGCTTCGGGCGGGACCACATCGCTGACAACTGATGCCCGCAGTACCGTCAGTCCGCGAGAGTCCCCGGATCCGGCGATCGCGCATTCCCGCACCGAAGGGTGCTCGAGAAGAACCATCTCCAGCTCGGCTGGGTTCACCCAATCGCCGCAGCCGAGCTTGATGAGGTGGTCTGATCGCCCGTGGATGTAGTAGTAGCCATCGTCGTCGATAGAGAAGATGTCGCTCGTGGAAAACCAGCCGTCGTGAAATGACCGCTCGCTGCGGACCGGATCGTTCCAATAGCCATCAATGACCATCGGGCCGCGCACGCGAAGAGTCCCGAACTGATCCGGCTCGACCGGTTTGCCCGCCGCGTCGAGCACCTGAACCTGCACTCCGGCGACCGGCGTGCCGACGGAGTGAACCTTGGTGTCTCCCGGCCGGTTTGACATGAACAGAAACCCGACTTCGGTACTGCCGTAGGAGTCCAGCAGCTCGGCCGCTGACACCGACCGCCAGCGAGCGCAGAGAGACGGTGCCAGGGGTTCGCCTCCTGTCACCGCCAACCGCAAATGCGAAATGCTGGCGCCGACGTCGGCTCTCGAGACCGCCTCGGCCAGAAACCTGGGCTGGCCGAACAGCAGTGTGCAGTGGTAGTCGGCCATGGCCGCAAACACGGCGCCGATGCCGCTGCCCTGGTCGACCAGTGCCGCGCTGGCGCCCGCGAGGAACGGCATCAGGATCGAGCTGCCAAGGCCGTAGCCCGTCGTCATCTTGGCCACGGAGATCACCCGGTCTGCCGCACCGAGATTCAGGATCGCTCGGGCAAATGCGAAGTATCCGTAGAGGATGTCCCGATGGCGATGCACGATGAGTTTGGGACGGCCCGTGCTGCCCGAGGTCAGCACACCATACGCGTAGCCACCGGAATTCGCGTGTACCCGGTAATCCGGTCCGGTGCCGGCGATACCGGCGGTCAACGCCGACGGGCTGTCCCAGGTGTGACCGGCGCCGATGACCTCGACCATGCCGGCCGCAGATCCCAGTCCCCGCCACCGCGCCAGCAGCGGTTCGTCCACGACCGCCAGCCGGGCCCCGCTTAGCTGGGCGATGTAGAACGCGTCTTCGCTACTCAGGCCCGGATCGATGACCACGGCGATGCCGCCGGCCGCGACCACACCGAAGTATGCGGCCGCCAGCACCGGGCAGTCGGGCAGCGACACGATGACCCGGTCGCCGGGAACAATCCCCTGGGCGGAAAACAGGGCAGCACACCGCGCCGACAGCTCGGCCACTTGCCCGTAAGTAAAAGTCGCACCGGCGAAATGCAGTGCAGGCGTGGAACTTCGGCCCTCCCGGCAGTGCCGATAAATCATCAGGTCGGCGTGGTTGGCGGTGTCAGCGGTCGAACCCGCGCTCGCACAGAGGGAGGCGACCGCATCAGCAGGGTGCAGTGGGTTCCTCACGCGCTACCTCACGCTGGTCATCGGGATGGTGTGCGTCGCATGTGAGGATACCGGCTTGCCCCGGCTTCTCCGGTGGCTATGCCACCGCGCGCGCCTCGAACACGTTCAATGCGCTCCCGGTGGCGACGACGTTGACCAGTTCGAGTCCCGCAGCTCCGAAGAGCTGCGCATACTCGCCGGCCGTGCGCTCGCGACCCGTGGTCATCACCAGCATGTTCAGGTCGGTCATGTGGACATCCGCATTGGTCCGGTCAGCCCGGTGAGTGTGCGCTGCCGAGCCGTCCGGCAGTGCACGTTCGATGACCAGGATGCGTCCGCCGGCAGCTAACGCCCTGCGGCAGTTGGCGAGAATCCGCCGGGCGCCGGCGTCGTGCCAGTCGTGAAGGACGCGCGAGAGTATGTAGCCGTCTGCGCCCGGTGGAACTTCGGCGGTGGCGTCGCCGCCGACGGCCCGACAACGGTGCGCCAAGCCGGTCTCGGCGATTAGTCGCAGGGTCCGATCGGTGACGCCGGGCAGATCGTAGACCGTCCCCCGGACGTCGGGGTAGCGCTGCAGGATGCTCATCAGCAGGCTTCCGTCTCCACCGCCGACGTCGACGATTTCGGTGAAATCCGAGAACGAGTAGCTTCGAAGTACCTCTGCGACATACGTTTTCGTGAAGCTGGCCATCGCTGAGTCGAACAGTCGCGCGTACTGCGGATGTACGGCGCAATACCGCCACAGGTCCGTTCCGTAGTGATGGTCGAACGCGCTTCCTCCGGTGCGGATGCTGTACACCAAATCGTCCCAGGCCCCCGCGTTGACCTCGCCCAGCATCAGCAGGGCCCACGCATGCAACGAGTCCGGCACATCTGTGCGCAGCGTCGCGCCAAGAGGCGTCAGCGAGAACTCGTCCTGGTCGTCGGCAGCGAAAATTCCTTCTTCGGACAGCGCACGCAGGAGCCGTCTTAGCGCGCCGGTGTGCGTCGCGGTCACCGCGGCGAGATCTGAGACCGTTCTCGGCCCGCTGGCCAGATGATCGGGGATCCTCAGGACGGCCGCGGCGTGCAGGGCCTTTGCCAGCCACGCTCCCTCGATCAGGCGGACCATCGCTTGCGCACTATTCATCGGTTGCCGGTCCACGGCGTCAGGCCCCTGATTCCACACAAGGGAAGGTAGCCTGGCAACGCAGGTGCCGCAATGAACTGAAGCGGCACAGAAATGGTAGCGACGCAACGACGTGGGTCATCGGAACTTGAGGCGAAGACCGTGAGCACACACCGGCGCGGCCCCGGCTTGGACTCGACACGATGACTGCGACAGGAGAACGCGCAGCGCTCGGGAGCACCGATGTCAGGGTGAGCCGATTGAGCCTGGGGTGTGCACCTTTGGGTCGTCTTTACCAACCGGTGTCAGACGACCAGGCGATCGCCACCGTCCACCAGGCTTTCGATCTGGGCGTGCGCATGTTCGATACCGCACCGCTGTACGGGATCGGGGAATCGGAACGACGTCTCGGTCTGGCGCTCAGGGAGTTGCCGCGCGATCAGATCACGATTGCGACCAAGATAGGCCGAATCCTGCACGGCGCGATCGAGCCGACGTTCGAGTACAGCCCCGCGGCGATCCGGCGTTCGCTTGCAGGCAGTCTGGAGCGGCTCGGGGTCGACCGAGTAGACGTCGTGCACGTGCATGATCCCGACTTGCGGGTGGATGAGGTTCTGCGAAGCACACTTCCGGTGCTGCGCACAATGCAGGCCGACGGGCTCATCGGCGCGGTCGGTGCAGGGATGAACTACTCGGCGCCGCTGACCCGGTTTGTCGAATCCGGTCTGGTGGATTGTGTCCTCATCGCCGGTCGGTGGACGCTGCTCGATCAGTCGGCCTTGGACGACCTGTTGCCGACCGCGTTGGCCAACGGCGTGTCCGTCATCGCCGCGGGAGTCTTCAACAGCGGCGTCCTCGCTGATCCGGACGGGCCGCTAGGACAGTACTTCTACGGCCCCACGCCGCCGGATGTGCGCGCCAAGGTGCGCCGCATCCAGGAGATCTGCCGTCACTACGACGTATCGCTGCGGTCGGCCGCGCTACAGTTCCCGATGCGGCATCCGGCCGTGACGACGGTGTGTGTTGGATGCCGGTCGGCAACCGAGGTCGAGTCCAACGACGCCGACCTTGACGCCGATATTCCGGTCGAGTTGTGGTCTGAACTGGTGCGGCACGGTCTCGTCGCGGCCGAGGTTTGAACGCCCGGCTATGCCATAACGGGGCCGACTGCAGCGACGTATCCTCTACTCACGAGTTTTGACGGCACGTCACCGAGGGTGAGCGTTGGAGGCTGAACGGCAGGATCATGCCGCTGTCGGCGAATCGGGCAGCGGCCACTCCCGCGCCGGCTTCATTGCCTTGGTCAACGCTCCGTTCGCGAGCGCGGTGCGCCCGTCGATCCAGTGCGGTCTTCTCAAGGCGATCCTGCAGCGCGCCGGCCATCGCGTCGAAAATCATTACCTCAACTTGGAACTCGCCGCCGAACTGGGACCCACGGTGTACGCGCGGATCTGCGACATTCGCGCCGACCAATTCCTCGGCGACTGGCTGTTCAGCGTCGCAGCGTTCGGATACCGACCCGACGAGCAGGACTACCGCAGGACCGCCGCACGCATCGAGGAGACTCTGGCCGAGCTCGACATGGAGTTCGACGATCTGTGCCGGCTACGCAACGACACCATCCCTCGCATCGTCGAAACGTGGTTGACCGCCGTCGAATGGGGCCAATATGACGCGGTCGGCTTTTCGTCGACGTTCGAGCAGAACGTCGCTTCGCTGGCGCTGGCGCGGCGAATCAAGCAGAAGCACCCGTCGGTGGCGGTGATCTTCGGAGGCGCCAACTTCGAAGGCGACATGGGCCGGGAACTGTTCCGCGTGTTTCCGTGGATCGACTATGCGATCTCCGGCGAAGCTGATCACGCTCTCCCACAGCTTGTCGGCGCGATCTGCGGCGGCGCGGACGCCGGCTCCATTCGCGGTGTCCTCAGCCGCGACGGGCAGGCGGTCGTCCTCGGCGGTCCCGCGCAGGTCCAACACGATCTGGATGGCCTGCCCGAACCCGACTACGACGAGTACTTCTCCGCACTTACCCGGTTGGGACCCGAACGGGTGCTGGGAACGGCTAGAACGACGTTGCTGATCGAAAGCTCGCGCGGTTGTTGGTGGGGCGAAAAACATCACTGCACCTTCTGTGGACTCAACGCATCGTCGATGACATATCGCTCGAAGTCGCCGTCGCGAGTAGTCGATGAATTGGCAACGCTGACTGAGCGATACGACGTATGGCGTTTCGAAGCGGTCGACAACATCATGGATATGCGCTACGTCGAAGACGTCTGCGGGCTGCTTGCCGAGCAGCGGACGGATTACGCATTGTTCTATGAGGTTAAGGCGAACCTGGATCCCGACCAGCTTCAGACCTTGGCGCGTGGCGGCGTGCGAATCATCCAGCCCGGATTGGAAAGCCTGAGCACCCATGTGCTGCAACTCATGCGCAAAGGCAGCACGCAGCTGATCAATCTGCGGCTGCTGAAATGGGCCACCTATTACGGCATCGGTGTCAACTGGAATATGCTGGCCGGCTTTCCGGGCGAGACCGTCGCCGATTACCAGTCGCAGGTTGAGCTGATCCCGAGCCTGTACCATCTGCCCCCGCCGCAGGGTGTGGGGCGGATCTGGCTCGAGAGATTCAGCCCGTACTTCCGTGATCCGTCATTTCAGGTGTCCGACGTTCGGCCCTGGAAGACATACCAGTTCGTGTATCCGGTCGACGGCATAGACCTGACCAAGGTGGCCTACTTTTTCGACTACCAGATGCCTGACACGGCCGCCGACGAAATGCATGAGCAGTTGGCGTCGGCCGTCGGCGCCTGGAAGCAGCGCTGGCTTCAGACGCCCCGGCCGACGCTGACATACGCGCGAAACCGAGACTGCATCAAGATCTTCGACCGCCGTGGCATTGACGGCGCGCCGCACAACTCCTGGCGAGTGACCGGTCACGAGGCGATGATCTACGACGTGTGCGCACGCACCGCCCGAACGCCGAAAGCGGTGACGCAATCGATCTCGACCACGACCGGTGGCACGATCGGTGAAGAAGAAGTGCGTTCAATCCTCGACCGCTTCTGTCGCGATCGCGTGATGGCTGAAGACGACGGACGCTACCTGGCCCTGGCGGCGCCGCTGAACCGAAATTGGTGAGGCTCACCACAAATAGAGCACCCGTTCGCGCACGAGTTGGTCGATCGCTTGTCCGGCATCACCGGCGTCGTCAAGGCCGGCACTGTGCAACATCGATTCGACTTCGCCGACCGAACGGGATCCGTCGCACAACTCGAGCAGCATCTTCGTAGCCTGGCCGAGGCGGTACACGCGACGCTCCAGATTGCCTGACCGCTGAAACGCGAAGTCACATCGGATCGTGCTAAGCGCCGTCTCGTCGGTGCTGGCCCCGCGTGCTGTGGCTGCGACCAGCCCGTCGATGTTCGCCGGGTAGTTGGCGATCCGAATCCAGTTGGTGCACACAGGAACTCGCTCCCCCCGGGGCCTCGTCGACAGGCCGAGGCCCACCGCGGCAGGCGGGCGTGGAAATGCCGGCACACCGAGCGCGCCATCTGCCTCGAGAACCGACCAGAGCACGTCGCGCTCGAAGCGCAGCATCTCGCGCTGCACGTCCGGCGCCCGGTCATCAAGACTGCCGCCCAGCCGCGCCAGCGCTTCTCGGGCGAGACTTGCGGCGTCATCTGCGGCGGATCCTTCGGCCGCCACCGCTTTGAGCGTGGCGTCGAGCTCTGCTGACAGCATGCGCACCGTCGCCGGGGCGTTGCGGGACAGAATTCTGCGCGCGTCGTCATTGACGTCCGGAGGCGACGCCCGTCGACGGCTACTCGGCGCGCCCATCGTTACCGCCGTGGACAGCAACGATTCATATGTCTCGCCGAGTTCGTCGACGTCGACGGTCTCGACCAGCTCGGCTCCGGCCGAACCGATGCAACGCGCGCGATCGGGGTCGCTCAGGACGCGTTCCAGCACAGCGGTGAGTTCGTCGTGGTCAGTGGGATCCTCGACGATCAACGCGTTGTGTCCATGGCGGAGGCGGTCGCGAAAGCGCTGCTTGTCGGCGATCTCACGCGAGATCACCGCGCACACGCCGCACGCCATGATTTCCTGAGGGACGCCGGGGCGATGCGCCGTTATCGGAAAGCGCCGCTCGAGGAAGGCGACCGCGGTGCAGCGGCGCAAGAACCCGGGTACGCGCCAATGGGGTAGCAGCGGAAGCGCATACGTCGACGACTCCAACCCCGCGTTGGCGATTGCGGTATAGAACCTGCCCCCGTCCGCTCCGCCAATCATTGTGAGAAGAGTGAACTGGTGCCCCTGCGCGCGCAGCCGACCCAGCGCGGCGATGAGGTCGTAGGACCCCTTTGCCTCACCGACTTTCCCCAACACCCCGATCACCGGCACGTCGGACCGCAACGGCGTCATCAAACCGTCAACGTTGCCCGTGGCGGACGACACGCGCGATGTGGCCGATAGGTCCATCGGCGCTGCGTTAGGGTGAAAATGTTTGCGCGGCAGGAAGTTCAGTGAGATCTGGGCCAGCCTGGACTGCGGTATGCCCAGCCCTTGGATAGACGGGTTCGTCGTGACGGCCAGCGTGGCCTCACGCAGCATCTCACAGTAGGCAGTGGCCAACTCCGGGTGATTCATCAATCGGCCGCGGTCGCTGCCGGCATGCTGCACCACGTGCGCGACGCGAGTCCACGCCGATGCCAAGTGTGCGCTGATGCCGTAGGGCTCGTAGTAGTAGGAGAACACCACCTCGCAATCGTTGGCACGGATGACGTCTGTCGCGAGCGCAGCCAACTTGGTGGTGTACGGATTGCTATACGGCACATGGGCCAGCGCGCGACGATGGATGCCGCTGCCGAACACGGTCACGCTTCCGCCGTTGGGAAAGCGGGCGTCGAGCAGGTCAGCGTCCTGCGGTGGAATCGTGAGCCTGAACTCCGCTTCGACTTCAGCCGCGTTCGTCACCACATGAACTTGGTGACCGCGTTGCGCCAGCGCCCGCGCGATCCAGTAGCAGCGCGCGCTCACACCGCCTTGTATGGGCGGATACTTCATGACCGCGCAAATGCGCATTGGGCTAGCTACCGCTGTTGGGGGCTGAGCCGAACGGGACCCCGTGGCACAGGGCACCGGAAGAGATCGCTGCGTCGATGACCCTGTCGGCGTCGTGGTCGCCCAGCAAGGCGTACACCTCGGAGACTGCGCGGGTAGTCATACAGAACAGCAGCACGTCGGCCATCGCAGGTCCGGTTCGGTAGTCGACCAGCAGCGGGGGAGTCGGGCGCTTGATCATCGTCAGGGTCGTTTGGGCAGGGTCCACCCGACTGAATTCTCCTCGACTGGACATCGCCGCGATCGCGATGACGTCGTAGCCGAACGTCATGATGCGCACGTGACGACCGGTCACTACGGTTGATTCAGACGATTCCACGGGGTCGGGCGGCATGCTCGCCGCCGGTATGACGTGTCGCGCCCACCTGCTGGCCTCGGCGCTGTCAAGGAGTTCGAGCCGCGTCAGCTCGTATGTGGCGAGGTCCCCGATCCAATCGAGGTCGCCCGAAGCGGCCTTGAGCTTGCCTAGATAGCGCACGAACCGGCGGCCCTCATTGAGGGTGCGGCTGCAAGCGCCTGACTCAACACGGGGCGCCACGGTGTGGCTGAAGTCGTGCATAACGTTGTGCATGCCGTTGAGCGACAGGGCAGTTCGAGTGAGCGGCAATCCACGGGACACAAAATCCAACCGTTTGGCCCGTCCAAGCTGGGATGTCAGTTCGAGCCGACGCAAATCGATGCCGCGCAGTGCGGTGATCTGGTCGAGGCTGAGCCCGAACCGGACCCGCACCGCGTCGGGGTCGCAGCCAAGTCGCTGCCGCAGCTGATCGTCGACGAGGAGGTGGGCGAGCGCCGCCTGTAGATTGCCTGCGCTTGTCACCGCTGGAGACATCCTGCTATCGCGCGCGCAGAAGACAGGTCGTCGAGCAACTCGTTGAAGTCGTCGGGGTAGTCCTGGTCGCGCTCGATGAGTACACCGCGCAGGTTCGGGGTTTTGCCGGCGACGTCGGCCAACAAGGCGAACACCTCGTCCGGTACCGCGGCGCTGTGTGAGTCCAATAGTGCTGTGGCGCAGCGTGTTCCGCCCGCAAGGTGGATCTGCACAACCCGCTCCAGGGGAATCTCGGAGAGGAATTCGAATATGTCAAGGCCGTGGTTGGTCGCGTTGGTGAACACGTTGGTCAGGTCGAGCAACAACCCGCAGTCGCTTCGTTCCATGACCTCGGTCAGAAACTGAGCCTCAGTCAGCTCACCGCCGAGATCGATGTAGTAGGTGATGTTTTCGAGCAGGAAGGGCACCCCGACCTCGCTTTGCACGAACGCAGCCTTGCGCGCGACCGCCCGGGCGGTCTCCTTGGTCCTAGCCAGCGGCGTCAGCTGACCCAGAGCGATGCCATCGGCCCGGGTGAAACACAAATGGTCACTGAACCACGGAGCTTTCAGTGTCGCAACGAGTTCGGCGATTCCGGTCACGTAATTGCCATCGATCGGGCCCTCGGAGCCGATCGACATCTCCACCCCGTGCGGTATCAACGGAAAGGATCGCCGAAGTCGGTCGGCATTGTCCAGATGCTCAGGCGGTCGGCCGAGAAAGTGCTCGGCGATCACCTCTAGCCAGTCGATCGACTCCCGGTGTGACCAGATCTGTGCTTCGATTTCGGACCGGTATCCCAATCCGACCCCAAGATCAGGAAGGTCCGCTAGCCTCACGGCCACGCGCCGTCCCCGACGTCAGGGCCGGCGCCGACGGCGCCTGGGACCCCGGGGCCCTCCGGCCCGCAGCGTCAAGGCCAGCGGCAACAGCTCCTCGTCAGTCATCCGATATTGTTCCATCTGCTCCGGGGGCAACACGAGATACCTACCCGGCTGCCACTCGATGACGAGGGTGCCCTCCGCCGTCGTATATTGGCGCAGTAACGAGATCGGTAGGCGGTAGTGCTCACCTTTTCGTGAGCGGACGATCACATGCTTATGGGCCGGGGGAGGTGCATCGCTCGGGTCGTCCACGGCTTCCTCGATTCTCTTGACGGCTTCTGCACCCGCGCGCCAATGTCACGCGATGGCGATCGCGCAACTGCAGCCGCCGCCACCGCAATAACACGTCCCGCAGCCGCAGTCCTCCTGAAAGCGCGCTAGCGTGCTGCGGAAATCCTCAACAGTGCCGCGCACAGCGGGCGGGACCGGTTCGAATAGGAACGGATCGGGCTGGCGGGGCATACCTTGCTCTGGCTTGTCTTCCATCGGTACCTCACCGCAGTCGCACTTGAATGCTCGAATTTTAGCAAGGGCCCGTCATCGGGTTCATGGATTGAGTCTAAAATTTCCGCGAATTGCCGACCGTACGGGCGATGGCTACCACTCGCGGCGCCTGGACGAAAGGTCGCCCGCGCCGCAGCGCTGAAACACCGATGCCGGCTTGGATCTGTTCATATGAACGTAACCGGTCGTTTCACGTCGGCCAGGAACGCCGGCTGTTAACGTCGAACCACCGGATCTTCGCTGAGAGCAACAAGATCTGGGCTTTGGGCCGGGAGCAACGTATGACCGAGGCAGTCGAGCGGCTGGGCAATCTTCGCAGTTTCCTTAATGCGTGGGATGATCCGCAGCACTGGCTGAACGGTCGCGAGGTGCCGTTGCGAACGACGGCTTATGGAAACATCAACGCGACCGGCGAAATCGGCGACTATTCCGGTCATGCGGTGACGCAATGGCAATACCAGTTCGACGGCTCGATCGAACACGGGGCTCGTTTGCTGGTGCGTGCGTTAGTAAATGACTGGCGTTGGATAACGTTTACCAGTTGCGAAGGCCATCACTACCCGAACGGCCAGCTACAGTCCGTCCCGCGTCATGTCGGATTATTACCGCGAAATCACAGCGAGGAACACCACATCCGATCGGTCTTGCTGCGCGCGCGTGAGAACGTGACGGCGTTGCATGGCCCCTCGAGCGTGCGGATATCTGTCACGTCGCGGCCCCTGCAGGATCCCACCATGAATGCCGACGCCGGACAGGCCGTGTTCCTCACGTTCAATCCGCGAGCCGGAGCGGCCGATTACATCGGCGAAATCGACCAGGCGACTCAGCGGTTCGTCGACTGCCTCGCACTCTTGCCGGACCGCATCGAATTCGACAAATTGCGCGAAACCCTGTTGTGGGAATGTGGGCCCGGCGCTGAACCCCCGTACGACGCAGGACACTGCAGTCGCGTGGAGCGCATCGGGTTGCGGATGGCCCACGATACGGACGCCGACGTCACGGTCGTGCGCCTTTTCAGCATGTTTCACGACAGTTGCCGATCCCATGGTGGACACGAGCCGAACCAAGGCACCAGCGCCGCGGAGCTGACGCGGCGCCTGATTCCCGGCTTCTGCTCGGTGCATCCACGGCGCGCGTTGCTGCTCCAAGAGGCCTGCAAACCACCCACGATGGACGACCTCAGCGACGATCCTACGATTGGAACATGTTGGGATGCAGACAGACTCGATCTCGCCTGCTTTGGGGTCGCACCAAATAGCGGCCATTTGAGCACGGCTGTCGCACACACCGACGAAATGAAGAACTTCGCACTCGCGGCAGTCGAACACGTCGATGCACACCGCGCGCCCCCTGAGATCTCGTCCTTCTTCTCAGAGGACGCCGTTTATCACATCAGCGCGGACCCCGACATCGCGATCTTTGCGCCGCGGGCGTACTGGCGGATGGACTGGTCTGTCTCGGGGTCCGTCGGGCACGATGATGTGCCTGATGGAGCGACCATCTTCGAATGCGTTTACGCGACATCCTTCACCGACGTGCCGTTCTATGTATGTCCGCCACGAATTCGCCGAGTGCGATTAGACGTTCAACGAGCGCAAGCCAAGGAAGGTACGGTCCGGTGCCTGTTGCACGGTGTCGCCGGTCCACGATTCATCATCTTCGACTCGCAAGACCGTGAGGCTCTCGCACCGCACACGTGCACGATCTACCGATTCTCAAAGGATGGCTTCGAGCTGTTCCCCAATGGTGAATACGGGAGTTCGCAGGCCCTCGCGCCCGAGGCGACGTTCTTATGCTCCGACTGGATGCGGCTCGTGAAGGCGTTCGGTTATCACGTGCTCCTTCTCGACGATCTTGAAACGGTGGTCCGCAGACTGCTGCTAGAAGACATACCGTTTGAGTCCGAAGGCTTCGAAACCATCGCCCTAGCGCACCGCGCGCTCGATGTTTGCGAGCCGCCGGAAACGCGCCTGCGTGCAGCGGTTTCGGAGCTGCGCGAGCTGACCCCCGATGAGTTGAAAAGCCCCGATGCACTCTCGGCAATAATTCGGCGTGCCGGCCTGACATTCGATGACCGCGACATCTACGGCGCCGACGCATCGTTCATGGTGCTGCCGCCCGGTGGCCTCTACCAGAGTCCGCGCCAATTGGCGGATCTGCTCGTCTACCTCAGCGACCGCGACGTCACCAGCGTCATCGAAATAGGCGCGGGCGCAGGTTGGACCACCGTGGTTATGGCGGCCTATCTGGAGCGTTTTCATCCCCACGTGCGCTGTGTCGGCATTGACATTCACGACACCTTCGCGGTCCAGGCAGACGTGCTGACCAGCGTCCGCTGCGAGTTCCGCAAGGCGAGGTCTGCTCAAATGCAGTCGACGCGGTTCGACTTCTGCCTGATTGATGGGGACCACTCGTACGACGCGGTGATGACTGACTTCGACAATGTGGGCCGTCAGTCGGCAATATGTGCGTTTCACGACATTCACGATGAGTGGTGTCCCGGTGTCCGCCGCGCCTGGCATGAGCTGCGGGAGCAGTATTCGAACCGGGAGTTCCGCGGCGACCTGGATCACGTCGATCGCATGGGAATCGGGGTTCTTGAACTCCGACCAACGCTGCGATCCGACACAGGCGGCTAGACGAACCCCGCGGGAATAGGGCGGGACGGTTTTAAACGAAGGGAACGTGGCCATGCAGACCGACGCGGAACTATCACCGGTCCACACGTTCATCTGGAAGATTGCCAGTCGCTGCAACCTCAACTGCTCGTATTGCTTTGTGTACAACAAGGGTGACTCGCGATGGAAACGGCAGCCTCGTTTTCCTGATGAGCGCACCGCGCAGGCCGTCGCGGCGCGAATCCGCGAGCACTGCGACCGTCACCAGAAGGACGAGGTAAGTGTCGTCTTTCATGGCGGAGAGCCGCTCATGGGCGGACGACCACTTCTCGAACGTCTCGTCTCGACAGTCACCGAGGCTTTCGCCGAAAGTCCCACCCGTGTGAAGTTTTCCGTCATGTCAAACGGTCTGCTCTTTTCGGAGAGCATTGGCGACTTCATGCTCAGCCATGGACTCAGAATCGGCGTAAGTCTCGATGGCCCACCGGAAGTGCACGACGTTTATCGGCTGGATCGACAAGGTAGGCCGACATCACACGAGCTAGAAAAGCGACTGCTACTGCTTAGCGGCCGATATCGGCCAGCCTGGTCCGGCGTTCTGCTGGTCGTCGATCCGTCCACCGACCCGATCAGAACCTTCGATTACATCCGGCAGTTCGATCCGCCTTCGATCGATACCCTGCTCCCGTTCGACAACTTCGACCGCCGGCCCACGGGCAAGGACGATTTCGAGGCGACACCCTACGCCGATTGGCTGATTCAGTTGTTCGACCACTGGTTCCATACGCACTCGCACATCAGGATGAGGCTGCTCGAGAGCATCGTCAACATGTGCATCGGCGGCCGATCGTATGTCGAATCGATCGGTCTGGACATCCATCCCGACATCGTGGTGATCGAGACGAACGGCGACATCGAAGCGCTTGACACGCTCAAGGCGGCGTTCGAGGGCGCGACCTATATGGGCCTCAACGTCTTCGACGATTCTTTTGAAGACGCGATCGCACATCCGGCCTATCTCCAGAGGTTCAAGGGGGCAGAGGGACTTTGCGCCCAGTGCAGACAGTGCGATGTCGTCCGCTATTGCGGCGGGGGTTACGTAGTGAATCGTTATTCCCGCGAGCGCGGCTTTAACAACCCGAGCATATATTGTCGCGATTTGGAGAAGACCATAAGGCATATCCATGCCGAGGTGGGTCATTCCCTATCGAGGGCGACAAACCATTCGACCGCGAATGCTATGTGACGCCTATGCCACTGGGTGAGGAATGCGGAATCCGAAATTCTGCGGAAGCTATGCGATCTCCACGAACAGAGCGAATAGCCCCTGCGCGGTGCGGCGAACGCGCAATCCGTGTTGTTCGAGACGTTGTATCTTTTCGTACGAGCGATCCACATCCTTTTCATAGAATCCCAAGATCAAACTTCCCCTGGATCCCACTAATCCGCGGCGAAGACGGGGGACAATGCCGACTTCCTGTTCATGGTCGAACGTCAGATTTTGGCCGACGTTCCAGTAAATGGTCCTGAACTTACGGCCGAACCACGAGAGCGGGTCCCCGATGCCGAGATCTTGAACGACGAAATTGTCAGGGCATGCCAAGAGAGTGCGCGCACAGGCGAGCAGATCCGAATCGATATCAATGCCGTACGGAACAATCTCGTGCGGACTCCATTCCATGAGGCAACGCAGAAAAAAGCCGTTTGCGCATCCGATATCGAGTAACGGGCCGGGACCAGGTATCAGGTCGCACATTGGCCGGCGCGCGCGCTCCCACAACACGAACGCCTGCGGGCTCGGCTCAGAATGGAAATGGCTACCTGACAGTAGCGTTAAGCCGTATTCTTCGACCAGTTGCTCCATCGCGGGAGATCGCCTCATCCTCATTCCTACTTCCAGCCAACTGAACTGGGCCGCACACCACGTTCAATTGAATTTCTCATTGACCCGGAGATCCAAAAGATGCTACATTCCTTTGAAGAAATATCGCAAACCTTGGGGAGGCGTTCGGTATGGATAACCTCAGCAGTGCGACACGTGAGCTGGCTCCACTTGACGTCAGCTCGTTGACGCTCGACGACCTCGATTCGATGAGTGAAGAGGTCCTGAAGTCGGCGGTAACAAGGCTGATTGAGGGGCAGGCTGAGCCGACGCTGCACACCACCCACACCAACCACACCAGCCACGGCATTGTCGTATTTGTGCCTGACAAGACCAAGTCTGAATAAGCTAAATCGCCGAATGGCGACAGGTTGGCCCGGCAAGGCTGTCATGCACGATTTGCACGATCTGCTCATGAGGTGTAGCCATG
>C688J35102_120989908_pt1 | contig 15706 bp, 15 predicted proteins | sample HopSoiMetagenom2_FD_35102 | JGI IMG/M metagenome (IMG submission 35102)
GAAAGGATCGCAGTGACGAAGGAGCGGTGGCGGTTGGTGGCCGCGATCGTCGCGACACTGGTGATCGTCGTGCCACTGGCCTATATGTGGCAGAACAGCCGGATGCCCAGCGAGTACTCCGTGATGGACATGGGCCACCTCGACTACGGAGGCGGCCCGCACGGCCAGGGCATGGCGGACATGCCGGGGATGCCTGGCATGCACGGCACGATGTCTGTCGCGGACCTCGTCGAACGCACACACCGCAAGCCGGACGTCACGGTTGACCTCGTCGCCCGGCAGCAACCAGTCCGGCTCGCCTCCGGGCGCATGATCGACGGCTACACGATCAACGGCACCACTCCAGGTCCCACGATCCGTGCGAAGCAAGGTGACCTGCTCGAGGTGCACCTGCGCAACCAGTCCGTGGACGAGGGCATCACCCTGCACTGGCACGGCGTCGATGTGCCGAACAGCGAGGACGGCGTCGCCGGGGTGACGCAGAACGCGGTCGCCAAGGGCGACAACTACACCTACCGGTTCGTCGTGCGCGACCCCGGGACGTACTGGTACCACTCGCACCAGGTCTCGCACGAGCAAGTCGTCAAGGGACTGTTCGGGGCGCTCATCGTCACCCCGCGCAAACCGGACCGCAGCGTGCAGGACCTCGTGGCCATCGCCCACACGTACGGCAGCGTGCGCACCATCAACGGCGAGGAGGGCGACGGCGTCGTGCAGGTCCACGAGGGTTCCGACGTACGGGTGCGCGTCATCAACACCGACAGCGGATCGGTGGAGGCGTGGGCCAGCGCGCCGTACCGGCTGGTGGCCGTCGACGCACGTGACCTGCACGGGCCCACTCCCATCGACGGGCGGGCCATGAACGTCCCAGCCGGTGGTCGTGCCGATCTTCAGCTCCACGTCCCCGGTGACGGCACCGCGATACGCGTCCACGTGGGGTCGACCTCGCTCGTGATCGGTCCGCCGGGTTCAGCGGCGCCCGACGTCAAGGAGCCGATCGAGGGCGTCGACCTGCTGCACTACGGCACGCCGGCGCCGTTGGGCTTCGACCCGAACCACGCCGACCGTCACTTCGAGTACTCGATCGGGCGTCGTCCCGGTTTCGTCGACGGCAAGCCCGGGCTGTGGTGGTCGATCAACGGCCACCTCTGGCCCAACGTGCCGATGTTCGTGGTGGACGAGGGCGACGTCGTCGTCATGGACATCGACAACCACAGCGGCGCGGTCCATCCCATGCACCTGCACGGTCACCACGCCGTCGTACTGTCTCGCAACGGCTCGCCGTCGACCGGCAGCCCCTGGTGGATCGACTCGCTCGACGTGAACCCGGGCCAGAGCTACCGGATCGCGTTCGTGGCCGACAACCCCGGCATCTGGATGGATCACTGCCACAACCTGCAGCACGCCGCACAAGGGCTGGTGGCGCACCTGATGTACGAGGGCGTCACCGAGCCCTACCGGATCGGCGGTCCGTCCGACAACACCCCCGAGTAGCGTCCTCCCGAGGCTTCTTCCGGCAAACGACAGGACGACATCGATGGCTCTCGGAGACACGTCACCGGCGCCGCTCGTCGTCGTGATGGGTGTCGCCGGTTCGGGCAAGACGACGGTGGGCGTCCACCTGGCCAAGCGGCTGGGCGTCGAGTACGGCGAGGCCGACGACTTCCACCCGCAACGCAACATCGAGAAGATGCGCTCGGGACACGCCCTCGACGACGAGGACCGGCGGCCGTGGCTGGACGCGATCGGCACGTGGCTCGCGGCGCACGACGCCACCGGGGCAGTCGCGACCTGCTCGGCGCTCAAGCGCGACTACCGTGACCGGCTGCGTGCCGCCGCGCCGGAGATGGTCTTCCTGCACCTCTACGGCGACCAACAACTCCTCGCGGAACGGATGACAGGTCGTACCGGGCACTTCATGCCCACGTCACTGCTGGCCTCGCAGCTGGCGACGCTCGAGCCACTGCAGCCGGACGAGGCCGGGATCGCCGTCGACATCAGCAAGCCGGTCGACGACATCGTCGCGACCTTCGTCGCGTGGTGGGGCTCGCGTGCGGGGGGACGGTCCGACTGAGAGCGGAGCCGGATCCGCTCAGTCGTTGCCGCGCAGGATCGCGAGGATCCGCAGCATCTCGATGTAGATCCAGATGATCGTGACGGCGAGGCCGAACGCAGCGCGCCACGACTCCCGCTCGGGGAGGCCGGCGTCGATCCCGCGCTCGACGAAGTCGAAGTCGAGGATCAGCATCAGCACGCCGAGACCGAGGCCGATCAGGCTGGCGACGAGGCCCATCGGCCCGAAGCCGTTGAAGCCGAAGCTTGCGTTGAACAGGCCGAGCACGAAGTCGAGAAGCGCGACGGCGACGAAGCCGAACATCGCCGCGACGACCCAGGTGCGGAACTTCTGCCCGACGTGGATGTCGAAGAACTTGTACGCCGCCAGGGTGCCGACGACGGCTGCGAGCGTGCCGAGGACCGCACCGATGACCAGACCCGGGTAGCCGGTGCTGGGGTCGCCGAAGGCGGCCTCGATCACCTTGCTGAACGCGCCGACGAAGATGCCCTCGAGTCCCGCATAGGCCAAGACGAGGGGCGGGCTCACCACCTTCTTGAAGGAGTTGACCATCGCGAGGATGAACCCGCCGAAGGCTCCGACCATCGAGAGCACGTAAAGACTGCTCGCTGACTGGTCGGCGTTGGGTCCGCTCAGGCCAGGGGTGAGGATCCAGGTCGCAGCGGCGAAGACGATCACCACGCCCATCGTGATGCCGGTCTTCTGCACGACCGAGTCGATCGTCATCCGGCCCTGGTCGGCCCGCGTCAGCTGCTCGTTGCCCGACCAGGCGTAGGGGTCGGACGTGCCCGGCGCGGGCGTCGAGGGGGTGCCGTAGGCCGGATAGCTGATGCCGTTGCCGGCGATCGTCTGTCCGCTGCCTACGCGGCCGTTGAACCCTTCCGCGCGACGGAAGACCGGGTTGCTGCTTTGCATCTCGATGTCACTTCCTCGGCTGGGCGCTGTCGACGCGCCCGGGGTCGGATACCGCGGTCGAGTCTAGGTGTCGGACCTGAAGCCATCCTGAACCTTGGCATTCCTGGCCAGATCGGCTGCGCCGATGAGTCCCGCGTCGTTGCCGAGCTCCGCAAGCGCCAGATCAGGCCCGGGTCGCCTGCCGTGCCCGGTGATCTCGGTGGCGAGCGCCTCGCGGGTCGGCTGCAGCAGGACGTCCCCCGCCTCGCTGACTCCGCCGCCGAGCACGACCAACGTGGGGTCGAGCACGGCGACCAGGCTGGCGATGCCCTTCGCGAGCAGGCCTGCGAGGTTCGTGTAGAGCTCGACCGCCTCCGGCTCCCCCTGCCTGGCGAGCTCCGTGACCATCGTGCCGGTGATCCCCTCCGGGTCCCCGCCCGCGGCGTGGAGCAGCCGAGGGGCGCCGCCCTCGACGGCCTTGGCACGGGCGTCGCGGGTGAGGGCGGTGCCCGATGCGTACTGCTCGAAGCAACCGCGCCGGCCGCACGGACACGGTCGCCCGTCAGGCACCAGGTTGATGTGGCCGACTTCTGCGGCCACCCCGTGGCCGCCACGGTAGAGCTCGGAGTCGAGGACGAGACCGCCTCCGATGCCGGTGCCGAGGGTCAGCATCATCTCGTCGGCGACGCCTTGCCCGGCCCCGAACCTGAACTCGGCCCAGGCGGCCGCGTTGGCGTCGTTCTCCACCACGACCGGCATGTCGAGTTTCGCCATGAGGCGGTCGGCGACGGGCTCGGTGCCCCACTCGAGGTGCGGGGCGAAGTACACCGAACGGCCGTCGCGAGCCACGGAGCCGGCCGCTCCGAGACCGACCGCTGCCACGTCGTACCCCTGGCGCAGCTCCTCGACCACCTCGACGATCGCGTCGCGCAGCTCGTCGGCGTCGTGCTTCGGGGACGACAGCCGACGGCGCTCGAGGATGCGGCCGCCCTCGTCCACCAGTCCGGCCGCGATCTTCGTGCCGCCCACGTCCACCCCGACCGCAAACGTCATGGCAGCACCCTGCCATGCCCACTCTCACGCGTCCGCGGGACGACCACACATCAGAGTTGCTGGCGGTCAGGCGGTCAGGCGCCTGGAGACTGGCAACCGGCCACGCCAGGCCGGTGGCCGACGTTGTCCGAAAGTCAGCAGCAGGCCGCCGCGTCGGTGTGCGTCGGGTCCTGGCCCACGTCGGTCCCGCAGCACGCGGGTCCGTCGGTCGTGCTGAAGGTCTGGCTGTCGGCCAGGACCGTGTAGACCTCCCACTGCTCGCCGTTGGGTGCCCCGTCCACCCAGAACTTGTCCTGCTTGGCGTAGCAGCACGTCGTGCCACGCTCGTCGACCGACGCCAGCCCGGCCGCGCCCAGCCGCGTCTGCTCGGCGTCGACCGTGGTGGTGTCGTCGACCTCGATCCCGAGGTGGTTGAGCGAACCACCCTGACCGGGGTTCTCGATCAGGACGAGCTTGAGCGGCGGCTCGGCGATGGCGAAGTTGGCGTAGCCGGGTCGCCGCTTGGCCGGCTCCGCGCCGAAGAGTTTCGAGTAGAACGTGACCGCCTCGCCGACGTCGTCCACGTTGAGGGCCAGCTGGAGCCGCGACATCGCTTCCTCCTGACATTGATGCTTGTCTATGTATTCTCCACCACGTTGCCACGGACATTGATTGGTGTCAATATTGATGAATGTCGAAGTCCCTCTTGACGCTCACTCCCGTCGAGACGGTGGCCTGCTGCTCACCACTCACCCAGGAGCCGCTGTCCGCGCAGCAGGCAGAGCGCATCGCTCCCCTGCTCAAGGCGCTCGCCGACCCGGCCCGCCTGCGCCTGCTCTCGCTCGTGGCTTCACACGCGGACGGCGAGGCATGCGTGTGCGACCTCAACGACGCGTTCGACCTCTCGCAGCCGACGATCAGCCATCACCTCAAGGTGCTCCACGACATGGGGTTGCTCCACCGCAGCAAGCGCGGTGTCTGGGTCTACTACTCGATCAGGGCAGAGGCGCTCGCCGACCTGGGCGCACTCATCGGCGGCGTCGCCTGATGAGGGCTGAGCTGACCCGTCGGGCCGCGGCGGAATGCCTCGGGACGGCGTTCCTCGTCATGGCGGTCGTCGGATCCGGGATCGCCGCCGTCCGGCTGTCGCCGGGTGACATCGGGTTGCAACTGCTGGAGAACAGCATCGTCACGGGGGCCGCGCTCGCCGCACTGATCCTCGCTCTGCAACCCGTCTCGGCCGCCTTCAACCCGGTGGTGACGCTGGTCGAGCGCGCTCTGGGCGTCGTACGGACCACGGATGCGACGGCCTTGATCGCCGCGCAGCTGGTGGGGGGCTGCATCGGGGTGGTCCTCGCCAACCTGATGTTCGGGCTGGATGCAGTCTCCCTCGCGACCACGGACAGAAGCGACGCGGGGCTGTGGCTCGGGGAGGTCGTCGCAACGCTCGGGCTGGTCCTGGTGATCTTCGGGAGCCTCCGCGCCGATCGAGCCCACACCGTCGCGTTCGCGGTCGCCGGCTACATCACGGCGGCCTACTGGTTCACCAGCAGCACGAGCTTCGCCAATCCCGCGGTGACGGTTGCGCGGATGCTCTCCGACACGTTCTCGGGGATCGCACCGTCGTCTGCTCCGATGTTCGTCCTGATGCAGCTCGTGGGCGGAGCGCTGGCACTCGTACTCGTCCGCCTGCTCTATCCGGCCACGGCCAGCGCGCTCGCCGAGGAGTCGGCATGACCGCGGTCCCCACGGTCCTGTTCGTGTGTGTGCACAACGCGGGCCGGTCGCAGATGGCTGCCGGCTATCTCCAGCAGTTGGCCGGTGAGCGCATCGAGGTCCTGTCGGCCGGGTCGGAGCCCGCCGACCAGATCAACCCCGTCGCGGTGCAAGCGATGCACGAGGACGGCATCGACATCACTAGGGCTCGGCCGAAGGTGCTGACCGACGAAGCCGTGCAGCAGTCCGACGTCGTCATCACGATGGGCTGTGGAGACGCCTGCCCCTTCTATCCGGGCAAGCGGTACGAGGACTGGAAGCTCGACGACCCCGCGGGGCTAGGCATCGAGGCGGTTCGCCCGATCCGGGACGAGATCAAGCGCCGGGTGCAGGAACTGCTCTCCGACCTGCTCGGGCCGGCAGCTGAGCCGCAGTCCTAGGGGAGGATCTTCCAGACCGGCGGCCGCACCCTGCAAACGCCGCGGCGACGGTGCCCCCGGTGGGACTCGAACCCACACTGAAAGGTGTTTAAGACCTCTTCCTCTGCCATTGGGATACGGGGGCGTCCGCGACGCTACCGCCTCACGGGAGCGACCTGTCACCAGTCAGCGAGTGACCTCTCACCAGTCAGGGAGTGACCTCTCACCAGTCAGGGAGCGACCTCTCACCAGTCAGGGAGTGACCTCTCACCAGTCAGGGAGCGACCTCTCAACAGTCAGGGAGTGACCTCTCGACAGGGGTGGTCAGAGGTCGTCGCTCTCCACGGGTCGCAACGTCGCTCCGACACCGAGCTCCTCGGCCGTCCTCCGAAGCGACTCCTCGAGCGCCTTGACATCGGTGCCCGCAGGCAGGTCGACCTCGGCGCCGAGGATGTAGAGACCACTGGCCAACCGGCTGTTGAGATCCGTGATGTTGCCCCCGACGTCGGCCAACCGGGACGCAACCGCGCTGACGATGCCGGGCCGGTCTGCGCCGTGCACGGTGACGACGTACGGCGTCGCCACCGGCTCGCCGGCCTGCTCCTGCGGGACTTCGCGTGCGCTGACCGAGAGCGTGCCGTCGGCGGCCAGGAACTCGAGGACGTCCTCGATGCGTCGCGCCGAGACGTCACCTTCACACAGCAGCACCATCGTGAAGTGGCCGCGAAGGAGCGTCATAGTCGAGTCCTCGAGGTTCAGCCCGAGCCGGGACAGTGCGCCGGTGGCCTCGGCGATGATGCCCGGCCGGTCATGACCGATGACCGTGATCGCGTGCAGGGTCACGCAGGCGAGTCTGCCAGCGCACGCGCCCGGGACAGAACCTGATCCAGCATGACTTCGGTGAGCTTCCCCGTGAACGTGTTCTGCTGGCTGGGGTGATAGCTCGCCAGCACCGTGATGCGGTGTCCGTCGGACGAGGACACTGTGGTCGACGCACCATGACCGAAGCGCGGTTTCGGCCGCGGCACGGCGTAGCCGATGCCGCGGAACCCACGCAGGGCCGCATCCCAGCCGACCGACCCGAGGCATACGACCACGCGCAGCGACGGCGCAACCAGGGTCAGCTCGCGGTGCAACCATTCTGAGCACGTGTCGCGCTCCGCAACGGTGGGGCGATTGTCCGGTGGCGCGCAGCGCACGGCGGCGACGATCCGCGTGTCAAGGAGTCGCTGGCCGTCCGCGGCGTGGACCGAGGTTGCCTGTGCTGCGAGACCCGCTCGGTGCAGCGCAGCGAAAAGCCAGTCACCGGAGCGGTCGCCCGTGAAGATGCGTCCCGTGCGGTTGCCGCCGTTCGCCGCCGGCGCCAGTCCGAGCACCAGCACCCGTGGCGACTCGTCGCCCCAGCCGGGAATCGGTCGGCCCCAGTAGGGCTGGTCGGCGAAGGACGCACGCTTGGACTCGGCCACCGACTCACGCCAGGTGACCAGGCGAGGGCATGCGCGGCAGACACTGCTGCGCGCGTCGACCTCAGCAAGCGTCGCGTCCTCCGCGAGGCTCCGGACATCCGCGTTGTTGAGCGCCACTGGCGTCGACGTGTCGGCCGGGTCCTCCGGCCAGCCTGTTGCCGGCGGCACGGGGGACGCGAACAGCTCACCGGTGACCGGGTGCGGGAGCAGCACGCTCATGTCGCCGTCACCTGCGACCAGGCGATGCCCTCGAGGATGTCGCGCACCGAGACGCGCAGCTCGTCGACCGCGGTCCGGGCGAGCACCCCGTCCAGGATCAACGCACCTGCCGCGATCACGTCGGCACGGCCCGGATGCATGTACGGAAGGGCGCGCCGCGCGCCGACGGTCATCCCGAGCAGCCGCTCCGTGGCGTCGTGCACCCCGGCAACCGGCAGGACAGCGCCATCGATCGTCTCGCGGTCGAATGCGGGAAGGTCGAGCACGGCGGCTGCCACGGTGAGGCCGGTGCCGGACACCGCGACGACGGTCTCGGCCCGGTCGAGGTGGACACCGTGCCCGGGGAGTACGTCGAGCGCGCTCTCGATGTGCGACACAGCAGAGACGACCTCTGCGTCGGTTGGCGGGTCGCCGTGGAGCAGGCGCTCGGTGAGCCGCACAGCCCCGATGTCGAGCGAGCGTCCCGCGGCGAAGTGTCCGGTGTCGTCGCCGAGGACGAGCTCGGTCGACCCGCCACCGATGTCGACGACGAGGACGGGATGCGTCACGTCGGACAAGGTGCGGGTGGTCCCGGCGTACGCGAGCCGGGCCTCATCCTCACCGGTGAGCACCTCCGGCGACACGCCGAGTCGGGATCGCACGCCATCGGCGAACGTGTCGGCGTTCGACGCATCGCGGGCCGCGGACGTCGCGCAGAACCGCACCGATTCGACGTGATGGGCTTCGACGAGTGCGGCGTAGTCCTCCACCGCTCCGAAGACACGTTCCAGCGCTGCGCTGGCAAGCCGTCCCGTGCGATCGACGTCCTGGCCGAGCCGCACCATTCTTGTCTCCCGGACAAGTTCCACGTCAGACCCGTCCGCCTCCAGGTCGGCGATGAGCAGCTTGATCGTGTTCGTGCCGCAGTCCACGGCGGCCACCCGGGTCAGGACAGGTCCTCCTCCGTCACGCACGGACCTGGAGCCCAGAACTCTCCGAGGTCCTCGAGCACCTCGTCGCCGAGCGGGTTCACGCCCGGGCCTTGAGCGAGTGACTGCGCGGCCAGCACGTGCAGGCACTTCACGCGGTCCGGCATGCCTCCGGCGGAGACCTCGGCGATCTCCTCGACCTGCGCGATCGCCTCACGTGCCTCCAGGAACCGTTGGTGCGCGGCGGCGTACGCCGCCGCCAGCGGCTCGTCGGTCGTCAGCCGCTGGGTCATCTCCGCCATCACGCCGGATCCTTCCAGGGTCCCGATGAGCGAAGTCGCGCGAGGGCAGGTGAGGTAGAAGGTGGTGGGGAACGGCGTCCCGTCGGGCAGCCGCGGCTCGGTGACGACGACATCGGGGTTCCCGCATGGGCAGCGGTGCCCGATCCCGTGCACGGCGCGCGGCGAACGGCCGAGCTGCGCGGCCACGACAGCCTCGTCGTGCGCGTCGATCACCGGTGGTGCTGAGGGGACGCGGTGATCTTCGTCGCCGGTGGCGGCGTCTGCCTCGGTGGGTCGCCGGCGGTCTGGATGCTGCTCAGTGTCGTCTGCCACCACTCGGGCCGCCCGTCCCCGGAGGTGCGCGGCTGCGACAGGGAGTCCTGCTGGTCCAGCGGCCTCCCGTCCGCGCCGAGGACGCGGTAGCCGATCTCGCCGGGGAAGCCGAAGGCGAAGCGGGCGCGCGCCTGCGAGACGACATACGCCGGGTCGCGCCAGCGCTTCTTCTCGCGCTGCAGTGCGGCGATGTCGGCCCGCGACTGCTCGATGCTCGCCTGAACCTGCTGGATCTGGCTGCGCTGCTGGAAGTAGGCACGAAGGCTGGAGGCGTAGGACACCATGAGCACCGCCAGGACGAGGACGAGCACCGCAGCCCTGCTGGTCAGCCGCGGCCGCGGAGCGGCGACCGTGCGCCCACTGGACCGCCTCGACCCGGTGCGGGCCCCCGGCCGTCCGGCCGGCTTCGAGCGAAGACGGCGTCCGCCCGGCATCCGGGACCCGGAGGCTCGACGGTCAGCCATGCCCGCTGCTCAGGCGCCCTGGTAGCGGGGGAAGGCGGTCCGGCCGGCGTAACGCGCGGCGTCGTCGAGCTCCTCCTCGATGCGCAGCAGCTGGTTGTACTTCGCCACGCGCTCCGAACGCGCCGGGGCACCGGTCTTGATCTGACCGCAGTTCGTCGCGACGGCGAGGTCGGCGATCGTGGTGTCCTCGGTCTCGCCCGAGCGGTGGCTCATCATGCAGCGGAAGCCGCTGCGGTGCGCGAGGTCGACGGAGTCCAGGGTCTCGGTCAGCGTGCCGATCTGGTTGACCTTGACGAGGAGCGCGTTGGCCGACTTCTCGGCGATGCCGCGCGAGAGCCGCTGCACGTTCGTCACGAAGATGTCGTCGCCGACCAGCTGCACTCGCTCGCCGAGCTCGCTGGTGATGTGCTGCCAGCCCGGCCAGTCCTCCTCGTCGAGCGGGTCCTCGATCGAGACGATCGGATAGGCGCTCAGCAGCTCGGCGTAGTAGCTCTGCATCTGCTCCGCACTGCGCGCCTGGCCCTCGAACTGGTAGGCGCCGTCGGTGTAGAACTCCGAGGCGGCCACGTCGAGCGCGAGGGCGACGTCATCACCGAGCTTGAGCCCGGCCGAGTCCACGGCCTCGGCGATCAGGTCGAGGGCTGCGCGGTTCGAGGCGAGGTCCGGGGCGAAGCCGCCCTCGTCGCCGAGCCCGGTCGCCAGGCCCTTCGCTTTCAGCACGGACTTCAGTGCGTGGTAGACCTCGGCGCCCGTGCGGAGCGCCTCGCGGAATGTGCCCGCACCCAACGGCGCGATCATGAACTCCTGCACGTCCACACCGGTGTCGGCGTGTGCGCCACCGTTGAGGATGTTCATCATCGGCACCGGGAGCAGGTGAGCGTTTGGTCCGCCGACGTAGCGGAACAGCGGCAGGTGCGCCGACTCCGCCGCTGCCCGCGCGACGGCGAGCGAGACGCCCAGGATGGCGTTGGCGCCGAGCTTCGACTTGTTGTCGGTGCCGTCGAGGTCGAGCATCGCTTGGTCGACCAGCCGTTGCTCGGACGCCTCCGCGCCCGCGAGCTCGGGCCCGATCGTGTCGATCACGGCGTCGACGGCCTTGGTGACGCCCTTGCCGGCGTACGCCGCGGCACCGTCACGCAGCTCGACCGCCTCGAAGGCACCGGTCGAGGCACCCGAGGGAACCGCTGCCCGGCTCACTGTGCCGTCGTCGAGGGCGACCTCCACCTCGACGGTGGGGTTGCCACGAGAGTCGAGGATCTCGCGCGCTCCGACGGCTTCGATCAGGGCCACGGTGATGCTCTCCGGTCTCAGGTTGGTGCGGCGGTCTCGGCGGGATCTGCGCGTTTCAGCCTAGACGGCGTCCGCGACGAGTCTGCGGACCGCCTCGCGCAGCTCCTGCTCCGCATCGAGGCCCGCCGACCGGGCCTCCGCGACGAGTGCCAGCAGGCGGGCACCCACGTCGGAGCCCGGGGTCGCGACAGGCTCGACCGCCGGACCGGGCTCGACCGCCGGACCGGGCTCGACCGCCGGACTGGACCCGACCGCCGGCGGGTTGCCGAGGCGGGCCAGCACCTTGTCGGCGTAGGCGAGAGCCGGCAGAGCCGTCGGGATGCCCTCCAACGGCGACGTGCGTTGCTTCTCGGCCGCCTTGAGCGTCTCCCAGTTGCGGTTCACCTCGTCGGCGTCGGCGACCTCGAGCCCGGCGAACACGTGCGGATGGCGATAGACGAGCTTCTCGGCGATGCCACGTGCGACGTCGTCGACGTCGAACCCGTCCGGGCCCTCGCTCGCGATCCGCGCGTGGAAGCACACCTGGAGGAGCAGATCGCCCAGCTCCTCCTTGAGGTGGTCGAGGTCGTCGGACTCGATGGCCTCGAGGGTCTCGTAGGTCTCCTCGAGCAGGTACTTCGCAAGCGACCGGTGGGTCTGTTCGCGGTCCCACGGACACTCGACCCGGAGCCGGTCCATCACCTCGACCAGCTGCAGCAGCGCGTCGCCGCGCTGCGGTGGCGGCGGCGTCAGCTGCTGCACTTCTGGGAGGCAGGGAGCGCGGTGACATGGCTGCTCACCGGCGTGGAGGCCTCGGCGTCCCGCGCACCCTGCGAGACCGGAACCGACAGGGAGCCGCTACCGGCCTTGAGGGCGCCGTCGACCATCGTGCCGAACCGGGGGTCGACCTGGATGTCGGCCTTCCGGGCGGCGTACACGGTGCGCAGCTGGTTCCCCGCCGTGTAGGCATCCTGGTCAGAGATCGGGCCGGCTTTGCCGGCGGCCTGGAGCGCCTGACGTCCGAGGTCGATCGTGGCGCTCTGAGCCCGGGCGAACTCGGCGACGACGCTGTCGAAGGTCGCCTGGCTGGCCGCCGGCACCGTGTCGCGGCTCTGGTTCATCTGGTTCTCGATGCTGCTGACCCGCGCCTGGTTCAAGTGCGCACTGACGTCCGTCATGTCGTTGGTGAGCGCGATCGTGAGCAGGATCTGCAGCGACTGGCTCCGGACCTGGCTGGTGGGTGTGCCTCCCGACGTCGACGACCCCTGCGCCTCGCCGAGCGAGCACAGCACCTGCGCGAAGTCGTCGACCTGCTTGACGGTGATCTTGTGGCCGTTCACGTCGGCGGCGACACCGGGGCCCGGCCCGCTGCACGCGGTGAGCAGTACGGCGGCACCGACACCGGCGAGCGCCCGGCGGACGGAGGTCTTCACCCGGTCTGGCTCCTTCGTTGCGACGAACCCACCACTGCACCAGCCCCTGCACGGACCAACGCGGCCGACGCGGTGCCGGACCTCATCCGGCCACCGCCACGACCGACCGGTCGACCACGGTGTCCACGACCTCGCGTGCCCACGCGAGGAGTGCCTCGTCGCGGAGCGGCTGGCCGCCGACGGCAGCCGTCGCGGGACGCGGCACCAAGATCGTACGCAGAGCGTCCTTGACGACGCTGCCTGGGTGCAGGCGCGCCAGCCGCACGCGAGCCGACTCCGGGAGGCTCACCGGCGCGAACCTGACGTACCGGCCCTGGAGGGTGACCTCGCCCAGACCCGCCTGTCGTGCCCGAGCCCGGAAGCGGGCCACCGACAGCAGACTGCGCACCGGCTCGGGCGGCTCGCCGTAACGGTCGAGGAGCTCCTCGGCCAACAGTGCGACGTCGTCGTCGGTGCGCACCTCCGCCAGCCGCTTGTACATCTCGAGGCGCAGCCGCTCGCTGGTCACGTAGTCGTGCGGCAGGTGGGCGTCGACGGGCAGCTCGATGCGCACCTCCCGCTGCTCCGGCTCGCCCTCGCCCTTGAACTCCTGCACGGCCTCGCCGACGAGCCGGACGTAGAGATCGAAGCCCACGTCGGCGATGTGCCCGCTCTGCTCACCGCCCAGCAGGTTTCCGGCCCCGCGGATCTCGAGGTCCTTCATCGCGATCGCCATGCCGCCGCCGAGGTCGGAGTGCTGGGCGATGGTCGCGAGCCGTTCGTGCGCGGTCTCGGTCAGCGGCTTCTCGGGCGGGAACAGGAAGTAGGCGTACGCCCGCTCGCGGCCACGGCCGACCCGACCGCGCAGCTGGTGCAGCTGACCGAGGCCCATCGTGTCCGCCCGCTCGACGACGAGCGTGTTCGCGTTCGAGACGTCGAGACCCGATTCGACGATCGTCGTGCACACCAGCACGTCGAACCGCTTCTCCCAGAAGTCGATCATGACCTGCTCGAGCTGGTGCTCCCCCATCTGTCCGTGCGCCGTCGTCACCCGCGCCTCGGGCACGAGCTCGCGGATGCGCGATGCCGCCTTCTCGATCGACTGCACCCGGTTGTGCACGTAGAACACCTGGCCCTCGCGCAGCAGCTCGCGCCGGATCGCCGCGACGATCTGCCGGTCGTCGTGGGAGCCGACGTAGCTGAGCACCGGGTGCCGCTCCTCGGGCGGCGTGGTGATCGTCGACATCTCGCGGATGCCGGTGACCGCCATCTCGAGGGTGCGCGGGATCGGGGTCGCCGACATGGCCAGCACGTCGACCGCCGTACGCAGTCTCTTGAGCTGTTCCTTGTGCTCGACGCCGAACCGCTGCTCCTCGTCGACGACCACGAGACCGAGGTCCTTGAACCGGATGTCGGGGTTCAGCAGCCGATGGGTGCCGATGACGATGTCGACCGTGCCGTCCGCGAGGCCGGCCACGACCTCCTTCGCCTCGCGGTCGCTCTGGAAGCGGCTCAGCGCCTTGACCTGCATCGGGAAGGCCGTCAGCCGCTCGGCGAACGTCGAGAGGTGCTGCTGCACGAGCAATGTCGTTGGGACGAGCACCGCGACCTGCTTGCCGTCCTGCACCGCCTTGAACGCCGCACGGACTGCGATCTCGGTCTTGCCGTAGCCGACGTCGCCACACACGAGCCGGTCCATCGGGACCTCGCGCTCCATATCGGCCTTGACCTCGTCGACAGTCGTGAGCTGGTCCGGGGTCTCGGTGAACGGGAACGCGTCCTCGAGCTCGCGCTGCCAGGGACTGTCCGGCCCGAACCGGTGACCCCGGGTCGCCTGGCGGGCGGCGTAGAGCTTGATCAGTTCGGCCGCGATCTCCCGCACTGCCTTGCGGGCGCGGCCCTTGCGCCGTGCCCAGTCCGACCCGCCCAGGCGGTCGAGGGTGGGCATGTCACCGCCGACGTAGCGAGTGACCTGGTCGAGCTGGTCGGTCGGCACGTAGAGCTTGTCGGGCGGACCACCGCGCTTGGACGCGCCGTACTCGAGCACGAGGTACTCGCGCGTCGCCCCTTGGACCACGCGCTGACGCATCTCGACGTAGCGACCCACGCCGTGCTGCTCGTGCACGACGTAGTCGCCGGGCTGCAGCTCCAGCGGGTCGATCTGGTGCTTGCGGCGCACCGGCATCCGGCGCATGTCCTTGGTCGACGAGCGCTGTCCCGAGATGTCGTCGCCCGTGACGATCGCGAGCTGCTGCTCCTCATCGACAAGTCCGTGCTCGAGCCGGCCGCACGTCACGATCGCGACGTCGGCGGCCAGGTCGTCGGCGTCGTCGATTGTCTCGGTGAACCGCGCGGCCACGTCCCGCTCCCGGAGTACCTCGACCATGCGCTGTGCCGGGCCGTGGCCTTCGTGCACAAGCACGACGCGGCCGCCCGTGGCCAGCCACGCACGGATGTCGGCGACCGCTCGCTCCACGTCACCGTGGTAGGTCTCCGCCGGCCGGATCGCGATCGTGCGGCTCTCGACGGCGTGGTCGTCGGTGGTTGAGCCGTCGTCGGGGGTTGAGCCGTCGTCCAGACCGAAGGGGCTGAGGCTCCACCAGGCCTTGCGCTGATGGAGCGTGTGCGCGCGGACGTCGGCAAGAGTGCGGTACGACGCCGCGCCCAGGTCGATCGGTGCCTGACCGCCGCTCGCTGCGGCTGCCCAGGAGGCCTGCAGGAACTCCTCACTCGTCGCCACCAGGTCGTGCGCCCTGGTGCGGACGCGCTCCGGGTCGAGCACGAGCACGTGCGTGTCCGCCGGCATGAGGTCGACGAGCAGCTCCATCTCGTCGACGAGTACGGGCGCCAGCGACTCCATGCCCTCGACCGCGTGTCCTTCCGCGATCCGCCCGGTGATCTCGAGCAGCTCGGGATGGCGCTCGCCGAGCTGGCGCGCACGGCGGCGTACGTCCTCGGTCAGCAGCAGCTCACGGCACGGCGGCGCCCACAGGCGGTCCGTCTTCTCGAGCGTGCGTTGGTCCGCGACCGCGAACGAGCGGATCTCCTCGACCTCGTCGCCGAAGAACTCCACACGGAGCGGGTGCTCCTCTGTCGGCGGGAAGACGTCGACGATGCCGCCTCGCACTGCGAACTCACCGCGCCGTTCGACGAGGTCGACCCGGGAGTACGCCGCGGCGGCGAGCCGGCCCACCAGGTCGTCGAGCTCGACCTCGTCAC
>C688J35102_120989907_pt1 | contig 15699 bp, 16 predicted proteins | sample HopSoiMetagenom2_FD_35102 | JGI IMG/M metagenome (IMG submission 35102)
GACGAGGCAAGAAGCAATTCCCCACGGCAGCGCTACGCCAAGTGTCTGTTGTCCGTTGCTGATCAGGATCTGGCGGGCCCGGAAGCTGAACAAGAAGTGAGCAATCCACAGATGGAAGGAGCCCATATCGACGCAGACGGTCACATCCTGGGTCAACCATTCCTGAAGTTCAGCAATGATGCGAACAGGGTGTATTGGGTTCCCCTTGTACTGATTGGCGTCCTCAATTCTGAGAGAGCGCTTTGAAGAAAGGGTTGCAAAGAACTGCCTCACATCTGGGGCTTGGACAACAGGTCTGAGCAAATCCAGCATTGCGGCGAGGCTCGCAGCCACATTTCCCAGAACTTCGGTGGCCGGCGAATAGAAATTGTCAATATCGGCCCGGTTCGAATCAATATGGATCAGTTTTGCGGTCCGGAGTTGGTTCCACAATGAGGGATCGTACTCCACCGGATCATAACCGATAGTGATGATCACGTCCGCGGCAGCAAGGAGTTCGTCCCCAGGGGAGTTGTCAAGTTGCCCGACGCGGCCTGCGAAATTGTGAAACAGGTCCGCCGAAACCGTGCCGGCAGCCTGAAAGGTTCCGACCGCCGGGATGTTCGTCTTCCGCATGAAGGCACGAACGGCATCTGCGTTGTCCGGTTTACTTGCGAGAAGTCCCAATAGTATTGCCGGCCTCTGCGAGCCGTTGATGATTCTCGCCGCTTCATCCAGTGAGTCTTGGCTGCCGGGACCGAAACTCGGTCGCGAGAGACCGGTGAGGGCTTCACAATTCGCTTCGCCTTCCATAACGTCTTTCGGGAGGCTCACAAATGCGGCGCCCGGCCGGTCTGATTCAGCGGCCAGAAATGCGTTAGCGACCGTTTCCGCGATGGATTCAGGCGAACTGACTTCCGCGCTGAACTTCGCCAGTGGCTTAAATGCGGCTACCGCCTGAAACGTCTGGTGGACCTGTTTGAGGCCTTGTGACGTGGCGACTGCGCCGCCCAGAGCGACCATCGGGTCGCCTTCGCTATTTGCGGTCAAGAGCCCCGTAGTCAAATTGCTCACCCCGGGTCCCGACGTTGCGATTGCTACACCTGCCCTTCCTGTCAATCTCCCGATGCCGCCCGCTATGAACGCAGCATTCTGCTCGTGACGGCAGACCACGGTTTGAATCGAGGACGAAGCAAGGGTGTCGAAAACCTTGTCTATTTTCGCGCCGGGGATTCCAAATACATGCCGGACACCGTGTCTTTCCAGGGAGTCGACAACTACCTGAGCACCCGTTTTTGCGGATGGTGATGTCATGTGGTGCTGTTCTCTCCTTTCCCGTCTCTGTTGTTTTCCGCCTCCAGCAGATCTCTCACGGGATCGCGCGTGAGATCCGCCCGAAGATACGCTTCGGTCTCTGGCAGGGACACATGCATTTCGTTGATTGAGCAAGCCTCGATAACGACATCCGAGGCATGGCACTCGAGTACATGGCCGCCCTTCTTTCGGTCCTCGGAGAGAAAATGAAAGTGATATCCCGGAACGCTGAATGAAGCAGCGAAGCCGGGTGCCCAGAGGCCAATCAACGTTCCCTGGAGCTGCTCAAAGCAAAACTCCTGCTGTGCAGACGCGGCCATCTTAAGCGTAGTTCCTTCCAAAACCGGCTTCATAACTCTGGTCTTCACGGTGCGAAACGTGCCCCGCGCCCGAAATGCATAGAAGACGTTGTCCGATTCGCGGAGATGATCACAGGCCATAACCAGAGCATCGAGGTGAGGTAGTTCTAGGTGGTTAACGCGAAAAGCCGCGCTAAATCGCGTTACAACTGCATACGGTATGAGCCGGTCTCCATCGACTGGCGCAATGGCTCCGTTTGCAGAGATTTGATAACAGACACCATCAAGCACTACCATCTCGCCGTCCAAATCTACAAAGGTACCGAGTCCAAAATCTCCATGGCGCAATAAACGTGAAACCCGAACTGCGCCCTGGTAAACGCCCTCGACAAGTGCCGCACTCGTGGACACCTGAAACAACGTGTGAATGGGCGTGTCGAGGCTCTGAGACAGGGCCTCGGCCACAATGTGGTCGCAGGTCTCGTTGTCCGCATTCACCCGTAGCTGCAGGGCCGCATAGAGCGAATCGGGAATTTGACAGGTTAGTTGCCTCATGCCGTGCCTTGCTCTAATTTCAGTGGCGATCGATCCGGCGATTGCGCTCCTCAACGCAATGAAACCAAAGGAAGGGCCAGTCGACTGATCACCCATGATGTACGCCTCGAACCGGCTCAAATGCCCTCTCTTGGTTGGCTCAGAAGTGAAGAGTCGTGGACGTCTCCTTTTATTGGGTGGCGAAGGCTCAAGCATGCGACTCATGAGATTTCGGCGATAACCACCGCTCGACCAGCTCACTCTGGGGCGTTCGATCCAAGCCCTCCGTTCCCTAGCGTCTGGGATCTAACCGCGAAGAACTCGTTGCACCGGTTGATACAGTGAGACGCCTGCAAGGCTTCCGCTCGGAGAAGTCCGTTTCGATCGTCACAAAGGGACGCTCACGTTTATGAATGTCGTTTTCCTCACCCAATAAAGCGCGGCGTGCGTAACTCTTAATGTTTGAACCTATGTAGAGGAGGGGTCATCAGAATGGCATATCAGAGTGTCAACCCGTTCAACGGCGAAGTCTTGCGCACCTTCGATCAGCACACCGATCAGCAGATGGAAGGGATGCTCGCAACTGCTGATAAGACATTCCACGAAGTCTGGTCAGGGAAGGGGATCCGTGAGCGAGCGAGCGTAATCGGCAAAGCGGCCTCCCTGTTGCGCGATCAGAAGGAGAAGTTCGCGCACTTGGCGACGCTCGAAATGGGAAAACGGATCGCAGAGAGCCGTGGAGAGGTCGATCTGAGCGCGTCCATTCTGCAGTACTACGCTGACAATGCGGAAACATTCCTGGCCCCTCGCCCGCTCAACTCCACCGCCGGCAAAGCTTATATCGAGTATTCCCCATTGGGAGTTCTGATCGGCGTCCAGCCCTGGAACTATCCCTACTATCAATTGGCGCGATTCGCCGCCCCGCACTTGATGTCCGGAAACGTGATGCTGGTGAAGCACGCACCCGGAATTCCGCAGTGCGCAGTCGCATTCGAACACCTCATCGCAGAAGCGGGCGCCCCGGCTGGCGTGTACACCAATGTCTTCCTATCCAACGATCAGGTCGCGAAACTAATCGATGATCCGCGTACCAGAGGCGTTTCGCTAACCGGGTCCGAGCGGGCGGGCGAATCTCTAGCCGCTCGGGCGGGAAAGAATCTCAAGAAATCGACGATGGAATTGGGCGGAAGCGATCCGTTCATCGTTCTGGAGGATTATGATCTTGAGCATGCCGTGAAGATGGCGGTTGTCGGTCGCATCGGGAACGCAGGACAAACCTGCATCGGCGCGAAACGTTTCATTTTCGTCGGCTCCAGGCTGGATCAGTTTGTCGCGATGTTCCGCGCCGCTCTCGAATCCCTCAAAATCGGCGATCCGTCCGATGAAGAAACCACGCTCGGCCCTCTCTCATCTGAAGCTGCTCTTGCCCACCTGCTCGAACAGGTAGACGAAGCTGTTGCTCACGGCGCGAAGATTGTGACCGGAGGCAAACGAGTGGATCGCAAGGGATTCTTCATGCAGCCAACCATCCTTACTGACATTACAGAGGAGAATCCAGCGTACCGGCAGGAGTTCTTCGGCCCCGTCGCGCTTATCTTTCCCGCCAGGGATGAGGAGGAGGCGATTGCCATTGCCAACGATTCCCCGTTTGGCTTGGGCGGCTCCATCTACACGAAGGACATCGAGCATGGAAGGCGGATCGCCAGTAGAATCGAAACCGGCATGGTGTTCATCAATTACCCCTCCTTAACCGCCGCGGACTTGCCTTTCGGCGGAATTAAACGCTCTGGGTATGGTAAGGAACTTTCAGATCTCGGCATACAGGAATTCGTCAACAAGAAGCTAATCTGTGTTGCTCATGGATCCCTCGTGGCATAGGATGCTGCAGATCCGCCGGCATGACCGAGTCAATTTGGACACGTCGAGATGCCGCGCCGGAGTGGAGTTCCTCACCGCCTGGGTGGAACACAAGCATTGTTGCGAATCGGGCAAAGCGCCCCGGGTGAGAATTCGCAGTTATCCAGCACTCGCTCATGGCGCGGATCGTCCGCCGTATCGCAGAAAAGAAGGTCTTTGAAGATACTCTATTTCGCATCCACGGTTCCTGGAATCCCATTCGCTTTGGTCGTGCCGAACTCCCGTTGGGGAAGATCAGAGGAAGACGCTCAATGACCGAATCATTCACGACGCTCGAAGACGGAAACTTGATTAAACTCGCGCTGGAAGGCCAACCCGAATGCTTTTCTGCGCTGATGGATCGACACTTGGCCGTAGTTAAGAAGCGCATTCGGTCGATGGTGGCGAACCAGGCTGACTCGGAGGATGTACTCCAGGACGTCGTTTTGAAGGTCTGGAGCCGTCTGTCCACATTTCGTTCGGAATCCAGCTTCCGCACTTGGGTGACGAGGGTGGCGGTCAATGAAGTCTTGCAGTCCTATCGTCAACAGCGACGCCTGCCTACCTATCGGGACCCGAGCGACCTCCCCAGAATCGCTTCGTCAGCGGACTCGCCCCAGCGGTGTCTCGATCGTGTTGAAGACATTCAGGCAGTTCGTCGCGCCGTAGTGGATCTACCCATGAAGTATAGAAAGGTTTTGGTCCTTCGCGATCTCGAGGAACTCAGCGTGAGAGAAACGGCGCAGCGTTTGCATGCCACAGTTCCGGCAGTGAAGACGAGGCTGTTCAGGGCCCGGCGCATGCTCTTGGTCGAGCTGCAACGAAGGAACATTCGCTCAATGGCAAGTGCGGCCTAGGTCAGGCCTAGGTCAGGCGTAGCGGCGCAGCTAGTCGCGCTGCCGAGAAGGCCAACGGCGAGATCTCGGAATTCCGGCCACATCGAAAGCAAGAACTGCACAGGTTCCCCTGCCGCGCCTTCGGCTGAATCGTATGAGCCGAATACCACCTCCGAACGTTGTGGCGAGATCCGTAATCTGATCTGCTGTACGAACGCAACCCAACTTGGTCGGGCCTTCGACTGCGTGCCTGCCCGCCGCAGTAGGTACTTAGACTAGCCGATCCGATACTGACCGCCGTCCACGACGATTGCCTGACCCGTGATAAAGGCAGCATCGTCGCTTGTTAAGAATATAACCGCTCCCGTAACATCCTCGGGTTCTCCCAGTCGCTTGATTGCCTGTTGTTCCCAGGTGGCGCGTTTTTGTTCTTCCGATTGAGGTGCGGTGGCGAGTGTGTTCGTAAGACCGGGTAAGACCGCGTTTGCTGTGATGCCATCGCTTGCAACATCATTGGCCAAACCGCGCATGAACCCGATGATTCCCATCTTTGTGGCGATGTAGTGGCTCATGCCGGGTATGGCCAGGCCGACCATGTTCGACGATATTCCGATAAAACGGCCCCAGCGCTTCTTTCTCATCGCCGGCAGAAAGTACTTCGCACTGAGAAACTGCGCGTCTAAATTCGTCGCCATCGTCTTTCGCCAGGTCGGCAGATCCAGTTCGTCAGTCGAGCGATTCGGAAAATACCCAGCGTTGTTCACAACGATATCCACATCCCCCACATCCCGGCTCTTGACCGATACCTCGCGCCAGTTCTCTTCTTGCGTCACGTCCAGTTGAAATGCGTGGGCCGTTGGACCAATCTTCTCTACGGTTCCGTCCGGTAGGGTGAGGTCGGTCGCAATCACTTGAGCTCCTCGTTCCGGCAGGGCCACTGCGATCGCTTGGCCTATACCTTGGGCCGCACCGGTGACCAAGGCCACTCGCCCTTCGTGGGTTTTTGTCGAGGTCTTCATGGCATCAACGCCCGCGGGCCGCCTTGAGGGCTGCGGTCCACCAGATCAGGTCGTCGATCATGATGTTGGCTTGCTTGTCCAGTTCGGCCAGGCCCTTTTCTACGTCCCCACCCTGGAAATGGGCCCAAAGTGTCGCAGGGGGAATGTGAACGGATGATCGAATCGGCGCCATTTGAATCTCGATCGCTGTTTCGCGGAGCTGCTGGACGGCTCGCGACCCATGGCGCTTCCGTAGCTCACAAAGGCGGCAACCTTGCGGTTCCACTCTGGATAGACCCAGTCGATCGCATTTTTCAGCACCGCGGAGGTGCCGTAGTTATATTCCGGCGTGACGAATACAAAACCATCCGAGGCCGCAATTTGGGCCGTCCACTGCTTCACCACCTCATTTTCATAGGGCGGCCGGCCGGGCATGGCTGGTGGCACGGGCTGGTCGAAGAAAGGCATTGCGAAGTCACGCAGGTCGAGGAGCTGCGCTTCAATCCCCTCTCGCTTCTTAAGCTGCTGAAGAATCCATTGCGCGGGTTTTTCTGAAAAACGGCCCTGACGGGTGCTGCCGACGATGACTGAGATTTTCACGATGCCTGTTCGCTCCTTGACGTTGGTTTCGATCGACCTGTTATTGAAGTTGTCCTGACCTTAGAATCAACCCGCTCGCCGCTCGGCATCAGCTCACGTTCAGCCTGAAGCCAATCTTCCAACTCACGACCAGGTTGCGCGCCGCGAGCAAGATAGAGTTCGTGGGCACGAGTCCTGATGTCGTGCTCATGCGATGCCACACGGAGCACAATCTTGCCGTGTGACTGGGTTCTTGCCGTTCCCGGCGCCCGAGGCGAGAGTCCATGAGCTCGTGGTAGGTTTTCGGCGATGTCCTTCCATGCCTGGGCCGCATCCGTGAACGAATACACCTTCGCGACATCGGGCCGTAGCGTGCCCCCTTCCAGCAGTCGCGCGATTCGGCCGAGTACCTCCCCTGACGGTACGAGCCTCATCATCGCGCCGGTCACGCGATACTTCACGGCCTCTTCCTGCGACACGGGCTGGACAGCGGACACGAGATAGCCACCTTCCTTCAAAACGAGGAACGACCGATTCTGTGTATCGCCGCCAACCAAATCGAACACCACATCGACCTTTTCCCGCAGAACTTTGTCGAACTGATCCTCTCGGTAGTTGATAACCCGGCTGGCTCCGATGGACTTGAGATATGCCTCATCGTCGCCGCTTGCGGTGGCAATGACGTGTGCACCGGCATGCGATGCCAATTGCACCGCATACGCGCCAACAGCGCCGGCGCCACCATGGACCAGGATCGTTTGCCCCTTTTGCAGGTGACCGTGAGTGTAAATTCCGTGCCACGCAGTTTGGGCCGCCACCGGCACCGATGCGGCCTCCTCAAAGGAGAGGTTGGATGGTTTCCTTGCGGTGACGGCCGCCTTGACAGCCAAGTTCTCCGCGTACGAGCCCATGGCGCTGGTCGAACCGAATACGGCATCACCGGGCGAATATTCTGCAACGTCACTGCCGATCTGGTCGACGACCCCGGAAAACTCATGACCAGGTATCCACGGCAGATCGATCGGGAGCACCTGTCGCGCCACTCCCGAGGCTTTAACAAGATCCACATGATTGACCGCGGTGCTCTTGATCTTTACCAGGATCTCTTCACGAGCAATCGTCGGCGTCGGTACTTCATCGAATACCAACTGCCCACCGTATTCCAACACTCTGACAGCTTTCATAGACTCCCCCCTCAAGTACCAATTTGGTTACGCGTGACGGCGTGCCCAGTCGGGAAGCTTCGTGAGCGTGCGGCCGAACTCGCGTTCCAAGCCAGCGATGTCAGCGCTGTAGCCGACACGCTCGAACCATTCGAGCATCAACGCCATTTCCTTGCTGTACTGCCGGACCTGTTCGATCGGTGTCTGCGCGAATGTAATCGGGCGACCGAGTGCGTCTGTCAGGATCTCCGCCGCCTCGGGCATCGTTCGTACGTCACCGGCGAGATCGATCTCGCGACGATTAAAGGCGGCGGCGTCGGTGAACGCCCGCGCGCCGAACCAGCCGATATCGTCCACCGCAATCATCTGAAGCTTCGTGCCTCGCCCGAGCGCCCACGCCAGGGTCGATCCCTGGAGACTGAACGGCGCCAACAAGTTCTCCATGAAGAACACGGGACGCAGGATCACATGCGACGGGAAGCGGAGGCCACGCACGGTTTCCTCGATGCGCCACTTGTTGTCGAAGTGCGGGACGCCGGTGTCCTTGTGCGCCGATCCAACGGATGTGTAAACGTAGTGTTCCACGCCGGTCTCGCGCGCCAGCGTCGCAAGGCGCTTGCCCTGCGCCTCTTCCCGCTCAACACCCGCCTCCCCTGCGTTCTGCACGCCGAAGACGCCCCACGCGCCGGCCAACGCACGGCGCAGCGTCGCCTCGTCATCGAGATCGCCCCTGACGACTTCGACGCCACGGCGCGCCAGCGCGGTTGCCCGCTCGCTGTCCGGCTTGCGCGTCAGACCGCGCAGATGGAATCCGCCGCCCTGAAGCGCCTGTGCGACGGCACCGCCTTGATTGCCTGTCACTCCTGTGATGAGAATCGTTCGATTGTTTGTCATGGCTGAAACCTTTCTTCAGGCCTGTGCCTGCGAGCGCGACTGGAACAAACCTTTAAAGGCTGGCCGGACGTCAGCGAAGATCACCACCCACAATAGTGCCACGAAGAGGGGTAGCGGAAGCCCATTCGGGGCCATCAAGGTGTGGAAAACAAGAATGTTGACGATCACCGGCGCCAGGAAAGCCACCGCCAGCGGCACGTAACGGTTGGCAAGCAGCAGTACCCCAGCAACGACCTGAAACGCGAAAATCACCCACAGGTAATGCGACGCGTACAGAGCACCCATGAACTGTCCCGCGATGCCTCCAGGCGGGGGCATTGGAATGAAGTTCAGGAAGCCGTTCAGGCCGAAAACAAGAAAGATCACACCCGCCAGATATCGGGCGATTGCGGAAGCGCGTTTCATAACCAGCTTCTCCTTTTGGATTGGCCGCCATCCAATGGCGTCAATCATCTTGATGTCAATATAATTGACGCGGTATACTTCAAAGAGATTCAGGATTCTTATGACGCGAGCCTTTCAGGACACGGACCACGTCTGGCTGGTAATGATGAAGGCGATGCGCGCGCTAACGCGGTACGCCGCTGCTGGCATTGAAGAGACCGGGCTCGGCCTCTCGGATTTTGCCGTGCTCGAAGTTCTGCTTCACAGGGGGCCTCTGCCCGTTAATACGATAGGCCCGGTCGTCGACCTGACTCCAGGATCGATCAGTACTGCCGTCGATCGTCTCTTCGCCAAGGACCTGGTCAGCAGAGTCGAGAGTTCCGAAGATCGCCGCGTGCGGATCGTCGCCCTCACCGCACGCGGCAAGACCCTTATCGATTCAGCCTTTCGAAAGCATTCCACGCAGATGAGGAGAGTGTTCGGTGAACTGAGCGTTGAAGAACTTCGCGGCCTCGAAGGTGCGCTGAAAAAAGTGGGCAAGCGCGCCGCCGCGCTGATGGAGGGAACCTGAGCGGCTGCACCGTAGTTGTCTTCCTATTTCCGCCCCGCGTGGCCGATTTAAGTCATCGTCGTCCACTCCCTCGACCAGCATCACAGAAATTCCCGTCGTGGAATCTCGAGATCTCTAGTCCGCGGCGCTGCAACTCACCGAGAACAATCGGGAAGCTCGCGCGGAACTGATTCCGCATCCGCAGTTCGAGAGCGCACCCGCCCTGCCATCCCGAAAAGCACGCCTTTGCATGCCGGAGCGCCGGTTTAGGTTCGACGCTAGCGTCGGTTTACCGCCATGTCGCGAGGGATCCCGACACTTGGGCTGCGATAACCCCAATCACCCTCGGTCGCAGACATGGATCGAAGCGTGCAGATTCTGTCCTGGATGGCGTGCGCCCCAAACGCGCCGGAAAAGGATGCTAAACCATGACTCTGTACCCCTTGCTCTTACTGTGGGTGACTTTGGCTGCGGCCAACACCGTGACAGATCCACCTACGGCGCGTTCGCCGATCACATTGTCCGCTATGAACGACCCTGCCACCGGACGAACCGCTTTTTCGTTCGAAGGCCGACAGGATCCTCCCGTGATCCGCGCCGCCCCGGGAGAATCGATCAGGATCACATACCGCAATGAGATGTCGCCGGGAGTTCATGCGAAGTGCGCCACTGGCCAGTGCATGAACATGACGAACCTGCACTTCCATGGACTGCACGTATCGCCGGACTCTCCTCAGGACGACGTCCTTTCGATGATGGCGATGCCGGGAGCGTCGCTCCAGTACAAGGTGGACATCCCCACGAATCAGCCGCCGGGGCTGTACTGGTATCACCCGCATGCACATGGTGAGAGCTACAAGCAGGTGCTGGACGGCATGTCCGGCGCGATTGTTGTCGAGGGGATCGAACGTTATGTGCCCGAAGTCGCCAGACTTCGCGAGCGCATCCTGGTGCTCCGCGACAAAGCCCTCGAGTCTCACGATCCGGAAGCGGAGCAAATACGGCGCGCAGTGGAAATTCGGCCGCAGACCTGCGGATCGTCGCCGGAACCAGCCGAGCGCGTGTTTACTGTGAATGGCGCTCTGCGGCCGCAGATTCCAATTGCTACCGGAGAGGGGCAGTTCTGGCGCATTGTGAATGCCTCACCCGATTTGTACGCGGATTTGCAGGTGGACGGCGGACAGTTTGAGATTGTAGCGCTGGATGGGATGCCACTCGGTTACCACGATCCTGAGCACCCGACACGAGTGGCGACGCATGTACTGCTTCCTCCGGCGGGGCGGCTCGAAGCCATTGTCACCGGTCCGCGGGCTGGGACCGGCGCAACGCTGCGAACCAGGTGCTTCGATACTGGAGCCGACGGCGATCCGAACCCTTCGATGGTGTTGGCCGATCTTGTCAACGTCAAGATGGAAGCAGCCTCGGCGCGCGGCGCTGTCATAGCCCCACCACCAGCTATCGGTCGTGGGACCCAGTCGCTCACGGCACTCGAAAAGCAGGCGCCTGATTTCACCGTCACCTTCACCGAGGACAAGCAGGGCTTCTATATCAATGGCAGGAGATTCGGCCCGGGAGACGCGCCCATGACGCAGGTTCGGACGGGCGGATACCATCATTGGCGCATCGTCAATCGGACCCACGAAGTTCATCCGTTCCATATACACCAGGTGCATTTCCTCTTCTACGCGATCAATGAGCATCCTCCGGCGAACTTGGAATGGCTCGACACGGTAAACGTCCCGGTCCAAGGATCGGTGGACCTCATGATGGATTTCACCGATCCGATCATTCGCGGAGTCTCCCTGTTCCACTGCCACCTGCTCAACCATGAGGATAAGGGAATGATGGCGAAAATCCTCTTCAAATAACTGCGATGACTCATGGCCGACTCCATTGTCGGATCTCCAACACATCGCCGTGCGCACCGGCTGGATACTCCAATGAAACCAGACGAGTTGTTCGCAGGCGCCGCAGGCGGTTCGATTGCACTTCATACCAGTGGATGCTCCCCGGGAAAGCAATCCGCGGAGCAGCAGGAAGGAGACATTTTATGAAGCTGCAACGAACTCTGACAATCGCGGCCGCAGCGTTTCTGGTTACGGCGGCCATGTTTGGCCAGCAGGTGAAGACGGACTACGATCGGGCCGCGAACTTCGGCCAGTACAAGACATTTTCGTGGGAGAAAGTTCAGACCAAGAATGCACTCTGGGTCGATCGGATCAAGACCGCCGTCAATACGCAATTGGCGGCAAAGGGGTGGACGGAGGTGCCGGCGGGTGGCGATGTCGCAGTCATCGCGATGGAGACCACTCAGAACCAGCAAACTCTCAACACCTTTTACGACCGTTTCGGCGGCGGGTGGCGCTGGTCCGGCGGATGGGGCGATGCCACGACGACGGTGGAGAACTACAAGGTTGGCACTCTGGTGGTCGATCTCTTCGATGCCGGAACCAAGCAGTTGATCTGGCGCGGCTCCGCGAGCGACACACTTGCCGAAAAATCGGACAAGAACATCAAGAACCTCGACAAAGGTGTGCAGAAGATGTTTGCGCACTTCCCACCGGAAGCGAAGAACTGAGCCGGGACACATCCAAACCGGCAACGAAAAAGAGAGGACTTTATGGTGTTCCGACAAGCTCTATCGATAGTCGTTTCCTGGTGCATTCTGGGCGCGCAAGTAAGTCGCGCCCAGAATGCGCCCCCGCCGCCTGAGGCGGCTCAACAGAGTACCGAACAACTACAGCAATTGGTAGCCCCGATCGCGCTTTATCCGGATGCGCTGATCGCTCAAATCCTACCCGCTGCAACCTATCCGGAGCAAATCGTCGAAGCGGCCAAGTGGATGGACGAGCACAAGGGGGTTCCAAGCGCCCAGGTCGGCAAAGAAGTAGACAGTCAGCCTTGGGACGTCAGCGTCAAAGCCCTGGCGCAGTTCCCGGCAGTGCTCGCAAACATGAAACAGAATCTTGCCTGGACGTCGGAGCTGGGGGACGCCTATTTGAACCAGCAGAAGGATGTCGCCCAGGCGATTCAGGCGATGCGGGAACGAGCCAAGCAGGCTGGCAACTTGAACAGCACGCCACAGCAGACCGTAGACACTAAAGGCCAGACGATCGTGATCCAGCCGGCTCAGACGGATGTCGTGTACGTGCCGCAGTATGATCCCTGGCTGGTGTACGGGGCTCCATTGGCCGCGTTTCCCGGCTGGTATCCATATCCCGGCCTTTTCTTTGATGGTCCTGGTATCGGGTTTGGGCTCGGGTTCAGTGTGGGGCTGTTCGGCGGTTTCGGTTGGGGATGGCACCACTGGGACTTTGATTGGCGGAATCACGGGAGGGTCGTTTACAACCACAACACCTATATCTCGCACAGCACAACCATCGTGAACCGAAATCATTTTCGCACCGGTGGCGTGAATTCTGATCATCACACGAACTCACGCGGTGGTTTGGCCAGCCACCAAGCGTTGCATCAACCCGGCGGCTCGCATGAAGCATCCGGAATAAACTCCGGCGCCTTCGCCGGGTTCGAGCATGGCGGGGTCGCCAGGAACAACGCATTCCGAGGACGATCCAGCTTCGGCGGCTTTCACGGCGGCGGTTTCCAGGGAGGAGGCTTCCATGGTGGAGGCCACGCCGGCGGAGGTCGCAGATAACAACTCGAGGAGATTCAGTTATGGAGCGAACTATTACGAAAACGATTCTCGCGCTGTGTATCACCTGCGGCGCTTCTCTCGCTCAACCAACCGTTGAGCCGAGTTTCCCCTCGGGGGCGGTGGCGGCTCAGCGCCTGTTTGAAGCTGTGCAGAGCAACAACGAAGAGGCTATCGTGGGCATTCTCGGAGGGCCAAGTGAACTCACTACCTCCAACGACCCCGGTCAAGACAAACTGGACCGTGACCTGTTCGTACGAAAATACCAAGAGATGCATCGCATGGGCCGCGAAGCCGACGGCTCCCTGGTGCTGTACATCGGTAGCGAAAACTGGCCGTTTCCGGTTCCGCTCGTCAACGAAAAGGGCGCCTGGCACTTTGACCCGGACGCCGGCCAGAAAGAACTACTGTTCCGGCGGATTGGTGGAAATGAACTGGTGGCAATCGCGACCTGCCGTGAGTTTGCCGCCGCCGAGAAGCACTACGTTGCAGCGCCCGAAGATCCAGTCGGTAGTTCACCGGCGAGTCTGGTCGCCAGGGCCGCCGGCGGTTCGGTTGGCGGGGATCCCATTCTCATCAGCGGCTATTACTTTCGCCTGGTGCTCGTACAGCCGGCAGACAAGCGGGCGGCTGGCGGATCCGCTCTGATCGCCTACCCGGCCGAGTATAGCTCCTCTGGTGTGATGACATTTGTCGTCACAAAGAATGGCACTATCTATCAGAAGGATCTGGGTGCAGACACAAGCAGCCTAATCAACGCCATGAGGTCCTTTCATCGGGACTCAACGTGGCGGCCCGCCGGCGAATAGCAAGCGGGAGGCAGCGGGGCGAATTGGCACAAGCGCCCCGCTTGCGTCAGAATCTCTTTCATGGCCGGCCCGGACTGCTACCACTGCAAGCAACGGGTCGAAGGAGGCGAAGAACACGACTGCTGGACAACCACCGAGTCAGCCCTCACGCGGAATCTCTCTGAGGATCGCGTGGGTAAGGTTTGAAGCCCATACCTCCAGCGACGGCGTCTCAGGGAAGACCCGAAAGCCGACACAACCCGGGTGCGCTCAACGTTGTCCAGCCAGCGCGCCTCGTAGGACGCGAGAAGAGCCGTGATCAATCCAAGATCTTCCGGCACGCCAGCGCGACCGAGCGGCGCGATCGCCCTGATTTCGGCGGCAGGTCCCAGGCGGGATGCCGCGGTCTGACGACCGAACTTCGCCGTAGCTCCGGGTTGCATGGCCCGGAGTTTCTCACCATGGCAATTCGTTCTTGGTCTCGTGGATGAACCGCCCGTTGGGGCTGTCCGGTCCTAGCAGTGCGACCGCCACGGTGGTCTTCGCTCCGTCAGGAACAGACATCGGCGCCGCGTCCGAGCCAAGAGCGGTTTTGACCCATCCCGGATGTACGGAGTTCACCTTGATGTTGGTGTCCTTGAGTTCCGCCGCCAGATGGATCGTGAACATGTTCACGGCTGCTTTCGACGCGTTATAGGCGAATTTCCGTAACGGCGCGATGGGGCTCGGTTCCATGGCCTGAAGCGTCAGGGACCGGGTGGCGAACTTCAATCCGTTCTTACGAATCGGTGAACGGCTGAACGTCGTTCAGGCGGTGAGCTTTCGGGCTATGGTTCCGAGGGTCATCCCCGACGGCAAGTTTCTGCGAATTGGTGCGGTCTGAAAGAATCGTCGCAGGAAATTCCGAGAATCCTGGCCCCTCCGAGTGCGTCTTGACTGAGGACCGAGAGCCACGAGCCGCCACGCTTCCGCTTGCCCTTTTTGGATTCCCTGCCAATGTCGGGCGAGGCGCAACGCCAGCGACTTCAGCGCGCAAGGAAATTTCGAGAGTGTTGGCCCGTTTTCTCCTTCCTGCATTCCGGGCGAGAACAATTCCGAGAATGTTGCCCCCCTGGGCGTAATCCCTCGGGCACATTGACCGGAGAGGGCACGAGCTGCTTTCGCCAATCCTTTGGCTGCTGGAGTTCAGAGAATCTTGGGCACCCAATCGCTTGGTTTGAGTGTCGCAGGCGACCGACTCGCGGCCTACGTTTAGGTGTCGTGACATTGATGGAAATTTCCGAGAATCGATGCCCGTCCCCCTTATGAAATACACGTCCCGGAGATGCGCGCTGCCATTTGCTTTCGGTTCCCGGCACCACAGTTCAACTGCTACAGTAGCTGCTACAGTTCGCTCGGAGTATTGGGGGCATTTCGTGTCGGTTGGTGTCGATTGATGTCGCTAGCCGTCTCGGGGCATATCGCGGCAAGCAATTGAAAAAACTGGGAAAACGTTGAAAAGGAATGGCGGGGACGACGGGGCTCGAACCCGCGACCTCCGACGTGACAGGCCGGCGTTCTAACCAACTGAACTACGTCCCCGCGATGTCACGCAGATACCTTTAATCCTATCACGATCCCGCCCCGGCAAAATTCCCGCGCAGAAACTTTCGCGCTATCGTGGGACCATGAAGTCCCGCCTCGCCGCCGGCCTGTTCTGCGCCTCCGCCCTTCTCTTCGCCGCCGACCCCAAACCCACCCCCGAGGACGCCCGCAAATGGATCGACGACGTCGAGCAGAAACTCCTCGTCCTCGGTGTTGACGCAGGGCGCGCCGACTGGGTCCGCTCCACCT
>C688J35102_120989905_pt1 | contig 15663 bp, 18 predicted proteins | sample HopSoiMetagenom2_FD_35102 | JGI IMG/M metagenome (IMG submission 35102)
AGGAGCCGGCCTGCCGCGGCGGTGGCGTGGGCGGCGGCGACCCCATGCTCCACCGGCTTGGCCAGGGGCTCCCGATATGCGGCGCCGCCGAACCGGCGAGGTCCGGCGTGCTCCTCCGGCGAGGGGGTGAAGACCGCGAAGATGCCGCCCCGCATCCCGCCCTCCCGCATCCGCGGCAGGTCGAGGTGGCCCTCGCTTCGACCGCCTGACAGCTCCGCGTGGTCCTCGCGCGTCAGGGCGTCGTTGTGTCCGTCGAAGACGGGAAGCATCGCGGGCAAAGGTATTCGCTTCCGTCCCCTCGCTTGCGTCGGCTGCGCCGCGGGGGGAGACTGGCATCGTGCCGAGCGTCGCGACCGACTCCACCGATGCTCGTGCCCAGGGCAAGGCAGCGCGCCAGGCGGTGCCGCGCACGGACCATGCCGCCTGGGAGCCGGCCACCCGCGATCCGGCCCGGATCCTCGCCCAGCAGGACGAGAGTCGCGTGTCCGAGCTGGTGCCGCTCCGCTACGAGCGGATGCTCGCCTCCTCCTTCGCCTTCTTCCGGGGTGGTGCCGCGATCATGGCGGCGGATCTGGCGACGACGCCCACGGCCGGGCTGGAGGTCCAGCTCTGCGGCGATGCCCACCTCTCCAACTTCGGGGTCTTCTCCGCTCCCGACCGGCGGCTGGTCTTCGACTGCAACGACTTCGACGAGACCTGCCGGGGGCCGTTCGAGTGGGACGTGAAGCGGCTGGCCGCAAGCGTCGAGATCGCCGGCAGGGAGCGGGGCTTCACCGAGAAGGAGCGACGGAAGGCGGTCCTTCGGGCGGTCGGCTCCTACCGCACCTCGATGCGCCACTTCGCGGTGATGCGGAACCTCGATGTCTGGTATTCGCGCCTAGATGTCGAGCCGGCGCTGGAGGTCTTGCGCTCGCAGGTCGAGGAGCACCGCTTCCAGCGGGTCGAGCGGGACCTCGCAAAGGCTCGCGGCAAGGACAGCATGCGAGCCCTGAGGAAGCTGACCCACGAAGTCGACGGTGAGCTTCGCATCGTCAGCGACCCGCCCCTGATCACCCCGGTGGAGGACCTGGCCGATGCCGGCGAGGCGGAAACCCAGCTGCGCCTGGTGCTCGACGCCTACCGCGAGTCCTTGACCGACGACCGGCGCCACCTCGCCGGTTCCTACCGCTACGTCCATGCCGCTCGCAAGGTGGTGGGGGTCGGCAGCGTCGGCACCCGCGCCTGGATCGTGCTGTTGCTGGGCAAGGACGGGAACGACCCGCTCTTCCTGCAGGCGAAGGAAGCGCAGGCCTCCGTGCTGGAGCCTTTCGTCAACCCGAGCCCCTACCGCAACCACGGCCGCCGGGTCGTCGAGGGGCAGCGTCTGATGCAGGCGGCAAGCGACGTCTTCCTCGGCTGGGTCGCGACCAAGGGCCTCGACGACCAGCGTCGCTGCTTCTACGTGCGCCAGCTCTGGGACGGAAAGGGGTCGGCGGAAGTCGAGCGGATGTCCCCGCCCGGCCTCGCGATCTATGCCTCCCTCTGCGGAGAGACCCTGGCTCGCGCCCATGCCCGCTCAGGCGACCGCGTCGCCATCGCCTCCTACCTCGGCAAGAGCGAGGCGTTCGACAAGGCGCTCGCCCGCTTCGCCGAGGCCTACGCCGACCAGAACGAAGGGGACTTCCAGAAGGTGAAGGATTCTGTCGCTTCCCGAGGATCGCGATAGCGGGCCTGTGGTCTCGGAGGAGAGCCATCACAAGCGCTGCCCGCGCTACTCTGGATAGGCAGCGACCGTCGTCGGGCTCTAATCCTCCTCCTCCTTGCGCGCGGACCAACCCCAGAGGGGGGGTCAGCGATCCGCCAGATGAATCACTACGCAACGCCTCCGGCTGCGGAAGGCAGCGCCGACGGCCATTCCCTTCGCGCCGAGCTTTCTCGCGAGATGGTCCGCCTCTACAAGGAGCTGTTCGGGCGCGGTCCGACCAAATCCAAAACCGACTTCGCCGGGCCTGACCTCGTCATCTGCACGCTCGAGAACAGCTTCACCCAGGCCGAGCAGGCGCTTGCCTCGATGGGCGAGCACCAGCGCCTGCGCGACACCCGCATGTACTTTCAATATGCAACCGAAAGCGAGTTCACCGCGATCGTGGAGCGCGTCCTCGGCAGGAAGGTGCGGGCGTTCGTCAGCGGGATGGACACCGAGCGCGATGTCTCTTCCGAGGTCTTCTACCTGGAGCCGAAGGGCCCGGCTGCGCCACCGTCCTGATGCTCGCCTGACTTCCTCGCACGCACCCGTTCAACCCTGACCGTCGTTTGAAACGGCACCGGCACCAAGCGGCTCCAGGTGGAACACCTCTACCGAGATGTCACGGTGCGTGTCGATGCTGCTGTTGAAGGCTCGTACCTTGCGGTTCAGGAGCCGTTCGACGGTCCCGATGAACTCGTCCTTGGTCGCGTGCTGGAAATAGAGCCTCGTATCGCGAAGGCGCTGATGCTCCCCCATCTCCGCCAAGCGCCTCTCGGCCGGCGTGAAGCTGTCCTCCAGCGTGCAGACGAGGACGTCGGGGCCGGCGAAGTCGGTCTTCGCTTTGGTCGGGCCGCGCCCGAACTGCTCTTTGTAGAGCCGGACCATCTCGCGGGATATCTCGGCGCGAATGGAGGATTGGGGGTCGGCCGCCTCTGCCGACTCGGGTACGGGCTGACTATCCATCTCATCTCAGTCCCCTCCTCAAACGATGAGCACCGTGCGGGGGCAGAGGAGGATGGAGCCAGTGCGCGGTAGCAAGTGCGGATTCGGAGGACACGGCGCCGAGGCGACGAGCCCGGGCGGCCCGGATCGCCTGTACGCAGGTCAATCCGTGCAGCTCCGAACAAAAAGGTCGCGCTTCGATTGCGACGTGCCGGCGGAATTCCGCCCCCCGCTGCTACCTCAACACAGTCCAAACGTAGCAGTCTCCGCGGGGTCTTTACCCGTCCAATCCAGGTTGCCTGTTCTTGCGTTCGATGCAACCTAGGTGGACACTGCCCCGGTGATGAGCCTGACGACGATCCGGCGCGGGGTCCTCGTCCTCCTGCTCGACGCCGTCGTCCTCCTGCTGCTTTCCGAGGTGCTGCCGGGTTTCGTTCTCGACGGTCCGGGCACCGCCCTTGGCGCCGCTGCTCTGATCGGCCTCCTCAACGCCTTCGTCTGGCCGCTCCTCGCCCGGCTGGCCCTGCCGCTGACGGTCCTCACCCTGGGGGTCGCCGCGCTGGTCCTAAACGGCGTGCTGGTCACCTTCGCCGTCAATCTCATCCCTGGGGCCGAGGTCTCTCGCGTCCTCGACGGGATCGTGATCACGGTGGTGGTCGCCGCGCTCACCGCCGTCGTCTACTCGTTGTTGGCGATTGACGAGGACGACGCCTGGCATCGCAACGTAGTCCGGCGCCAGGCGCGTCGCCGCGGGAAGGTCGTCGAGACCGACGTGCCAGGGGTGCTCTTTCTCGAGATCGACGGGCTGGCCCACGACGTGCTGATGCGGGCGCTGCAGGACGGCAGCGCTCCCACCCTCGCCTCCTGGGTGCGCGGCGGCTCGCACCGTCTGCAGCCTTGGGAGACCGACTGGTCCTCACAGACCGGCGCCTGCCAAGCCGGGCTTCTTCACGGCTCCAACGAGGACATGCCGGCGTTCCGCTGGTGGGAGAAGGAGCGGGGCCGTGCGATCGTCACCAACCATCCGCGCGACGCCGAAGAGATCGAGCGGCGGCACTCGGACGGACGCGGACTGCTGCACGCCGACGGCGCCAGCCGCGCCAACATCCTCTCCGGCGACGCGCCGCACTCGATGCTGACGATGAGCACGGCGCTGCACCGCCGCAGGCCGATCGGCAAGGACTACGCCGCCTACTTCGCCCGCCCCTATGCCGCGGCTCGGACCCTAGTCCTCTCGCTTGCGGACATCGGCCGCGAGCGGCGCGCGGCGAGAAGTCAGGTGCGGGACGACGTCCGCCCGCGGATCGATCGCAGCCGCTCCTACGTCTTCGCCCGCGCCTGGGGGACGGTGGTCCAGCGGGACCTCCAGGTCGCGACCGTGATCGGCGACGCGCTCGCCGGCCGGCCGGTCGTCTACACGACTTTCCTCGCCTACGACGAGGTCGCCCACCACTCCGGGATCGAGCGCCATGACGCGCTTGCCGTTCTGCGCGACCTCGACCGCCAGATCGCCCGGATCGCCCGCGCCTGCGAGGACGCTCCGCGTCCCTACCGGCTCGTGGTCCTCTCCGACCACGGTCAGTCGCAGGGGGAAACCTTCCGTGACCGCTACGGACAGACTCTCGAGGAGGTGGTGGGGGAAGCCTGCGATCCCGACAGCGTCGAGGCCGAAGCCGGCGACGACGACGCCCTCTCCTATCTCAGCGCCGGGCTGACCGAGGTGGCGCGAGACGACACCGTCGCTGCCCGCACCGTCCGCGCCGCCACTCGCGATCGCCGGACCGACGGTGCCGTCGCGCTCGGCTCCGACGGCCGGCGCGAGGTCGAGGAGACCGATGGCGCCGAGCTGCCCGAGCTCTCGGTCATGGCTTCGGGATGCCTCGGGCTGATCAGCTTCCCGCGCCAGCCGGGGCGCGTGAGCCTGGAGCGGATCCAAGCGCTCTACCCGCGCCTGATCCCGGCCCTGCGCGAGCACCCCGGCATCGGCTTCATCCTCGTCCGCTCCGAACGGGAGGGAGCGGTCGTCATCGGCGCCGCGGGCGTTCGCTTCCTCGACGACGACCGGGTGGAGGGCGAGGACCCGCTGGTGCCCTTCGGCCCGAACGCCGCCGACCACCTGCGCCGCACCGATGGCTTCCCCCACTGCGCCGACCTCATGCTCAACAGCACCTACTGGCCCGACTTCGGCGAGGTCGCGGCATTCGAGCAGCTGGTCGGCTCGCACGGCGGCATGGGCGGCACCCAGAGCTTCCCGTTCGTTCTCCACCCGGCCGAGCTGGAGTGGCCGGCGGAGGAGGTCGTCGGCGCCGAGCGGGTTCACCGGATCTTCCGCGGCTGGCTGGCCGGGCTCGGCCAGGATGCCTACGCGAACGAGGTCGACTCCCCGGGCGAGAGCACGCGGGTGGCGACTTGAGGCGCAAGCTCGCCGACGCAGGCGGCGAACCGCTCGCCGGGACGCCGCAACGGTCCCGGGCGGAAGCGGGCGAGCCCCAGCGGATAGAGCGTGGCCCAGTGGATCGGCACGGCCAGGCGAGGCGAGAGCAGCGCGGCGGCCTCCGCGGCGCGCTCCGGGTCGAGATGCCCGGGACCGAGCGTCGGCCCCCATCCCCAGATCGGCAGCAGGGCCAGGGCGAGATCGGGCGCCAGCTCCGCCATGCCCTCGAAGAGGTCCGTATCCCCGGCGAAATAGACGCTTCGCTGCCCAACGATCAGGAAGCCGAGCGAGTCGGCATCGACCGCGTGCCGGCGCCCGCCCGCGTCGTGGTCTGCTTGGACCGCGGTCACCGCGAGCGCGCCGACGGTGGTCGACTCGCCGGGCCGCAGCTCGGTGACGTCGGCGAAGCCGTGGCGCTCGAAGAAGCGGCGCGAACCGGGTGGGACGAGCATGCGGACCTCGGGCCGGAGCATGCGAAGCGAGGCGGGGTCGGCATGGTCGCGGTGCATGTGGGAGATGAGAACCGCGTCGATGTTCTCCACTACTCCCTTCGAAGGCATCGCACCGTGGCGCACCAGAGGGCCGATGCGTCGTCGCAGGACCGGATCGGTCAGGAGACGGGTCCCGTCGAGCTCGATCACGACCGTGGCGTGGCCGACGTAGGTGAGAAGGTCTGAGTCACTCATGCGCCGAGTACGGAAGAGCCCCCGCGAGGATGAAGCGATCGAGGTCGAGCCGGCGGAGCTGAGCGGGATCTTCGCCGCGCCGCAGTGGCTGCGGGATCTCGGCTTCTCGGCGTGGCTCCTGGTCGGCGTCGCGGCGGCTCTGATCGGAGCGATCTGGCTCCTCGCCCTGACTGACACGATCGTGATGCCGCTGATCACCGCCGCGATAATCGCCTCGGTTGCCTCGCCGCTGGTCGCCTGGCTCCATCGCCACAGTGTCCCTCGTGGAATCGGCGCCGGTCTCGTCCTCGTCGCGATCGTCGTCCTCGCTGCAGGGGTGGGCATGATCGTGCTGGGCGGGATCACGAGTCAGGCGGACAGCCTCTCCTCCCACCTGCAGGAAGGTGCGAGCGAACTCGAGTCGTGGGTCCGCGGCCTCGGCGTCAAGGCACCGACTGCCGCGGAAGCCAACTCCGACGCGAGCGCCTCGATCAGCTCGGCCTTCCAGGCTCTCACCCATGGGCTGCTGGGCGGGATCGAGCGGCTCGCCTCCCTGGCCGTCTTCCTCTCCTTCGCCGCCCTCAGTCTCTTCTTCCTGCTGAAGGACGGCCCCCAGATCGGCGCCTTCGTCGAGCGCCATCTCGGCGTCCCGACGCCGGTTGCCCACTCGGCGCTGGGCCGTCTGGCGGGGAGCATGCGCGGCTACTTCCTCGGCGTCACCATTGTCGCCGCCTGGAGCGCCTTGATCGTCGGCATCGGCGCGCTGCTGCTCGGCGTGCCGCTGGCCGGAACGATCGCGATCGTCACCTTCCTCGGCGGCTACGTACCGTACATCGGCGCCTGGACCGCAGGCGGCTTCGCCGTCCTCATCGCCCTCGGCGGGCAGGGCGCCGAGGTAGCGGTGGCGATGGGCGTGGTGGTCTTGCTGGCTAACGGCGTCCTCCAGCAGCTGGTCCAGCCGATCGCCTACGGCGCGGCACTCAAGCTTCATCCCTTGGCGGTGCTGGTCGTGACGATCGCCGGCGGCTGCCTTTTCGGCACTGTCGGCCTGGTCCTGGCGGCGCCGCTCCTTTCCGCCGCGGTGAGGATCACTGCCGATCTGAACGCAGCTCGAGCAGAGCAAGGGGCGCAGGGTGCAAGCGCCGGCGATTAGGCGGCGAGGACCGCTGCCTTGACGGACGGCCTCCTATCCGGTAACCGACTTGCGGGAGGCGCAGCGAAGGCGAGCAGGAAGGCTGGGCTCCCCCCACAACAGAAAACGCCCCGCCGGGGAGGCGGGGCGCTTCTGGGGTTACTACAGGGAGGAGAGGACTGCGAGTCGGCAGGCGTTGAGGGAGATTTCGCTTGCTAGTGCGGAACCGAGTTCGGTTATCTCCGGTTGTTTCCGACCTTGCAGGGGTGGGACTGGCGCATCACTGGCGCATCAGCACAGGCGACCCGCAGGTACAAAGATCGATTCAGTCATGAAGCCGGCGTACTCGACAAACCCAGGAACAGGCGTATGGAGGTGCGGGCGCCATTCGGCAGGACTCGGAACTCCCTCGACTCCCGCTAGCCATTGAGCTGGATCTTTCCGGCATCGCTCTAGCTCCCACATGACTTGCTGAGCCCCCATGACGGTTGCCAGCGGGGTGCCGTCAAGGCTCATCCCTAGACCGCCCGGTGAGTAAATCTTCCCGTCGATCTCCAAGCCAGTGTTGAACCCGAAGCTTCGTAGCTCAAGCCGGTCCTCATCCGAATAATCCTGCGCAAGCCCGGTAGCGACCTTTGACTCATTGACCAACCCGGCTTCAGGCCAATTACGAACGAGGACCGCGAAGATTTCCTCGGCGGCCCAGTTCTCATGCTCGGGATGCCGGTAGATCCCCAGCAGGTAGGCGTCTGAGTCTTGGAAGACGGCAAAGAGAACGTCGTCCGTTCTCTCAAAGAATCCGCGCTTTCGTTTGTGGGGCCTGGTGGACAGATGGAGATGGTGGATGCCCCACTCGGCCAGAAGCAAGTCTCGATCTCTGCGCTTCTGCAGCGACTCGGGAGGCGAAACCTCGTCCCCGAGGGGATTCTTGGTGCGGGTGCTCAGGTGGCCGTTAATGTCCTCGCCGGCTATGAGCTTGGCTTCGATATCGGTTAAGACCCCAGCGTGCTGTGCTGACTTAGGGCTCTTGTTCATCTCGGAGGAGCGATGAACCTTCCGGGGGCCTGGCCGAACGAAACGCCCTCGCCAGCTGCGGTAGTCGATCATCAGATGAACGAGGCTCTGGCCTTCTAGGTAACCGGGGTGCGTAGGCATCTCCGTCGAGATGCGCTCTCGGATCAGTTCTTCAAGGTTCTCGACAATTCCGGGCACGGCAAGCATTGCGCGACTTAGAGCCAAGTCATCGATGCCGCGCGAGTGCCTGCGAAGCTCTTTGGAGGATGGCCTGGTCGGTGATCTGGCGGACCAGCTTCTCCATGCCGACGGATCGCACGCGGCTGGTGAAGGTCACCGGGCCGAGATCAACGAAGAGGCGGCCAAGTACCTCGTCGGCGAAAGAGCTGGACACGAGGGGAACACCGGTCCAGTCGAGAACTATGGCCGATTGAGGCTTGGCGCGTAGAAGATTGTCGATCTTGGTGCGGAAGGCGTCTCCGGCAGCTCGAGAGCCGAATCCAACCGATTCCTCGGACACATCGAGCCTGATGTCCTCCGAGCCTTCTCCGTAGGCCGCATCTAGGTAGTCGAAGTCCGGGCCACCCTTGCCGAAGTTCAGGACCTCCTCCAGATTGACAAGGCGGTCGATTCCTAGCTCCATGAACACCATCGTTCCCGCGAACCCCTCAGCCCCCCGCCGAACGTCCGCGTGGTGCTGATGCTTGGCAGAACCAGGGGGTCGGATCACTCGGATCTCGCCAGCTCCGGAGAGGATGGTCATCGAACCGTTGGAGCCAGTGGCGATTCGTAGGGCGCCAGCAAGGCCATTGCCCTGACCTATCTCTCGGTTCCGCGTCACGCCTTGCTTCATCGCCTCGCCGATGGCATCCGTGTGCTTCTTGAGTTTCGGCTGCGTCTCCCTCATAGAGGCGAGGATGCCGCGGCCGCTATCGGCGACCACAAACTGGATGCGACGCTTTTCTCTGTACGTGACGATCTGGACGAGGCCACCCTCGGAAGCCTCCGCATGGTTCAGGACGTTGTCGGTGATCTCGTTGAGCGACCACTCAAGAGCGTGCAGAACGGGTCGCTCAACCTTCATCTGGTGGAGAAGGAGCTCCAGGGCGTCGTCGACGATCTGCTTCTGCTCCTGCGCGGTTCCGTAACGGCGGAGCGGAAGATGACGATCGCCGCCATCCGACGTCTTGGCATGCAGCAAAGGGCTCATGAAGTGCGCCCAGTTGTTTGCTTCAAAGACGCCCTGGAGACTTCTGTCTCGGGGCAGAATTACGTCGAAGTGCATCCCAGAGGCACGGAGCCGATCAGTGAGCGCGACCACCTGGATGACGCCCTCGGGGTAAGCCCGAGTCGTCGCTTCAAAATCCAGGGTCAGGCCCGTGAAGCCTTCGCTACGTGCCTTGGCCGCGGCGCGGAACGCGTCTTTGGCGGTGGCGGAGTCCACCTTCTTGCCGAACACCAAGCGGTCCCGCTTTAGCGAGCACACGGGGGACCGTCGCTGCGCCCTCCGGTGAGGTTGGTGTGATCGGCGTCGCTTTTGAGAGGGCCTAGCGATCTCGCCATCGTAGGAATCCCCGCGGACCGATCTGGCACTCACTGGCGCATCGAGGGAATCGCTTTTCAGTGAACCGATGCGACGGGCTGGATCTGGCGCACAGCACGGCGCTCTTGCTACTCCCTCTCAAGTTCCTTTTCGCGTTGTCGGACCCACTTCCGCAGCGCTCGCCAATTCAACTGTTCGCTCTCACCTGGATCGGCTAGTTCTTTGTAGACCGCGACGGTGTTCGGGAACCGATGGGGCGGCAAGTGCTGCAGCCTGCGGCGAGGGGGCCAAAGCCGGGGAAGGATCATGAATTGGACCACGGCGCTCATGGAATCATCGAGCGCATGAAAAGCCCAGATCCGTCCTCGTCGATCTTCGTAGCTAAGCATGTCCCAGAGGATGAAGTCAGCGACTTCAAGGCGACCCGTGACCTCCGCTGACTCCAAGCGCCGACTGTGAAAAACAGCGAGATTTATGGCCCTCTTGGCTCGGCCCAACTGCTCCGCATCAAACTCGTCAAGGCTCATGAGGTTGAGGGCATCTGCTGCTTCATCCAGATAGACGTTGATCTTCTGCGCTGCTTCGACGTATAGCTCCTGCCTTCTCAAATGGCGCGATACCGCCGCTCCGGTTGCCGCGCCTATAGCGGCTGCCCCAAGCGGAACCAAAACGTCTGCAAACCCAATGGCCGCAATCACCACAGCCCTGCTCCTAGGTTAGGAACACGCTTCCAGATACGTCAGGCTTTGCCTTCGGCGATCTTTCGCGCCTTTTCGGTGATTGCCTCTGCCTCGAAGATCGCCTTCGACGCAACTGACGCCTGCTCAGCCCCTTCATCCAGATGCACAATCTCCCCGTGTGCAGCTGAGAGCTTCATCACGGCTTCCGTATAAAGAGCGAGAGCTTCTTCCATGCGCTGTTCTCGGCTTTTCATCTCGTTTCGGCGAAGAGAACGAAGCTGTATGGCTTGTCCTCCTGATCGGAGCGGTCAATGGCATGAGAGATGCTTACAACCCGCTTCCCTTCGGAGTGGACCTCGCCCATTCGCTCGCCGATTAGAAGAACCATTTCTTCGAACGATTCAGCCCTTTCGGCATGTACGGACGTATAAATCTCAAGAGTCTGCTCAGGCATCCCCTCCAGTCTAGGAACCTGATCGGCGGCTCAAAGAAACCTTGGTGGAGGCTTGGACGCGTGCGTAAGACGCCAGATTCAGTTTCCGGGCGTTGTCGCCGCCCGTCATCATGGTCATCGTGCCCTGTGTTTTTTGCGGTTCGGCTGGACCGATGACCAAAGAGCACGTCTTCCCGGCGTGGATGGCGGCCTTGTTTCCAGACGTGCCCGGTGCGGACTACATACGGCGCTTCGAGGAGCTGGACGGGTCAAAGCGAGAGAAGAACGAATGGTCAGGCCCTCCCTTCGCTTGGACTGTCAGGGACGTTTGCGCTGACTGCAATCACGGGTGGATGGCTGATTTGGAGGGTCAAGCCCAGCCGGTCCTGACGCCATTGATTCAGGACCAGGCCCGTGCTCTGGATCTGCCCGAAATGATGGTGATCGCTACGTGGGCAACGAAGACCGTCTTGATTGCCGGCCTAGCGACCCCCGGTGATCGAGTCACGGCGTCTGGAGAGACTTATCGCTGGTTCGGCGTGCACCGTCAACCGCTTCCAGGGGGCATTGTGTGGCTGGGCCGCTATACCGCTGACGGCCAGTGGCCTTTCTCACTCCATCAGCATGGCGGCGCGTTCGCTACCCCGAACGGGGTCCAGTACCCAAACTTCCATGCCGTTTTCGCCGTGGGTCATTTGGTCATAGCCGTGTTCGGCCACGAAATGCCCGGTGACCCTCTTCTGTCGGGAATGTCAAGTCCCCGGCGTTCGTTGATCTGGCCGACTACGAGCCCGATTCACTGGCCTCCTAGGGAATCAATGACCGAGGCGATGCTTACCGAGGAATCGGCTGTGCTACCCGATCCGCCGACTTGAGGTTATCGGCGCTTCCGTTCAGTGACCCTCGCTACTTCCACCAGCGACACGCCCAGACCCTCCGCAAGAGCCGCCACGGTTCCCCAAGTCGGGTTGGTTAATCCCCGTTCGATCTTCGACAGGTGAGCAACCGTGAGATCGGCCTCATGCGCGAGGTCTTGCTGCGTCATCTTCTTCTCAAGCCGAAGCGCCTTGAGCGCAGCACCGAGCGCCGGCTGTGGATTGCTCGATTCGCTCATTCGGTCTGAAACGCTCTCACAACCCGCACCGTTGACGCCCTCTGTTGTATAGAACTTGCGCTATGGAACTTGCTCCGCTACGGTTCCGCTTGCAAACAAAAAAGCGCCCCCGCGCTGCGCTAACAGCCGGGGGCATGGCACAAGGAGAGTGACCTCCCTATGCAAGACAAGCCTAGTGGCGCCGGCCATGAGCGCGCCACGAGCACCGCCGACCAGGACGACCGCGATCAAGCGGCGGTCCTGAGAGAAATTCTCTACATCTATCCGGAGGTTCTGACGCTCGATGAGCTGGCCCGCGAGCTGACGTTCGCCTCCGATGCGTTCGGCCAACGCGACCGGATCGAGCGGGCCGTCCGCGACCTGACCAGGGTGGGCCTGCTCCATCAGGTCGGCCCGCTCGTCCTGCCGACGCGGACCGCCACCGCCTTCAACCGTCTGGTGGAACTCTGATGGACGGCAGGAACGTAGACAGAGGAGCTGCCCGGCAGCTCGGCAAGAACCTGTGGCGAGCGCGCCGACGTGCGGGCTACTCGCAGGAAGCGCTCGGCGCCCTGTGCGGGCTGCATCGCACCGAGATCGGGTTCGTGGAGAACGGCGAGCGACTGCCACGCATCGACACGCTGATGAAGCTCGCCGCCGCCCTTGAAGTGCGGCTGGAAGCGTTGGTGGAGGGGATCGAATGGCTGCCGCCCGGTCCTCCCGCCCAGGGGAGCTTCGCGGTCAGGAGCGCAGCATGACCCAGGAGAAAATGACCCTGCGACTCCCCGAGGCGATTGGGAAACAACTCCGCGCTATCGCCCAAGCCGAGGGAGTTCCAGTTGAGGAGGTTCTTCGGCAAGGCATCGAGAACCACATCGCGGCAAACGTCCGCGCAAAGGACTTCAAAGAGCGCTTGGCAAAGCGCATGGAGGAAGACCGAGAAGTGCTGGAAGACCTCGGGATCGAGGGCTAGCGATGCGAAGAAAACAAACAAGCCTGCCCTTCGCCCTCGGCGCTTCGATCCGCAATCCGTTCAGCCGCGAGCTGTTGCGCCGCTGCGTTCTCGCGCAGCGGCCGGTCAGCCTGGACGAGCTGGCGGAGTCGATGGAGGGGCTGCGCTCCACGATCCGCGATCACGCGGACGAACTGGAGATCCTCGGCGCCCTCAAGGTCTCCGAAGAGTTGTGGCCTTGGCGCCCGTCCGGCCTTCGCTACGAGGCGACCGAGTTGCTGATGAATTCGGAGTGGGCACTTGTCGGCCTCGGCTTGATGCCGGGAAGCGGCTGGCCCACCGAGGAGGAGAGAGTCCAGATCGACAAGCACATCGCCGAGCGGCGCAAGGACAAGGAGTTCACGGAGCGCCTCCGCCGCCGCATGGAGGAAGACCGAGACGTGCTGGAAGCCCTCGCTGGCCCCGACCGGCCGCTGCGCCTCTGGCGGCGGGGGCTGGCGTGGGTGCGGTCGTGCCGAAAGGGCTGTGGCAGGAAGTTCAAGGTGCGACGTCGATCCCAAGGGGCGCGATCCACCTAGCTCAAAAAGCGGTGATTGCTCGGGGGCGCGGGTCGCGTCGCTGGGTGGGGACCCGGGCACCGGCCCCGCCCCCGAGCAATCACCGCCATAAGTCAGAAGCCACAGCACCAGCCCAACCAGCAGACGCAGATACAGCGAAAGAAGATCAGCCCCCGCAATCTGGAAGCCTCAGCAGATGCACCTGCTCTAGGGCCGCAATAGGCCCTAGAGCCGCAGCATCCAACAGCAACAGCAGAACCCCTCACGCACTATCACCCCCACAATCCCAGGCTCAGGTGGCCGGTTCGAGCCGACACAGTGACCTAATCCTCCAGGGGGTCCCACTCGACCCCGTCAGACACCGCCTTCAGCAGTCGATCTAGTAGCTCCCGACTCACAGCGAGCGGATCTTCAGAGAGATCGCGTGCGTCGTAGCGTTTTGCCCGGACCGCCTGTGGTTCCGCATATCGGAGCTGGCTATGAGAAAAGTCGTGGCTGAAGTGAGCCGAAGTTGCTCCCTGGATGCCAGTGACTGCCATGCCCACATCAACCGGCCCCCACTGTCCTCCTGCCCGGTAGTAGGCGCCGACAAGAGCCAGGAACTGCGCGAGGTTTACTGCGATGCCCCGCTCGAACAGCAGGAAGACACCTTTTCCGGAATTCAGTTCTCGGATGACCGCCGCGCCGCCATAGAAGAAGTAGCAGCGTCCGTCCATGTTGAGGTCCGCTCGAATCCGGTCGTCGGGATCAAGACTGTCTGGGTCGGACACTTCGAACTCGCTGCTAAGGCTCCTCACATCTGCACCACGCGGTCGCCAATTCAAAAGGCGCCCGAGATTCGAGCCCCAGCCCCCCGAGGGGATGGACCCAGTGGATTCCCGTAGCTCCTTGAGCAGCTGCCGCTCGTCCTCGAAGGAGTCCACCGCCCGCGCCCAGAGATCATCCTCCTTGATTGCCGGCTGGACAAACGCTTGGAGGAATCCTTCTCCAGGACCGGGCTGCCCGATGGGGGAGGCCAGAATGCACTCGGCGATTAGCTTCTCTTGGTCTACCACCTGACGTCGGCGACGCTCATAAAGTCGGCTCACCTCCTCCTCTGAAAGGCGGCGGTTGCCGGTGTCGCAGCGCCCGTAAAAGCGGCGGTCGCCGCCGACCGTCACCTGATGGGGTGCCAGCGGCGAGGCCGGGATGATCGCGAGCAAGTAGCCCACGGCTGAGTCCTCTTCTCGCCGCAAGGTGATGAACCTGATGCGCGGATTGCCGGAGATCGAATGCTGCGCCACTTGGTCGATCCTCTCGGCCGCGCCGGCGAGCTTGAAAGGAGCAAGAACTCGCGGCTGGCCGTTGTCGTCCTCTCCCACGCCATACACCAGCACCCCGCCGTCCGTGGTCATCGCGGCAATGTCCTTGGCCAGCTCCTTGCCGCTTTGCGGGAGCTGTCGCTTCGCGTCGAAGTCGTGTCGCTCCTCTAGGGCGCCGCCTTTGACGGCCTCCTCGAAGTGGTGAAGGTCTTCGGGTTCCCACATGCCGCCGAGGATAGGCGGGCGTCTTGACGTGCTCGAAGGTCACGGACCGGCCGTGGATACATAGTCAGGGGCACAACAGGTGTCTCCGGCATTTCCACTACGTGGACTGCCGTCTCAATTCGCCGGGGCGTTTGCCTCTCTCCGAGGACTTCTTCGGCGTGGAGCCGATACACGCCGCCGCCCCGCTGGACAGCAAAGGCATGGACGCCGTCATCGCCAGAGGCCCGCGCTGATGCTCTCCATCGGGAAGATGGGCGCCGGTCAGGAGGGCTACTACCTCGGCAAGGTCGCAGAAGGCGCCGAGGACTATTACTCCGGCGAGGGCGAGGCCGAGGGCTACTGGCTCGGTGACGCCGCCGAGGATCTCGGCCTCCAGGGCAAGGTCGATCCCGACCAGCTCGTCGGGATGCTGACCGGGACGAACCCGGCGAGCGGCGAGCCGTTCGGAATGCAGAACGTCACCGACGGGCCGGTCCCCGGCTTCGACCTCACCTTCTCCGCGCCGAAGTCGGTCTCGCTTCTGTGGGCACTCGGCGGCTCGCCGGTCGGCGCCGAGGTCAAAGAGGCCCACGCCGCCGCCGTCGAATCAGCCCTCGGCTACATGCAGCGCGAGGCCTGCTGGACCCGGCGCGGCAAGGGCGGGCGGGAGTTCGTCCACGGCGACGGCTTCCTCGCCGCCGGCTATGCCCACCGCTCCTCCCGCGCCGGCGACCCGCAGCTCCACACCCACGTCCTCGTCGCCAACGCCACCTTCGCCGAGGGGCGCTGGACCCGGCTCTACCACCCGGCGATCTACGAACACGCCAAAGCGGCCGGCTACATCTACGAGGCCCATCTGCGCGACGAGCTGACCCACCGCCTCGGCGTCCGCTGGAAGGAGGTCGCCAACGGCATCGCCGAGATCCGGGGCTTCGACCCTGACCACCTCCGCGCCTTCTCGACCCGCCGCCAGGAAATCCTCGAGGC
>C688J35102_120989904_pt1 | contig 15650 bp, 17 predicted proteins | sample HopSoiMetagenom2_FD_35102 | JGI IMG/M metagenome (IMG submission 35102)
GCAGGTGGCGGCGGCCATCAAGCTCGGCCGCGCCGGGCTCCGCGACCCGCGCAAGCCGATCGGCGCCTTCCTCTTCACCGGCCCCACGGGGGTGGGGAAGACGGAGGTCGCCCGCGCCCTCGCGGAGGTGCTGGGGATCGAGCTGATCCGCTTCGACATGAGCGAGTACATGGAGCGCCACACCGTATCCCGGCTGATCGGCGCGCCGCCGGGGTACGTGGGCTTCGACCAGGCCGGGCTCCTCACCGACGCCGTCACCCGCACCCCGCACGCGGTGCTCCTCCTCGACGAGGTCGAGAAGGCGCACCCCGACGTCTTCAACCTGCTGCTGCAGGTGATGGACTACGGGCGGCTCACCGACAACAACGGCAAGCAGGCCGACTTCCGCAACGTGGTGCTGGTGATGACCAGCAACGTGGGCGCCGAGGAGCTCTCCCGCCGCCGCGCCGGCTTCGCCCCCGGCGCCGCCGGGGGAGACGACGACCGGGCCTTCGAGCGCACCTTCCCCCCCGAGTTCCGCAACCGGCTCGACGCGCGCATCGCCTTCGCGCCGCTCTCGCCGCCGGTGATGGAGCGCATCGTCGACCGGCTGGTGGCCGAGGTACAGGGGCGCCTGGCCGCCAGGAACGTGCGCCTCACCCTCGGCTCCGTGGCGCGCGGCTGGCTGGCCGAGCGCGGTCTGGACCCGCTGATGGGCGCCCGCCCCCTCGCGCGGCTGGTGCAGGAGGAGTTGCTGCGCCCGCTCGGTGACCAGATCCTGTTCGGCGCGCTGGAGAACGGCGGCACGGTCGTGGTCGACGCGGTCGACGGCGCCCTTACCCTCGATTACGCCCCGGGTCTGGATGGCGCCGCCATGGTGGACGAAGGAGACGGTACGGACCTGAGTACCCCGCGGCCTCAGGGGAGCGCTGCGGAGGGGTGAACCACTTTGGTGCAAAGGTGGCCTGAAAGCTGCACGCGTGGCGGATTGAGGGTGTTCCCTGCTACTGTACCCCGGAGCAGCGACGTGAAAATGTTGGCGTTTTCCCGTAGATGGATATAGTATACATGAAAGTGCACAGACCAATCCCGACCAACGATCCAAGGAGATGGGATAGATGAAGTCCCCCCGCGCAAAGGCCGCTACGGCCCGTGCCCCCCGCCGCTGGCGCACCCCTCCCCCGCTCACGCGCGGGTCCGCGGAGTCGCTGGAAGGGATGGAGATCCTTCGCGAGGTGCCGGGCGAGACCGGGGTGCTCCTCTGGCAGGCCTACCGGAACGTGATGTTCTGGGCGACCGCCGAGCCGGCCGACCGCGGCACCCTGTTCTCGTCGAATGCCGCGCAGCGGCGCCTGGGTGAGCTCCTGGCCGCCAACCTCCCCGCCGCGATCGTCGACGCGCTCGTCGCCATCGGCCGGATGCTCGGCACCCCCGACGCCACCTCCGGCGACTCGATCGCCGAAGCGTGCCGCACCGTGGCCGAGTGGGCCGACAAGCAGGCGTACGGCGCCACGGCCCTGGCATTCACGCAGGCCGCCGCGCTCGCCAGCCCCCGCAACGCTTCGCTGGCGCTGGCGGTCGGACGGCTCGCCCGTGCGCGCAACGAGCTTCCTCGCGCCGAGACCTGGTATCGCCACGCGATCATGATCGCCCGCCAGATCGGCGACTGGGAGTCGTACGGGATCGCGTACCTGTCGCTGGGGAACATGGCCCGCCAGCGCGGCAACTTCCCGGCTGCTCACCGTATGCACATCAAGGCGCTCCGCTCCGGCAAACGGAAGGGTCTCGCCCCCGTTGTCGGGCTTGCGTCGCACGAGTTGTTCGTGATCGCGACCGAAATGGCCAGGACTGAGCAGGCAGAGCACTACGCACGCCAAGCATTCCGCGCATATGGCGTCGAGCACGAGCTGCTCCCGGCACTCGCGCACGACATCGCCTACTACTGGATGGAGCAGGGATATTTCGCTCGTGCCCTTCCCGTGTTCGAAGCCTTGGAACCGCTGTTCCCTGATCTGAAGCAGAAGCTTCCGGTGAGGGCAAACGTGATCCGCGCCGCGGGTGCCGCTGGCGATCGCGAGCTGTTTCGGAAGATGTGGAACGAGACGATCAAGCTCACGCGGGAACCCGACGCGCTGCCAGCGGTTGCCAACTCGCTGCTGGAGATGGCTCGCGGCGCCGCAAGCCTCGGAGAGTGGGATCGTGCGGAGCAGGTGGCCGAGCGAGCGGTTGCCGTCGCTTCGGAGCGGAATGAAGCTGCGGTTGTCGTGCGTGCCGAGAGCGTGCTCGGATCCATCCGCAGTGGGCGCTCGGTCGAGCGGGCGATCGCGGCGCGTGCTGGGCGCAGCTCGGACCAGGCAGATGCCCTCGCCAGCGAGATGGTGCGTTCTCTCGAATCTCGCGCGGTCAGTCGGGTTTGAACGCCCAACGAAACGGGCCGGCCGGAGATTCTCCGGCCGGCCCGTTTTCTATGTCCGCGCACCAAGGTCAGGTGCCCGTTCCGAGCTGCCCGTTGGCATTGACTTGGCACTGGGTGGTGATTGAGCCGTCCGGGTTCACGAAGATGATGAGGATGCAGTTCCCGGTACCGGCGCCCGACGTATCGGTGTTGTAGCCGCCGTCGTCGCTGCCCGGGCCGACGTCCGCGTCGAAATGGGGGTGGGCCGGAGTGGCCGGAACGGCAGGAGCCGTGATGCTGTCGCTATTGCACGCGGCCAATAGGGACGCAGCGACGCAGGCCAGGAGGAACCGGGCGGTCTTCATGGGTGTTCCAGGTTTGTAGTGGGGGACAACGGTACGGAGAACGTGGACGCCGTCCACGCACCTCAATAGTGTGCGTAGCGGCTGCGCCACGCCCAATCTCCGTTTCCCTGCGACCATATAATTCCCGACAGCCATGGTGCCCAATCCGCGCCCCCTGATCGTACTGCACTCGAATGGTGCGTTTCGGGAGCGGGTGCGCCGCGTCAGCGGCAAGACGTTCGATTGCAGGTTCCTTCCCGACTGGGACGCGCTGCGGGCGGCGATCAGCGACGCGCCCCCGGCCGCGCTGCTGGTTGTCGATCCCTACGCGGGGGCCAACGGCGACGCGCTGCAGCTCTCGCCGCAGCTGCGCGCGCTCCTCTGGGAGTTCCCCTCCGCCACGGTGCTCGCGGCCATGGAGCTGCGCCCCGGGCGCTCGCACGACGTGCGCACGCTGGGGGAGTGGGGCGTCACCGACATCATCTCCATCGGCGAGGAAGACACCCACGAGGCGATCTCGCGGCGGCTGCGGGGGGCGCAGGGGCGGCCGCTGCAGAACCTGCTGCAGCGCTGCCTTCCCTCCAGCGTGTCGGGGCGGGCGCGCACGCTGCTGATGGCGGCGGCCGAGGTGGTGTCGATGGGCGGGCGCGGGCGGGACCTGGCGCGGGCGCTGCACCTCTCGGAGCGCACCGTGCTGCGCTGGTCCGAGCGCTCGGGGCTCCCCCCGCCCCGCCGGCTGATGGCGTGGATGCGCATCCTGCTCGCGGCGTCGCTGCTCGACGACCCCGGCCGCACGGTGCTCAGCGTGGCGAACGCGTGCGGCTACTCGTCCGACAGCAGCCTGCGCCGCGCCATGCAGGACTTCCTGGGCACCATCCCCACCACGCTGCGGCGGGAGGGGGCGTTCTCGCGGGCCTCGCGGCTCTTCCTGGACGAGCTGGCGGAGGTGCGGAGCTGGGGGAAGGACGAGTGGAAGGAGAAGGCGGTGGACGACGGCCGGCGCGCGCGGCGGAAGGAGCGGCGCAGGAAGGGGGGCTGAGCGGTGCGCTCGGCCCCCCTTCGCTCATCCCGCACCCGCGGCGGGGCGGGGCGGCGGCGCCACCGGAGGGCGCGTGGGGTCCCAGTCGTAGAGGCGCAGCGCCGGGGAGGGGCCTTCGACCACGAGGGCGCCCAGCCAGCCGGGGCCGGGATCGAGCTCCCGCAGCGTCCAGCGCTCCGCCTGCGACGGGTCGCCGCGGGTGGCGAGGAGGCGGGCCGGCTCGCCCGGCCGCAGCGTGACGTCGAAGCAGTCGAGGGGCATCGAGAGCCCGTCGCCGACCGCCTTGATGTACGCTTCCTTGCGCGTCCAGCAGGTGAAGAACGCCGCGTCGCGCTCCTCTTCGGCGATGGTGTCGTAGACCTGGTTCTCGGGGACGGAGAAGAAGCGCCGCGCCACGGCGTCGCGGTCGACGACGCGGTGCACCGGCTCCAGGTCCACCCCCACCTCGCGTTCCAGCACCAGCGCCACCAGCAGCCCGTCTTCGGCGTTGGAGACGTTGAAGCGCACCCCGCTCTCCGCCTCGGGGCCGTCGAGGGCGGGCTTGCCGCGCGCGGCGTAGCGGTAGCGGATGGACGCGGCGTCCACGCCCAGGTAGCGCGCCAGCAGCCGCCGCTGCGTGCCGCGCCCGGCGATGAAGCGCTCCCGGTGCACGTCGTAGCGGAAGCGCGCCGCCCGCGCGCGCTCATCCTCCGACAGGAGCTCGTGCAGCCGCGCGAGCTCGTCGCGCGACGCGGCCAGCGACGCGCGCCAGACGTGCGCCTCGCCCGGGGCGAGCCGCGGGGCGGCGGGACCGGGAGACCAGCCGTCAGCCACGGGGCGCGTACCCCTCGACGTGGGGCCGCAGCCCGCGCCCCAGCTCCTGGAGGAGCCGCGCGCGGTCGTCGTTGAGGAAGAAGTGGCCGCCGGGGAAGCTCACGAAGCTGAACGCGCCGCCCGCCTGCTCCTTCCATGCCTCCACCTGCCAGAGCGGCACCTCGCCGTCGGTGACGCCGCCGTAGGCCGAGAGCGGCACCGGCAGGGGCGGCTCCGGGGTGTAGCGGTAGGTCTCGCCGAGGGCGAAGTCGGCGCGCAGCAGCGGCTCGACCAGCGCCATCATCTCCGCGTGCTCCAGCACCTCGTCGGGGGTGCCCCCGAAGCGGCGCAGCGCGGCCATGAACTCGTCGTGCGGGAGCGCGTGGATGGGCGGATCGGTGATCTTCACCTGCGGCGCCGGGCGGCCGGAGACGAAGAGGTGCACCGGAAGCCGCCGCCCCTGCCGGCGCAGCAGCCGGGCGAGCTCGAACGCCATCAGTCCGCCGTTGCTGTGGCCGAAGAGCGCGAAGGGAACCTCCATGTAGGGCGACAGCACCGCGGCCAGCTTCTCCACCAGCGCCGCCAGGTCGGCGTACGGCTTCTCCGCCAGCCGGCTCTCGCGGCCGGGGAGCTGCACCGCCGCCAGCTCGACCCCCGGCGGGAGCAGCTCGGGCCAGCGGGCGTAGATCGACGCGCCTCCCCCGGCGTAGGGGAAGCAGAAGAGCCGCAGCCGCGCGTCGGGGAGGCGGCGCGGGAAGACGACCCAGGGGTCGCGGACGGCGGCGGGTCGCTGCATCACGGTCGGTCGTCCCGGACGGGGTGGAGGAAAGACGGGAACAGCCGTCTCACGCAGAGACGCGGAGGAGGGCGATCAGAGGTGCGCCGCGCGAGCCTCCAGCTCGGCGCGGGCGATGGCGACCTGCTGGATCTGCGTGCTCCCCTCGATGATCTCCATCACCCGCGAGTCGCGCAGGTAGCGCTCCACGGGATAGTCTTCGCTGCACCCGTTGGCGCCGTGGATCTGCACCGCGTCGAGGGCGGCGCGGGTGGCGGCGGTGGAGGCGGCGTACTTGGCCACGAAGGTCTCGTGCGCCGCCGCGGGGTCGCCGGCATCGCGCAGCCAGCCGGCGCGCATGCACAGCCAGTGCGCGGCGCGCCAGCCGGCGGCCATCTCCGCCAGCATCCGCTGCACGAGCTGGTGCTCGCCGATCGCGGAGCCATACTGCACGCGGCGGGCGGCGTAGTCCAGCGATGCGTCCAGGCAGGCGCGGATCAGCCCGGCGGTGCCGCAGGCCACGCTGTAGCGACCCACCTCGAGCGTCGCGACCGCCACCGCCAGCCCGAACCCCGGCCCCGCGACCCGCGCCTCCTTCGGCACGCGGCAGCCGTCCAGGCGCAGCTCGGCCAGCAGCGAGGCGCGCGTGCCGGTGATCCCGCCGAGCGGCGCCACCTCCAGCCCGGAGGTGCCGCGCTCCACCAGGAAGGCGACGGGCTTCCCCTGCGCCTTCGCGAAGAGGAGGAAGACGTCCGCGATCTGCCCGTACGTGGTCCACTTCTTCCGCCCGTCCAGGACGTACCCGTCGCCATCCGTCGTCGCCGTGGTCTGGACGGCGGAGGCGTCGCTCCCCACCTCGGGCTCGCTCAGGGCGAAGGCGCCGATCGCCTCGCCGCGGGCGAAGGGGCCGAGCCAGCGCTCCTTCTGCGCGCGTGAGCCGAAGCGCAGCACTGCGTGGGCCGCCATGGAGTGCACCGTGAGCAGCGAGCGCAGCGACGAGCAGCCGCGCCCCAGCTCCTCGTTGAGCACCCCGAAGCTCACCCAGTCCATCCCCGCCCCGCCGTGCTCGCGGGGGATAACGGCGCCGAGCCACCCCGTCGCCGCCAGCCGCGCGATCGCCTCGGGCGGGGTGCGGGCGGCGCGGTCCCAGGCGCCGGCGTGCGGGGCCACGTGCGCGTCGACCCAGGCGGCGAACTCCGCGCGGGCTGCGGCCTGCGCGGGGCCGAGCTCCATCCGCAGCGCGCCCTCCGCGGGCGGCGGAGCGGGATCGGTCACGCCACCGGGGCGCCGAGCTTCCGCTGCACGAACGCGGTCAGCGCGTCGATGCTGCGGAAGTTGTCGATCTCCAGGTCTTCGGACTCGCAGGCGAAGCCGAAGGTGGACTCGACGAACTGCACCAGCTGCATGGCGAACATCGAGTTCACGTAGCCGGTGGCGAACAGGTCCTCGCCGTCCTGCAGGTCGTGCCCGCGCATGAAGCGCTCGACGAAGCCGCGCAGCCGCGAGCGGATCTCTTCCTCGGTCATTCCGTCCTCGTCAGGGGGTCAGGCGCCCGGAACGCCGTAGTCGAAGAAGCCGCGGCCGCTCTTCCGGCCGTGCAGGCCGGCGTCGACCATCTTCTTCAGCAGCGGGCAGGGGCGGTACTTGCTGTCGGCGTAGCTCTCGTACAGCACTTCCACGCTGTAGAGGATGGTGTCGAGCCCGATCAGGTCGGCGGTGGCGAGGGGACCCATCCGGTGCCCGAAGCAGGTCACGAAGATGCGGTCGACGTCGTCGGCGGCGGCCACCTGGTCCTGCACCAGCCAGATCGCCTCGTTGATGGTGAGCATCAGCACCCGGTTGGAGACGAAGCCGGGCATGTCGTTCACCACGATCCCCTCCTTCCCCATCGCCTTCAGCAGCGCGAGCGCCGTGTCGACGGTAGCGGGGGAGGTGTGGAAGGCGCGGATCACCTCCACCGTGGGCTTGAGCGGCACCGGGTTCATGAAGTGGATCCCCAGCACCCGGTCCGCCCGCTGCGTGAGCGCGCCGATGCGGGTGATGGAGTAGGCCGAGGTGTTGGCCGCGAAGCAGGCGTGCGGCGGGCAGACGGCGTCGAGCACCGGGTAGACGGGGCTCTTCGCCTCCCACTTCTCGGTCACGTTCTCCACCACGAAGTCGGCCGCGGCGAAGGCGTCGAACGCGGTGGTGAAGGTGATGCGCTCCATCACCTCGGCAGCGGGCGGGCCGCCCTTCTGCTTCGAGAACATGGCGTGGAAGCGCAGCCCCTTCTCGATCTCCGCTCGGGCATTGCCGAGCACCTCGTCGGAGAGGTCGAGGAGGAGCACGCGGTGGCCGGTCTGCGCCAGGTTCTGCGCCACCCCCACCCCCATCACCCCGGCGCCCACCACGCCCACCGTGTGCGGCGCCGCCTGGTCGTCGGCCATCGAGTGCTTCCGTTCGCTGAAATGGTTCGTCCGCGCCGGGACACCGCGGTGCGGGCGCTGGCGCGGGGGGTCGTGTGTGCGCAGGGAGACTGCGTCCCCGGTGCGAGCCCCGGGGACGCGCAGGGATGCCGCCCGGGCGGTCAGCCCAGGCCGGCCTGCTGCATCTTGTCGCGGAGCGACTTGGGGCGCATGTCGGTCCAGACCTCCTCGATCCACGCCAGCACCTCGGGCTTGAGCCCCTGCTTCCCGGCGTCGTGCCACCCCAGCGGCAGCTCGCGGTCCGCGGGCCAGATCGAGTACTGCTCCTCGTCGTTCACCACCGCCTTGTAGATGGTGGTATCTTCGCGTTCGTCGCTCATCTCGATTCCTCGTGAGTGCGGTGGTGGAGCGGCGCCGGCGGGGGTCCTCCCGCCGCGCCGACCTGGGGGCTCCCGCACGTGGCGGGCGCCGGGTGGGGCAGGGCCGCCAATCTAATACCTTTGGCGCTCGTTTTGAATCACCCCCGCACCGCTCGGCCACTCTGCCACGCCGTGGACGCGCGCCGCGGGTCGCTTGCAACGTGTCACCGGCCGCACACGGGGGCGATCCCTCTCTCGCAATTCCCACGGGGGCGCTCCCGGGTTCGCCGTATCCGAGGGGGATACCTGGCGCTTCGAAGACGGGTGTCCTCAGCGCCGGCGATAGATCCTTCGGCCGCCGCCCGGCTCCAATGCGAGTCGAAGGTCAGCGAAGCGGCGGCGCTCAGGATGACGTCTTCCGGCTCTTCTTCGGAACCACCAATCCTATCATCCCCGCTCGCGGTCGACGAGCTCGCGGAGGGCGGCGTACCAGCGGGCCTTCTCCGCGAAGGGGATGCGGGCCAGGCCGCTGGGGCTGGGCACCACGAAGTCGGCCACGCCGGGGACGATGCGGGTCTCCTGCAGCCCCCAGGGCGCACGCGCCACGCCGGCCGCGCGCAGGTAGACGCCCTTGCCGTTGTATGCCACCACGACCGGCCGCAGCGCCTCCACCAGGCGGCGGACGCGCGCCGCGCCGGCGCGGAACTCGGCGGCGGTGACCTCGTGCGCGGCGCGGGTGGGGCGCTTGACCAGGTCGGTGATCCCGATCCCCAGCCCGGGGAGGAGCGCGTCTTCGGCGAAGGCCAGGCGGCGCGGGGTGAGGCCTCCGGCGGCGAGCAGCTCCCAGAAGCGGTTGTTGCGGCCGGCGTAGTAGTGCCCCAGCCGGGCGGAGCGCACGCTCGGGTTGTAACCGACGAAGAGGATGCGGAGCCCCGGTTCCAGCAGGTCGGGAAGGGTGCGGATCCGCTCCCCCTCCCACGCGTACTCGTCCTCCTCCGTCACGGCGGGGGCGGCCGTCAGCCCGCGCCGGAGGCGGCGCGGCACAGCTCCCGGAGGCGTTCGTCGGCCCCGTCCAGCTCGTCCACCAGGCGGCGCACCTCGGCGGTGGAGGCGGCGTTGGGGAGGTCGGCCTTCACCTCGGCGCCGCCGTCGCGCGGAAGGAACACCACCGTCACCTTCCACCCCTCCACCCCGGTGGCCTTGCGCGCCACCAAGTCCACGGTGTACTCCGCGCCGTCCACCTCCAGCCGGTTGGCCAGCCGGTGCTCCTTCCACGAGGAGCTCCGCGAGAGAGCCATGTACGCCCGTCCTGATTCGATCGTGAGGTGCCGCCCGCGAGGGCGGTTGTCGCGCGGGGACGGAGATTGCATCTTTCCGGCTGCGGCCCCGCGCACCCGCGCCGCAAGATAAGCGGACGCCGCGAGCCCCGGCAAACGCACCCTCTCTCCCCGGCACCCCCGAGAGCCATGCCGTCGCCCGTCTCGCTCTGGCACCAGCGCCTCCCCGAAGAGATCGACCGCCAGCTGGAGCGCGCCGAGGCCCTGGCGCGCGAGGACATGGTCGAGACGCACGCGGAGCTCGCCAGCGACCTGGTGGGGATCCTGGCCACGCGCATGCCCTTCGACGAGGCGATCGACCGCTACCTGGAGAGCATGGGGCTGGAGGGGGAAGACGCCGAGGCCGTGGGGAGCCGCGCCGTGGCGATGCTGGACGAGCGCGAGATCCGCGAGGACCTGGCGCGCGAGGGAACGCGCGGCTGGGGGTTCGACTGGCGCTACGCCACGCCGCTGGGGGCGCTGCGCTTCATCCAGCGGCAGCGCAAGCGCAGCGCCGAGGAGCAGCTCTGGCTGGAGCTGGCCGCCGCGCGCGCCGAGGAGCGCATCGCCGACGCGCATGTCCGTCACGCGCAGGGGTTCGTCGACACGCTGGCGGAGGAGGTGGACCCGACGCGCGCGGTGGAGCTGTACGTGGAGCGGCTGAACCTCCCCGAGACGCGCGCCCGCATCGTCTACCAGCGGGTGCTGGCGCGCCTGGCCGAATCGCTCCTCCCCCGCCTGCCGGACGAGGCCGCGGCGGCAGAGGGCTCGCCCGCCGACGCCACTGCCGGGGCCGGGGCTGCGTCCGCCTCATCCGCCGAAGCACCCTCCGCGGTGCAGGCGCCCGTGGCGGAGACACCGGCGGAGACGCCCGCCACGCAGCCCCCGGCGTGAGGCCCGCCGCCGGCGCGACGCCGCGCTGACGCGTCCGCGCGCCAGCATGGACCTTGCACCCCGCCGCCGCATGGGCGCGGGGTGCTCTCGCGTTCCGTGAACCGCATTCCGAATCGGATGACGATGCCGACGAAGCTGAGGATGGAGACCGCCGCGGCGGCGGCCCTGGTGGTGCTGCTCGCCGCGTGCGGGGGTGACAAGGGAGGGGCGGGGGATGGGAAGAGCGCGGGCGCCGACAGCGGCTCCACGGCCGCGGCGCGGACGGACTCCGCGCCGGGCACCGGGGCGCCGGGCACGGCCGCCGTGCCCGGCCAGGACAACGGGCCGAGGGCGAAGACGGGGCCCAACGAGCTGGGCAAGCTGCTGGTGCTCGAGTACCACCGCATCGGGCCGAACGAGGGCGAGTGGTACCGCTCCGAGGCGCACTTCCGCAACGACCTGAAGATGCTCTGGGACCGCGGCTACCGCCCGGTGACCATGCGCGACGTGGCGAACGGGAACATCAACCTTCCCGCGGGGACCAGCCCGGTGGTGTTCGTGTTCGACGACTCGTCGCTGGGGCAGTTCTACTACCTGCCCAGCGGCGAGATCGACCCGCACACCATGGTGGGGATGTGGGAGGCGTTCCGCGCCCAGCACCCCGCGTGGCGCGGCGGCGCGACCTGGTGCGTGCTCCCCGGCGCCGATTACCCGTCGAACTTCTGGGGGGAGAAGAAGAGCCGCGAGATCCCGAAGGCGGAGCGCGAGGCCACCATCCGCAAGAAGGTGAGCTTCCTGCTGGAGCACGGCCACGAGATCTGCAACCACACCATGTGGCACGCCAAGCTCTCGCAGTACCCCGACGCCTTCGTGCAGGACCAGATCGGCAGCGGCAAGGACTCCGTCGCCGTGTACCTGCCGCCGAACTACGAGTGGACCACCTTCGCGCTGCCGCTGGGGCTGTGGCCGAAGACCCGCTCGCTCGCCTGGCACGGCACCTACCGCAACGGCAAGACGTACGACAACAAGGTGGTGCTGGAGGTGTCGGGCGGGCCGCAGGTGTCGCCCTTCGACCGGGCGTGGAACCCGCACTCGGTGCGGCGCTTCATCGCCGCGCCGAACGCGCTGGAGCAGCAGCTCGCCGCGTGGGACCAGCACCCGGAGCAGCGCTACGTCTCCGACGGCGACCCGAACACGGTGAGCTATCCGCAGCGCATGGCGGCGAGCCTGAACCAGGCGGCGCTCGGCAACCGCCACGGCCGCGTGGTCCAGTAATCCCGCTTCCTCCAGACGATCGTGCATTCGTCGGGTCGTAGAAACTGAATGGCTCTCACAGGGGACACAGGGGACACGGAGGAAAAACTCCTCTGTGTCCCCTGTGACCTCTGTGAGAGATTCTGTTTTCGCGTGCGACGGAATCCGTGCAGCGCCTGCGCTCAGCCGAGGCGCCGGGGCTCGCCGGGAGCGGGGGCCGGGGTCTCGGCGGACGGCGGCGGGGCGGCACCCAGGGAGGGCGGCGGCGGGGGCGTCTGCGCCAGGTAGTTCTGCTGCTGGTTGGCCTGGATCGACTCGTCGTCCAGCCCGTTCAGCGAGCGCTTGAAGTCGCGGATTCCCTTCCCCATTCCGCTGGCGAGCTCGGGGAGCCGCTTGGCGCCGAACAGGAGCAGCATGACGAAGAAAATCAGCACCATCTCGACGGGACCAAGCCCGAACATCGTGACCTCCTCGGGAGCTGCGGACCGCGGCGGGATCCCGCGCGGCGATGGACGGCGTTCAGGAAAGTGCTGCGTACACCTGAAGATACCCTCGTGTGCCCGGCCCCACAATGGTTTGGAGAGCTCCGGCCCTCCCTCCGAAACCCCGCTCGATCAACACGTTAGCCTTCCTGGCAGCCGTCACGGTGGGGGGAGGCCGATGAGGATGGCGGTCGCCAGGATCACGGCGACGCCGGCCGCGAGCTCGGCCCCCGCGCTGCGCCGCAGCCGCGCGGGCGCGACGGGGGTGTGCAGCGCGGGGAGGACGTAGCGCCAGTTGTAGAACCCCAGCCACGCCACCACCGCGAGCAGCGCCAGCTTCAGCAGCAGCATCCGCCCGTACGCCGTTTCCCAGAGCTGGGGGACGGCGCCGAAGTGGAAGAGCGAGTTGACCACGCCCGTGGCCGCCGCGAGACCGGCGCCGGTGAGCGCGACCGGCGAGAAGGCGCCGACCATCCGCGCGAAGGCGGCGGTCCCTTCGCCGGCCGGCGCGGAGGCGGCGGCGGGGAGCCCCGCCAGCACCAGTGTCGCCAGCGTCCCCACCCAGGCGCCGGCGCCGAGCACGTGCAGCCAGTCCGACGCGAACGCCAGCGCGGTCCACCCCTCCACCGCCGACGCGTGGCCGCTGAGCGCGGGCACCGCGGCGAGGAGGAGCGCGGCCACGGCGGCGCCCATCCACCCCGGCGAGCGCCCGTGCGGCGCGCGCGACACCATCAGCCCGACGAAGAAGGCGACCGTCGCGATCGCCTGCAGCATCCACCCGGAGCCCCAGACGGTGCCGCTGACCAGCGCGTCGAGCGCGTCGCCGTCGAAGGCGTCGGCGGCGCCATTGAGGGCCACGCTCTGCAGCCAGAGCCGCGCCAGCAGCGTGAGCGCCGAGAGCGCCGCCGCCGCCGCCGCCAGGTGCCAGGTGCCATACGCCGCCCGGTCGACGGCGGGCCCCAGCGCCGCATCCCCCCGCAGCCGGCGGAGGACGAGGAGCTCGAAGGCCGCCGCGCCGATCATCCCCAGCAGCGCCAGCAGGCCGGCCCAGCGCACCAGCACCGGGAGGAGGGACGATGGATCGGACCACTGCGCCGCATCGTCCGCCTCGTCATTGCCCGAATCCGCGGCGGCCGCGGCGGACGGTGCCGCGGTGGATGCGGCGGCCGCGACGGCGGGGCGGCTGCGGGCCACGGTGAAGCGGAAGATGCCGTGGGCCACGTGCCCGTCCTCCGCGGCGGCGTGCCAGGCGACGGTGCACGGGCCGGGGGGGAGCAGCCGGGTGAGCGGGAGGATGAAGACGCGCCCGCCGGAGCCGGGGAGCTCCTGCGGCCTGCCCGCGGCGACGGTGTCGGCACCGGAGGTGAGGACGAGCGAGGCCATCCCGGCCGCGACGCGGGTGGTGAACTCCAGCCGGATGCGGCTCACCGTGTCGGCCACCGTGGCGCCCGCGGCCGGAGACGTGGCGCGGAGGCCGGTGTGCGCCGCGGCCGGGGCCGGGTGCGCGAGGGCGGCGGCGGCCACCAGCGCGGCCGCCGCCAGGGCGCGCGCGACGAACGCTCGTGCGCGGCGGAGCATCACGGACGCGCCCCTTCCGTCCCGCCCGCCTGCGGTTCGATCGGGTGATGCATGAGGGTCATGTCGTCGAGCACGCCGTACGATCCCATCCGCATCGGCCCGCCGCCGAAGAAGAGGCGGAAGCCGGCGGAAACGGTCCAGAAGGAGTCGCTCCCGAACAGGATGCGGGGATCCACTCCGCCGCGCTCGGGCGAGACGTGGTGGTGCTGTACCTCTACGAAGGGGCGCGTCGCCACGCCGCCGCCGGAGAGGTCGAACTCGTAGCCGAGCGAGTGGATCAGCCAGCGCGTGGCGCCGACCGGGTCGGCGTCGTGGTCGTAGCGGTAGAAGCCCGGCGTCCCCGGAGCACCCTGGCGCGCGTACTCGGGGCGCGTGGCGTACTCAACGCGGTAGTAGGGCCGGTGCCGCGCGATCCGTACCTGCGTCTCGGCCAGGAGCGACCAGAAGCCGTCGCCCTCCTCCGGGTCGCTCGCCGACGCCTCGACCAGCGCGTACACCCCGCCGAAGCGGTGCGGCTGCGAGTGCCGCACGGCCGCGTCGTAGAGCGCCGTCCGCTCCGTCGCGCCCGCGTGGCTCTCCGCCACGCTGGCGGCCGAGACGGTGAGCTCCCAGGGCGCGGTGGTCCCCGTGCCGCCGAAGCGCCGCCCGAGCCGGAGCGAGTACGAGTCGCCGAAGCTGGAGACGTTCCCCAGGTCCCACGGCCCGTCGGGCTCCTCGCCGCCGAACACGGCCGCCTCCACGCTCCATCCGCCGCGCAGCCAGGCGCCGTTCAGCGTCCAGCGCTCCAGCAGCTGCGAAAGGTGGTGGTTGGTGGGGTACTTCGCCACCGGGCGCGACATCGGGTCGTCGGTGCCGTACGGCGCGAACCCCTTTCCGGCCGAGAGCGAGGCGGCGCCGCCGGCGAAATCCCACAGGTTGAGGCTCAGCATCGCCTCGTGCAGCACCGTGTGCGGGTGCCGCTTGTCGATGAATCCCTCGCCCCATCCGCCGAAGGTGTACTCCCCTTCGGGCTGCGTCAGCGCCTCCAGGTTCAGCGTGCCGCGGAGGACGAGGCGCGAGCCGGGGCCCTCCACGTTCACCATCGCCGCCGGCTGCGTGACGTAGCTCTCGGTGTCGTGGATGGGGCTGTCCGCGTCGCGCGGGGCGACGGAGGTGACCATCGAGAACGCCTGCGCCATCCCCAGCAGCCGCCAGCCGCCGCCCAGCGGCGCCATCAGCATGTCCATACGCATCCCCGAGTGCATGGGGCCGCTCATGGCGTCGTGCATCCCGGCGCGCGCGCGCGCGCTGTCCGCGGGCATCACCATGCCGGGCATGTCGTGTCCGGCGTGCGCGGCGCGCGCGCTGTCCGCCGGCGCGGGGGCCCGGCCGCGGGCGGTGTCGCCGCGCACCTGCGCGCGCGCGGCGGACGGCGCGAACGCCGCGGCGGCAGCCCCGGCGAGCAGGGCCACGCCCATCCATCTCCTTCTCATCCATCCCTCACGAGTTGCGGCTCAGTCCGGCGCTATCCGCACTTCGGACGCGCCTCAGGCTGCGGACGCCGCTCGTGGAGGGGGCGAGTCGATGGCGAGGACGGGGGAGAGGTAGAGGTGCGGCAGCCGCCCGAGCGCGCCGGAGCGGTAGACGGGTGCCGGCACGGCGGCCACGGGGAGCGCCGGGACCGCCGCCGCCCCGCACGAGGTCACGATGCCGCAGCCGGGGAGGGAGTGCCCGCCGTGGTGCGCGTCGCCGGGAGACGAGGGATGGTGAGGGTGCGCGGCGTGGTGCGGCGGCGCGCTCCCGCGGGCGGTGGAGCCCATGGGGCACTCCGCCGTGCCGGCCTGCGCGAGGCCGAAGACGAGCAGGAAGAGGAAGGCCGCGGCGCGTCTCATGAGGCCCCAATGGTATCCCCCCGGAGCGCCGCCGGTCAACCCGCGGCGGCGCTCCCTCGCGCGCGGCGGGCCCGCGTGGCATCTTTCCGCCCTCGCACGGCCAACTGCTTCGGCACGAACGGATTGCAAGGACGATGGAGAACGATGCCGCGCGCCCGCGCCTGACCACGTCGGACCGCATCTACGGC
>C688J35102_120989903_pt1 | contig 15649 bp, 13 predicted proteins | sample HopSoiMetagenom2_FD_35102 | JGI IMG/M metagenome (IMG submission 35102)
GCTCCCGGCGATCTCGTTCCGCCGGAAGATCCGCTGCTGACGCCTTTCGATCGCATGCAGGTGCCACTGAATGTCCCGAAGTCGCGGATTGAGAATCGCAATTTAGATGAGCTGCTGAAGCTCGTGCGCGCGATGCGCTCATTTTTCGACGCGGAAGGCGCAGTCGCGGTGCTGATGGCTCCCGACAAATGGTATGGACTGTTCAATATGTCCACGGTGTCGCGAAATTATCAGGAAGGCAAAGTGCCTACAGCTGCGGTTACGCGTGAAAATTTCGCTTTGCTCACGCGTCTGATCGAGAACGGATCCGCCGAAGTGGAAGTAAATATTCAGAATGCGTTCACGGAAAAGCCGGTAGAGACTTACAACACAGTTGCGGAAATCCGCGGCACGGAAAAGCCGGACGAAGTAGTGATCGTCGGCGGACATCTCGATTCCTGGGATCTAGGCACCGGCGCCACTGACAACGGAACCGGCTCGACGGCCGTGCTGGAAGCAGCGCGCACGCTGCAAAAACTGAACGTGCAGCCCAAGCGCACCATTCGCTTCGTCCTGTTCACTGGCGAAGAGCAAGGGCTGAACGGTTCGCGCGCGTACGTCAAGGCGCACAAGGATGAGCTGCCGAAAATTTCTGGCGTTCTGGTTCACGATTTGGGAACCGGAAAAGTGCGCACGATCGGACTGATGGCTAACTACAGCGTGCGCGAAACCATGGACCACGTGCTCTACCCACTCGGCGCGAACAAAACGATCGCCCTGAGTGAACCCAGCTTGCGTACCGAGGGAGGATCCGATCACGTGCCGTTCGACGAGGAAGGAGTCCCCGGTTTTTGGTGCGTGCAAGACATCGGAAACTATGACAAGACGCACCATTCACAGGCCGACACTCTCGATCGCATCCAGTGGGACGATCTGACCGAAGGTGCGCAAGTGCTTGCGGTCTTTGCGTATAACGTCGCGCAGCTTCCGGAACTGTTGCCGCGCAAGCCGGCCAAGAAAAAAGCGGCGGAGTAGCACAGCCTGGACCGAAATATATGCGAGTCGTGGTGCAGCGCGTCAGTCGCGCGAAAGTCACCGTCGAAGGCCGCATCAGTGGAGAGATCGAAGCCGGGGTGATGATTTTGCTCGGCATCGGCAAGGAAGACTCTTCCTCGGTTGCTGCGTCGATGGCTGAAAAGGTCGCTAACCTGCGCATCTTTGAAGATGACGCGGGAAAAATGAATCGCTCGCTGCTGGATGTCAAAGGCGCAGCGCTCGTGGTCTCGCAATTCACGCTGTACGGCGACGCTCGCGGCCAACGCCGTCCCAGTTTCATCGCTGCCGCCCCACCAGCACTGGCCGAGACGCTGTACGAAGCGTTCAACGCAAGGCTTCGAAGGCTCGGCATCACGGTCGCCACCGGAGTTTTTCAAACCATGATGTCTGTCGAGTTAGTTAACGAAGGTCCAGTGACCATCCTTCTCGACTCCGACAAAACCTTCTGAGCTTATCGATATCAAGTCCGAGCAAGCTTATGTAGCGGCCGCCTTCTGAGGCGGGCGCATTTTGACTAAAATTGGCAAATATTCACATGCACCGGAACCCCGATCGCATCACACCAAAAATTCGGCGCGCAAGAGCCGGAGATTCAGAACAGCTCGCCGTGCTAGCTGGAGAACTCGGCTATCCGACCTCGGCTGCGGAAATGAAGGCACGTTTACGTGCGATAAGCCCGACCGTGGACAATGCCATCTTTGTTGCGCAAATCGCGACGGGTGAAGTCGTCGGCTGGCTTCACGTTAGCGTGACACGGCTGCTAGAAGTCCCGCAGCGTGCGGAAGTAAATGGCTTGGTGATTGGAGAAGCCTACCGAAGTTCGGGCGCCGGGGCGAGTTTGCTGGACGCAGCGGAAAATTGGGCGCGCAAAAGAAAATGCGTGAACATGTCGGTGCGTTCGAATGTCATTCGCGATCGCGCCCACAAGTTCTATGAACGCCAAGGTTACGAGCATTACAAAACGCAAAAAGCGTTTCGCAAGTTGCTCTAAATCGGTTTCTTGTTCACCTTGATTTCCGCAATCTCTGGCCAATTCTTTCCAGTCACCACCAGCTGGTCGGCCTTCGCATCGTAGGCGATGCCATTCAGCACGTCTTCGGCCTCACGTTGCTCCTTCGCCACCAACGGCTGCAGCTCAATCCACGCCACGACTTGACCTGACTGCGGGTTGATCCGCGCGATGCGCGTCGAATGCCACACATTGGCCCATATCTCGCCATGCATGTAGTCCAGTTCATTCAAATTTGTTACCGCATCATTTCCCGCGTACACCTCCAGAGTTCGCGTGACCGCGAAGCTCGCCGGATCGATAAATTTCAGCTGATTCGATCCATCGCTGAGGATCAGTGATGTGTCGTCGTGGGTGAGTCCCCAACCTTCCGTCGCATAGGAGAATTCACCCGTCTTTTTAAACGTGTGCTGGTCGTAGATGAATCCTTTTTTGGACAGCCAGGTCAGTTGATAAATCCTTCCGCGAAAAATCGTCAGTCCTTCGCCGAATTCATTTTCCGGCAAATTCACTCTTCGCAGAACTTTTCCGGATTCCAAAGCACATTCCCGCAGCGTCGACTGCCCCGTGCGGCCCGTGCTTTCATACAAGCGCCCCTCTGAAAATTCCAGCCCTTGGGTGAACGCGTGGGGGTCGTGGGGATAGGTCTTGATGACGGTTGCTGTCAGAACCGGAATTGATTCTGCGGCAGTCTGCGTTGTTACCGAGGCGGAGACCTGCGCCTGCCCGGAACTACTCTCCGATGATTGGCAACTCGCGGCAAAAGCCGTGAAGAGCAGGCACAGGAACAAGTGATAGCCACGCGAAGCGCGGAATGTGTTGTCGATCGGAGGCATGGTGGACGCAAAGCGATTATCACTTGGAACATGGTCAAATGCGAAGTGGCCGGAACATATCGTAATACGATATACTTAAGTGTGGCCGCGAGAATCACAACAGAGGACTACCGCTCCCTCGCAGAACTTCGTTATCGCATCCGCCATTTCCTGCGCGATGGTGATGCCGTCGCGCGCACCACTGGTCTCGAGCCCCAGCAGTACTTGATGTTACTGACGATTCGAGGGCTGCCGGAAGGCTACACGGCGACCATTCGAACATTGGCCGAGCGCCTTGCCCTCAAGCACCACAGCGCCGTGGAGTTGGTAGACCGCCTGGAATCGCATGGTTACGTCCATAGGAACCGAGCGCCTATCGATCGGCGGGCGGTTCTGGTTTCGCTGCTCCCAAGAGGTGAGCGGGTACTCGAGAACGTGGCTCGCCAAAGAATAAAGGAACTGCATTCGCACGGTCACGAATTGGTGCGAGCAATTCAAAAGCTCTTAGAAAAAAGCCGCCCCGTTAACAGGCGTGAGCGTCCAATAAGTACCACCCAGAGAGAAAAGCGCGCGTGAATAGCGAATCCAGAAATACAACAACCAACAACGAACGGCCGCCGACTGGTCACCATAAGAAGTCCTGGGACGTGCTCGGCGATTTCACGACTACGACCCGGCTTTTGCCAATTTCAGCGCTGGCACTTGTCATTGGAGCGCTGGCATCTGTCGTAGCGTTGGCACTGCTACGGTTGATTGGTCTATTCACGAATCTCTTCTACTTTGGCCGATGGAGCACGGCGCTAGTCTCGCCAGCCGGCAATCACCTTGGTGCATTCAGCGTGTTGGTGCCGATCGGAGGAGCGCTAATCATTGGTGTAATGGCGCGATACGGATCGGAGCGCATTCGAGGCCACGGCATTCCGGAAGCCATCGAAGCAATTCTGATAAACGGCAGCCGCGTCGAGCCAAAGGTCGCATTGCTCAAGCCAATTTCGTCGGCGATTTCGATCGGGTCCGGCGGCCCGTTCGGCGCCGAAGGCCCGATCATCATGACGGGCGGCGCTTTCGGCTCGATGATTGCGCAGTTGTTTCATTTGACCAGCGCGGAGCGCAAAACGCTGCTGGTTGCTGGTGCTGCCGCGGGAATGTCGGCCACATTCGCGGCTCCTGTCGCGTCTGTCCTGCTAGCGGTGGAATTGTTGCTTTTCGAGTGGAAGCCACGCAGCTTGATTCCCGTGGCGCTCGCCAGCGCAGCTGCAGCAGTGTTGCGCCGCTACCTGCTTGGCTTTGGTCCGCTGTTTCCCGTGCCCGAGCATCCGCTATTTATCGGCACGACTGGATTGCTGGGATGCGTTCTGGTGGGTCTGCTTGCCGGCGCTCTATCCGCATTGCTCACGCTATCCGTCTATGCCGCAGAGGATGCCTTTCAGCATTTGAAGATTCACTGGATGTGGTGGCCGGCGATCGGCGGACTAGCTATCGGCCTCGGCGGTCTGATCTTTCCGCAGGCGCTGGGCGTGGGCTACGACACGATCGCGGGCTTGCTGGCCGGAAGCGTCACCACCAAAGTGATTCTCGGCGTCCTGCTCGTGAAGTGGTTTATTTGGGCAGTATCGCTCGGCTCGGGAACGTCGGGAGGCGTGCTGGCTCCGCTTCTGATGATGGGCGGCGCACTGGGTGGATTGGAAGCAATGTTCCTTCCGCACGAAGGAGCCGGGTTTTGGCCGCTCATCAGCATGGGCGCAGTTCTTGGCGGGACGATGCGATCTCCGTTTACCAGCATCGTGTTTGCGTTCGAGCTCACTCACGATGCCAACGTGTTTCTGCCGTTGCTGGTCGGCAGCGTCGTGGCCCATGCTTTCACGGTGCTGACTCTGAAACGCTCGATCCTTACGGAAAAAGTGGCGCGGCGAGGATTCCATTTGAGCCGCGAATACGCCGTCGATCCGCTCGAGATCTTGTTCGTGCGCGAAGTCATGCGCAGCAAAGTTGTGGCGCTGCCGTCCACAAGCACTTTGCAAGAGATGCAGTCTTCACTGCGAGCCGACCATCGGCAGCAGCAAAGGCTGCTGCCGGTTGTCAGCGGCGATGGACGGCTTGTAGGCGTGTTCACCCGCCGCGATATCCGCGAACGTTTGGAGCGCGAAGGAAACGCGGTCCTGCAGTCGACGCTTGGAGAGTTGGTGCGAGCGGAGACGGTAGAAACCTATCCTGACGAACCGTTGCGTGTCGTGGTTTATCGGATGGCAGAAAACGGCTTCACACGTATGCCCGTTGTGGAGCGCGCTACGCGTAAATTCCTCGGGCTGGTCTCGTTGGACGACCTGCTCAAAGCGCGCGCCCGCCATTTGGAAGAAGAGCGCCGCCGCGAGCGGCCGCTGCAGTTGCGTTTCCTGCTGCCCGGAGGGCGTGTCAGCGAGGAGACGCACACATCGCGTTCGTAGTGAGTTTGTCCTCCTCCTGAACGAAACTTCTTGGTAGATCCTTGTGTCCAATTCCTAGAGATAGAGGTGCGATGCCGGAGATTTCTGAATCAATGGGCCCGACGGAGACGCTGACATGGTGGCGGGTACCGTCTCGCCACTGGTCCGCTTTAATGAAGAAGCGCGAGGATCAGATTTTCCTTTTGCTCACGCTCTTGATCGGCGCGCTGGTCGGTCTTGTCGTAGTGGCCTTCATCGTATTGACCGAACACGCTGGTTTGCGGATTTATCCAGTTGGCGGAGCCCGGTGGCGGCGATTGCTGGTGCCGCTGGTTGGATCGCTGACCATGGGTTATCTCCTGTTCAAGTACTTTCCGGATGCGCGAGGCAGCGGCGTGCCGCAGACGAAGGCGGCCCTGTACGCGCGGGGCGGTTACATCTCTCCGGGTACGATCCTGGGAAAATTCTTCTGCACCTCAGCGACCCTGGCCAGCGGAATTCCACTCGGACGCGAAGGTCCCTCCGTGCAAGTGGGCGCGGGATTGGCATCGTTGCTGGGGCGAAGGATTGGTCTAAGTCCTGAGAAAGTAAAGGCGCTGATTCCCGTTGGAGCCGCAGCGGCAGTCGCGGCCGCATTCAACACCCCTCTGGCAGCCGTGCTGTTTGCGTTAGAAGAGGTTGTCGGCGATTTGCACGCACCAGTGCTTGGATCGGTTGTGCTGGCCTCGGCGACTTCCTGGGCGATGCTGCGGCTTTTGCTGGGGAACGATCCGCTTTTCAAGGTGCCGCAATATCAGCTGGTCAGCCCATGGGAATTCTGTGCATACGCGGTGCTTGGCGTATTGGGCGGGCTGGTTTCCGTGGCCTTCACGAAGCTGCTGCTGAATATGCGCCAGCGATGGCTACGATTTCCTATCCGTACAAAGTGGATTCAGCCGGCTGCGGGTGGGCTGCTGGTCGGCATCATGGGTTGGTTTGTGCCGCAAACGCTGGGTGTTGGCTACAAGTATGTCGGTGATGCGCTGAACGGTGGCATGGCTTTGAAGTTAATGGTGCTGCTGCTTGTGCTAAAGCTTTTTGCCGTGACGGTAAGCTACGCATCCGGCAACGCGGGCGGTATTTTCGGACCCAGCTTATTTCTGGGAGCGATGCTCGGCGGAATTGTCGGAACTGCGGCGCACTATATTTCCCCTGGGCACGTAGCATCGCCGGGCGCCTATGCACTTGTGGGCATGGGGACAGCATTCGCGGGCATCGTGCGAGCTCCGATGACTTCGGTCATGATGATCTTCGAGACCACTCGAGACTACGCTGTCATCGTGCCGCTGATGATCTCCAACCTAGTGAGTTTTTTCATCTCCTCGCAGATGCAGTCCAAGCCTATCTACGAAGTGCTCGCCGAGCAGGACGGCATTCACCTCCCAGGCGCGGAATGGCGTTCACCGGACAGTCATCGAAGGGTGGCCAGAGCGATGAAGCCTGCGCCCGAAGTCCTGGACGCAACTACCACTGCCCGGCAGGCACTTGAGAGAGTGGGCAGCAGCCAATTCCAAGGTTGGCCAGTCATGGACGAGCACCGACTGGAGGGCGTGATCACGCGGACGGCACTCCAGAAGGCGGTCGCGGACGGCGGCGCCGACAGCAGATTGGGCGACTTGATCGACCCGATTTCGTTCCCCCATCTGCATGTCGATCATCCACTCAGCGTTGCGCTGGAGCGCATGGGCATGACCCACCTGGATGTGCTGCCGGTAGTCAGCCGCGCCGACATTCACCAGATGGAAGGAGTCGTGACACTGAAAGACGTGCTGGATTCCTACGGATTCGGGCCGGCGTCTCGGGATTAGATGATCGCGGAAACGCTGGCTTGGGGCTTTAGGTCAGCGAAAACTGCCGAGAGCGGTGTTCTCGTCGGAATAAACGTCGAACACCGTGAAGAGTTTCGTGAGCTGCAGAAGATCGTGCACTTTTTTGGTGAGGTGAAGCAGCTTGAGATTGCCGCCGCGATTCTTAACAGTGGTAAACGCCGTCACCAACTCTCCAATTCCGGAGCTGTCAATATAATTCACGTCGGCAAGGTTTAAGACGATGTTGATGCGCCCCTCGTCGAGCAATTCGCGGATGGTCTTGCGCAACAATGCGCTGCCCTCTCCGAGGGTAATGCGCCCGCCGATGTCGACCACAGTGACTACGCCCGCATCCCGATATGTTGCTCGCAGGTCCATTGGCGCCCCTAAGCTCTCTGCGGCGGCTCCGCGCCCTGACCGTCTTGGTTCTCAGTGGAAGGGTTATTTCCGGCGGGCAGACGCTTCGACATGATGATCTCGGCGCCGCCGGTGCGTCCGGGTACAACGTTGAATTCATCCATGAACGCGCGCATCAGAAATATTCCGCGACCTGAGGTGCTCAGAAGATTTTCCTGCGCAAGGGGATCGGGTACCTGCGAAAGATCGAAGCCTTTGCCTTCGTCCAAAACCTTGATGATCATCTTTTCCGGAGTGAGATCTACGGCCAGATGGATCTTCTTGTCTGGACGTTCCTGATTGCCGTAATGGAAGGCGTTGATGACCCCTTCGCGCACGGACATGCCGATGCGGTAGCAGTCGTCTTCGCCGAAGCCCGCGGATTCCGCCACTCGCAGGCACATCTCTTCAGCGACATTGACGCTCTCTACCTGCGTCTCCAGCGTGACTTCCAAGTGCTTGGTCTCCGCGGTCATGCGACTAAGATCACCAACGTTCGAATTGGGAGTCTTTTGTGCGCATTATGGGTAACACATAGAGAGAAAGCGAGTCAATGGAGCAGCCATCCGGCGACGCGCCGTGAAAGCTACGCCCAGTATGAGCGGTCCAGAGTTCGATACTGGATAGCCTCACTGAGATGCTTAGGCTCGATGCTTTCGGCCGCATCCAGGTCCGCGATCGTGCGCGCTACCTTCAGAATCCGATCGTGCGCCCGCGCCGAAAGTCCCAGCCGAGTGATCGCATTTTCCAGCAACTTTTCGCCGTCCGCGGTTATAGCGCAGAACTTACGAATCATGCTCGAGGACATCTGCGCGTTCGAATAAGTCGCTTTTTCCCCCTGATACCGTTGCGTCTGGCGGTTGCGCGCCTCTATCACGCGACCCCGCACTGCCGAAGAATCCTCCGAATATGAAGGCGCACGCAGCTCCTTGTATTTGACTGCCGGCACTTCGATGTGGATGTCAATGCGATCCAGTAGCGGTCCCGAGATCTTCGATACGTAGCGCTGGATCATCGCCGGAGTGCAGTGGCACTCTCGCTGCGGGTCTCCGAAATATCCGCAGGGGCAGGGATTCATGGCCGCCGCGAGCATGAAGCGCGACGGGAAGGTCACGGAAACGGCCGCGCGCGAAATGGTTACCGCGCCGTCTTCCAATGGCTGGCGCATGACCTCCAGAACGTTGCGCTGGAACTCCGGCAACTCGTCCAGGAAAAGCACGCCGTTGTGGCCCAGTGACACCTCGCCAGGCCGGGGCACCGCACCCCCGCCGATGAGTCCCGCATCGCTGATGGTATGGTGCGGCGAACGAAATGGCCGTGTACCAACGAGCCCGCGGCTGTCTTCCAAAACTCCAGCCACGCTGTGAATACGTGTGGTCTCGATCGCTTCGTCCAGCGACATCGGCGGCAAAATGGTTGGGATACGCTTCGCCACCATGGTTTTGCCGGCGCCCGGCGGCCCGATAAACAGGATGTTGTGTCCGCCTGCGCAAGCGACTTCAAGAGCACGTTTCGTCGCCTGTTGCCCACGCACATCGCGTAGGTCGACGCTGTACTCGGCGGCTTCAGCGAGGAGCAGCCGGGCGTCCACGTGCACCGGCTGAAACGATTCCGGTGCATTAACCAGATCGACCGCCTGCGGCAAAGACTTCACCGCGAAGACGTCGACGCCTTCTACAACCGCTGCTTCGCGAGCATTCGATTCGGGCACTGCAATCGCCTTGATCCCGAACTCCCGCGCTGCTAATGCCGCGGACAATGCCCCCCGAACCGAACGAACGCTGCCATCCAGGGATAGTTCGCCGAGAAACATGCATTTATCCAGCGCCTTACCGAAGAAGTGCCCCATGCACCCCACCAGTCCCAGCGCCATGGGCAAATCGAAGGCCGAGCCTTCCTTGCGAATATCAGCGGGTGCCAGATTAATGGTCACACCTTGGCCGTGCGGGAACTCGAATCCGCAATTGCGCATGGCCGACTTGATGCGTTCACGGCTCTCTTTCACGGCGTTATCAGGCAAGCCGACGACGTTGAAGTCGGTCATCTTCGCCGAGCCCACATCGACCTCGACTTCCACGCGGTAGGCATCGATTCCATACACCGAAGCACTGTGGGTTTTGAATAGCATAGGCTGGGGGCGATCGCTGTTCACAGCGCCGCCGTCGCAGCATATAGTAATAGGTAAATATAAGCTACGGTTAACTACTGAAGATAGGTCCGGCGCAGGTACTCAGAGGTGCCGCGCTCAATATCCGCGTAGTTGGTTTGCAGGGCCGACCCCAACGCGGGTTCAATTGCGGAACCCGCGGCGAGACTTTGCAGCAGGCGCTCCACGCCCCAAGTCCCGGAATTCGACACGATGTATTCAGTGGCGGCTAGGGACCATGCATACGCCAACCCCGCTTGTCCGCTGGAGTACTCCGTCCACGAGCCTTCCAGCACCTTCAAGGGCGGGGTGGCGCGATGCTCGTACATTTCCACGAGCGTACGAGCGGATTCGCCGGTACGGCGGCCTTCCATCCATTGCGCGAGTCCTTCATGCAGCCATTGCGGGCAATGCCCCTGCGTTTCCTGGCGGACAAAACTGTGGGTCAGCTCATGCTTAAGAATCCGTGCCATCGCGTCGGATACACTGGATACGCCCTGCACCGGTATACGGATACGTCCATCGTTCCAGGCTCCCGCCCAGCTGGGCGCCCGCGTGATGTCGCGGAATCCCTGCTGGGTGTAAAGCACCACCGCGACCGGCTCCTGCGGAGCGAATCGCAATTCTCCCTGAATACTTCGATAGTCTTCCTCCAGCGTTTGCAGGATCTGCGAGGCTAACTGTGGCGCCGCCGATCCCTCGTAGTGCAACGTGAAATGGCTGGTTTGGCCGCTGCGAAATCCGCCCTCCGCCTCGCGATCGTTCTCCGCCTTTTCCAGCAGCGTGGCGACATCAGGATCCGGCTCGATCTGCTGAGCGATCCTCCACTGCGCAACTGCCTCATCCAGTCGATCCAGTCCGTAGTACGCCCAGCCGGACAGCCGCGCTACCGCCACCGAATTTGGCGTAACGCTGCGGCCGCGATCCAGATACTGCAATGCCGACGAGAATTCGCTGCGGCGCAGGTGCACATACGCCAGACGCACCAGAGTTGCCGTGAGCAAATCGGAGTGCTTGGCCGCATAGGTCAGCGCGGATTGATACTGCTCGATAGCTTCCTCATTGCTGTTCTGCGAAACCTCGAAGTTTCCCGCAGCGTAGTGCCCCAGCGCGGCACGGCGAACCGTTGCCATGTTGCCGTTGCGAGCGGCCGCGTCGAATTCCGCCAGCCGGATGACATCGACCATCCCTTCACGCACCACTTCGCTCGCGATCAGCTCATATCCACTGGCCGAGCGCGAAGAGGGAGCGGCCAAGGGCACGTTCAACGTCCGGCGCGGGCTTTCACCGCCCGCTCCTGATCCGTTGAAGGCCTGCTCAATTGCACCCAAGCGAGCATGAGGCGGGTCCTGCTTACGATCTAGCCCCGCGCATAGCACGTAACCCAACCGGGAATGCGCGGCCGGAAGCTTCACTCGGCACCATTTCTCGGTGGAGCTCTTGAACTCGAAATCGACAATCAGCCCCTGTCCTTTGTTCAGTGAGGCGACAGCTGCACCGGACGTCCGCATGTCGGCGTATACCGCGAGCGCATCGGCTTTTACCGTCGCGTTCGCAGCCGGGGAGCTGTTGGCAACGGTCTCGGATTTGGAAGGATTTGCGGCTGTTGCGGAGGCGGAGGGCGTTTGCGACAGGCACGGGGCAACATACGAGACCGCCCACAACCCTGCGCAAACACTTACCCACGCAACGGAGTTGATCGAAAATCTCATCGGCTGGAATTGCCAGACTATACGGAGACTCAGCCAGTTTACGCCCGGCCATATCACCGGTCACGTACCGTTTTTGGCAGAACTGCGGTACTCCATCCACGTCGGGGCGCGAACCCGCCTCGCCGCCACCCTCCGGTTGGGGCGCGCTCACTTTACACGCGTGCCAGCCCCACGTAAGATTGGCCTCGTCGCCAGTGCAAATAGCTCTCTTCTTTGCGTGAGGTCTCGCCATGATCGGTTGGGTCATTCTCGGCGCCGTAGTCCTGATCCTTATCATTCTGATCGGGATGTACAACAGCCTGGTGCGCCTCAAGGTCACCACGGACAATGCCTGGGCCGACATCGATGTGCAGCTGAAGCGCCGGTACGATCTCATTCCCAATTTGGTTGAGACCGTAAAAGGTTACGCCGGGCACGAAAAGGGTACGCTCGAAGCGGTCATCAACGCCCGCAATCGCGCTATGAGCGCCACCAGTCCGGCTGACAAAGCACAGGCTGAAAACATGTTGTCCGGGACGCTGAAGAGTCTGTTCGCCTTATCGGAGGCCTACCCGCAACTCCGCGCCATCGAGAGTTTCACTTCTTTGCAGAATACTTTGAGCCAGATCGAAGACACCGTGCAGAACGCTCGCCGCTACTACAATGCGGTCGTCCGAGACCTCAACACCAAGATCCAGCAATTCCCGACCAACATTTTCGCCGGCATGCTGGGATTCAAGCCGCGCGAATTTTTTGAGGTTACCGCGACCGCTGAGCGCGAAGCCCCCAAAGTCAGCTTCGGTAGTCCCGCAGCTCCCACCGCCTGAGCCGCCGGCATGCCTTTCCGCCAAGGCAAGCTGCGCCAGGTATGCCGAACTCTCTGCGGTGCCGAACCCTTCGGTTTTAAGGGTGCGGGTTTAGATGCGAAATCGCCACAACCGCAGCTGCATAAGCAACCGCCACGATGCTCAAGGTTGTTGTCTCGCAAGTCTCCACTAACCGCTCGCCACATTGTTCTGCTGCTTGCCATTCTCGCTCTCCTCGTTGATTGCGCACATTCCCTGACCGGCAAACAGCTGGTCATCGACGACTTCCATGCAGAAGTGATCGTGATGCCGGACTCCTCGGTCGATGTTACCGAGACCATTCATCCGCACTTTTACGGCACGGGCTGGCACGGCATGTATCGCACGATTCCCGTCGAGTACGTCACGCCGCAAGGATTCAATTATTCGCTGTTCCTGAGCATTAAGAGCATCACCGACGCCGACGGCCGCTCGCTGAAGTACGAATCCTCGCGCGAGAGGCACTACCGCAAGTTCAAGATCTACATTCCGGACGCTGACAATTCCGTGCAGACCGTCAAGATCCGTTACACGGTCGCTGACGCGCTACGGTTTTTCGAAGATCACGACGAGTTCTATTGGAATGTGACAGGCGACGAGTGGACCGTGCCAATTCAGTCGGCCAGCGCACGAATCGTTTTGCCGGAAGGCACCAGCAACATTCGCGCTAATACGTTCACGGGCTCATACGGGTCGCGCGCTCACGACGCTGACGCCGAAGTCGCCGCGAATGGCGTCGAAGTGCGCAGCACCGAGCCGCTACAGATCAGGCAAGGACTTACCGTCGCCGTGGCCTTTGATAAAGGCACCGTGCATGAACCCACTGCGTCTGACAAGTTCATCCTCTTTCTCCGCAGTAACTGGCCGCTGATCATTCCCGTGCTGACATTCTTCGCCATGTTTTATGCCTGGTGGACTCGCGGTCGCGATCCGCGGCTGCGCCCCATCGCCACGCAATACGAGCCGCCCGATCAGCTGACGCCGGGGGAAGCGGGCACGCTGGTCGACGAATCCGTTGATATGCGCGACATCACTGCGTCGATCGTCGACCTCGCCGTCCGCGGCTATATCGTCATCGAAGAACATACCAAAGAGCGCATGCTCGGCCTGTTCAAGGACAAGGACTACAGCTTCATTGTGAACAAAGACCACGCGGAATGGCTGAAATTAAAGCCGCACGAAATTTCTTTGCTGAACGGTCTGTTCGTCGGAGGCAAGGTCGGCGAATCGGTTTCCATGAGCGACCTGGAAAATCATTTCTACAGAAATTTGCCGACCATCAAGAGCAACATTTTCGAATCGCTGGTCACCCACGGCTATTACAAGCGTAGACCCGACACCGTACGTTCCTCCTACATCGCCATGGGATTCATCGGCGGATTGTTGATCGTGTTTGGCGGCGTGTGGCTCTCGCAGCAATTCGGCCAGCAGCCCACTGCCTTCATCATCGCTGGGATTCTCAGCGGACTGATCATCTGTGCGTTCGGCTGGTTCATGCCCGCGCACACAGATCAGGGCACGCGCGCTCTCGAGGGAGTCCTCGGGTTCGAAGACTTCCTTGCGCACGTGGAATCGGACCGCTTCAATCGCATGATCAAGACGCCGGAGATGTTCGAAAAATTTCTGCCGTTCGCCATGGCCCTCGGCGTAGAGAAAAATTGGAGCAAAGCTTTTCAGGGCATTCTGACCCAACCTCCCAGCTGGTACCGTGGCTCGAGTTTCGGTCCAAATTTCTATCCCATGGGATTTGTCGGCGACCTCAACACCATGTCGTCGCGCGCGTCCAGCGTCATGACCTCCGCCCCCCGGAGCTCTGGCGGTTCCGGCTTTGGGGGAGGCGGCGGCTCTTCGGGCGGCGGCTTCGGCGGCGGTGGGGGTGGCGGTTTCTAACGCGCTCTGCAGAATCTCATTGATGTGATTCGCGCAGCATTCGCCATCCGCCGCCTCTCTGCGGCAAAATTACAGAATGCAGACGCGAACCGACACCGCATGGGTGGAAGAGCGGGCGAAGAGCCTAGGCTTTGACCTGTGTGGTGTCGTGCATGCCGCAAAATTCCCGGAATTGTTGCGCACGGAAGAATGGCTGGCGCGGGGCTATGCCGGCGAGATGAAGTATTTGCAAGACCCGCGGCGCAGTGATCCATCCAACATCATGCCCGGGATCCGCAGCGTCATTGTTTGCGCGCTGAACTACAACACGGACCTGCCAAAATCAATCGACGTTGCCGATGCGGCAGCCGCCCGATCGACGGATAGGCACCCGCGCGGCTGGATTTCGCGATACGCATGGGGCGACGATTACCACGACGTACTGAAACATAAGCTGGAGGCACTGACAGCTTCGTTACGCGAACGTCTTTTACACGAATCGCACGAAGCATTCGAAACCCGCGTGTACGCCGACACCGGACCCGTGCAGGAGCGCGTGCTCGCCAAATACGCCGGCCTCGGGTGGCTGGGAAAAAACACACTGCTGCTGAACCAGGCCGTGGGCTCGTGGTTCTTTCTTGGCGCGATCCTAACTACTCTGGACTTGCCGCCTACGCTGGGGGAAACCGACATACCGCCGCGCGACTTGTGTGGGAGCTGCCGGCGTTGCATCGAGGCTTGCCCGACAGACGCCCTGGTCGAGCCGTACGTAATGGATGCGCGCCGCTGCATTTCCTATCTAACAATCGAACTGCGCGGCTCCATTCCCGAAGATTTGCGCCAGCCAATAGGCACTCACGTGTTTGGCTGCGACATTTGCCAGGATGTTTGCCCGTGGAATCGCCGCGCGCCGGTCTCGTCAAACACTGAATTCCAACCGCGAAGTGTGCCGATGGAACGTAACGACGCCGAGGATTCATTTGAAGGATCGAAACAGCCGGACGAATCGCTATATTTGCCTAAGCTCGAATGGCTGGCCTCTCTCACGGAAGAAGAATTTCGCCGGATATTCCGAGGAAGCTCCATCAAGCGGACCAAGTGGCGCGGGCTGGTGCGTAATGCCTGCATCGCGCTCGGAAACTCCAGCGTCAAAAAAGGTACGCCCGCGCACCGGCGTATCTCCGCGCTGCTACAGCGGCTGATCCAATCCCCAGAGCAGTTGATTGCCGAATCTGCCCTTTGGGCAATGTCCCGCATCGAATAAAAGACGCGCTGCTGGAGCCGAGGCTATTACCGCGGCGCGAGGTATGGCGCTATAATCCGCTCCGCAGGTAGACGCCCTGCCGCTTTGCACCAGCTCCCAACGAATCGCGGAAGATGCATTGGCGGTTTCGATATTTCAGCGCGGGACTTGCGAGCGTAACTGCCGAGAGGCTTTTTGCACTCAGCTTCTACACGCAGCCCGGCAACAGATTCAGGATCAAATCTCAAATTGGAGGAAAAATCAGTGGCCTTCTCAGTGCCCCCGCTACCTTACTCGTTCGATGCACTTGAACCTCACATTGACGCCAAG
>C688J35102_120989901_pt1 | contig 15592 bp, 15 predicted proteins | sample HopSoiMetagenom2_FD_35102 | JGI IMG/M metagenome (IMG submission 35102)
CCTGATCAACGCGATCTCGTTCATCGCGATGATCGTGGCGCTGCGCGGCATGCGTCCCGAGGAGCTCCAGCGCAGCGAGCCGACTCCACGCCGCGCCGGCCAGCTCCGCTCGGCCCTGCGCTACGTGCGCGCCACGCCGCGCCTGTACATCCCGCTGATGCTCACCGCTGTTGTGGGCACCCTCTCGTTCAACTTCCAGACGCTGCTGCCGCTGCTCGCGCGCTTCACCTTCCACGGTCACGCCGGCACGTACGCCGCGCTGACCACCGCGATGGGTGTAGGCGCCGTGGTGGGGGCGCTGATGGCCAGCGCGCGGCGCAGCGTCGGACCGGCGCTGCTCGTGGGAGCGGCCGCCACCTTCGGCGCCATGCTGCTGGCCGCGGCCACCGCCCCGGATCTGGTGCTCGAGGTGGTGGTGCTCGCCTTCACCGGCGCCGCCAGCGTGACCTTCGCCTCGTCGGTGAACTCCTTCCTGCAGCTCAACGTGCGCCCGAGCATGCGCGGTCGCGTGATGGCGCTCTACTCGGTGGTGTTCCTGGGCAGCAACCCGATCGGCGGCCCGCTGATGGGGTGGATCGCCGGCACGGCGGGCCCGCGCACCGGACTGCTCGTGGGAGCGGCCGCGGCGCTGGCAGCGGCGGTGGTCGCGCGCGGTGCCTTTGCCCGCGTGCCGGAGCCGGCAGAAGATGCCGCGCCGCGCCGCGAGCACAGCCCCGCGATCCGCGATCTGCGATCTGCGATCTAGCTTTTCGCGTACGACTCGCTACCCATGATGTGTAGCGACACGTAGGGCTCGTCCCCCACCACCCAGCTGTCGTGCCCGGGCGGGATGAAGAAGAAGTCGCCCGGCCGCATCACGAGCTCGGTGCCGTCGTCCATCTGCGCCACCGCCGAGCCGCTCAGCACCAGGCCCACGTGCTCCACCTGGCAGGAGGTCTCGCCGGTGGCCGGACCCACGTGCTCGGACCACTTCCAGCCGGGCTCGTAGGTGGCGCGGCCCAGCGTGGTGGGGCCGACGCGGTAGAGGTCGAAGCGTCCCTTATCGAACCGGCGCGTCTCGGCGGGCTCGTCGAAGTTGACTAGTTGCGGGTCCATGCGCGCTCAGCGTACGGGCAAATGATCGCTGGGCACGCGTTGCTCTTCGTGGGCGGCGGACAGCCGCACGGCTTGGGGGGCGGCAGCGGAGGCTGCGGCGGCCCGGGCACGGCGACCTGCAGCGTCTGCACCGTGTGGCCGCGTGCGTCCTTTGCGGTGAGCGACGCCACCATGCTCACCGCCTTCTCCCTGCCCGCGAAGAAGCGCACGCGCCGCCCGTGGTAGCGGTGGCCCACGCGTGCCTTCACGTGGAGGGTCGTGCCGTCCGTGAACTTCACGTCGACCGTGCGCGCCCGCGAGCTGGTCACGCCGCCGACGAACGTCTCGCTGCCCACGGCGTAGGGCAGCTGGGTGAAGCCGAGCTTGCGCGGCGATCCACAGCTCGACGAGGTCTGGCTGACGGCCACGATCTCCGAGCAGACCTTGCGCCCGCTGTCCCACGCCAGCACGGACCAGGTCTTCATTGAGACGACCACCACCGGCTTTGAGCCGGCCTGAGCCGAGGGGACGACGACGGCCATAAGGACGGCCGCTGCCGCGAGCATTCGCATGAGCCTCCCCGAGCTCACGCCCCGAAAGGCTACGCCGTTACGAGCTCCACGGGCACCAGGTCGAGCTTCAGCGTGCGACCCTGGCGGATCACCGTGACCGGCACCGTGGCGCCGATCAGCTCGGCCACCATCAGGCGCTGCAGGTCACCCACGTCGCCGACGCGCACGCCGTCCACCTCCACCACCAGGTCCTCCGGGCGCAGGCCGGCGCGGTCGGCCGGACTGCCCTCCACCACCTCGACCACCTCCAGGCAGCTCCCGCCCTCGAACTGGCTGCGCGCCTGCGGCGGCAGCGGCCGCACGCCGCTCGCCACGCCGAGGTAGGCGCGGCGCACGCGGCCCTCGCTCATCAGCGAGCCGACGATCCTGCGCGTGGCCTCGTTGATCGGCACCGCCAGCCCGAGGCCCACCCCGGCCACGGCAGTGTTGATGCCCACCACTCGGCCCTGGCTCTCCACCAGCGCGCCGCCGGAGTTGCCCGGGTTGAGCGAGGCGTCGGTCTGGATGAGGTTGTCGATCACGCGCACGGCGCTGCCCGAGCGGGCGGGCAGCGAGCGGCCGAGCGCAGAGACCACGCCCGCGGTCACCGAGCCGGCGAACCCGTGCGGGTTGCCGATGGCCACCACGAGCTGTCCCACGCGCAGCGCCGCGGCCTCGCCCAGCTCGGCGGGCTCGAGGTCAGACGCGTCGGCGCGCAGCACGGCAAGGTCGGACAGCGGATCGCTGCCCACGATCTCGAAGCTCAGCTCGCGGCCGTCGGTGAAGTGGGCGCGGCCGCTGCGCTGGCGGCCCGCCACCACGTGGGCGGAGGTGAGCAGGAACCCGTCCGAGGTGAGCACCACGCCGCTGCCGGCGCCCACGGGCAAGCGGCCGCCGCGCGTGCGGCGCAGGATGCGGAGGTTCGCGACCGACGGCCCAACGTGCTCGGCCACACCTACGACCGTGCGCGAGTAGGCATCGAGCGCCTCGAGCTCTTCGCGGCTGGCCGGCGTCTGGGTGGTCATTCGAAGCTCACCTCCAACTCGCGCTCCTCGTTGCCGCGCACGATCGTGAGCGGCAGCGAAGCGCCGTTCGCCAGCGAGTCGAGCGCCGAGTAGAGCGCGTCCACGCCGTCCACGTCGCGGCCGGCGGCGGCGGCAATGAGGTCGCCGCGCTCGATCCCCGCGCGGTCGGCGGGACTGCCCTCCTCCACGCCGCGCACCAGCAGCCCCTCGCGCTCGGGCAGGCCCACCGCCCGGCGCATCCGGCGCGCCACTCGCGGCGGGGCCACCGCCACGCCCAGGCGCGGCGTGGTGGGCGCCTCGCCACGGGCGAGCGCGTCCACGCGCTCGCGCAGAGCGGCCACCGGCACGGCGAGGATCAGGTTGCCGTCCAGCCGGATCGAGTTGATGCCGAGCAGCTTGCCGTCGAGGTCCACCAGCGGGCCGCCCGACGAACCGCGCGGCAGCGCCGCGGTGTGCTCGATGGCGCCGGCCACCTGGCGGCCGCGCGGGCCGCGGAAGCTTCGCGGCCCCGACGAGACGAAGCCGAGCGTGACGCGCAGGCCGCGGCCGCCCGGGTTGGCGAGAGCCACCAGCGGCGCGCCGATCGTGGGCGACTCGGGGTCGCCCCACTCGAGCGGCGCGCGTCCGTTCGTGAGAGCCTCGATCACCGCGAGGTCCAGGTCGGCGTCCACGCCGGCCACCTTGCCGGGCTCGCTGGTGCCATCCGAGAAGGTCACGCTCACCTCGTCGCGGCGGAGGTTGTGGGCGTTGGTGAGGATCCGGTCCTTGCCGATCACCACGCCCGAGCCGAGGCTCCAGCCGCGTCCGAGGCCCACGACCGAGGGGCCGAGGCGCTCGGCAGTGCCCCCAATTGCGTCTTGGAAATCTTTGAGAAGTGTCATGTGAAAAGTTCCTAGTCCCTAGTCCCTAGTCCCTAGACATCGGGTCATTTGCTAGTTGCAAGTCACTAGTTGTAGCATGTCGAGGATCACAGATCACAGATCACAGATGACAGAGGCTTCGCCCCTCTCCGAGGCGCTCACCAGCGTCGGGGATCGCTGGACGCTGTTGATCATCGAGGCGCTGCTTCAGGGTCCTCGCCGCTTTGGGGACCTGCAGGGCGAGGTGCCGGGGATTGCTCCGAACATCCTCACCCAGCGGCTGCGCAACCTCGAGTCGCAGGGGCTGGTCCTGGCCGAGCGCTACTCGGATCGCCCACCGCGCTTCGTATACGAGCTGAGCGCCGCCGCGCGCGAGCTGGCAGGTGCGCTGCGGCTGCTGTCGGACTGGGGCGCCCGCCATCGCGACGACGTGAACGCCCCGCGCCACAGCGCCTGCGGGACTCCGCTCGAGGCGGTCTGGTACTGCCCGACCTGCGAGCGCCCGGTGGAGGACGACGACGCCGACGACGTGGACTACGCATGAGCGACACCGAGACGATCTACGAGCGCGCCGGCCGTGAGGACGGGCTCGGGCGGATCGTCGAGATCTTCTACGCCTCGATCTTCGAGGACCCGATCCTGCAGCCGGTGTTCGGCGACCCGGTGCCCACGCACGTCGACCACCTGACGGCGTTCCTGTGCGAGGTTTTCGGCGGACCGACGCGCTACAGCGACGAGCTCGGGGGCTTCGGCACGATCGTCCACGTCCACCGGGGAAAGCACATCACCGAGGAGCAGCGCCAGCGCTTCCACGACCTGTTCATGGCCGCGGTGGACCAGACCGAGGCCGGCGAGGACGCGCAGCTCCGCGCCGCCATCGAGAGCTGCATCGACTTCGGCACTCACGTGGCGATGGTCAACTCGAACGCCGCCACCGACGCCGAGCTGCACCCCCAGCGCGAGGTACCCCACTGGCAGTGGTGAGCTAGGCGTGAGTGCGCGCCGCCGCCTGGTGGTGCACCGGCGCCTCCTGCTTCCGCCTCGGGTCCCTGATCCCCACGAGCGAGATCACGCCGCCGAAGCCCACCAGCAGGGCGGCCATCATCATGCCCGTGTGGAACGCCTTGGTGGACGCCGAGTCCACGGCCGGACCGAGCGTCCGGCGGTAGGCCGGTTCGGCGTGAGTGCCCACCAGCGGCCGCGTCTTGGCGTCCTCCGCCGCGCGCTGCACGGCCGGCGGCAACGCCCCGCGCGTGGCCAGGTGCGAGTCGAGCGACGAGCCGAACTGCGACGCGATGACGGCGCCCACCGCGGCGATGCCCAGCAGGCCGGCCACGCGCGAGACCGCGTTGTTGGCGCCGGAAGCTGCGCCCGCGTGGCGCTCGTCCACTGAGTTCAAGACCGTGGCCGTAAGCGGCGCGATCGTCATCGACAGGCCGAGCGCGAAGATCAGCAGCGCCGGCAGCAGGTCGGTGAGGTAGTCGGCGTGCTGGTCGAGCCCCTGCAGCAGCATCAGCCCAAGGGCGGCGATGATCGGCCCAACTCCCATGAACGGCCGCGCGCCGATGCGGGCCGCCAGCGCGCCGAAGCGCCTCGACAGCGTGAACATCACCGCGGTGATCGGACTGAGCGCCAGCCCCGCTTCCAAAGCGTCGTAGCCCACCACCTGCTGCAGATAGAGGACGAGGAAGAACGTGAGGGCGCTCAGGCCCGCGTACAGGGTCAGGCAGGCCGTGTTCGCCACGGCGAAGTTGCGCGTCTTGAACAGCCGGATCGGCACCATCGGGTGAGACGCGCGGCGCTCGTACTCGATGAAGCCGGCGAACGTGATCAGGCCGACCACGAGCGGAACCCACACAAGCGGATCGCTGAACCCGCGGGTGGGCTCCTCGGTGAGCGCGAACACCGGTCCGGCCAGACCCACGACGCATAGCGAAGCGCCCAGGTAGTCGATCGGCTCGTGGCCCTTCATCGATGCACTCTCGGCCACGGCGCGCGCGGCGATCACCATCGTGATCGCGACCAGCGGCAGGTTGATCGCAAAGATCCAGCGCCAGGACAGGGAGTCGATCAGGACGCCGCCGAGCAGCGGCCCGGCCACGAAGAAGATGCCGGTCCAGGCGGTCCAGGTGCCCACCGCCGCGCCGCGCTCCTCGCCCTCGAAGCACGAGGTGATGATTGCCAGCGAGCTCGGCACGAGCAGCGCGCCCGCAACGCCCTGGAGCGTTCGTCCGGCGATGAGGAGCCCGGCATTCGGGGCGATCGCGCAGATGGCAGAAGTCACGCCGAAGCCGGCCAGCCCGAACAGGAAAACCCGGCGCCGGCCAAGCAGGTCGCCGAGCGAGCCGCCCACGAGCAGCAGCGACGACAGCGTGAGCAGATACGCCTCCACCACCCACTGCTGGGTGGCCAGGCCTGCGCCGAGATCCTCTCGCAGGGCGGGCAACGCGACGTTGACCACGCTGCCGTCCAGAAAGACCACGCCCGATCCGAGGATGGACGCAATCAGCGTCAGACGTTTGCGGTCCACGTCTATGGAGCTTGACAGCCGCTGCAAGTACGCTGGTTCCAGATGGACTCCGACGTCGTAGTGGTGGGGGCCGGGATCCTCGGGTTGGCGACCGCACGGGAGCTGCTCGCCCGTCATCCGGATTCGAAGGTGCTCGTGCTGGAGCGCGAGGACCAGGTCGGCTTTCACCAGACCGGTCACAACAGCGGCGTGATCCACGCCGGGATCTACTACGCGCCCGGGTCGCTGAAGGCCAAGCTGTGCGTGGAGGGCGCGCGCGACATGTTCGAGTACTGCGCGGCGAAGGGGATCGAGCATCGCCGCTGCGGCAAGCTGATCGTGGCGACGAGCATGGAGGAGCTGCCGCGCTTCGACGAGCTGGAGCGGCGCGGCTTCGCCAACCACGTGCCCGAGCTGCGCCGCGTGGGAGCGGAGGAGCTGCAGGAGATCGAGCCGCACGCGCGCGGGGTGGCGGCGCTGCACTCGCCGGCCACGGGTGTCGTGGACTTCGGGCAGGTGGCGCGCGCGCTGGCCGAGGACGTAAAGGCCGCGGGCGGCGACCTGCGGCTGGGTCATGAGGTGACCGGCGTGGACACGCTGGGCGGCGAGGTGCGCTTCAAGCTGGCGAGCGGCGAGGAGCTGAACGCCTCGGGCGCCGTGTTCTGCTGCGGCCCGTGGTCCGACCGGATGGCGAAGGCCGCCGGCGCCGATCCCGACCCGGCGATCGTGCCCTTCCGCGGCGCCTACCTCACGCTCAGGCCGGACCGTGCCGACCTCGTGAAGTCGCTGATCTACCCGGTGCCGGATCCCACGCTGCCGTTCCTCGGGGTGCACCTGAGCCGCCACATCGACGACGAGGTGACGATCGGCCCGACCGCGCTCATGGCCACCACGCGCGACCCGCGCAAGCGCGCGCAGATGCGCGACATCGCGGCCGCATTGGGATGGCCCGGCACCTGGCGGATGGCGCGCAAGTGGTGGCGCACCGGCCTTACCGAGATCAAGCACGCGATCATGCCGCGCACGCTGCTGCGCGACGCCCGCCGCTACGTGCCCGAGCTGACGCTGGAGGACATCGCGCCGGGCCACTCCGGAATCCGCGCTCAGGCGCTGGCCCGCGACGGCAGGCTCATCGACGACTTCGTCTTCTCCCAGACGGGCCGGGTGCTGCACGTGCGCAACGCGCCGTCACCCGCGGCCACCGCCTCCCTGGCCATCGCACGCCAGATCGCGGACCAGGTGGAGAAGGCGGTACTTACGCGGTCTTAGCCGCTCTTACGCGGCGTAGGTCGAAAATAAGGCTCAAGATGAGACAAATGCCCGATGTAGGGGGCATGGCTTAGCCGTAGTTTGGCTTCATCGATCGCCCAACCCCAGGAGGACTCGATGACCAGCCAGCTCACACCCCTCGTCGCCCAGCAGCAAGTGTTCGACCTGCAGCAGGCCGCTGAGCACCAGCGTTCCATCCGCCAGGCCCGCGCCCGCATGAGCGGCTCGCGCCGCCCGCGGTTCACGCTGTTCGCGCTGCCCTTTCGGCCCGCGCAGCAGGCGTAAGGCCGCCAAGCTCAGGCCGGCTCCGGCTGCAGACCCAGGCGATGCGCGATAGCGGCGGCCTCCGCGCGGTTGCGGGCGCCGAGCTTCGAGAGGATGCGCGACACATGGACGCTCGCGGTCTTCTCGCTGATGAAGAGCTCGCCCGCGATGTCGCGGTTCGTGCGTCCTAGCGCAAGCAGCCCGAGCACCTCCAGCTCGCGCGGGGTCAGGTCGAGGCGGTCGATCTCGCTGGGCGTCCCGGCCGGGCCCAGCTCGAAGCGCGCCCGGCGGGCAAGCGCCTCGAGCTCTTTCCTCAGCGGGGCGGCACGGAGTTTCTCCGCCACCGAGTGAGCCTCGCGGACGAGGCGCTCGGCCTCTCCCCTGTCGCCACCCTCGGTTAAGAGCGCCTCCGCCCGGCGCCAGCCGGCGCGAGCCGCCTCGTAGGGATCGCCCGCCACCTCCCACAGGCGCTGCGCCTCCGCCCACAGGTCCGCTCCCGGCTCGCCGGTGATGCGCGTGAGCTCCGCCGCGCAGGTGGCCCGGCAGGCCGGCGCCCTCTGCGGCGGCGTACCGGCGACGGAGTCGAGCAGGCTGTCGAAGCGCTCGATCAGCCCTTGCGCGTGCTCGAGCTGCCGCTCGCGCACCGCCTCGTCGCCGGGCGCGGCCGCCGCGATGTCGGCCGCGGCACGCACCCCTATCTCGTAGACGTCGCCCATCGGGAACAGGTACTCGGTGCCGGCCACGAGCTCCAGGCACTCGTCGATGAGCGCGGCGGCCGCCTCCGGTCGTCCCGCCCAGAGCTCGATCGACGCCTGGGTGGCGGAGATGGGTCCGTGCCACATCGAGCCCCCCGAGCGCAGGGTGAGCTCGCGAGCTCGCTTCGCCTCTCGCGCCGCGTCCTCGAGCTCTCCGCGCTCGGAGTGCAGCTCCGCCAGATGCTGCCGTGCCAGGCATTCGGTGACTCCCGAGGGGCTCCGGTCCACCAGGTCGGCCAGCAACTTCTCGGCCTCGTCCCAGCGGGCGGCTCGGTACAGCCGGCCGATGATCTCCGCGCGCAGGAAGTCGCCGTATCCGCGCTCGGCGCCGAACTTGCGCGCCGCCTCGACACCCTCCTTGGCGAACGCGATCGACTCGTCGATGCGGCCTGCCTGGTCGAGCGCGTCCGCGCCGTTCACGTAGCTGCGGCCGATCTGCTCGACGAGCTCGAACTCGAGGGCGATCGCGAGCGCGTCCTTCGCGGACTGGACTGCGCGCTCCCTGTCGCCCTGGTTGCTGAGGTTCGCCGACATCGTGTTGAGCGCGTGCGCCTCCACGGCGCGGGCGCCGACGCTGCGGGCGATCTCGACTGCCGCCTCGCACAGCGGTGCCGACTCGTCGTTGCGGATGCAGAGCATGAGCACCTGAGCGAGGCCGGCGAGCACGAAAGCGCGGTCCTCGGACGGCGGCTCGGCAGGCATCAGCTCGACGGCGCGCTGATAGACCGGCACCGCGTCCTCGCCCCTGCCGATCAGCCACAGGTAGCGGCCCAGGCGCTCGTGTGCGAGCGCGGCGGCCACCGGATCCTCGCGCTCGTCGATCTGCTCGAGCACGCTGCGTGCCAGCGCGATCGAGCGGTCGCGGTCGCCGGCGAGGCTCTCCGCCTCCGCCGCGCGCCGGGTCACCTCGATGCGGTCGAGCGGCAGCTCCCCGGCCGCGTCGGCGGCCACGTCCCAGATCTCGAGCGCGCGCTGGTAGTGCAGCGACGCCTCGGCCAGCGCGCGCACGGCCTCGGCCTCCATCCCCGCCCTGATCGACGCGGGAAGCGCCCTCGGCAACTCGTGCGCGCCGCGCCAGTGGTGGGCCAGCTCGGCCGCGGCGGCTGCGCGGGAGCCCGCCAGCTCCGGCCGCTCCTCGAGCGCCTTGGCCAGGCTGATGTGCAGCATGCGGCGCTCGCCGGGCAGCAGGTCCTCGTACACCGCCTCGCGCAGGAGGGCGTGGCGGAACGAGTAGCCGGTGGATTCCGAGTCGTGCACCAGCACGTAGCCGGCCACGGCCTGCCGAAGGCCGTCGTTCAGCTCGTGGTCCGGCAGATCGGCGGCCACGGCGAGCAGCGAATGGTCGATCGTCCGGCCGGCGACCGCCGCCACGCGCAGCAGCGACTGTGCCGCGTCGGACAGGCCCTCGACCCGCAGCAGGAGCGCATCGCGCAGCGACTGCGGCAGGCCGGCTCCGCTCGAGGAGGACGCGGCCAGCAGCTCCTCCGTGAAAAACGGGTTGCCGTCGGAGCGCTCGAGCAGGTCCTCGACCAGGGTCGGATCCGCCGCGGCGCCGCGGATGGCGGCCACCTGCTGCGACAGCTCCGCGCGCGTGAACGGCCGCAGCTCGATGCGCAGCGCCTGCCCGCTGCGCTCCAGCTCGAGCACGAACGGGCGCAGCGGATGTCGCCGGTGCAGCTCGTCGCTGCGGTAGCTCGCCACCAGGGCAATCCGCTCGCGGCGGGCGTTGCGAACGAGGAAGGAGATGAAGTCGCGCGTCGAGCGGTCGGCCCAGTGCAGGTCCTCGACCACCAGCAGCACAGGGCCGTCCTGGCCGAGCGCGCTCAGCACGCCGAGCAGCTGCTCGAACAGGCGCGCCTGCGAGCCGGCCTCGCTGCTCGCCTCGGCGTCCGCGGGCGCCAGCTCCGGCATGAGCCGCGACAGCTCGCTGTGCGCGGCCCCGAAGACCTCGGGCCCGCGCTCGCGCACCAGCGAGCGCAGCGCGCCCACGATCGGGGCATACGGCAGCTCGCCCTCGGCGAGCTCGAGGCACTCGCCGGTCAGGACGGTGGCGCCGCGCCGCCGGGCGCGGTCGCTCAGCTCGCCGATCAGCCGGCTCTTTCCCATGCCCGACTCGCCGGCCAGGAGCACCACGGTGCCCTCCCGCGACTCGGCTCGCGCGAGCGCCGCTTCCAGGACGGACAGCTCCTGTTCGCGTCCGACGAAGACACTGCTCGAGACCGGGCCAGCCATGGGGCCATTATCCAGCGCTACCCTGCCGCCGGTGAAGCGTGTCGATACTCGCCTCGAGGGCCCGGTCCTGCTCGAGCCCACAATCCACGGCGACCCGCGCGGCTTCTTCGTCGAGACCTATCGCAAGAACGAGTACGCGAAGCTCGGCATCGAGGAGGACTTCGTGCAGGACAACCACTCGCGCTCCACGCGCGGGGTGGTGCGCGGGATCCACTTCCAGCTGCCGCCCGGGCAGGCCAAGCTGGTGCGCTGCGCGCGCGGCGCGATCTTCGACGTGGCGGTGGACCTGCGCCGCGGCTCGCCCACCTACAGGCAGTGGGAGGGGTACGAGCTGAGCGAGGAGAACATGCGCCAGCTCTACATCCCGATCGGGTTCGGCCACGGTTTCTGCGTGCTGAGCGAGGTGGCCGACGTGATCTACAAGGTGTCCGGCTACTACGACGCCTCGATCGAGCGCGGGATCGCCCACGACGACCCGGACGTGGGCGTGGAGTGGCCGAGCGAGGTCGAGCTGATCGTGTCCGAGCGCGACTCCAGCGCGCCGCGGCTCGGCGAGGTGGCGGACGAGCTTCCGTTCTGAGCGCGCTGCGTCAGGCCGCCGCGCGCCTGCCCTGCCGGGCCACGAGGGTGGCCGCCCCGGCCAGCAGCAGCTCCACGCACACCTGCACCAGGCGTGACAGAACCGCCACCGCGACGGCCACCGACAGCGGCATCGCGGCGCTGAGCGCCAGCGCCATCCCGGACTCGCGCACGCCGATGCCCGCCGGCAGGAGGAAGCCGAGCAGCGAGGCGACGTAGGCCACCGAGAAGCTGGCCACCACGAGCCAGACGTCCGAAGAGGGCACGTGCGTGATCGCGTCGGTGAGAGCGAGGATCCCGAGGCCCGCGACCACGAAGGTCAGCATGTACATGAGCACGTACCCGAGCACCCGGGTGAACGAGAGCTCGGCGGGCAGCGGCTCTCGCCCCGTCCGCGCCAGGGCCTTGTTCGCCAGCGGCACCAGGATGCGCGGGTGGAGCGCCACGAGCAGAGGCAGCGGCGCGGCGTAGACGGCCCAGCGGAACGCCGAGTCGTGCAGCGCGTGCATGCTGCCGATGGCCGCGGCCGTGACCCCCACTGCCGCGAGGAAGGACGCGAACAGCTCGTACACAGTGCTGGCGAACGCCACCGGCCGGGAGCCGCCGGCACGCCCGGCCAGCAGCACGCGGGTGACGAACAGCATCGCGCCGGTGGGCACGTACTTGCCGAGCTGCGACACCTGCCACGCCTCGCGCTCGGCCTCGGTGCCGAAGCTGCCGTGGAGGCGGTGCAAGAGATGGCGCCAGATCTCCATCAGGGCTATCTGGAGTCCCGCGTAGGCCACGCCGGCCACTATGAGAAGCGGGGCATCCACGTGGCGGACCCGGTCGCTCACGTCGCCGATCTTGGACGTGACCACGAGCGCGAGGCTGGCCAGCACGATGAGCGCCACCAGGATCGGCAGCCCGCGCCGCAGCAGGAAGCGCGCCACACCCGGCGTGTCGTACTGGTCGAGAGTCCGCGAGGCGCGCAGGTCGTCAGTCACGGCCGACGATCGCTGTCGGGCGTGCCGGTGCCGATGGCTGAACGCGCACCTGGCTGAGCGAGACGGTGCGCGCGCGCAGGATCCGGCGGAACGTCCACAGCGTGCTGCTCAGGCGCTGCAACGTAGTCTCTCCGATCCGCTCCGCGTACGGAATGGCGATCTCCTCCACGCGCAAGCCCGCGCGGATCGGCACGAGCAGCAGCTCCACCGGCAGCGCGGCCGGCTCGGCCAGCCACGCGAAGCCGTGGATCGTGTCGCGACGGTAGGCGCGCATGCCCGAGTGGACGTCGCGGATGCGCCGCAGGAAGAGCAGCGAGGCGACCAGGTTGAACAGCCGGTTGCCGAGGTAGTTGCCCCACGGCATCGATGCCGGCCGGCCGCCGGCCAGACGGGTGGTGCCGGCGATGTCGTGGCCCGAGCGGATCATCTCCACGAGCTTTGGGACCGTGTCGGTCGGATAGGTGCCGTCGCAGTCGAGCGTGACCACGATCGGCCGCTCGGGATGCGTGAGCGCGCGCACCATCGCCGGGCCGTAGCCCTTCGGCGGGAACTGGCGCACCACCTCAACGTCCTCCTCGGCGGCGATCTCGGGCGTCCGGTCCTTCGAGCTGTCGACGATCGTGATGCTCGCGCCGGGCACGTCGCGACGCAGGTCGCGCGCGACCTGGCGGATGGAGGCCTCCTCGTCCATCGTGATCATCACGATGGCCACGTCGTCGTAACGATTGGCTGGTTCGCTCATGGGCCCGCCTCCTCTACGCGGGCGACGGCGACGTACTGGAACGCCAGCAGTCCGGGCAGGAGCCGAGCGAGACGGTACTCAACCGGGTAGATGAGGCGCCGGTAGAGCCGATACAGCCGCGAGTCGAGCAGGGCGCGCCGGTTGCCCGGATCGCCCTTCGCCACCGCGCTCTTGGCCCGCCCGACGAAGGCGCGAGCGATGCCGGGGTTCACGTCGATCGTGGTCGGGTGGAGGCCTGCCTCGCGCAGCGCGCGCTGCAGGTTCGCGCGCGTGAAGAAGCGCAGGTGGGTCTTGTCGAGCGTGCCGGTGGGCGTGTAATCGAAGCGGCCGAAGAGCAGGCCGAGCCGCACGTTCCACACCGCCACGTTGGGCACCGACACCAGCACGCTGCCGTCCGGCTGGAGGAAGCGGCGGTAGCTCTTCAGCGTGCCCACCGGGTCGGGCAGGTGCTCCAGCACGTCGGCGAACACGATCGAGTCGAAGCGCTCCTCGCCAAGCGCAGCGGCCACCCTCCCGGCGTCGGTCACGTCCACGAGCACGAAGCGGTCGAGGCGCTCGGCCGCCACTTCGGCGATCTCCTGCGCGCTGTCGGCACCCCACACCGTGTTCCCGAGTTCTCGCAGCCGTACCCCGAGGAGGCCCGAGCCGCAGCCCACGTCGAGCACCCGCCGGCCGCGCGGACTGTGGCGCAGGAGGGCGATGTTCTCGTCCTCGAAGTACTCATAGCTGCCGAGCTCGAACACGCGGTCACGCGGCGGCGGTGGCAGCGTCGAGCCGCACGGGGCGCCCGTTCAGCCCCGCGGCGATCTCCATCGCGCGCGCCACCGCGCCGTCCACGTTCACGTACTCGAAGTAGCTGAAGCGCCCGCAGAGGTCGATGCCCTGCTGCGGGAACCATTCGCGCACCACGGCCGCGTGCTCCTCGTAGCCCCGCTGGTAGACCACGTACGCGTGCTCGACCCGGTGGACGTGCGAGAAGGCCACGGCATCGGGACCGCCGATGATCCGCGCCTCCACGAGGCCTTCCACCACGTGATCGAGGGCCTGCTGGTCGCTCCACGCCCACACGGGGTCGTCGGGCCGGCAGGTGATCTCCGCCTGGATGGAGTAGTGCCCGTCGGGCGCGTTGTGCGGCGAGAACGTGGCGGGGAAGCTGATGCGGTTGACCTTGAACTCCGGCTCGGGGAAGTAGACCGCGGTCAGCTGCTCGGCGTCCTCGCCCGCGATGCCCAGCGAGACCACGATCATCGGGTTGATCATCAGCGCGTCGATGGCGGCGCGGACGCGGTCGGGGATCTCGAAGTCGGCCACTTGGACAAGGCGCGGGAGCGGGATCGTGGAGACGATGCGGTCGTAGTGGCGCTCCTCGCTGCCGTCGCTGACGATCACGCCGCCATCCGGAGGCAGCGAGATGCGCGTGACGTCGAAGCCGTAGTGAGGCTGCACGCGCTTCGCCCAGGCCTCGGAGATCGCCTGGTAGCCGCCGCGCAGCGGGTAGTGGTAGTGGAGCTGGTGGAGGTAGCCCTCGGTGGAGATGCCGAGCGCCGACTTGAGCACGTCCTCGGGCGGCGGCTGCGGGATGCGGTCGGCCCAGAGCATCGAGAGGTCCGACACCGGCACGTTCCAGACCTTCTCGTTGTAGGGGAAGAAATACTTCTCCGACATGGCCTCGCCGAAGTGGTGGAGGAACCACTCGCGCAGGTCGGCCGGCTCGGGGTAGCGCTCGCGGTGCGGATTTAGGAAGAAATCCCGAACGCACTCGTAAGTTTCGTCCTGGGGCAGCGCGGCCAGGTCGTTCTCGAACGGGTACTTCACGAGCCGGCCGGCGTAGGCGATGCGGTTCTTGCGCGTGCACGTGTGCACGTTGTCGCCGAGCGAGGAGACCATGAAATCCAGGATCTCCTTGTCCTTCGAGAACATGATGTGGGGGCCGTGGTCGAAGGTGTAGCCGTCGACCAGGATCGTCCCCGCGTGGCCGCCCGGCTCCGAGCGCGCCTCGAGCACTTCCACCTCGTGCTCCAGGAACATGCCCATGCAGAGACCGCTCGGTCCCGCTCCCACCACGCCAACCTTCATAGGTCTGCTCCCACGGACGGGGGGAGGCTAGCGGAGATAGTCTGCCGCGCCTGATGGTGCCCGGGGCAGCCGCATGATCATTCTGGGTGCCCTGGGCGTGGTGGCGTTCGCCATGGTCTCCTTGGAGGGGTGGGGGCGGCTGGTGGTGGCTGCGGTGGTCCGCGCCACAAGGACCGAGCCGGACTGGGACATCCCGGGCGTGCGGGGTGCGATCGGCATCGCGCTGACGGCCAGCGTGATCGGGCTGTTCGTCCTTCTGCGGGTGCCCGCTCTGGTGCCGTTCTGGGTGCTGGCCGGGGCCGGGCTGGTGGGCTGGGTGGTGCGCCCCCCTCGGGGAGCGCTGCGGCGCGAGGCGGTTCGCGCGAACGGCTGGCGGATTCTGTTCCTCGTCGTGCTCGCGGCTTGGCTCACCGTGTGGACGCTGGCCAGTCCCACGTTCAACCCCTGCGACGACGACGTGGCCTACATCCCCTTCGTGCACGAGCTTCTCCACGTGGGCGGGCTCGTGCAGCCGTACAGCCAGCGGCGGATCGGCACGCTCGGCGCCTGGATGCCCACCGAGTTCTGGGGCTACCTGAGCCTCGGTCCGCGCGGCGCGCTTATCGGCGACGCGCTTATCTGCCCGCTGCTGGCGGCCGCCGCCCTGCTGTGGTCGAGCCGGCGCTGGCCC
>C688J35102_120989900_pt1 | contig 15588 bp, 13 predicted proteins | sample HopSoiMetagenom2_FD_35102 | JGI IMG/M metagenome (IMG submission 35102)
CCGCGCGATCCGCTGGCGCTGTTGCAGATGCTGTGGCGGCTCGCCCGCCATATCAGGGAGGTCAGGCCGGATGCCGTGCTGACCTTCCAGCATTTCGGCAACGTACTCGGCGGCCTGGTATCGCGCGGATTCAGCCGCGCTCCGGTGATTGCCAATCAGGTATCCTCCGCGAGGTCGATGAGCTGGCCGGTGCGGTTGGCCGACATCGCAATGGGCAGTCTCGGCTTCTTCACCTGCATCACGCTGAACTCCGAACATATGCAGCGCGAATACGCTCGCTATCCCGCGTTGTACCGATCGCGCATCAAGCACGTCGCCCACGGCTTCGACGACAAGGCGCTCGATCTGCCGAAGGAGATCGCGCGCAAGCGGTTCGGCCTGCCGTGCGGCGCGGTACTGCTCGGTTGCGCCGCACGACTGCATCCCCACAAGCAGCTGGATGCGGCGATCCGCCTGCTGGCCACTGAGGCGTCCTGGCATCTCGCGCTGGCCGGACAAGGCGCGGACGAGCTGCGGCTAAGGCGGCTGGCCGCTGAACTGAATGTATCCGACCGGCTGCATTTCATCGGCGAAATTCCCCCGCAGCGGATGGCGGACTTTCTCGCCTGCCTGGACGTGTTCGTATTCCCCTCGCAGGCCGAAACCTTCGGCCTCGCGGCGGTGGAAGCGGCAAGTGCCGGCGTTGCTTGCGTGGTGAACGATCTCCCCGTGCTGCGCGAGGTGCTGTCGTGCGAGGGCAAACCGGCGGTGCTGTTTGTCGATGCGTCGGATACCGCAAAGCTATCGGCCGCGGTCACTGAGATTCTGACAAACGACGCCTTGAGCAACGAGCTCCGGAAAAATGCCCGGGCGCTTAAGTCGCGGTATTCGCTGAACACCATGGTCGAGGAATACATCCAGATCCTCGACCAGACCATTTTGTCGACCAGGAATTCTGACGGACGGACCACATGATGATCGAGTTTCGTTGCGAACGCGAGCACGCGAGGGGCTGGATGAAGCGAGGGTCGCTTGCCGTCGATGGCCGCGACGTTCCGGTGCAGATCGCATGGACCGCGACGACCGAGCCTCGACCTGCCGGGTTCGAGGGATTGTTCGAGCTCGAGCGCATGGTATTGCGCAAGGGAAAGCCTGGCGGCGCCGACAGGCTGAAGATTTCACCTGACGATTCTCAGCCGCAACTCGGCGACGCCGACATCGTGGTCGATTTCACCGCGGCCAGCCGCGCGCCCGATTGCTCGGCAAAACTCTATCTGCGTCCGCTGTTCAACGGGCTGGCGGGGGAGAACGCGGCGCTGGCGGCCATCCTGGCCGGCGACCTCCCGGTGATCGAAATCGTCAACGAGGTCGAAGGTACGGTGCTCGACCGCGGCCATCCTTCGGCGGAAATGGCCGCGGGCCTGAGCGGGGCGCTGGAAACCGTCATGCTGCGCACCCTGACCATGCTGTCGGCGGTGCTGTCGGAAGCGCCGCGAATTGTGCCGGCGCTGCCCCGCGCTGCCGCGACTGCGCCACGGCGGCCGGCGGCCTTCGTCGCCCGCGGTCTGGCGATGTCGATTGCCAAGGAGATCTATCGGCTCTGCTGCTACGCGCCGCATTGGCATGTCGGCTGGCGCTACAGCCCGAACACCGACGTCTGGCAGACCCGCGACCTGTCCGGGCCTGCCTGGAACGTGCTCGCGGATCCAGGCCACCGCTTCTACGCCGATCCATTCCCGATCGAATGGCAGGGGCGCACCTTCGTGTTTTTCGAAGATCTCGATCATCGGATCGGCAAGGGCATCATATCGGCGATCGAATTCGATGGCGCGGGACCCGTCGGCAAGGTCATGCCTGTGCTGCAGGAGCCTTGGCACCTGTCCTACCCGTTCCTGATCGAGGACAAGGGCGAGCTATGGATGATCCCGGAAAGCTCCGAGCATCGTGACGTCGCGCTCTACAAGTGCATCCGGTTTCCCGACCGCTGGGAGCGTCACTGCACGCTGCTGTCGGGACTCGAGCTGGCCGACGTGACCATCACGCGCCACAACGGCATGAACTATCTGTTCGGTGCGTGGCGCGACGGCGCCGCGGGATATTCGGATATGCTGGCGATCTACTACGCCCATGATCTGTTCGGCCCCTGGCTGCCCCATGCCAGCAACCCGGTGCTGATGGACCGCGCCACCACGCGGCCGGCAGGCAACTTTGTCACCATCGATGGCGCGCTGTGGCGGCCGGTGCAAGATTGCGCGAACGGCTATGGCACGGGGCTTGGGTTGGCGGAAATTCTAGAACTGTCTCCCACCGCCTACCGGCAAGTCGTCCGCCACAGCCTCAAGCCCGGAGCCACATGGGGCGGCAGGAAGCTGCATACGCTCAATCGCTGCGGCAAGCTCGAGGTGATCGACGGCGCACGGATTCAACCGAAGACCAGGGCGCTCGCAACGCTGCCTGTATCGGCGATCTGGCCTGGAAGGATGTCGCCGGCCACGACGCCCTGATCCAGGTTCGATCGTCAGAAATCCACCATCGAATAGACCGTGACCAGCCCGATCCCGACCGTGATCGCGCCCACCGCGCCTTGCAGGCCGCGATTGACCCAGGTCAGCCAGCGCGCGGAGGCCGCGATCGGCACGGCGATGGCGAGGCTGAGCGCGCCCATGCCGAGCGTCGATCCTGCGCCGAACAGCAGGATGTAAAGCAGCGCCGTGGCCGGGTTTGCGACCTGGGAGACCGCGAGCACGATCAGGGCCGCCGAGCCCGCCATGCCGTGCATCAATCCGACCAACAGCGAGCGCCAGCGGAAACCGTGTTGATGCCGATGCGCGCTGTTGCGATGCGGCACGGGGTCGCCGGCATGGCTGTGCAGGTGGATGTGCCAGGTGCCGTCGCCATGGCCATGGCTATGGAAATGGACGCGGTCGCGCCACAAACGCCACAACACGTGAACGCCGAGGCCGACCAGCATGACGCCGACCGCGGCTTCGAGCGGGCGCGCGAAATTTTCCGGCACCGCGTGGCCGAGCAGGATCGCGGCGCCGGCAAACACCAACAGGGTCAGCGCGTGGCCGAGCCCCCAGGTCAGGCCGTGCTTGACGATGTCGCGAACGTCGCTGCGCCGGGCGGCAAGGCTCGACACCGCCGCGATGTGATCGGCCTCCAGCGCATGCTGCATTCCGAGCAAAAAGCCCAGCCCCAAAATTCCGAACATGCGCTTTTCCGTTCCCCGCGAGGTTCAAGCGAAGCCGGCCTCGCCGCTGCCCCTCGCGGCGCCAATATCATGCTTCCTTCTACCGCGACAGGTCGGGGCTGGTGGGCGGCAAGCATCCCGGCCGATGGAAATTACGTTAGTGCTTGCAAAAAGGACGGCCCGCGCCCAGATCACAGCGCATGACCACTTCTCACGATCTCGGCGCCGCATTGCTCGCGTCTGCGTCGGACGCCATCATCGCGACCGACCGCGAAGGCCTGATCACGTTCTGGGGTCCCGGCGCGGAGCGGATTTTTGGCTTTTCCGCCGTGGAAGCCGCCGGACGGTCGCTCGATCTGATCATCCCGGAAAATCTGCGGAGCCGGCACTGGGCTGGCTATCGTCATGCCATGGCGACCGGTGAAAGCCGCTATGGACATGGCGACCTGCTGTCGGTTCCCGGCCTGACCAAAGACGGGCGCCGCATATCGGTCGAATTCACCATTGCAATGCTGAGCGACGCGCAACATCGTCCGGCCGGAACCGTGGCGATCCTGCGCGATGTCAGCAAACGTTTCGAGGAAATACGCGAGCTTCGACGCAAGGTCGCGGATGCCAGCCGGGCGAAATAGAGAGGGGTACATGATTTCCTGCGCTAGCGAGCGTGACGTTGTAACCGAAGACAGCATTCACAGGCTGGTCGACGCGTTCTATGCCAAGGTCCGGGTCGACGCCGAACTGGGCCCCGTTTTTGCGCGCGCGATTCCCGGCGACTGGCAGCCGCATTTGAACACGATGTATGCCTTCTGGTCGTCGGTGATGCTCACGAGCGGGCGCTACCGGGGCAATCCGGTGGCAAAACACCTTGCCGTGGAGGGTATCACCATGGAGTTGTTCGAACGCTGGCTGGCGCTGTTCAACGAGACCTGCGGCGAATTGTTCGACGAGCGGCTTGCACACGAATTCGGAGCGAAGGCCGCGCGGATCGCGGAAAGCCTGAAGCTCGCGCTGTTCTATCGGCCGGACCGGCCATGGCCGCCGTAGTCAGGCGAGTAGGCTCGTGGCCGCATCGGCTAGCGCATTCCTGACAGGTGTTGCTGCTCCATCGCAAGCTCGGCGTGAAGATTGTCGAGGTCGCGGTTGATCGAAGCCACCGCGAGCACGCGACCCTTGCGCTTGTAACGGAGCAGGCAATCCTTTGCCTTTATATCTCCGTCAATCGCAATCTCGTCCCAGTTCTCGGCATGGCCGACATAATTGATCGGCACGTCGTAATGCTGGCTCCAGAAATACGGCACCGCGTCGAAGATCTCATTGGCGCCGAGCATATTGCGCGCGGCGGTTTGCCCCTGCCGCTCGGCGACCACCCAATGTTCGACGCGGATGTTCTCGCCGCTGTGCGGGTCGGGCCAGCGGGCGATGTCTCCCGCGGCATAGATGCCGGGGACGCTGGTCTCAAGTTGCGCGTTGACCAGCACGCCGCGATCCAGCTTGAGCCCCGCCTGCTCGGCCAGGCCGACCTGTGGGCGCACGCCGACGCCGGCCACGACCAGGTCCGCATCCAGCACGCCGCCGCTCTGAAGCGTCACGCGCTTGCCGTCGATCGCGGTCACGGTATCGCCGAGATGAAAGACCACCCCATGCCCTTCATGCAATGCGCGCACGAAATCGCCCATCTCCGCGCCGAGCACGCGCTCCATCGGTCGCTGCTCGGGGGCGACCACGTGGACCTCGATGTTGCGCGCGCGCAACGCCGCCGCGGTCTCAAGCCCGATAAAGCTCGCCCCGATCACGACCGCGCGGCGCGCTCCCTTGGTAGCGGCAATGATCGCGCGGCAGTCGGCAAGCGAACGCAGCACATGGACATGCGGCTGATCGGCCCCCGGTATCGGCAGGCGGACCGGCTCGGCACCCGTCGCCAGCAGCAGCCGGTCGTAGGAAAGCGAAGCGCCGCCGGCCATGGTCACGCTGCGGCCGTTGGGATCGATCGAGGTGACGGTGCTGTTGACGCTGAGCTCGATCGCGGCATCCGCGTAAAAACTATCCGGCTGCAGCGGCAACCAGTCCTCCGGCGCACTGCCGGCAAGGTAATCCTTCGACAGGTTCGGCCGGTCAACGGGCGGCGCGGCATCGTGGCTGAGCATGACGATGCTGCCGTTGAACTTCTGGCGCCTCAACATGTCGGCGGCAGCGAACCCCGCCGCACCGCCTCCGATAATGATGATTTTTTCCAGCCCGAGCACGATCGTCCGCGGCGGTTGCTGCGATCGGCGCTTTCGCCGCACGAAGATACGATCGCCCTCTTGCTCCACCTCCCAGACGGCGAGCGCGTTGAGCGCCGGCGCCCGTACGGCTTCCCCGGTGCGCAGGTCGAAGCAGGCATGATGCCAGGGGCAACGGACACTGCCGCCCACCACCAGCCCCTCGGCGAGCGGCCCATGATAATGGCTGCAATGCGCGTCGATCGCGAAGATCTCCGAGCCGGATCGGACCAGCAGGACTGCCTCGTCGCCGACATGGCCGAGCAGCATCTCCCCGATGAATTCGGTCCCGGTAACGCCTTGGGTTAGATCGGGCCCGGCCGGCGCCTCCCCTTCAGCCATGTTGTTCTCCGTCATCGTTGCCGCAAGCGACGAGGTAATATCACGAGATCAGGTCGCCATGCCGAGGAATTCCTGACGGGTCAGCGCGTTGTCGCGGAAGCAGCCGAGCATGCGGCTGGTGACCAGGTCGGTGCCGGGCTTATGGACGCCGCGCGTCGTCATGCAGTGATGCGTCGCCTTGATGATGACGCCGACCCCTTGCGGTTTCAGCACGTCGTTGATGGTGTTGGCGATTTGCGCCGTCATCTTTTCCTGGATCTGTAGGCGTCTGGCATAGACGTCGACGACCCGCGCGAGCTTGGAAATGCCTACCACCCGGCCATTCGGGATATACGCCACCCAGGCGCGGCCGATGATGGGCGCCATATGATGCTCGCAATGGCTTTCGAAGCCGATTTCGCGCAATGCGATCATTTCGTCGTAGCCTTCGATCTCCTCAAAGGTCTTTTCCAGGATTTCCACCGGATCTTGCGCATAACCGGAGAAGAACTCCTCAAACGAGCGCGCCACGCGCGCCGGCGTCTCCAGCAATCCGTCGCGCTCCGGGTCTTCGCCGGTCCAGCGGATGATGGTGCGGACTGCCGCCTCGACCTCGGTTCGGCTCGGCTTTTCGGCGTGCGGGCGCGCTTTCGGGCCGTGCAGCGCGTGTACATTGGGGCTCAAGGGGATGCTCCTTCCAATTGCAAAACTTAACTGCCACGTTGGATGGCCCAGCTTGAAAAGGGTTCCCGGCAAATGCGCGTTTCGAGGTGAGACGCTGGGCGGGGTTTGAGGGCGAAAGGCGGAACTCCCGATTTGATGGCGCTCCGTTGACATACGTCAAAGGTCGCAACGTGGCGCCGGCGATGCTGCCCGACGCTCACGCGCCAGCTCCACCGGAAATCCGTGGAGGTGCGGCGCAACAATAATGATGCCACGGCTCGGAGACGCACCATGAAGAGCAGCGCAGCGCTGAAGCAGGAAGTCGATTCAGGGAATTCCTGGAAGGGATTTCGGACCGGCGACTGGAGCACATCCATCAACGTCCGGGATTTCATCGTCCGCAACGTGACACCTTACACGGGCAACGAGGACTTCCTCGCGCCGATATCGGAACGCACGAAGGCGGTGTGGGCGAAGCTGCAACCCTATTTCGCCGACGAGCGGAAAAAGGGCGTGCTGGCCGTCGATACCAGAACCCCCTCGACGCTGCTCGCGCACAAGGCCGGCTATATCGATCGCGACAACGAAGTCATCGTCGGCCTGCAGACCGACCAGCCGTTCAAGCGGGCGATCTTTCCCTATGGCGGGCTGCGCATGGTCGAGGCCGGCATCACGGCGGCGGGGTTCGAGCCCGATGCGCTGGTGCACGACGCGTTCACGAAATACCGCAAGTCCCACAATGACGGCGTGTTCGACGCCTACACGCCGGAGATCATGAACTGCCGCCGATCCGGCATCATCACCGGCCTGCCGGACGCCTATGGCCGCGGCCGCATCATCGGCGATTACCGGCGGGTGGCGCTTTACGGGGTGGACCGGCTGCTCGAGGTCAAGCGCGAGGAGCGCGCCCAGATCGACGACATGTGGCCGACCGACGAGATCATCCGCGTCCGCGAAGAGCTCGCCGAGCAGATGCGCGCGCTGCAGGATCTGGCCGCGATGGCGCAGCTCTATGGCCATGACATATCGAAGCCCGCGGCGGACGCGCGGGAGGCCTTCCAATGGACCTACTTCGCTTATCTCGGCGCGATCAAGGAGGCCAACGGCGCGGCGATGTCGATCGGCCGCATTTCGAGCTTCCTCGACATCTACATCGAGCGCGACCTCAAGGACGGCGTGCTCGACGAAGGGCGCGCGCAGGAGCTATGGGATCAGCTGGTGCAAAAGCTTCGCATCGTCCGTTTCCTGCGCACCCCCGATTACGACGCGCTGTTCAGCGGTGATCCCTACTGGGCGACCGAATGCGTGGGCGGCATGGACCTCGACGGCCGCGCGCTGGTGACCAAGAGCAGCTATCGGATGCTGCACACGCTTTACACGCTCGGTCCCGCCCCCGAGCCGAACATCACCGTGTTGTGGTCGAACCAGATGCCGGCGCCGTTCAAGCGCTATTGCGTCAAGGTCAGCAAGGACACCTCCTCGCTGCAATACGAGAACGACGATCTGATGCGGCCGTTCTGGGGCGACGACTACGCCATCGCCTGCTGCGTCTCGGCGATGCGGCTCGGCAAGCAGATGCAGTTCTTCGGCGCCCGCGTCAACCTCGCCAAGGCGCTGCTTTACGCGATCAACGGCGGGCGGGACGAGGCATCGGGCCAGCAGGTCGCTCCCAGGTCGATGCCGGTGACCGGCGACTTCCTCGACTACGACGACGTGATGGCCAAGTTCGACACCACCATGGAATGGCTGGCGAAGACCTACGTGCACGCCATGAACTGCATCCACTACATGCACGACAAGTATTTCTACGAGCGTCTCGAAATGGCGTTGCACGACCGCGACGTGTTGCGCACCATGGCATTCGGCATCGCCGGGCTTTCCGTGGTCTCCGACAGCCTGAGCGCGATGAAATACGGCAAGATCCGCGTGTTGCGCGACGACAGCGGGTTGGTGGTGGACTACCAGAACGTCGGCAACACCGCGACGCCGCAGTTCGGCAACAACGACGACCGCGTCGACCAGATCGCCGCCGGACTCGTCACCTCCTTCATGGAGAAGATCCGCAAGCACCCGACCTACCGCAACGCCACGCACACCCAAAGCGTGCTCACCATCACCTCGAACGTCGTCTACGGCAAAGCCACCGGCAACACGCCCGACGGCCGCCGCAAGGGCGAGCCGTTCGGGCCCGGCGCCAACCCGATGCATGGCCGCGACAGCCATGGCTGGCTCGCCTCCTGCCTGTCGGTCGCAAAGCTGCCCTACAAGGACGCGCAGGACGGCATCAGCTACACGGTCTCGATCGCGCCGCAGAAGGCGCACCTGTCGGAAGGGCAATTGCTCGACGAGGCGGTGAAGGCGTTCGACGTCTATTTCGAGCGCGGCGGCTTCCACATGAACCTGAACGTGATCGACCGCGAGACGCTCGAAGACGCCATCAAGAACCCCGACAAGTATCCGCAGCTGACGATCCGCGTGTCGGGCTATGCGGTGAATTTCGTGCGGCTGACGCCGGAGCAGCAGAGAGACGTGATCAGCCGCACCTTCCACGGCCAGATCTAGGTAGGCGCGGCGATGTCGACGGTTCACCCCCTCGAACCCGGAAGTCGCCACGACCTGCGGGTCGGGCTTTCCCCCAACGCCCCGGATGAAGACAACGTCAAGGACGAGGTCGGCTCATTCGGCTATTGCCATTCGTACGAGACCTCGTCGCGCTACGACGGGCCCGGCCTGCGGATCGTGCTGTTCGTCTCGGGCTGCCTGCTCCGCTGCACCTATTGTCACAACCCGGATACCTGGCACCTCAAGGACGGCACCTACGTGTCAGCGGATCACGTGCTGCGGCGGCTCGGCGATTTCGCGCCCACCATCCGCAGCCTCGGCGGCGGCCTGACGATCTCGGGCGGCGAGCCCATGGTGCAGCTTGCCTTCACCCGAAAGATATTCGCCGGCGCCAAGGAGATGGGGCTGCATACCGCGATCCAGACCTCGGGCTTTCTCGCCGACCGTGCCGACGAGAGGTATTTGTCGGTGATCGACCACGTACTGCTGGACATCAAGAGCTCCGACCCCGAGACCTACCGCCGCGTCACCGGCCGCGATCTCGCGCCCACCTTGCGCTTTGCCGAGCGGCTCGCCTCGATAGGAAAGCCGGTATGGATTCGCTTCACCCTGGTTCCCGGCGCCACCGACGATCCGGCCAATGTCGAAGGCGTCGCCCGCTTGGTGGCGCCGATGAAGAACGTCGAATGGGTCGAGGTGCAGCCGTTCCATCAGATGGGCGCGTTCAAGTGGACGGCGATGGGCCTCGACTACCAGCACAACGATACCCAGCCGCCGGCCCGGGACGTGGTCGATCGTGTGATCGGCCAATTCCGCGCCGCCGGCTGCAACGTACGCTAACGGTAATGAATACGAATTGAAGCGGCGCGCCCTTCATCTCCCCCCGCTTGCGGGGAGAGGTGAAGAAAGGCGCAATTCCATTGTGGGGAGAACCAAGATGCTGGACCTTGCGCGGGATATCATCGGCAGCCAGCCGATCCTGACCGCATTCCTCGCGATCGGTCTGGGCTATCTGGTCGGGCAGATCAGCATCTTCGGCTTCTCGCTCGGCGTCGGCGCCGTGCTGTTCGTAGGCCTCGCGCTTGGCGCCTTCGCGCCGAAGGCGCAGATCACTGGCCCCATCGGACTGACCGGCCTGATCATGTTCCTCTACGGCATTGGCATCCTCTACGGCCGGCAGTTCTTCGAAGGCGTGGTCGGCGCCGGGCAGAAGTACAATCTACTGGCGCTGGTGGCGTGTCTCGCCAGCCTGGCGGTCGCACTGGGCCTCGGCCAGATCTTCGGGATCAAGATCGGCCATACGCTTGGCATCTACGCCGGGTCGATGACCAGCACCGCCGCGCTGCAGGCGGCGACCGACGTCGTCAAGAGCAAGGATCCGTCGATCGGCTACTCCATCGCCTATCCGTTCGGCGTCATCGGTCCCATCCTCTGCATCTATTTCATGACGAGAGTCGTCAAACCCGTATTTCCCGCCAAGACGCAACGCTTCCACATGGGCGAGATCTCGATCGGCGAAAGCTTTGCCGGCCAGCGTCTCGACGAGCTGATGCGCAGCGCGCCGGGATTGCAGGTGACGATGGTTCGCAAGGGCGACCGCAATGTCGTTGCAAGCGATGACACCGTGCTGGCAGCCGGCGACGCCATCCTGGTGGTGGCCGAAGACAATGCGGCCATTTCCACTGCGGCCTCCGAGTTCGGTAAGCTCGAGCCGGGCCGGCTGGCTTCCGACCGCGCCGACCTCGACTACATTCGCGTCTTCGTCGGCAAGGCCAGCGCGGTCGGCATACCCCTTGCCCGGCTGCCGATGCCCGCCGGCTATCCGGCTCATCTGCTGCACGTTCGCCGCTACGATGCCGATCTGGTGCCGTCGCCCGACCTGATGCTGGAATTCGGCGACCGCGTCGGCGTGCTGATGCCGCCCGAGCGCAAGGAGGAAATCCGGCGGCACTTCGGGGATACGATCAAGGCCACGGCCGAATTCAGCTACGTCTCGCTCGGGCTCGGGATGGTACTGGGCGTCCTGCTCGGCCTCATCCCGATTCCGATTCCCGGCATCGGCGTGGTCACGCTCGGCATCGGCGGCGGACCGCTGATCGTGGCCCTCATCCTCGGCAAGCTGCGCCGCACCGGTCCGATGCTCTGGACCATGCCGCTGCCGGCCAACATCGTGCTGCGCAATTTCGGGCTCGCCATCTTTCTGGCCACCGTCGGCGTCAACGCCGGACAACCTTTCGTCCGCACCGTGGCGGAGTCCGGGCTGACCATGCTCTTCATCGGCGTCGCGGTGTTGTTGACCACGGTTGCGATCGTCTTGTCGGTCGGTCACTACGTGATGAAGATTCCGTATGACGACCTGGTCGGAGTCGCGTCGGGCGCCACGGGAAATCCGGCCATCCTCGTCTATTCCACCAAGATGGCCCCGACCGAGCGGCCCGATATCGGCTACGCCATGATCTTTCCCTCGATGACGCTGGTGAAGGTCTTAGCCGCGCAGATCGTCGGCCTGCTTACGATAGGCAACCCCGGTTAGCGGCGGAGGTGCAGGATGGATGACCGAGTGCCCGCGCCGCAGCCTTTGATGCCGCAGCCGTTGGCGCCGCAGCCGCCGGTGTTCAGTTCGAACGCCTACAGTCCGGCCGAGATCAAGCGCGCCATCGAAAAAGTCGGCGTCAAGAAGACCGGACTGCCGTTCCTCGCATCCTTCATGCTGGCGGTGGTCGGCGGCGGCAGCATCGGGCTCGGCGCGCTGTATTACACCGTCATCGCCAGCGACCCGGGGTTAGGCTTTGCCGCGACGCGCGTGCTCGGCGGGCTGGCGTTTTCGCTCGGGCTGGCGCTGGTGCTGATCGGGGGCGCCGAGCTGTTTACCGGCAACAACCTGATCGTCATGGCGTGGGCCAGCAGAAAAGTCTCGACCCCGGCAATGCTGCGCAACTGGGGCATCGTCTATCTCGGCAACCTGGCCGGAGCGCTCGGGCTCGCGGTGCTGGTACTGCTCTCGCATCACCTCGACATGAACGGCGGCCGCATCGGGCTAACGGTATTGAACACCGCGGTGGCCAAGATCCAGCCGGATGCCATGACGCTGTTCATCAAAGGCATCCTGTGCAACGTGCTGGTGTGCCTTGCGGTCTGGCTTTCCTATGCCGGCCGCTCGGTCGCCGACAAGATCATCGCCGCTTTACTGCCGGTCTCGGCATTCATCGCGGCCGGCTTCGAGCACTGCGTCGCCAACATGTATTTCCTGCCGCTGGCCTGGCTGATGGTCGCCACCGGCCATGTGCCGGACGGGTTCGATGCCTCAGCCATCACGATATCCGGGATCATCCACAATCTCGTTCCGGTGACGCTCGGCAATATCGTGGGCGGCGGCGCGCTGGTGGGAGCGGTGTATTGGATCATCTATCGCGCGGCGTTCGGCGCGGACGCTGTCGAGGACGGCGGCTAGATCGCCAATTCACGGCGCCTGGGAGACCTGCGCGGCCGGCATCGCGCAGGACCGATCTGCCGCGTGAGCCGGGGGTTCGGTCGCAACGTTCGCGCCCGCTGCTTACTGGATGACCCTGTCGGCCAGCGCCAGCAGGCTCGGCGGGACCTCTAGCCCGAGCGCCTGCGCGGTCTTGAGATTGATCACCAGCTCGAATTTCGTCGGCTGCTCGATCGGCAGATCCGCGGGCCTGGCGCCCTTCAGGATCTTGTCGACGAAGATCGCGGCTTTCTGGAAAACGTCGTCGTAGTCGGGCCCGTAAGACATCAGCCCTCCGGCCGCGACGAAGGAGCTGTCCTCGAACATCGCGGGTATCCTGTTGGCGCCGGAGGAACTCGCGTCGGTGCATGACGACTCCGATCGAGAAAATGCGCGTTCGGCACCTTCAAGCCCGCAGCATTAGAGCAAAACAAAAAATGTGACTGCTGGTTTAAGCTGTCTGGGACCGACTGTAGCCCGGGCGAGCGCAGCGACCCCCGGTTTCCCTCGTTGAGATAAAGTCCCCGGATGTCGCTGCGCTCATCCGGGCTACGGGATTCCGCCGACCTTGCTTGCGCTCCCCGGCGATGTGAGGAATAGCACGCTTACCTTGCGCGCTTGACGTGTCCGCTATTTGACCAGCGCGCACCCTCCCTCCGCCAGCGGCCGGAAGGCCTGGTCGGCCGGAATGGTCGCGATCAATTTGTAATAGTCGTAAGGATATTTCGACTCCTCGGGTTTCTTCACCTCGAACAGGTACATCGGGTGGATGACGCGGCCGTCCTGGCGGATGGCTGTATCGCCGAACAGCCGGTCCTTGCCTTTGAGCTTCTTCATCTCCGGCACGACGTCCTTGGCGTCGTCGCTGCCGGTTGCGGCCACCGCGTTGAGATAGGCCAGCGTCGAGGCATAGACGCCGGCCTGGTTAGCGCTCGGCATCTTGCCGTTCATGCCGGGGCGCGCCGCGAAGCGCTTGCCGAAGGCGCGGGTGTCGTCATCCATGTCCCAGTAGAACGATTCGAGGATCTGCAGGCCTTGCGCGACCTTGAGGCCCATGCCGTGCACGTCGTTGACGAACAAAAGGAACGCCACCATGGTCTGGCCGCTCTGCTGAATGCCGAATTCGGCCGCCTGCTTCACTGCGTTGATGGTGTCGCCGCCGGCATTCGCAAGGCCAATCACCTTGGCCTTTGAGTTCTGCGCCTGCAGCAGGAAGGAGGCAAAATCGGAGGTGCCGAGCGGATGCTTGCTCGAGCCCAGCACCTTGCCGCCATGGGCCTCGATATATTTTGTGGCTTCGGCTTCGATGCCCTGCCCCAGCGCATAGTTCACCGTGATGAAGTACCAATCCTTGCCACCGCGCGCCATCATCGCGGACGCCGTGGTGTTGCCGGTCGCCCAGGCGTCGTTGACCCACTGGATGGTATTCGGCGAACAGGCTTTTCCGGTGAGGTCGGAAGACGCGGTCGATGAGGCGAGGAACGTCATCCTGGTGTCGCGGACGAGCGAATTGATGGTAAGGCCGACGGCTGAATTCGGCACGTCCACGATGGCGTCGACGCCGTCTACCTCAAGCCATTTGCGTGCGATCGCGGATCCCACGTCGGCCTTGTTCTGGTGGTCGGCATAGACGATCTCGACTTTAACGTTCTTGCCGCCGCCATTGAAATCTTCCGCCGCCATCCGTGCGGCCTCCACCGAGCCCATGCCGTTGGTGTCCTGGAAGATGCCGGAAATATCGTTGAGCACGCCGACCCGCACCACGCCGCCGGAGATTTCCGCATGCGAGGCGCCGGATGCGGCGAACGACAGCGCGAGCGCCGCAGCGATGGTAAAGGCTTTCATGTATTCCTCCCTTTTTACGTCATTCCGGGATGCGCCTCTTGGCGCAGGCCCGGAATCCATAACCCCGAATGGTGGTTATGGATTCCGGGTTCGCGCCGCACGCGACAAATCGACTTCGTCGATTTGCGCGAGGGGCGCGCCCCGCAATGACGGCGCTCAGATCCAGACATCATTTTCGGCTGTACGAGCGCCACCCTCATGGCCCGTATTGAGGACCCCGCGCGGCTCGATCAGCAATAGTTTGACTTCATGTTCGGCATAAGGTTTGTGCTCGACGCCTTTCGGGACGACGAACATTTCGCCCGGGCCCACGCGGACCCCGCCATCGCGAAAATCAATCCTCAAAACGCCGTCCAGCACGATGAATGTCTCATCGGTGTTTTCGTGATCGTGCCAGATGAAGTCGCCCTGCAGTTTCACGATCTTGAACTGGTAGTCGTTCATTTCAGCCACGACCTTCGGCTGCCATTGCTCGTCGAACAATGCGAATTTCGTGGCGAAGTTGATCGCCTCGTAGCTCATGTCGCCGCTCCGTCCATCATCGACCGAGATGTTCGTGAAAGAAGGCGACAATACGCGCGTCGAAGTCGCGGTGAAAGGCCGTTCTATCGAAGCCCGGCGGATCGCTGCAAAAGCGCGGCAAGCTCGCCGCGAACTCCGGCGAACAGGGTGGCAGAAATCCGAAGTGGCCGGCCGGCATGGTATGAACGTCCGGCTTGCTCGGCAGGCTGACGGCAATGCGCCCGGTGCCTGACGCATCCACGCCTCCGCCGCCCAGTTCGGACCGCCAGAACTGCAGCGGGATGGCGATGACGGACAGATTGTCCCTGGTAAAAACCGTACTTGGCGGATCGGCAATCACGGCGGCCCGGATGCGCGGGTCGTGCGGCGGGTCGGGCGGCAGGTCGGGCGGCGCCTCGCCGCTGTGAAGTTGCTCACATGCTCCCGCCCTGTCGGTACAGAAGCGTGCCAGCCTGTCGAAATCCGGCCTCGCTCCCGCCAGCGTCAAGCCGGTATAGCCACCGAACGAAAAGCCGAAGAAGCCTATTCGGCCGGAATCGAGCAAGGCCTTGTCTTTCCAGTCGTTCAGCATGAAATCGAGCAGGCGGACCATATCGCGCGGGCGGGACTCAAAGAGGGATAGCGTGTCGCGTTTCGATGAATCATTGCCGTTGTCGCCAGGATGGTTGATGGCGGCGACCACAAAGCCGGCATCGGCCAGCGCCTCCACGACGTCGTCGTGCCCACCGAACCAGCCGCCACGGCCGTGCGAGACGATGACCAGCGGCAGCTTC
>C688J35102_120989899_pt1 | contig 15581 bp, 13 predicted proteins | sample HopSoiMetagenom2_FD_35102 | JGI IMG/M metagenome (IMG submission 35102)
CCTGACTAGAGACGCATTGCGCCCGCTGGACCTCAGCCTGTCTAAGAGTAGAAAGCGCGCCATGCGTAATCCGGTTTTCTGCGCGCTTCTCTTTCTCCTCACGGCCGCCGCGCCGCCCGAACAGTCACGGTGGAAGGCTCAGGCAAGCCGCGTGACGATCACTCGCGACGATTGGGGCATCGCGCATGTTCACGGGCGCACCGATGCCGACGCGGTGTTCGGCATGATCTATGCGCAGGCCGAAGACGATTTCCCGCGCATCGAGGCCAATTACCTCACCAGTCTCGGCCGCACTGCCGAGGCCGACGGGGAGAAGGCGATCTGGCAGGACTTGCGCGCGCGGCTCTACGTCAGCGATAGCGAGCTGAAGGCCGATTACGCGCGCAGCCCGGCCCCGATGCGGCGGCTGATGGATGCGTGGGCCGACGGGCTCAATGACTTCCTCGCCACGCACCCGAACGTTCATCCGCGCGTGCTGACCCGCTTCGAGCCGTGGATGGCGCTGTCCTTCACCGAAGGCAGCATCGGGGGTGACATCGAACGGATCGATCTAGAGGCACTGCGGGAGTTTTATGGCTCCGGCCGTCACGCTGAAAGTAATCATGAAAGCGGCGACGCCCTCGATCACGAACGCCAGGGCTCAAACGGCATTGCGATTGCTCCGAAGCTGACCATCGGCGGCTCGCTGCTGCTCATCAACCCGCACACCAGCTGGTACTTCCGCTCTGAGCTGCAGATGACCAGCAACGAAGGCCTCAACGCCTACGGCGCTGCGACTTGGGGTCAGTTCTTCATCTACCAGGGCTTCAACTCGCACGCCGGCTGGATGCACACGTCGAGCGGCGTCGATAATGTCGACGAGTTCGCCGAGAAGGTCGAACGGCGGGGAAGCGGCTATTGCTATCTTTACGGTCCAGCCTGCCGCCCGCTCGGAGTCCGTCCTGTGAGCATTCGCTTCCGGACCGCGGACGGGCGGCTCGCGACTCGCAGCTTCACGACTTACCGCACGCACCACGGCTCAATCGTGCGGTCCGCCGACAACCGCTGGATCGCCTTCGCGATGATGAACAAGCCGGTCGAGGCACTGCAGCAGAGTTTCCTCCGCACGAAGGCGGCGGACCTCCGATCATATCTGCACGTTGCGGAATTCAAGGCGAACAGCTCCAACGACACGCTCTTCGCCGACGACAAGGGCGAGATCGCTTACCTGCACCCGCAATTCGTTCCGCGCCGCGACAACCGCTTCGATTATACGAAGCCCGTCGATGGCAGCGATCCGGCGACCGACTGGCACGGCCTGCATGCGCTCAGCGCGCTTCCGAGCGTCGCCAATCCGCCGAACGGATGGGTGCAGAACACCAACGCATGGCCCTACCGGGCAGCCGGCCGATACAGTGCCGATCCCGCGAAATTCCCGAAGTACATGGACACCGACGGCGAGAATTTCCGCGGATTGCACGCGCAGCAGCTGTTGACCGGGAGCCGCGGCTGGACGCTGGACAAGCTCCAGGCGGCGGCCTTCGACTCTTACCAGCCCGGCTTTGCCGTGCTCGTCCCTTCGCTGCTCCAGGCCTATGATGCGCTTCCTGCGTCCGATGCGCGGCGGTCGCGGCTGGCCGCGCCGATCGCCACATTGCGCGGGTGGAATGATCGCTGGAGCGCCGATTCCGTGGCGCAGACGCTCGCGATGATGTGGGGAGAGGCGCTGAGGAAAGCGCTCAACGCACCGAAGTCGGAGCCGGCCAACAAAGTGATGATGCGGCTCGCTCGCGATACCAGCTCTGAACTCAAGCTCCGGCTGCTCGACGAAACCATCGCGACTCTCAACCGCGAGTTCGGCCGCTGGCAGTTGCCGTGGGGCGAGCTCAACCGGTTTCAGCGCATCTCTCCAGCGATCCACCCAAGCTACAGCGACTCCGCGCCAAGCATTGCCGTGCCGTTCGCCGAAGGGCGCTACGGCTCCCTCGCTTCCATCCGGTCTGAGCCGAAGCCGGGCACAAGACGCTGGTATGGCGACTACGGCAACAGCTTCGTGGCCATCATAGAGTTCGGAATGCGCGTGCGGGCGCGGGCAATTACCGCTGGCGGCGAGAGCGGCCACCCGGAGTCACCGCACTTCAACGACGAAGCGCGGCGCTACGCGTCAGGGGATCTGCGCGAGGTGTATTTCTACCCCGATCAGCTGAAGAGCCACACGGAGCGGACGTACCACCCTGGAGAGTAGCTAAAGGCCCGCGAACCTGTCCGTCGCGCGGATCAAGCCGTCGAGCACGCCGGGCTCGCTGAAGAGGTGGCCGCCGTCGGGAATGATGTTGAGTTCGACCTCCGGCCACGCCTGCTTGAGCTTCCACGCCGCGACCGGCGGAGTACAGCAGTCGTGCCGGCCCTGGACGATCACGCCGGGAATGCCGCGCAACTTCTCGGCCCCGCGAAGCAGCTGCCCTTCTTCGAACCAGCCGTTGGTCGCCATATAATGGTTCTCGATCCGCGCGACTGCGACAGCGACTTCGGGGCTGGTAAAATGCTCGACCGTTTCGGCGCTTGGGAGCAGCGTGACGATCTCGCCCTCCCACTTGCTCCAGGCCTTCGCGGCTGTGAGCTGCACGTCCTTGTCGTCGCTGGTCAGCCGCGTGCGATAGGCCTCGACCAGATCGCCGCGCTCGGCTTCGGGGATGGGCGCGAGGAATTCCTCGAACTTGTCGGGATAGAGCTGCGAAGCGCCGCCTTCCTTGTACATCCAGTCGATCTCGTACTGGTCGAACAAAAAGACCCCGCGCAGAACGATTTCGGTCGTCCGCTCGGGATATTTCTGGGCATAGGCAAGCGACAAAGTCGATCCCCAGCTGCCGCCGAACACCTGCCACTTCTCCACTTTCGCGACTTGGGTGCGCAGCTTCTCGATATCGTCGACGAGGTGCCAGGTCGTGTTCGCTTCCAGGCTCGCATAGGGCGTCGACTTGCCGCAGCCGCGCTGGTCGAACACCAGGATCTTGTACTTCTCAGGGTTGAACTGCCGCCGGTGATCCGGGCTCGAGCCGCCGCCCGGGCCACCATGAAGGAAGACCACCGGCTTGCCGTCAGGGTTGCCGCATAGCTCCCAATAGAGACTGTGACCGTCTCCGACGTCGAGGTGCCCGCTCTCGTAAGGGTCGATCTCGGGATAGAGCGTGCGCCGTGCGCGCGTCTGGACGTCAAGCAAGGGAAACTCCTGTCGAGGCCAAATTCGCGGGCGCTTGTGAGGCCTGAATGTCAGCCGCGCAATAGCGTGGATTTAGACTGCGTCGGCGACGATCCGCCGCAGCACCCAGCGCAGCCGAGGCCGTCCGTCCTCCACGTCGAATCCGATCTCGCGCTGCATCGCGTCGGCGGTTTCCTCGACGCCGAGCTCGGTCATTCCAAAGAGATGGCGGCAGAACTCGCCGGCCTCGTCAAAGCTATCGAAGACCCAAGGCAAATCGAGCAGCCGGTCGTCGGTCATTTTGAAGCCGGCGGCTTCGACCGCTGCGGCGGTCCGCTCGTCGAGAAACCGGCCCTCGTGTCCGAGCGGGCAATTCTCCGCCACGAAGCCGTTGAGGAATCGCGCTGGAGCGGTATCCACCGCTACGTCGGCGAGCACCACGCGACCGCCGGGCCGGAGCAGCCGGCGCATCTCACGAAAGACGTTGGGGAGGCTCGGTTCGTGATGCAGGCCGGCCAGGCTGACGACGTAGTCCACCGACTGATCGGCCAGGGGGAGCTTGGTGATTTCCGCCAGCAGCCGCTGCAGCGGCTTCGGCCATTCGACGAAGAAATCCGTCGCCGGATCGACCGCCAAATAATCCATCTCAGGCGCCAGATAATCGGCCAAATAACCGCCGCCCGATGGCATGTCGCAGACGAGCCCAGGTGCGGCCTCGCGGATAGGATCGAGGACGGCCACGAACTCGGCGTCGCGAGCGCGCGGCGATTGCCGCATGGCATAGTGATAATCCGCGGCGCGCTTCTCGAAGATTTCGGCATAGGTGTCGAACACGAGTTTGCGGATCCTTAGGCTGCGCTTTGGGCGTGTGCCCGCGATTGTTCTTGCAGGCCGAGCAACTCGTAGAACGCGCTGCGCGCTGGCTCCACGCAGCGCGCGAGATACGCGAAGCGCGGGTCCGGCGACAGCGGGAAGAAATTCATGGTCGCATTGGCCTCGAACAGGACCACGCGCCCATCCGGCGCAATGCCGAAGTCCATCCCGAAGAAGTCCAGTGGCATTCGCTCGCGAACTGCAGACAGGACCTGCTGGACATCGTCGGAGAACGCGCCGTCCGCCGCCGCGAACATTGCTTCCTCGGCTGCGATCAGCTCCGGCCGTTCCGCCATCACCCGCTGGCGATCGCTCGCGTGCACGTTCCAGTCTTCGGAAGCCAACATGTGACGGAACACGCGTCGCGGGCCGATGAAAAAGACCCGATACTTGCGACACAGGCCGTCAGCGCTGCGGAAGTCGACGAATTCGGTGGCGATGTGCTCGCCCCCTTCGATTGCCGCAGCCCGGACACCGTCGAGATCATCGAACTTGCCGAGAATCCGGCCCGTGTGTGTCCCTGCCCTGCGCACGATGACCGGGAAGCGCAGTCCGGCGCGCTCAATCGTCTTGGCAGCCGCGTCCGCGTTGCTGGCGCGAACGCGAAGCACCCGCGGGACCACCAGGCCCGGAATTCCGGCCAGCTTCCGCGCCACCAGGTCGCGCGTCGACTGCAGCACCGCTTCGGGGCGGTTGATTACCCTTGCGCCGTATCCGCGGACGAACTTGCGGAGATTCTCGAGGACGCGACCGTTTTCCTCCGCTTCGGTGATCAGGTTGAGGACGCACTCGTAGCCAGGCTCGAGGGCGCGCTGCTGGCGGAAGAAATTGCGGGTCATGAGAGTTCGGTGGAAGGGCACATCTTCGCCAATGAGGCGATGGAGGTCGCTCGAGCCCGCGACCGACATCTGGCTGCCCCCAATCTCAATGCGCTCCTCGCGATCCGCTCCGAAGACGATCAGGAGCTTGGCCGGTCCATTCGCTGACATTGCACGCCTAGAAGCTGAATTCGTCGTAGATCCGGCTGACGTCGCCGTGCCACTCGTCATGATATTTGGCGAGGAGGCGGTCGGCCGGGGTCATTCCCGTTGCGATCACGTCGCGGAGCGGATCCAGGAACCCGCCTTCATTGTCGCCGGCGCTGTTGAGCTGCGCTCGGCGGGTAAGCCCGCCAGCAGCGACGTCGAGGACTCGTTCCGCGAAGTCGCGCATGGACTGACCGTCGGGCGTCACCGCATCGAGCGCGAGCCTCGGCACGTCATGCCGGAGCCTTTCGCGCTCACCGATGCTCCAGCGCTTGACCAGCTCCCACGCCGCATCGAGGGCCTCGCTGTCGTAGAGCAACCCAACCCACAGCGCTGGAAGCGCGCAAATCCGGCTCCAGCGGCCGCCGTCCGCGCCGCGCATCTCGAGAAAGCTCTTCAGGCGCACCTCGGGGAACGCAGTCGAGAGATGGTCGGTCCAGTCGGTCAGCCGCGGCTTTTCGCCGGGCATCTGCGGCAGCTTGCCGTCGATGAACGCGCGGAAGCTCTCGCCGGCGACATCGATGTACTTTCCCTCGCGGAACACGAAATACATCGGCACATCGAGCGCGTAATCGCAGTAGCGCTCGTAGCCGAAGCCATCCTCGAACACGAACGGCAGCATGCCGGTGCGGTCCGGGTCGGTGTCTTCCCAGATGTGGCTGCGGAAGCTCCTGAAGCCGTTGGGCTTGCCTTCGGTGAACGGCGAGTTCGCGAAGAGCGCCGTCGCGACCGGTTGCAGCGCGAGGCCGGCCCTAAACTTCTTCACCATGTCCGCTTCTGAGGAATAGTCGAGATTGACCTGAATGGTGCAGGTGCGCAGCATCATGTCGAGGCCGAGGCTGCCAACCTCAGGCATGTAGCGGAGCATGATCGCGTAGCGGCCCTTGGGCATGACCGGCAGGTCCTCGCGGCGCTTGTCGGGCCACATGCCCACGCCGAGGAAGCCGAGGCCGAGCCGCTCGCCAACGGCTTTGCACTGGTCGAGATGCCGTGCTGCTTCCGCGCAGGTCTGGTGAAGGTTCTGAAGCGCTGCTCCGGAGAGCTCGAACTGCCCCGCGGGCTCGAGGCTGATGGCGCCGTCCACGCCCTTCAGCGCAATGACGTTGCCGTTCTCTTCGACCGGCTCCCAGCCATATTCGGCGAGACCCTTGAGGAGGTCGCGGATCCCGCCCGCCTGGTCGTAGCTCGGCGCGTGATGATCGGCGAGGCGATAGACGAACTTCTCGTGCTCCGTGCCGATGCGCCAGTCGGCCGGGTTCTTCTCCCCGTCCTCGAAGACCGAGAGAAGGTCGGCGCGGCTCTCGATCGGCCGGGAATCGCTATCTTCGGTTCTCGTTGTCATTCCGAACGCGCCCGTAGCGACGGCGCGAAGGGGGCGCCAGCACCTTCCAGCTTATGGCGTGCATAGGGGAGTTTATCGCCAGTCGCCCGCCACGGCCATGTAAGCGGCGAGCGCCGCGAGCGCGGCGGTTTCGGCGCGAAGGATCCGCGGGCCGAGCGAAACCGCGACGCTGTTTGGTGCCCCGCGGATTGCTTTGCGCTCGTCGTCCGTGAAGCCGCCCTCCGGCCCGGTCAGTATTAGCGCGGGTCCAGTCTTGAACGCCCCTGCTGGGGGTTCGCCACCACTCTCATCGGCGAAGTAGAGCATTCGACCCTCGCGCTGCTCAAGGAACGTGGCGAGCTGCACTGGCTCGGCGATCTCCGGCAGCCGCGTTCGCCCGCATTGCTCGGCGGCCTCGATGGCGATGCTTTCCAGCCGCTCCAGCTTCACCCGTTCGACCACCGTCCGCCGCGTTATCACCGGCATCAGCCGCGCTGCGCCAAGCTCGGTCGCCTTCTCCACCAGCCAGTCCGTCTGCGCCCGCTTCACCGGCGCAAAGGCGAGCCACACATCGGGAATCGTCTCCGGCTCCCGCGTGCGCCGCTCCACGGACAGGCGCATCCGCTTCTTGCCCGCCTCCGCGATCCGCGCCAGCCATTCGCCGGAGTGCCCATCGAACACCAACAGCTCAGCGCCCGGGCTCATCCGCAGAACATTGCCGAGATAATTCGCCTGGGCGGCGTCAAGCTCGACGCGTGCGCCTTCGCCCAGCGGCTGCCGCACGAACAAGCGCGGCAGGCTCTTCGGAGGCCAGGCTGGGGTTGCGGGCATGGCGGCGGCTTAGCCCGTGAGCTTAGTGTCCGCTATGGGTGGAAGGCGGACATTAGGTTCGGGTGCTTTAGTTGGCCGGAACTATTGTTGTTCCCACTTACAGCCGCGCGAATGTAGTGTGTAGGAGCCATAGTTCCGACCAATGTTCAGGCCTTCCGGCGTTGCCTTCACCCGGTCAATTTTGATCTGCATCTTGAACCAGTTCGCGGTGAAGATGCCGCGGCCACGATTGTTGTAATTGTCAATGAAGCGGATGCGAGTTGGACCGCTGCGATTATAGGTCCCATCGGCATTGATTTCGAGCGTTTGAGAATTGTCCGGCATTACGTTCCAGGCGTCCAGGACGTAATGGCTTCCGCTGACAGTGAGGCGCGCCTTCATTACGAAGTTGCCGAGTGGGAATGTTCCCCTGCCAGTGTCGGCCCGAAGCGGCTCAACCAGACAATAGTCCGTTACATGCTGATTTGCAGCCGCAGCCGCAACGCTGGGCGCTGACAGAAATGGTAGTGCGATGGCGATAATCATACGGTTCATAGCCTTCGTCGCCGAGGTAGGATGGATAGCTTGGCGTCGCTGCTTGCGGCAACAATGGGTCGAGAGCGGACCTAAGCAGCTAATGTCCGGAATGGGTGCACTTGCGGTCATATATCGTGGCCGCCGAGCTTCTGCGAACGGTTCATTGCGGATGTGAGCCCGCCACCATACCCTCGGCGTGAAGGGGAAGCGTTGATGCGGCTAATCGATTTGCTCGGTCAGAGGCATGAGTGGCAGGATGACGACACGACCATCTATGTCGAACAGCCTTGGTCTTGCGAGGCCGACGCCATTCTTGTGTCACCCTCTCCTGAGCAAACTGAGCCAATCAAGCGGGAGGGTCGGACCTACGAATACTTCCTTGAGACTTTCATCATTGGCGAAGTTTTCGAAGGCTACTCCGCCTCGGAGGACCAGTTTTGCGAGCGCCTGATCCGCTACGCCATCTACGATGCATAGGAGTGGCCGCTCCCCCGTGTCAGCGGCGTAAGCGCTTGCTGTGTTTGACCCATTGACCGTCGAAAGCGGACATTAGCAGACAATCCCAGAGATCGGCGCTAGCTCGCGCCTGTGACCGCCACCACAGACATTGTCCCCGACAGCGAGCGGCGCGGGTTCATTGGCGCTTTGCCGCCGCGCCTCAGGCCGTTCGCGTCGCTGATGCGGCTCGACCGGCCGATCGGGACGTGGCTGCTCTATTGGCCCTGCGCGTGGAGCGTCGCGCTCGCTGGGGTCGGCGGCCGCTGGGACCTGTTCGCTTGGTTCGCGCTCGGAGCATTCGCGATGCGCAGCGCTGGATGCGTCTACAACGACATCATCGACCGCGATCTCGACAAGAGGGTCGAGCGTACGCGGCTTAGGCCACTCGCGAGCGGTCGGGTAACACTGCGTTCGGCAGCCGTGCTGATCGGCATCCTTGGCCTGATCGGGCTCCTCGTGCTGCTCCAACTTAATGTCATGGCCGCCCTAGTCGCCCTGCTCAGCGTCGCACCGGTCGCTCTCTACCCCTTCATGAAACGGATCACCTGGTGGCCGCAGGCGTGGCTCGGGCTGGTCTTTTCGTGGGGCGCGCTCGTCGGCTGGCCGGCCGTGACTGGAACCCTCGCCTGGCCGGCATTCCTGTTGTGGTTCGGGAGCATCGCCTGGGTGATCGGCTACGACACGCTTTATGCGATTCAGGACATTGAGGATGACGCGTTGGTCGGCGTCAAATCGTCGGCTCGGCGGCTTGGCGACAAGGCTGCGGTCGGCATCGCCTTCTTCTACGCGCTCGCGCTCATTCTGTGGGGCGGCGCAATCTGGATGGTCCGCCCCGATTGGGTTGCACTTCTAGCGCTGGTGTTTCCCGCGCTGCACCTCGCCAATCAGGCTCTTCGCGCCGATCCGAAAGACGGGGAGCTGGCCCTGCAGCTGTTCCGCTCGAATCGTACCTGCGGCTTGCTCGTCTTTCTGGCGATGCTGGTCGTCGGCCTCAGCACGTCATCCTGAACTCGGTTCAGGATCTATTTTCGGGAAAGGCTGCGTACGCCTCCGCAATGGATGCTGAAACGAGTTCAGCATGACGGCCTAGGAATTTCGGCCGCCGCCGCCTAACCGCCGCCCGATGCAATCTCCCGAAGACGCCCGCCGAATTGCTCAATCGTTGGTCGAGCGCGGCATCGCCGCGGGAGCGACTGCAGCCGACGCGCTCTACGTCGGCGAGCGCTCGTCGGGCGTGCAGGTGCGGCTCGGCGAGCTCGAGGATGTCAGTCGCTCAGAAGGCGAGCAAATCGGTCTACGGTTGTTCGACGGGCAGCGGTCGGCGACCGTGGCGTCGTCCGATTTGTCGGCCGAAGCGCTGGCGGTTCTGGTCGAGCGCTGCCTGGCAATGGCCGGCCAGGCACCGGAGGACCCCTATGCGGGCTTGGCGCCTGCGGATCTCCTGCAATCCGGCGAGCCGCCGTTGCTCGATGCGCTCGATCCGCGCGAGCCCGATCCAGCCGAGCTTCGCGAGCGCGCGCTGGAGGCCGAGAATGCCGCATTGGCAGTGTCTGGCGTCACCAACTCCAGCGGCGCCGGAGCGAGCGCCTCGGCCACCACGATCGCGCTCGCGACCTCCGGCGGCTTCTCCGGCGCTTACCGCACCAGCGGGCACGCCTGTTCGGCCAGCGTCCTCGCGGGCGAAGGCGCGAGCATGCAGCGCGACTATGCATCGCACACCGCGCGGCATCTTGCGGACCTCGATCCCGCCGCCGAGATCGGCCGCAAAGCCGGTGAACGCGCAGTCGCGCGCCTCGGTCCAAGCCGCCCAAAGCCCGGCCGTTATCCAGTGCTGTTCGATCCTCGCGTCTCGTCGAGTTTGCTCGGCCATTTTGCCGGCGCGATCTCTGGGGCATCGATCGCACGGCGGACGAGCTTCCTCCAGGACAAGCTCGGCGGGCAGGTGTTCGCCAGCGGAGTGACGGTTGTCGATGACCCGCTGCGGCTGCGCGGCCTGAGGTCGCGTCCGTTCGACGGCGAGGGCGTGCGGGTCTCGCGCCGGGAGCTCGTTTCGGGCGGAGTGCTCAATAGCTGGATCGCGGAAAGCGCTTCGGCGCGGCAGCTCGGCATCGCGCCCACGGGGCACGCGTCGCGCGGTGTCAGCGGCGCTCCGGGCGCAAGTCCGAGCAATCTCTACATGGAGGCGGGATCTCGCACCCGGGATGAGCTGCTCGCCGCCTTCCCGGACGCCGTGCTGGTGATCGAGCTGATCGGCCAGGGTATAAACCCGGTCACCGGCGACTACAGCCGGGGCGCCGTCGGTTTCATGGTGCGCGGTGGTGAGATCGCGGAGCCGGTGTCCGAGATCACCATCGCCTCGAACCTGATCGACATGTTTGCGACGCTCGAACCCGCGGCCGACCTCGAGTTTCGCCGCGGCGTCGACGCGCCGACGATCCTCGTGCCGGAGATGACAGTCGGCGCGGCCTAGGCCTCGGCGGCAATCCTCGGAACGCCGAGCCGCGGGATCTCGATCTTTGGACAGCGGTCCATCACCACCTTGAGTCCCGCGGCTTCCGCCTTTGCGGCCGCTTCCTCGTTGATCACGCCGATCTGCATCCACACCGCCTTGGCGCCGACGAAGATCGCCTGCTCAACGGCTTCGGCCGCGGCTTGCGGGCGCCGGAAGATGTCGACGATGTCGATCGGCACGCCGATCTGCGCGAGCTCGCGCCAGACATATTCGCCATGCACGTGCTCACCGGTGATCTGCGGGTTTACCGGAAAGACTCGATAGCCCCAGTCCTGGAGGAATTTCATCACTCCGTAGGAAGGTCGGTTGGGCCGGTCCGACGCGCCGACCATGGCGATCGTGCGTGCATTCGCCAGAAGCTCGGCAATGTCCTCTTCGCGGGTGAGCGGCATGGTTCGATAACGGCTCAGCGAACCGGTGTTTCCAGCATCTGGAGCAATTTGCGCGCGAGGGTTGCAAAGGCCTCGGAGTCCGCGCCGCTCGACGCGGCCGGCGGCGTTCCCGCGTCGGACGCCTCGCGAATGCTCAGCGACAGCGGCAAACGGCCGAGAAACGGCACGCCCATTTCCACGGCCGCCGCTTCCGCGCCGCCGCTGCCGAACGGGTGCGATTCTTCGCCACAATGCGGGCATTCGTACGTCGCCATATTCTCGATGATCCCGAGCACCGGCACGCTGGTCTTGCGGAACAGGTCGACCGCGCGCCGGGCGTCGATCAGCGAAAGGTCTTGCGGGGTCGATACGATCACCGCCCCGGCAGGACGCGAGCGCTGGATGAGTGACAGCTGCACGTCCCCGGTCCCAGGCGGCAGGTCGACCAGCAGCAACTCGGTATCGCCCCACTCCGCCTCGACGAGGTTGGCGAGCGCCCCGGTGGCCATTGGGCCGCGCCAGGCGAGGGCATGGCCGGGTGTGACGAGTTGCCCCAGCGAGAGGAACCTCACGCCGTGCGCTTCAACCGGAATGAGCTTGTCATTCTCTGCCGTTGGTTTCTCATGATTGCCGAGCAAGGTGGGCTGCGAGGGACCGTAAACGTCCGCGTCGATCAAGCCGACTTTTTTGCCGGCTTTGGCAAGCGCCACGGCGAGGTTGGCCGAAACCGTCGACTTGCCGACGCCGCCCTTGCCGCTTCCGATCGCGATGATCGTGCGATGCGGCTGCGAAGCGGTGAGCGCGATCCGCGCTTCCTCGACGCCCGATATCTTCAGTGCGGCCGAACGCAGCTCGTCTTCGAACGCTGACCGCTCCGAATCGCTCAATCCGGTGGCGTCAGCGACGATCGTCGCAACCCCGCCGACGAGCTTTCGCGAGCGTATCCGCACCTCATACGGAAGGTCGGTCAACGGGTCCGCCGGATGCGCCATGATCGGCACATAGGAACCGCAATGCCGCTTGCCACTGTTTTTCACAGCCGCTCCGTCTATATTCAGCGGCGATGAGCAACATTCTGGGGTGGGGCGGCCGTCTGCGCGGCTTGTTCACCGATACCAAAGGTCCATGGGGCCAGGGCAGTGGCGGCGATGAACCGCCCGCCGACGACGACAAGGGCAGCGGCCCATGGGGTGAGCCGCCCAAGCGCCGGCGCCCGAGCATCGCACCCGGCGCAAGCGTCTCCTCGATCGACGATTGGCTGCGCCGCGGCCGTGCGCGTTTCGGCGGCGGCGGAGGACTGCCGGGCCGGCCTGACCGCTCGGTGATCGCGTGGGCGATCGCTGCGATAGTCCTGGTGTGGCTTATCTTCACCTCGATGCACTCGATCTCGCCGGGCCAACGGGGCGTGGTCACCCGCTTCGGCCGCTACAGCTATACGCTCGGACCGGGTGTCGGACTGACGCTTCCTTCACCTGTCGACCGCGTGAAGAAGCTCGACGTCGAGAATATTCGCAGCGTCGATCTCGGCTCGGAAGCGAACAACGACTTGATGCTGACGGGTGACCAGAACCTGCTCGACATCGCCTATTCCGTGCGGTGGAACATCCGCACGCCCGAGCTTTATCTGTTCCAGCTGGCCGATCCTGATGAGACGATCAAGGAAGTTGCGAACAGCGCTATGCGCTCCGTGATCAGCCAGGTGACGCTCAACGACGCGATGGGTGACAGGCGCGCGGATATTGAGAGCCAGGTCGCCGAAAATATGCAGCGAATCCTCGATTCCTACCATTCTGGGATTCAGGTGCAGGGTATCGCCATCAAGCAAGCCGATCCGCCCGAAGCGGTCAACGACGCGTTCAAGCAAGTTACTGCCGCCCAGCAGCAGGCCCAATCCGCCATAAACAGCGCAAATGCGTACGCGCTCCAGTTGGGACAGAGGGCCCAGGGCGACGCTACGGCGTTCGACAAGGTGTACGAGCAATACAAGCTCGCCCCTGAGGTCACCCGCCGGCGCATGTATTACGAGACGATGGAGCAGGTGCTCTCAAAGGTGAACAAGACCATCGTTGAGGTCCCGGGAGTCACGTCCTATCTGCCGCTGCCGCAGGTGGAAAAGCAGCAGTCGACGGAGCGCGCTCAATGATCGACTTCGTTCAGCGCCGCCCGCTTCTGACCACGATCATCGGCGTCCTCCTTTTGGTGCTCGTGTTCACCAGCTTCCCGATCGTGCCGGAGACTGAGCAGGCCGTCGTTGTCCGTTTCGGCAAGCCGGTCCGGGTCCTCAATCGCTACGAGGCGGGTCGGCCCATCGGCGCTGCGCCAGGCGCCGGACTCGCCTTCCGCATTCCTTTCGCCGAGCAGATCGTCTGGATCGACAAGCGCGTTCAAGACGTCGACATGCAGCGCCAGCAGGTGATTTCGACCGACCAGCGCCGACTGCAGGTCGACGCCTTCGCCCGCTACCGCATCGTCGATCCGCTGCTGATGTACATCCGGGCCGGCAACGAAGAGCAGCTCACGGCGCAGTTGCGGCCGATCCTGGGCTCGGAAGTTCGCAATGAGCTCGGGCGGATCGAATTCGCCTCGCTGCTCTCGCCCGAGCGCCAGGGAATCATGGATAGCGTGCGCAACTCGCTGAACAGGATTGCGCGCGAATACGGCGTCGAAGTGCTGGACGTCCGCATCAAACGCACCGACCTTCCCGACGGCGCGCCGCTGGACGCGGCCTTCGACCGCATGCGCACCGCGCGCGAGCAGGAGGCCCGTTCGATTTTGGCGCAGGGGGGTAAGCAGGCGCAGATCATCCGCGCGCAAGCCGACGCCGACGCCGCCAAGATCTACGCTGCGAGCTTCGGCAAAGACCCGGAATTCTACGATTTTTATCGCGCGATGCAGAGCTATCAGCTGACGTTCGTCGGTGACGGGCAGGACAAGGTGGCGCCCACGACCATCATTTTGTCGCCGCAGAATGACTATCTGAAGGAATTCTCTGGACACTCCCACTGAATTTCGCGCGTTCAAAGGACATTCAGCCGACGCAGCGATTAGCGCCTTGCGTCCAGAGCCAATTGATGGAGTATCGATGAAACCGAAGGAGTCCGGAAAAGTGCGCTATGCCTACGGGGTCGCAATGGCCCTGCTCCTGGGAGGAACGGCATTCTCTCTCGCCACTGGGCAGGCGGGCGCTCAGGTCGCGCAGAACGCGCCCGGAACCTCCGCAATGGCTCCACGCGCCGGTGCGCCGATGTCGTTTGCCGACCTCGTCGCCAAGCTGCAGCCGGCGGTCGTCAATATTTCGACCAAGCAAAGGGTGCCGGTCAAAACGCAATCCGATCCGCTCGAGGAATTCTTCCGCCGCTTCGACCCCAATCAGCAGCAGGGGGGCAGTGGCGGCGCTGATAATGGCGGAAGCGACGGCGCCCAGCCGCGCACCCGCGAAGCGGGCTCGCTGGGCTCGGGCTTCATCATTTCGCCGGACGGCTACATCGTCACCAACAACCACCTGATCCAGGGACTGACCGGCACCGGAACCGTGGATACAGTCACCGTCACGACCACCGACCGGAAGGAATATACCGCGCGGATCGTTGGACGCGACGAGACATCCGATCTCGCGCTTCTGAAAATTGACGGACAGAGGCTGCCGTTCGTCCAATGGGGCGACAGCACCAAGGCCCGCGTCGGCGACTGGATCATCGCGATCGGCGATCCTTATGGCGTCGGTAGCACCGTGACTGCGGGCATCATCTCCGCGCTTCACCGCGGGATCACCGGGGTCGGCGCGTACGACCGCTACATCCAGACCGACGCCGCGATCAACATGGGCAACAGCGGCGGTCCGATGTTCGATCTCAATGGCAATGTGATCGGGATCAACTCGGCATTGATCTCGCCGACCGGTGCCTCGGTCGGCATCGGCCTCGCCATTCCGGCGGAAGCGGCCAAGCCGGTGATCGATTCGCTGATGCGCGGGCAGCGGCCGTCGCGCGGCTATCTTGGCGTCGGCTTACAGCCGCTCGACGAGAATCTCGCGCCAAGCCTCGGTCTTCCGAAGGACAGCGGGGAGATTGTGCGTTCGGTCGTCCCGGGCGGCCCTGCGGCACGCGCCGGGCTACAGCAGGGCGACGTGATCGTCAGGGTCAACGGCCAACAGGTCACACCCGAGCAGACCGTCTCCTATCTCGTTGCCAACACTGCTGTTGGCTCGCGAGTCCCGCTCGAGATCGTCCGTGGTGCTCGCCGGGCGACGGTCACTGTCGCCGTCGGCGAACGTCCAACCGAGGAGCAACTCGCTAAGCTCAGCGGCGGCGACACCGGCACCGGGGCCGTCCCGGGCGCTCCGGCGGTCGCACCGCAGAAGGCGCTTGGGCTTTCTCTGTCGCCGCTTACGCCCGAGCTGGCGCGCGCAGCCAGCCTGCCTGCGACGGCGCGTGGCGTGATCATCACCGCGGTCGAT
>C688J35102_120989898_pt1 | contig 15542 bp, 12 predicted proteins | sample HopSoiMetagenom2_FD_35102 | JGI IMG/M metagenome (IMG submission 35102)
CCCTGCCGGAAAGCGTGCGCCGGCTGGTCCGCACCATCGGCTACCGGCCGCGGCCGGGCATCGCGGCGCGGGGCACGCTGGTTGCGCTCGTCGGCGGCCATCGGCCGTTGACACTGCCGCGCGGCTTCTCGCTCGACAGCAAGCCGGGGCCCGGCGAGACGCCGCAGACTTTCGAACTCGATGCTGATACCGTCATCGCGCCGGCAAACACCGTTGCGGCGCGTCCGACCGCATTCCCGCTGTCTCCCGCAACAACCACGCTCTACGTCGCCGGCTCCAATCTACCGGTCGCGGTCGGCGACGTGTTGCTGCTGCGGCGCGCCGGTGACCCGTCAGTCTACGTCCTCGACATCACCGCGAAGCAAGCCGACCCGACCGCGGCGAGCCCGCGCACCCGGCTGACCTTCACCACCAATGATGTGTTGCCCGCCGCTGCAGCCGCAAGCGAACTCGAACTGCTCCGCTCGACCCAGACCGCCGCGGTGTCGACCCTCGACGGCAGCGCGCTTTCGGGAAGCACCATCCATCTGGCCTCGCTGTCGCGCGACCTGCACGCCGGCGATTATGTGGTGCTCACCGCCTCGGACCAGGCGGCGCGGCCGTTGCTGCGGATCACCGCCATCAGCGATGCGATATGGTACGCGAACCACCTCTCGTCTGGCCCGGGCGATGCGCCGGCTTCGCCGACGATTCCGATCGCGATCCCCCACTCGGTGCTCACGCTCGACAGTGCGCTGCCGTCCGGGTGGTCGAACGACAAGACCACGGTGCGCTTTCTGTGGCGTAGCGTCGGAACGCCGCTGGACCAGCCGGTGAGCGCTTTCACCGGGGCGCCGCCGGCCACGCTGTCGGCGCAAGCCCCCGCAACGTTTCCGGCCAGCGCCGGCTTGCCGGTGGTGATTTCCGATTCCATCGGTCAGGGGATGACCGCGTTCGGCTCGCCCGGCAATGACGGCGCCATCCTGGCCGCGAGCGGCCTTGGCCCGCAGCCGGTCACGCTGAAACCGCCGCTCACCGTGCACTACAATCTGCTCGCGGTCTCGCGCGGCAAGACGGTCATCAACGAGATCCTCGGCAGCGGAGATGCCGGGATCGCGGGCCAGCAATTCGTGCTGAAGAAAAGCCCTCTCACCTATATTGCGAAAGGCGACAGCTACGCCAGCACGCTCGCGGTGTCGGTGAACGGCCGACGCTGGCACGAGGCGAAAAGCTTTTACCGCCAGCCGCCGGACGCCGAGATCTTCGTCACGCGCGAGGACGAGCAGCAGAATACCCGCGTGCTGTTCGGCGACGGCGTCAATGGCGCGCGGCTGCCGACCGGCATCAACAACGTAGTGGCGACCTACCGCTACGGCAGCGGCGCCAGCTCGCCTCGTGCCGGCGAGATCACCGTCATCAACAAGCCCTATCCCAACCTGAAGGCCGTGCAGAATCCGGTGGCGGTCGGCAGCGGCGCCGATCCCGATCCGCCGGAGCAGATCCGGCGTCTCGCGCCGGCATCGATCATGACGTTCGGACGCGCCGTGTCCGCGAATGATTACGAGGTGATTGCGGCGCGCTCACCGGGGGTCACGCGCGCGCGAGCGGTCTGGTCGTTCGATGCCATCGAGCAGCGCGCCGCGGTCAAGATCTATGTGACCGGCGATGCCGGCGCGGAGCAGTCCGCCCGCGATGCGATCGCCGTGACCGGCGACCCGCACCGTCATGTGGTCGTCACCGCCGCCGCGCAACTGCCGGTCCTGCTGGGCCTGCCGGTGCGCATCGACGACCGTTTCCAAGTCGACGATGTCAAGGCGGCGCTGCGGCAGGCGTTACTGGATGACGAGCGGGGATTGTTCGGAACGCGGCGGCTGGGGATCGGCCAGGCCGTATTCGACAGCGAGATCGCCGCCGCCTGCCATGCTTGCGAGGGTGTCGTCGCGCTGCGTCACGTGCTGTTCATCGTCGGCTGGCCCGGCGGATCGGCCTTCGACACCGCTGCGCGGCATGTGCCGGGGGAAGGCGCAGTCTTCGCGCTCGATGCGGAACATTTGTTTATTTGTCCCGAGGTGGTCCATGCCGGGTGACCGCTACCCCGAATATTACGCGGCCAAGCTATGGCAGATGCTGCCCGGGATTTATCGGTCGCTCGACGGCGGTTCGGTCGATCCGGGCCGGCGCGGGCCGTTGCGCGAAATCGTCAACCGCATCGGCGCAGAGGCCGCCGTCATCCGCCGCAGCATCGATCGGATGTGGGAAGATCAGTCGATCGAGAGCTGTGACGACTGGATCATCCCCTATATCGGCGACCTGCTCGGCACCCGCCTGGTGGCCTGCCTGGATGCCCGCGCGAAAAGGCTCGACGTCGCCAAGACCATCTATTATCGCCGCCGCGCCGGGACGGTCGGCCTGCTCGAGGAACTGGCTTCCGACATCGCCGGCCGCGACGCGCGGGTGGTCGAATTCTTCCGCCATCTGGGCCGCACCCGGCACTGCTTCGATCCTCCGATCGGCCTCGTGCCGCGGCCTTCACTGAACGGCGAGTTGTCGCTGGCCGCCCCGATCGATCCAGCGCCGCTGGCCCTGATCGAAGGTTTGAGCGGCGCCTACACCCGCACGCCGATGGGCGGCTATGCCGATCTGCGTCATCATTACGGGGCGTCCAGAGCGAAGGCCGCGATCGACGAATATTTTTACAGCGCGGATTTCCGGCGCGGCCGCCAATCGCTCGGCTGGCACAATATTCCAAAGCTCGGCGTGTTCATCTGGTGGCTTCCCACCTATCTGGTGCCGCCGACAACGCCGGTGGAATATGCGCTGTGTCCGAACCAGTTCACCTTCGATCCGACGGGGCGCGAAATTCCGCTGTTCTGCGCGACCCGCCGCGCCGGCGAGAAGTTTGGCGAAGCGTGGACCAGTCCGGACGAATGGGAGCTGCCTGCCCAGATCAGCCAGCCGCTGTTCGAGCTGCGCCCGGACCAGCTTTACGCCGACGCGCAAGATGTGCATGCCATCGCCGTTCTGGAAGGCAATACCTCGCCCTATGCGCTGATGGGGCTCAACAGGGTCGCCATCAATATCGAGCGCGGCCGCTTCCGGCTCACCGGCGCTCCGCCCGCCGACGGCACCGTTCACGCGCGCTATCACTATGGATTTGGCTCCGATATCGGGGCAGGGACCTACGACCAGCGCATCGGCGGCACGGCGCTGCCCGAGTTGCCCGGGCCTTTCATCGTCGGTGGTGGCAACAATCTCGCAGCCGCGCTGGGCAGCTTCGGCAGCTCCGGCACGCTCGCGATCGGCGACTCCCTGACCTACGACTTGCCGGGCGACCTCGGCGCGGCCGGCGGAATCGGCAACGTCGTGATTGCGGGAAAAAACCGGCAGCGGCCGGTGATCCGCGCTACCGCTGCCGGGCGTCCGCAATGGACCGTCACCGGAACGGACGAAACCTCGACCTTGCTGGTGCAGGGCATTCATCTGGCCGGGGCCGATCTCGTGCTGGCCGGAAAATTCAAGTCCGTTCAGCTTCGTTGCGTCACGCTCGATCCAGGCACCTCGGGAGCCGCGTTGAAGAATCCCACGCCGTTTGCTGCCGCCGCCGACGGCCGGATGCTATGGCCGACCCGGTTGTTCGTCGAAGCAGGCATCGACGAACTCGTCATCGACCGCTCGATCACCGGCCCCGTCCGAACCCGCAACGGCGGCGCCATCGAGAGCTTGCGCGTGACCGACAGTATCGTGCAGGCGCTTCAGGAATCTCTCGGCCCGCCGTCGCCGAGCCCGCTTGCGGATCCGGCAATCGCAACCAGCACCGGACAGGTCGCGCTCGCGCGCACGACCGTGCTCGGGGCGATGGCGGTGCACCGGCTCGACGCCAGCGAATGTATTCTCGACGACGTCGCGATCGCCGAGGATCCGCAGCACGGCTGTATCCGCTTCTCCGCCTACGCGGAAGGCAGCGCCGTCCATCAGCCGTACGAAAGCGTCACCGTGACCGCCCGCGCGCCGCTGTTTCGCAGCCGTGACTTCGGTCGTCCCGATTATGCGCAACTGCGCGAGAGCGTCGACGAAGCGATCCTCACCGGGCGGGACGGCGCCAGCATTATCGGCGGCGCCGAGAACGGCTCGGAGATGGGCGCTTTCGCGCGCGAACGGATTCCGCTGAAGCGCCGCGGTCTGGTGCAGAAATTCGCTGAGTACATGCCGGTCGGCCTGGTGCCGGTCTGGATTGATGTGACCTGATAATGCCGAGTGGGGGGAGATCATGCCTGGCGATCGAGCACGGGATTCCTGGGATCCGTTACGGCAATACCGCAGCGTGGTGTATCAGCAAGGCCGGGTAACGCTGGAAGCGGATGGCAACGAGGCGCAGCGTATCGCTGCCGAAAACCTGCGGCTTGAGACGCTCGATGTGGTCGGGCCGTGCGGCACGCCCGACGACGGATACGCGGTTTCCGGCGCGGGGTTTCCCGCCATCTCGGTTGCCCCCGGCACGATGTATGTCGGCGGCGAGCGCGTCGAACTGCACCATGCTGTCGACTACGCGAAGCAATCGGAATGGCTGGACAGCGCCGACGATCCGCTGTGGCTCAATACCAGCGCCCATACCAGGCGCCAATCCGAACTGGTGTACCTGTTCCTGCGCGAGCAGGAGGTCAGCGCCGTCGAGGATGCCGTGCTGCGCGAGGTCGCGCTTGGCGGTCCGGATAGCGCGCAACGAACCCGGCTGACGCAGCGCATCGTGCGCGGCGGCGCCGGGGCCGACAATTGCAAGTCGGCGATGCGGCTCCTCGGGGAGCAGTGGCTTCAGCTCGGGCTGCGGTTCGACGCAAAGACCATGCTGCTCAGCTCGCCGGCAACGCTGCAGGTGCAGTTCGCGCAGCAGCAGGTCGACGAGAAACCTTGCGATCCGCAGGTTCAGGGTGGTTATCTCGGCGCCGACAACCAGTTGATCCGCGTGCAGATCACCGGTTTCGACGCCAATGCAAAGTCCGGCAAGTTCGTGTGGAGCTACAACAACGGATCATTCCTCCACCGCGTTGCTGTGGTCGATCCTCAGAGAAAGACCGTGGAATTGCAAAGCGCGCCGGTCGACTCCTACCATGAGCCGCGGGTCAACCATACCGTCGAGATCCTGCGCAGCGCGGTCGACCTCAACCACGGCGACGGCGTCGACTCCGACCACGGCAATTATGCCGCCGCCGTCAGCGGTTTCGTCACCAACCCGGCCCAGGCCTATGTGCCCGAGACCCGCCGCCTCGTCCTGGTCGATCCGCTGCCACTCGCCTGGCAGCAGCCGGTTGGGCCCCTGTTCCTCCGGCTGTGGGAAGCCGAAGTCGCCTTTACACCGGGCCAGCCGGTCGATCTTGCCGGCACCGGACTTAAGGTGATCATCGACTGGCACGGCGAGCCGGGCGCGCTCACGATCGGTCAGTTCTGGTGTTTCGCGGTACGCCCGAGCACGCCGGTGAACCTCTATCCGCAGCGCTATCTGGACGCGCCGCAGCCGCCGGAGGGCCCGCGGATGTGGGCATGCCCTCTGGCCACGATCGGATGGCCCGACGCAAAATTCTCGCTGCTCGAGGACTGCCGCGAAAAGTTCGACAATCTGGTCGAACTCACCAAACGCCATAGCGCGTGCTGCAGCATCGTGATCACGCCGGCGGACGTCGGCGGCGGATCGACGCTCGGCAAGTTGCTCGACAGCCTTTCCGGGCAGAAAGCGACGGTGTCGCTGCAGCCCGGGCAATACCAGCTGCTGGAGCCGCTGCTCCTGACCAACAAGCATGACGACCTGACGCTGGAGGGATGTCACGACGGGGCGGTGATCTCGGCCATGAAGGGGTTCGAGGAAAAATTCGCGCGCGGGCTCGTCATCCTCGAGCAAGTGACCAGCTGCACGTTGCGGCTGTTACGTTTCAGTCTGCCGCTGGCGCCTCTGCGCATCTCGCGCCCGGCAGCCGCCCGGAGCAGCGCCATTTCGATCGGCGTGCGGGTGGACGGATGTGCCCACCTGCATATCGAGCAGTGCGTGTTCCGGTTCGCCGCGGCGCAGGAGATCGACTTGAAGGCGGTGGCGATCTACGCGGAATCCGATTGCTGGAATGTGCGCCTGGAACGCAATCGATTCCTGCATAGTCTGCAGAAAGCAGAGCCGACGGAAGGCCGGCTGCTGGTCGGCTTTGCCGCGGTGCCGTCAGCCGCTGGCGCCGGTAAAAACAACGGCGCCAGCTCGCAATTCGTCGCTGCCTCGCTGCAGAATACCTCGATCATCGGCAACGAGTTCGCGGGTCTGACCATGGCGGCCTATGTGCGCGCCGACTTCGGCCGGATGCGTTGCGACGACAATCTCGTGCACGACTGCGATGGCGGGTTCTATTTCGCCAATACGGACATCCAGGTGCTGCGCGAAGCGGTGCTGGACGCGGCCCGCAACCGGGCACGGTCGCAGGTGCATGAGGCCGTTTTCACCGATCTGATGTTTGCGAGCCAGGCCCCGGTCGTCACCATGATGCATGAAATGTCCTTGCTTGCCGGTTCTGCCGCCGAATCGCAGGCACGCAAGATGGTCCGGATCGGACAAGGCCCCCACGCTGACACAGCGAAGAAAATCCGCGCCGAGGCGCGGCAGACCAATCTCGATATGGTTGCAAGCCGGACCGCCGCAGCGACAACCGGCGACAACCAGCCGGCGAAAGCAGCCGCGGAGGCCTCGGTCGAAGAAGCGGCGGCGACGCCCGTGGACGCAACGGCGGCCGCGCCGGCGGCGTCGGCGACCGAGAAGGCGATTGCCGAAAAACTGCGGCAACTCACCGCACCATTCATGGTGAGAGTCCCGGAGGAAGCTCCCGCGAGCAGGCACGTGCCGGCGCTGCGCTTCGTCGGCAACGACATCGATATGACGCCGCATGCACGCCGCGCCAACACCGACCTCGGCGTTCCGACCTTGGTCGGCCTGTGGGCCGTCGCGGCGAACGATTCGGGCACGCGATCGGTACTGGTCGCCTCCAACGACATCCGCGGATCGGGGGAGCCTCCGCTGGCCATGATCGTGCTGCAAAATGCCGTGGTGGTGACGGGTAATTTGATCCTGAATGCGAACGGGAAGGGCGGCAGCCTGTTCGTTCAGGGCTCCCGTCTGGCGTTGATGAACGTCAGCGGCAATGTGTTGGGAGGTGTCGCCACCATCAACCCGCCCCCGCGTCTGGTCGGATTCCATCCGCCGCCCCAGCCGTTGGCCCAGGGCAACGGCGACTGGCACGTTCTCAACAGTACCGGGCCTTGAAGGCAGCGCAGCGAAAGCGAAGACGAACCGGCGCCGATTACGCGTGGCCCAGCCAGTAGGTGAATTTTTAGTTGCGTCTCAGGCCAGCTTGCCGCCGTCTGGGCAAAATTTTCGGATAACAATGTCCTGCGAACTAACGATTTAGATGGTGGAGAGATATTCTAATATGGTTGCGCAGATTTGCGCGAGGACCTCTTATTAAAGAACGCGATGGTTTGTGTCTGGCAGGGAATAACTCCTTGCCTATCTTGCCTGGTCCTCATGGTCCGGCGCCTCCTCTCGTAGGTGGCTGTGTCTTTGCCTAGCGCCACGGAGCGAAGTTGGAAGACATAAGTTGTGCAGATCGACTGCTTCTTGAGCAGGAGTCGCAATTGCCGGATCACCCCAGCATGATCTCTATTGCGTGCCGGGTCCGCATCGTGAGGTATAGCGGATGAGGGCGGTTCGACCAAGTGGAAACCCAGCGGCAGGTCGAACAGGGCAGGAGACACCATGGCCGAACAGGAATACGAGCTCTTTGCCATCCGCTATGCCACGCGCGATGCGCGGCGGAGCGAGCATTTCATCGGCGGCGATCCGCACGACGGCCCGATGGCGATGGACTATTTCGTTTGGGTGGCGAGGAGTGGAAGCCGCACCTTTGTCATCGACACCGGCTTCAACGCGGAGACATCGAAGAAGCGCAAACGTACGTTCCTCCGCTGCCCGGTGGAGACGCTCAGTGCGGTGGGCATCGACGCCAACGCGGTCGCGGATGTCATCCTCACTCATCTGCATTACGACCATGTCGGCAATTTTGACCGCTTCCCGGTTGCGCGATTTCACCTTCAGGAGCGCGAACTGGCTTATGCCACCGGGCGTTACATGCGCTATCAGAGGTTAGCGCATTCCTTCGAGGTCGAGGACATCTGCGGCATCGTGCGGTTGAACTATGCGCGCCGTGTGATGTTCTATTGCGGCGACGCCGAACTCGCGCCTGGCTTGACTGTCCACGCGGCGACCGGTCATTCGGCGGGGCTTCAGTTTGTGCGCGTCAACACCCGCCGCGGATGGGTCGTGCTTGCCTCCGACGTCAGCCACTTCTACGAGAACATGGCCAGCGAACGTCCGTTTACGACCGCCCTTCATATCGGAGAGATGCTAGAGGGTTTTGACAAGTTGCTGGCGTTAGCGCCGGACGAGAGCCATATCGTGCCGGGTCACGATCCGCTGGTTATGAAACTCTATCCGGCGCCGAGCCCGCAACTGGAAGGCATCGCGGTCCGCCTCGATGTGCCGCCCTCCGGCGGCGTGCCCGTTCGCGCCGACTATTTTCCCGGCTACCGGAGATGATGGGTTCAGGTCGAGTTGCGAGGACGACGTTGGGTCACCTCTCCCCGCAAGCGGGGAGAGGTAAGGCCGGCGGCCTCACCTGAATTCATCGGTAGCAATCGCGGCGATTGCGTCTATTTACCGGCCGCAGCTTTCAGAATCGGCATCAACCGCGCAGTTTCGCTTCTCACCAAGTCCGCGAGGGCTTTGGGCCCGCGGCGGTCCGCCTCCACGAGTTCGGCGCCAAGGTCGGCCAACCGTTTTTGCACGGACTCCTCATTGAGGCCCTTGTTTAGCGCCTCCACCAGCTTCTCGACGATCGGCTTCGGCGTGCCGCCCGGCGCGAACACTCCGTAGAAAGGCGCGCAGTCGAATTCGGGCAGCCCCTGCTCGTAAGAGGTCGGTACATCGGGTAACATGGGGTTGCGTTTTTTTGCGGCGATCGCAAGCGCCTTCAGGTTGCCGGCGCGTACATGCGCCAATGTGCCGAGCACCGGATCGCATTCATAGTCGATCTCACCTGCCAGCATGGCATTCATCACCGGGGCTGTGCCGGTGAACGGGACCATAGTCGGCTTGATGCCAATTGCGGCGTTCAGAAGCAAGCAACCAATGTAGGATACGGAACCTAAGCCGGCATGCCCGACATTGAGCTTGCTCTCGTTGGATCTGGCGTAGGCGATGAATTCCTCGAGGTTATTGGCGGGAAAGTCTTTGCGGACCACGAGCATTTCGGGAAATTCGGCGCTCAGTCCGATCGCCTCGAAATCTTTTTGCGGATCGTAGCCGAGATTGGGGTAAAACGCCGACGCCAGCGCATTCGTACCCATGTGACCGGACAGGATCGTATAGCCGTCGGGCGCGGCGCGCGCAGCACGAAGCGTTCCAACGGTCCCACCGGCGCCGACAGCATTTTCCACCACGAATTTCTGGCCGAGATGACGGGTGAAAATGTCAGCGACAATCCGACCGGTAAAATCGGCCGGCCCGCCAGCGGCGAAAGGAACGATCATCGTGACCGTTCTCGCCGGATAGTCTTCTGCCGCCACGCCGTTGATGCCGGCGATCATCAGAACAACCGCCGCCGCCCATTGCCATGCCATGATGGTCTCCCCGACGTCCTTCGTGGCCCCGCGTCGACCGATCTCCGCGCGAAGCTTTGCCCCAGCATTGCACATCGCCCTTAGTTTGCCGAATGCGATCTGACGAGCCATGTATTTCCTTCCGCAATCGCGGCCTAAAAAGGAACGTTCGGGGCGTCTGTATGGTTAAGAGATGTCTCATCAGCCAGCAGACGCGAGCGTGCATGGTCGAGGTCGCCGGAAGTCCTGACGCGTTACAGCTGTTCGGCGTAACTCTGATCGGTGCGACGCCTCAGAACGGGCACAAGCTGCTGCTGACCATCGGCTTCGTGGTATTCGTGCTGGCCGTGGGCTGGATGCTTCGCGCGCTGCTGGCGTTTGGCCGCAGAATCGTAAGCTGGGAGAAGGCCCTGTTCTGGGCCCGCCAAGCCGTAAACCTGCTGACGGCGCTGGTCCTGCTGCTGGGCGTGGTCTCGATCTGGTTCGACGATCCCGGTCGTCTCGCGACAGCCGCCGGCCTGCTCTCGGCTGGACTTGCCTTTGCTTTGCAAAAGGTGATCACCGCGACCGCGGGCTACTTCGTCCTGTTGCGGGGACGGACCTTCAATCTGGGGGATCGCATCGTGATGGGCGGCGTTCGCGGCGACGTGGTTGCGCTTAGCTTCATGCAGACGACGATACTCGAAATGGGACAGCCGCCGCCGGTGCAATCGGATTCCCCGGCGATGTGGGTGCGCAGCCGCCAGTACACCGGGCGCATCGTGACCGTCTCGAACAGCAAGGTTTTTGACGAGCCCGTCTACAATTACACCCGTGAATTCCCTTCATCTGGGACGAAATCATGGTGCCGGTGCGATACCAGGACGATCGAAGCCAGGTCGAGAAATTGCTGCTGGATTCAGCTGCGCGTCATACCGCGCAGCTCGCTGCAAGGGCGAGGCAGGCGGCCGCAAGCATCGAGCGGCAGTATGGGCGGGAGATCACCGACTTCGAACCGCGAGTATACTGGCGTCTCACGGATAACTCGCTGGAACTGACGCTTCGTTTCCCGGCGCCAACCCACGACGTGCGTGAGCTGAAGGACGCGATCAGCCGGACATCCTTACCGGCCTCGACGCCGCCAAAATCCAGGTCGCCTCGGCAACCTATGACATCGTCGGCTTGCCGCCTGTCCGCATCACGTCGAGCCAAGAATGAGCCAAGAATGAGGACGTTGGTTGGCAGCATCCCCGCGCGCCGCGACTCCTCATGTGGTCGGCACGATCGCCACGACGCGGCGTGAATGCTGGTCGACGATCACCATTTTATCGCCAGCCAGAATGTATTGATCGCCCCAATAGCCGTTCATCACCTGGGCGATCTCCGGCGGAAGGTCGCGCAACTGAACCTGCGCAGGAACAGAGGCTCCGATCATCATTTCGAAGTTCGGATTTTGCACGCGCGCCACGGATTGCCGACCGAGGATGTCCTTGATCTGCTGGCGCTGCCGCTCATCCAGTTGCAGCGTGCGGGCGCTCTGCTGGATCGCCCTCGCTCTGCCGCCGGTGGAATCCTCCAGGCCCGCAGGATCATTCTTGCCGACCGTGCTCTCGGCCGCGCGCTGAGCGGGAGCCGAGTTGCCGACCGTGGTGCTGGAGGTCTGCGCCGGATTGGCGCCGCCTGGAGGCGTGCCCAGCTTGTTCTCGGTCGTCAAAGGCCAGGCGATCAGGGCCACGAATAGCACGGCGGCGCAACAAGCGCCGCCGACCATCAGCCGTCGTGTTCCTGCGGCAAATCTTGATCGATCGGGTGACATGCGTTGTGGTCCCATTGAGCTATTCCAACGCGGCAATCGTACGACGCCGCGCGTCAGCAAATCGACGGTTCCGTCAAACATCAAGCGGCGTTGCGCTGCTGGCGAGAGAGATACGCTTGCGTCACCTTGCCGACGTTGGCATCGATCCAGGCCGCCATTGCTTGGTCTTCCCTCAAGTTCGCCTCGAGCAAGGGGCGCGCGGTTTGCTGCCCGGCGCTGTCGCACAGCGCAAGCAGCGACTTGTAAGCCGCGACCTCGAAGTTCTCGAAGGCGTTATTGGCAAAGGTGTTCTTCAGGATCTCGTCTCCCGCCATGGCATGTGCCATGGCCATGGTATTCGCCACCACGGATTGCGCGGTGTCCTTGAGCGATGAGGCGGATTCGCCGCAGGCCTGCAGGCAGGTGTCGAGCCGCCTCAGATGTTCGTTGGTCTCGGCCAGATGCTGTTTCACCCTAGCCTGTACGTCCGGATACTCGCCGAGCCGCTCGGACTGTCGTTCCATCAGCTCCCGCGCCTGCACTTCCATGGCGTGGGCATTGCGCAGGCCAGTGATAAAAACGTCGCGCGCTGTGTTGGTCATCATCCACCTCGTTGTTGAAAGCCGTGCAACCCGACCCTGGCGCGATCGTTCCAGTTGCAGCGTTGCCCCGGCAGTTAACTTTTGAATTTGGGATCGTGCGAATGATGCTTGTCGCGCTCGCCACCGCCGCCGGAAATCTTTGAGGAGCGGCCGCTGGTCGGCGCACCGGGCGCGGGTGCATCGTCCCGTTTCTCGAATTTTTCCGGGTGGCGCCGATCCTGCCGGGACGAACCCGGCCCGCCGAACCGCTCCGTATCGGGATTCTTGCGCGGCATCGCTATCGGTCCTGTTGATAGCCTTGGTTGTGGGTGTTCTGATGGATGTTGCCTTGGCGACCCTGTTCCCGGAGGTTTCGGTCGCGGGTCGAAGCATCGTCCTCCTTGGCGATTTCGGGATCGGAGCCGGGACCTTTGGGGCTGCGCTGTTCGGGCGGGACCGGTGGAAGCTTGCTCATGCGATTCTCCTTTTTTGCTTTTAGCGAAAATCGCCAACCCTCACGCTTGTTCCGTCAGAGCACGTAGCGTCCGGTCGCCGGAACCGCGACGTCATCAAAGCGTCGCGCGAGTTCATCCAGCGCGGCCCGCATTTCCGGTCCGCGCATGGCCTGGCCGTGTCCCGTCACTACCGTCTCCGGCGCAAGCGCCGCGAGCGCCTGCACCGATTCCCGCGCGCTGTTCCAGTCAGGAGTGAAATACATCGGCGGGCCGTGCATTTCGGGCTTTTGCGTCACCGCCGAATAAACCGACTCCTGTTTCGTCGTGATGAAGGCATCGCCGACCACGAGCATGCGATCCGATTGTCGCCAGAACGACACATGGCCTGGCGCGTGTCCCGGCGTATGCAGCCATCGCCAGCCCGGCATACCCGGGACAGAGCCGTCATCCGGCAACGGACGCAACCTCTCGCTGACGTCGACCGGGCGCGTCGGAAACAGCGGGGAGAGCAGGGCCATGACGCCACCGCCGACGCTCGGATCCGCCGGCGGGTAGGGCCGCGTGCCATTCAGGTAGGGCAGTTCCTGTGGATGCGCGTAGACCGGCACATCCCACTCCCGGGACAGCGTCTCCAGTGCGCCGACATGGTCGAAATGTCCGTGCGTCAGCAGGATCGCGCGCGGCCGTCCGCTGCCGCCGAACCTCGCGCGCGCGGTCGAGCGAATATCCGGAGCGGAACCCGGCAATCCCGCATCGATCAAGATCCATCCGTTATCTCCGCAATCCGGGAGTCCGACGAAGATAACGTTGACAATGGCGATCTGCCGGTAGGCAAGATCAGGCCCGAGTTGCCGGGTCTTGTCGTCACGCACGTTATCGTCCTGCGGAACGTCGGCACTGGCGCGCTTGGACAATGGGATCTGGGTCATCTGCGTACTCGCTGCTGAGGCAAGGCGGACAACTGCATCGTACGGTGCTCGTTCCCGGCAGGAGATACCGCGTACCGCGCGGTCCTAAGTCCATTGTCAACTCGAAACGGCCGAAAAAAATGCATGCATCGATTCCGCGCTGCCCCGATAATCGGGAGGCAGCGACGCGCAAACAGGAGATGGCGAATGAGACAGCGCATAGGGATCGCGGCGGCCGCCATGGCGTTGCTCGCCTGCGTTTCAGGACACGCCCATGCCGCGCAATGCGGCAGTTCGCCGGCGGGTTTCGAGACGTGGAAGCAGGAATTCGCCGCGGAGGCCGCGGCCAAGGGCATCGGCGCCGCGGCGACGGGCGCCTTGATGCAGGCGCATTATGCGAGCGCGACGATTGCCGCCGACCGCAGCCAGCGCAGTTTCGGCCTGTCGCTGGAGCAATTCCTCGCCAAACGCGGGGCGTCCACCATCGTCGCGCGCGGCCGCGGCTTGAAGCAGTCGCAGGGAGCGCTGTTCGCCTCGATCCAGCAGCGCTATGGCGTCCCGCCCGGGCCGCTGATCGCGATCTGGGGCATGGAGACCGGCTTCGGCAGCCAGCGCGGCAATCAGAACATGCTCTCCTCGATCGCGACGCTCGCCTACGACTGCCGGCGGCCGGAATTCTTCACCGAGCAGCTCTATGCGGCGCTGCGCCTGATCGACCGCGGTGTGCTCTCTGGGGGAACGCGCGGCTCCATGCATGGTGAAGTCGGCCAGACGCAATTCATGCCCAAGAACATCCTGGCCTACGGCACCGGCAATCTGGACAACGCCGCCACTGCGCTGAACTCGACGGCAAACTTCCTGAAGGCGCATGGCTGGCGCGCCGGCGCGGGCTATCAGCCGGGCGAGCCCAATTTCGCGGCGATCCAGGCCTGGAATGCGGCTTCGGTCTATCAACGCGCCATCGCGCTGATGGGGCGCCAGATCGATAGCAGCCAGTAGCTCGGACGCGGCGATCGCTCACTCGGCCGCCGGGCGCGCACGGGCCATCGCTTCGCGCAATTCCGCCGCGGCCTCCCGCATGGCGGCGAGGCGCTGCTCATAGTCGGCCTGCAGCATGTCGAGGTCGCCGCCGCAGAATGGGCAGGCCAACTCGCTCAGTTGAACGAATTGGCGGCAGCCGCGGCACAGCCGCAACGGCTGCGGGATGCGGCCGGGTTCAGCCATGGACCGCGATCGGCTCCGCGGCTTCGACGACGATGGCGAACTCGCCATGGTCGAAGGATTTTCCGCAGGCGTCCTTCACCTTCACCAGCCGCTCGCGCAGGCCGTTTTGCTGCATCTCGTGCGCCCGATGATAGCACATCGGGTTGTTGCCGGGACGGCCCATCAGGGCGTGCGCCGTCCAGGTGCAGCCCGCCATGCAGGTCTCGGCGTAATAGCAGGTGCGGCAAAAACCCCAGAGGTCATCGGTGGTCCGGCGGCGGACGAAGGCAAGCGGATCGGCGTTCTCCCAGATATCGCGCAGCCGGGTGTGCCGGATATTGCCTCCGGCGTAGGGGCTGGGCAGCCCGGGGCAGGATTTGATGGTGCCGTCGGCCTCGATCCCCATCACGGTGTCGCCGGCATTGCAGCCGTGGAAGTAGATCTCGTCGTCGACGATATTGCGAATGGTGGATTCATGCGGTCCGTAATAGCCGACATTGCTGGCCGGTTGCAGGAACAGGCCGCGCTTGCGGCCCTCCACCGCGAGCTCCGCCAGCAGCGGCATCACGTCGAGCATCTGCCAGGGCTGCAGCAGCAGCTCCGGGTGATCGGCGGCGTTGCCCATCGCCGTCATGATTGCGAGCTGCCAATTACGCGCGCCGGCATCGATGATGATATCCATCAGCTCGCGGAGCTGCGGCAGGGAGCGGGCGTTGATGGTGGTGTTGACGGCGGACGACAGGCCATGGGCACGGACGCGGCGCAGCGCCGCCAGCGCCAGTTCGTAAGAGCCGGGCACGCCGCGAATGCCGTCATGGGTGGCACCGATGCCGTCCAGCGAAATGCCGACGCCGCACAGCCCGGCGGCGGCGGCGCGCGCGACGCGCTCGTCTGTCAGATTGCGCCCGCCGGTTTGCAGGTCGCATCGCATCCCGGCGGCGCGGATTGCGGCGACGATCTG
>C688J35102_120989897_pt1 | contig 15531 bp, 15 predicted proteins | sample HopSoiMetagenom2_FD_35102 | JGI IMG/M metagenome (IMG submission 35102)
ACGCGAGGGCTCAGGCGCAGCTTCGTCCAGGGTCCGGTCACCATCGAGGTGCTGCGCGGAGTGGACCTTGAGATCGGCGCTGGGGAGATCGTCGGGCTGCTGGGTCCATCGGGTTCGGGCAAGTCGACTTTGCTGCAGGCGGTCGGCCTGCTCGAAGGCGGCTTCCAGGGCTCGATCAGGCTGCAGGGGCAGGAAGCGTCGGAGCTGAATGACGACGGCCGAACGCGCCTGCGGCGGGAGCTGCTCGGCTTCGTCTATCAATTCCACCACCTGCTGCCCGAATTCAACGCACGCGAAAACGTCGTCCTGCCGCAGCTGGTGCTCGGCACCGAACCCAAGGCCGCGCAGGAGCGGGCGGACGCGCTGCTCGGCACGCTGGGGCTTTCAAAGCGCCTCGATCATCGCCCGTCCAAGCTCTCGGGCGGCGAACAGCAGCGCGTCGCCGTCGCCCGAGCGCTTGCCAACAAGCCGCCGCTGGTGCTCGCCGATGAGCCGACCGGCAACCTCGATGAGAGTACGGCCGACATCGTCTTCGCCGAGTTCCTCAACCTCGTTCGCGGCGAAGGCAGCGCCGCACTGGTCGCGACCCACAATGAGCGCATGGCCGCTAAAATGGACCGCGTCCTGCGCCTGCACGAGGGACGCATTCAGTGAGCGAACGCCGGCGCAGCCTGGTTGCGCGGATCGGCATCCTCCTCCTGAACTTCGTCACTCCGGGGTTGGGCTTGCTCAGAGTTGGTGAGCTGCGTCGCGCTGTGATCTACTACGCGATTGCCGAGGGCGCATTCGTGGTATTTATCGCGGCGCTAGCCCTCACAACGAACATCAGCTTCGGAACCTATGCCACCGCGGTTGGACTGGTGCTTGTCGTGCTCTCGTCGGCCCTTTGCACGGCGATCTGGCAGACATGGAGACGTAGCAGGATAGTCATTGAGCCGCGTCCGCTCTGGTCAAGTTGGTACGCAGTTGTTGGGGCGGTCCTGCTCACAGTTGGCGTCAGATATCTGTACACCGGCGTCTGGCATCATATTTATCACAACTTTTATGTTCCTGCCGAAGGCATGGAGCCGACGCTCGACAAGAATGACAAGTTCGTGGCGTCCATGAGGCGGCCGAAGGGTCTGCATCGCGGGGACATTTTACTGGTCAAGGCGCCAAATGGCGCGACTTACGTTAAGCGCTTGGCGGCATTGCCAGGCGACAAGATCGCTCTTCGCGATGGCATTGTGTTCATCAATGGGGTGGCAGCCACCATGATTCCGCACGGGTCGCGACGAGTTTCTTACCCTTACCAGGATGTGACTGAAGCCAAGGTCTATTTGGAGCAGTTCCCGGGCGAGGCTCGCCCACATCTGATTCAGGATCTCGGAGCGAGTCCGCAGGACAATTTCGCCGAAGTTACGATGGATTCCTCACATGTGTTCATGCTGGGCGACAACCGCGATGATTCGGCCGACAGCAGGGTCCCGAAGTACGACGGCGGATTGGAACTAGTGCCGGTGGGAAACGTCCTTGGACGACCTCTCTTTTTCTACTGGCCGCGAGCAAAGATGGGCCGATCCATACGAGATGGCGCGCAATGAGCGTGACAGTTGTGAAACCCGAACGACCGACTTCGCCGGGCCATGCGTAGGCTGAATCCTACTATCATTGCACTGCTTGGCGGACTCGTGGTCGTGCTGCTCCTCATCGCCTATTTCGCGACGAGCCGGAACTCCGACCAAGACAAGCTCACCGGCAACGAAGTTACGCAGGCGCAGACCGCGAGCCCGGAGAAGCGCTGTGCCAGCCAGGCGACCTACGACCTCATCAAGCGGGAGCTGTTCCGCCGCGCGGCGCAGCTGCGCGGGAGTGACCAGGCTGCCTACGACAAGCTTTCCGCCTACGCCGTGGTTCGCATGGAAAATCCGGTCCTCGAAAGCGAGAACAAGGATACAGGAGGAGCCAATTGCTCCGGCTCGCTGTCGCTCGATCTGCCGCCGGGGATCGCGGCCGTGGGCGGCCGGCGGACGCTGACCGGCGACCTGGATTATACGGTTCAGCCGGCGGCGGATGGCAGCGGCAACGTTGTGCTTCTGCGCAATGCCGATTCGGTGATTGCCTTGTTGGCGACCTTGGGCCGGGTGGGAGAGCCGGTGCCGCCGGCAGCTGCGCCCCCGGAAGCGAATGCCGTCGCGCCTGTTCAACCTGACGCCAACGCCACGCCCTCGCCGCCGCCCAATGTGCAACCCGCTCCGCCCAGCCCACCAGCGCGGCCGAGCGCTTCGCCAGGACGACCGAGTTTCGATTGTGCGAAAGCGCGCAGCCGCGGTGAGATCGCGGTCTGCTCGGACAGCGGGCTATCGGCGCTCGATCGCAACATGGCGAACCAGTACCGGGGTGCATTCGCCGCGGCTGACCCGGAGCAACAAGACGTGCTGCGGGGTACGGCCAGGCGTTTCTACGCCTATCGCGACCGCTGTCCCGACGCGAAGTGCATCGGCGATGCTTATGTCGGCCGGATGCGCGAAATCCGCGACATCATGGAAGGGCGCTGGCGGCCGCGCTGATAATTCGTGGATAAGTTGAATTGCAGCGCTTCTCACCGGAAGCCGGGCGCACCATAGTCGAAATGTGACTTCGCCCTACGTTCCACTGCGCGTCTTCTCGTCATTCACCATGCTCGAAGGGGCGATGGAGCCGAAGACGATTGCGGCCCAGGCGGAGAAGCTCGGCTTCCCGGCAGTCGCGCTGACCGACCGCAACGGCCTCTACGGCGCAATGCCGTTCAGCGACGCCTGCGTCGCCAAGGGCGTGCAGCCGATCATCGGCGCAATGGTCGCCGTTGCGAGGCCGTCCGAGATCGGGGGCGCCGCCGGCATCGACTGGCTGGTACTGCTGGCGAAGGATGATCTTGGCTATGCAAACCTGTGCAAGCTCGTCTCCTCGGCGCACCTCGACCGGCCGCTCGAGCAGGAGCCGCATGTCGAGTTCGCCACTCTGGAGCGCCTCAGCGAAGGTTTGATCGCGCTCACCGCGGGCGCGGAAGGCGCCCTCGCGCGGCTTCTCTCAGAGGGCCAGCGTGACAAGGCAGAAGCTTATCTCAACCGGTTGCAGGCGCTGTTTCCCGACCGCCTCTATATCGAGATCGTCCGCCGCAATGATCCGGTCGAGGAAGCCGCCGAAGAGGCGCTGATCGACCTCGCCTACGCACGCGACCTGCCAATTGTCGCCACCAACCCCGCGGCTTATCCCGACCCGGCGTTTCATGCCGCGCATGACGCCATGCTGTGCATCGCCAATTCGGCTTATGTGGAGAGTGCGGAGCGGGTCAGTTCATCGCCCGATGCGTGGCTCAAGAACGGCGCGGCGATGGCCGAGCTGTTCGCCGACTTGCCCGAAGCGATCGCCAACACGTCGGTAATCGCCCAGCGCTGCGCAGTCGCGGCGCCGCAGCGCAGACCGATCCTGCCGCGCCTTGGCGAAGACGAAGACGAGCAGTTGCGCAGCGACGCGCGGGCGGGTCTCGCCGAGCGCCTGAAAGGCCGGAGCGCGGAGGGACAGCAACAATATTCCGAACGGCTCGAATACGAGCTCGAAATCATCACCAGCATGGGCTTCGCCGGTTACTTCCTGATCGTTGCCGACTTCATCAAATGGGCCAAGGCGAACGACATCCCAGTGGGGCCGGGCCGCGGTTCGGGCGCTGGATCCGTGGTCGCCTGGGCACTGACCATCACCGACCTCGATCCGATCGCACTCGGCCTCCTGTTCGAGCGCTTCCTCAATCCCGAGCGCGTGTCGATGCCCGACTTCGACATCGACTTCTGCGAAACGCACCGCGACAAGGTGATCCAGTACGTCCAGCGCAAATACGGGCGCGACAAGGTCGCGCAGATCATCACGTTCGGGCGCCTGAAGGCGCGCGCGGTGCTCAAGGACACCGGCCGAGTCCTCCAGATGCCCTACGGCCAGGTGGACCGCCTAGCCAAGCTGATCCCCAACCATCCGACCGATCCGTGGACTCTCGAGCGTTCGCTCAACGGCGTGTCCGAGCTTGCCGCCGAGTACCGCAGCGATGCCGAAGTGAAGCGGCTGTTCGACCTGGCGATGAAGCTCGAAGGGTTGCCGCGCCACGCCTCGACTCACGCAGCAGGCGTGGTCATCGGCGACAGGCCGCTCGACGAGCTGGTCCCGCTTTACCGCGACCCACGCTCGGAGACTCCGGTCACCCAGTTCGACATGAAATATGTCGAGGCCGCAGGACTGGTGAAGTTCGACTTCCTCGGCCTCAAGACCCTCTCGGTGCTCAAGGAGAGCCAGCGGCTGCTCGCCGAGCAGGGGGTGGAGGTCGATTTCGGGGCTTTGCCGTGGGACGATCCAGCCGTCTACGAGCTGCTCCAGCGCGGCGACGCCGTCGGGGTGTTCCAGCTGGAATCAGAGGGCATGCGGCGAACGCTGGCGGGCGTCCGTCCGACAGGCTTCGGCGACATCATCGCGCTGGTGGCGCTCTATCGGCCCGGGCCGATGGACAACATCCCGATGTTCGGGGACCGCAAGAACGGCCGCGCCGCGATCGAATATCCGCACCCATTGCTCGAAGGCATTCTTGCCGAGACTTACGGCATCTTCGTCTATCAGGAGCAGGTGATGCAGGCGGCGCAGCTGCTCGCCGGCTACTCGCTCGGTGAAGCCGACCTCCTGCGCCGCGCGATGGGCAAGAAGATCCAGTCGGAGATGGACGCGCAGCGCGCGCGCTTCGTCGAGGGCTGCGCGCGCAATGATATTGCGGGGCCCAAGGCGAACGAGCTGTTCGACACGATCGACAAGTTCGCCGGCTACGGCTTCAACAAGAGCCACGCAGCGGGTTATGCGCTCGTCGCCTACCAGACGGCCTGGCTGAAGGCGCACCACCCGGCGGAATTCTATGCCGCGTCGATGAGCTTCGACATGGCGCAGACCGATCGGCTGGCGGCGTTCGTGGAGGATATGCGGCGTGGCGCCGTCGAATGCCTCCCGCCCGACATCAACGCGAGCCACGCGCATTTCACCGTGGAGAACGGCGCCGTCCGTTATGCCCTGGGCGCGCTCAAGGGGGTCGGCCAAAAAGCGATGGAAGCGCTGGTCGAGGAACGGGAGCGGGGAGGGCCGTTCACCAGCATCGAGGACTTCGCGGCGCGGATCGATCCGCGAATGCTTAATCGGCGGCAGCTTGAAAGCCTGGCGGGCGGTGGCGCGTTCGACGCGCTGAACGCGAACCGGGCAGCAATATTCGACGGGGCGGAGACGATCCTCGCCCATGCGGCGAGTGCTTACGATCAAAAGATCAGCGGGCAGGCCGGGCTGTTTGGGGTTGCCTCAGCCGAGATGGCGCCCATACGCCTCCCACGCGACGCCTCGTGGTCTTTGGCTCAGCGCATGGCGGCCGAGCGGGAGGCATTCGGCTTCTACTTCTCCGCTCACCCGGTGGATTCGGCGAGGCACTTGCTTGCCGCGCACAAGGTCAAGACATTCGCCGAATTGGCGGAGATCCGGATCGCCGAGGGCGAGCGGGCCAGCGCGACCATGGCTGGGCTGGCCGAAGGCGTCCGTTGGCGCGTGTCCGCGAAAGGTCGGCGCTACATGGTCGCGGCGCTGTCCGACCGCTCAGGTCAGTTCGAAGCGACCGTGTTCGACGAAGAACCGTCGAGCGCGCTGGAAGCGGCTGCAAAGGCGGGTGCGTGCGGTCTTCTGACGGTCGAGCTGGACCGCCGTTCAGGCGATGATTCGCCGCGCGTGACGATCAAGCGCTTCCAGCCGCTCGAGGCGCTCGCGCAAAGGACGCGGCTGCAGATGACGATCCGGCTCGCGGACGCGTCCTTCGCCGACCGCGCAGTGCGTGAGTTGGCGGAGGCGCGGGGCGGCAACGGCCTGGTGCGCTTTGTTGTACCGCTCGCCTCAGGCGGGGAAGCGCTGGTGATCGCCGGTCGCGACTTCACCCTCGACGCGGAACTCGCCGCGCGGGTCGCACGCGTGACCGGCGAGGGGAGCGTGGACCTTTCCGTCCAGGAGCCGCCAAGACTGGCACTCGTCGGGTGAATGACCGGGTTGGGCTAGTGAAGAATGCGCGCACCGGCGTGGACGGTCAGGCCCAATAGACAGAACGTCGCAAGGTTGAACGCGATAAAGCGGTAGAGGACCACGTTGGTCGTCGCTTGGATCAGGCTGTGGACGATCCGGAACGCGACGTAGCCCCAGGCGAGGTAGAGATTGATTCCACCTCCGAAGTCGAGCAGCGCCAGCGTCAGCGCGATCGCATAGAAGATCGTCGGCTGCTCCATCAAATGGTTGTAATTGTGCGCTTTCCAATTCGCTTCATCGGGAATTGCGCCCTCTAGCGCGCCGCCGCGGGTGCCCCGGCGGCCCTTGAGGCTGATGCCCGCCCGGCGCATCGCCGGAATCCGCGCCGCGTACATCCAGACCTGCATCACCAGCGTCCAGGCGACTAGCGCCACGACGGGCGCGAGAATTGGGCTGTATTCCATGAAAACCCTCCCCCTGCTGAGAGGGAGAGGGTGCTTCAGTTCGTTACGCTTGGCAATCGACTAGTCGAAGAGCTGGGCGAAGCGGCGCTTCTCGCGGTTGCGCCAGGCGCCGCGATGCCAGGCGTCGCTGGCGAGTAGCGGGAGGACGCTGGTCGCCTCGGCGAATACCATCTGCTCCATCGCCGTCGACACCTTGCCCCAGCTCGCGGCCTCCTGCAGCGTCGAGGAGCTGCAGGCGCCGTCGCGGACGTCGGCGACCGTGATCTGCACCGCATATTTGTGCACTTCGACGTCCTCGTGGCCGAGAATCTCGGCGCAGACGACGGTGTCCTGCGCGAAGTTCTTGGGAACTCCACCGCCGACCATCAGCAAGCCGGTGGTGCCCGCCTTGATCTTGATGTCGGTGAGCTCGCGGAAATCCGCGATGCTGTCGAGCGTCATGTAATGGCCGCCGCGCTTCATGGCGTCGACCTGGTGCTTGACCAGGCCGAAGCCCGCCGAGCTGTCGGTGAAGGCCGGGCAGAAGATCGGCACGTCGTGCTCGTAGGCGAGCTTGACCAGGCTGTTGTCCTTCTTGCCGTTTCCTTCGGAGAGCCACTTGCCCATCTCGCGGATGAAGGCGCGGCTGCTGTACGGGCGCGGGTCGAGACTGTCGGCGATCTTGCCGATCGTCATGTCGCAATCCTGCAGCTGCTCTTCGTCGATATAAGTGTCGTAGATGCGGTCGATGTAGAGTGAGCGCAGCGTATCATCGTCAGGAATTTCATTGGCTTGGTAGTGTTTGTGGCCAAGTGCTTCGAAGAAATCCATGTCGACGATCGTGGCGCCGGTGGCGACGATCGCGTCGACCATGTTCGACCGTACCAGCTCGGCATAAAGGTCCATGCAGCCACCGGCAGAGGTCGAGCCCGCGATAACCAGGATGACCGAGCAGCCGGGATCCTCGAGCATCTGGTTGTAGATGCCCGTTGCGCGCGCGAGGTCGCGGCTGGTGAAGCTCATCTTGCCCATGGCCTCGACGACGGGACGAGCGTCGAATTTGGTGATGTCGACATGCTCGACGGGGGTCGACAAAAGCTCCTGCTTGCGCGTGTCGTTTACGGTGCTGTGGTCGATTAGATCTTCGGTGGCCATTTGAAATACCTCGTCATTCCCGCGGAAGCGGGAATCCCGCTACTCGCAGCTCGAAGGAAAACAAGCGGGATCCCCGCTTCCGCGGGATGACGCAATGGAAAATTGCCCGACTATAGCGCTTTGGAACGCTTTGCGTCTGTAGCGGCTGCGTACAGGCTCGCCATCGGCTCGTCCTCGACGATCTCGGTGCTGACCGCATCGAAGCCGTTGAAGCGTGTGCGCATCGCGCAGCCATAGGCGCCGAGCATCCCGATCTCGATGTAATCGCCGGGGCCAACGTCCGCGGGTAGCTCGAACGGACCGGCCATGCGGTCGAGATCGTCGCAAGTCGGGCCGTAGAAGCTGAACTCCGCCGGCCGCACCCGCGAAGCGTCCTCGCGCAGCAGGCGGACCGGATAGCGCCAGCCGATGTGCGCGGCGTCGAACAAAGCGCCATAGGCGCCGTCGTTGATGTAGAGCTCGTCGCCGCGCCGCTTTTCGACACGCACCACGAGGCTCGCATATTCAGCGCACAAAGCGCGGCCGGGCTCGCACCACAATTCGGCCGAGTAGCTGACCGGAAGGGCCTCAAAACCGGCGTGGATCACCGAGAAGTAAGTTTCGAGCGGCGGCGGCTCCATGCCCGGGTAGGAGGAGGGGAAACCTCCGCCCACGTCGACAATGTCGACCGTCACCGAAGCCTCGATGATCGCCTGGCGTACGCGCTCCATGGCCTCGGCATAAGCGGCAGGGGTCATTGCCTGGCTGCCGACATGGAAGCAGATGCCGAGCGCGTCGGCCGCCTGGCGGGTGGCGAACAGCAGCGCCTTCATTTCCGATGCGGCTGCACCGAATTTCGCGCCCAGGCTGAGCTTGGCGTGGCCGTTGTCGACACGGATGCGCACCAGCAGGTTGAGATCGCTGGCAGCGACGCCATTGGTGCTGGTCGCGCGGACGATCTTCTCCAGCTCCTCGATCGTATCGAGGCTGAAGGTCTTCACGCCATGGTCGAAATAGGCTTCCGCGATGACTTCCTCGGCCTTCACCGGGTGCATGAAACAGATCACCGCCTCCGGCAGGCACTGGTGGATCAGGCGCACTTCGCCGATCGACGCCACGTCGTAGTGGGTCACGCCCGAGTCCCACAGGATCTTGAGCAGGTCAGGCGAGGGGTTCGCCTTCACTGCGTAGAGCGAGCGGCCGGGGAACTTCTCGACGAAAAAGCGCGCGGCGCGACGCGCGGCGTGCGGGCGCAGCAAAGTCACCGGCTGGACCGGTTGCAGCTTGGCGATATCGGCACCCCCCCGGATGCCGGTCGGGGCGGACGCTAGCCCCAGCGCGCGATGATGCTTGTGCAACTCAAGGGACCTCCAACAGTCTCGATCAACATAAGCTGCCTTGCGGTTGGAAGTCCCATGGGGCAGCGGGAGCGCGATATATGTATGGGGTGCTTCGCTGTAAAGATTATTTGCCCCCAGCCTTAACAAATCGCGACCATATGTCTCTGATCTGCAACGGCTAATCGAAAGGGTGAGATATCAACCAGTTAGTAAAATCGCCCGGAGTGACCCATCGGGACGTCGTTGAGGCGGCGCAGCGTATCGCCGGACAGGTGGAACGCACCCCCCTGATCGAGACCGAGGTTGCTGGCGAGCGCGTATGGCTCAAGTGCGAGTGCCTCCAGACTGGCGGCGCCTTTAAGCTGAGGGGCGCGACCAACCGCTTGCTGCAGCTTTCTGCGCAGGAGCGGGAGCGGGGCGTCGTCGCCTTCTCGTCGGGCAATCACGCGCGCGGCGTGGCGATCGCCGCGCGGCGGCTCGGCATTCGGGCGGTGATCGTGATGCCGGCGGATGCGCCGCAGGTGAAGGTCGAGGGCACGCGCGCGGAAGGGGCCGAGATCATCTTCTACGACCGGCGCACCGAGAGCCGGGAGGAGATTGCCGCCAAGATTTCCACCGAAACGGGGGCCACGGTGGTGCCGAGCTTCGCCGATCCGGCGATCGTCGCGGGACAGGGCACGGCCGGGCTCGAAATGCTCGAGCAGATGCCCGTGCCGCCGGAGCGCATCATCATTCCCTGCGGCGGCGGCGGTCTTGCGTCCGGCATCGCGCTGGCCTGTCCCGACGCTCGGATCGTGATCGTCGAGCCCGAGGGCTGGGACGACATGGCTCTTTCGCTCGAAGCGGGAGAGATCGTGCCCGTTGCTGCGGATGCGCCGGATACCCTCTGCGACGCGCTCCAGACGCCGCGTGTATCGCCGATCACCTTCGACACCTTACGCGAGCGAGGAGCGGAAGCGCTGTCGGTCGGCGACGCGCAAGTCGCCGAGGCGATGCGCTTCGCCTGGGAGAAGCACGGCCTCGTGGTCGAGCCGGGGGGAGCAGTCGCGTTGGCGGCTCTGCTCACGGGCAAGGTTGGGCCTCGCGAAGGAACAGTGGTGGTCCTGTCAGGCGGGAATGTCGATCCGGCGCTGCACGCCCGGATCATCACGAATGCGGCTTAAGCGGCCCCGCGGGTCCGATATTCGCCGGGTTCCACGTGAACGGGGCTCGACCGCTCGACCGCCTTGGTCAGCTCCTCGAGCTCGGCGGCGAGGGTCTTGAGTTCGCCGACGAGGAAGCGGCGCTCGCCTTCGGCGACGGATTCGGAGGCGTCGATCAGCGTTTCGAGCATCATTGCGATGCACGGCAGGATCGTCTCTTCGATCCGCTCGAACGCCTCGTCGAGGCGGGCCTGCTGGTCGACCGGTGGCATGAGCGCCAATTTGGACCGATCTTGGTTAAGTCTTGGTGAAGTTAGGCGAGAAAATGGAGAATTATTCGTCATTTGCGATGGCGATCGCGATGGTCGCCGCGTTCCTGCTCCTCGCCGGCGGAGTGAAGCTGGTGCTGGATCGTCAGACCCGCGTCCGCGGCGTCCTGATGATCGTCGCTGCCCTCGTCCTGATTACGAACGTGATGATCTGGACAGTGTAGGCGGCTTGATCGGGTCGGTCGCCAGCCGCATGTCGAGATAGTCGTCGACCGATTTCATCAGCAGGTCGAGCTCGTTGGCGAAGAAATGGTTCGCGCCCGGGATCAGCTCGTGATCGATCGTGATGTGGCGCTGCGTGCGAAGCTTGTCGACGAGCTTCTGTACCGCGCTCGGAGTAACGACCTCGTCGGCTTCGCCCTGGATGATAATCCCTGACGAAGGGCAGGGGGCGAGGAAGCTGAAATCATACATGTTGGCGGGCGGCGCGATCGAAATGAACCCGCGGATCTCCGGACGGCGCATCAGCAGCTGCATTCCGATCCACGCGCCGAAGCTCACGCCTGCGATCCAGGTCGTCTCCGCCTCTGGATGGATCGACTGCACCCAGTCGAGCGCGGAGGCGGCGTCGCTGAGCTCGCCGATGCCGTTGTCGAACACGCCCTGGCTCTTCCCGACTCCGCGGAAGTTGAAGCGCAAGGTCGCAAAACCGCGGCGGACGAACGTCTGATACAGCAGCTGGACGAGCTTGTTGTTCATCGTCCCGCCTGCCTGCGGGTGCGAGTGGAGGACCATTGCGACTGGCGCTCGCGGGCGGCTACCGGGATGAAAACGTCCTTCGAGGCGTCCCTCGGGGCCTGGGAATATGACTTCGGGCATGGGTGCTTTGGCTCGTGTAACGATAGAAAGCCGCTGAGCGCGGGTGCGCTGCGGCGTCGGGTCCTATATAGGGGCGCCCGTTGAAGTGGCAATCGGCAGGAATCCCAGACTTTTGACCATGCAGGATCGGCTCTACCTCGACCATGCGGCGACCACGCCGCCGCTGCCCGAAGCCCGTGCGGCGCTGGAACGCGGGCTGGACGCCTGGGCCAATCCCAATTCGCCGCATGCCGAGGGACGGGCTTCGCGGGCGCTGCTCGAGGAGGCACGTTCGACGATCGCCGAGGTCCTCGGCTGGCGCCATGACGTCATCTTCACCAGCGGCGCGAGCGAGGCGGTGGAAATGGTGGCGAAGCGTGCCCGCGTCCCAGGGCGGGCGCATGGCGCGACCGAGCATGCGATCGTGCCTTTTGCGATGGGAGAGAGCTCCACCGTAATTCCGGTGGGCGCTGACGGGCTGATCGACGAGGCGGCGTTGGATTCCATTCTGGCGCAGGGGCCGACGCTCGTCGCCATCCAGCATGTGAACAATGAGACCGGAGTCATCCAGCCGCTCGAGCGCCTTGCGCCGCGCATTCGCGAAGCGGGCTCGCTGCTGCTCGCGGATTGCGCGCAGTCGGCCGGCAAGCTGCCACTGCCGAACGCCGATTTCATCGCCGCCTGCGCGCACAAGCTCGGCGGCCCGCCCGGCATCGGCGTGCTGCTTGTCCGCGACCTCGCGACACTGGAAGCGGTCGGCGGACAGGAGAAGGGCTATCGCCGAGGCACGCAGGACGTGCCCAACGCACTGGCGTTCGCTGCCGCATTGGCGGCTCGAGGGTGGAATATGGACCGGCTCGCAGAGTTGCGGAGTCGCCTCGAAGCCGGCGTGAAAGACTCTGGCGGAGCCGTCATCGGCGAGAACAGCCCGCGCATTCCGACGATCGGCGCCGTATCTCTTCCCTGCGCGGCGAGCGCCTCTTTGGTCGTGCAGCTCGATCTCGTGGGCATCGGGGTGTCGGCGGGAAGCGCCTGCTCATCCGGCGCGATGAAGGGCAGCATCGTGCTTGCGGCCATGCGTATCCCGCAGGACATTGCGGGCGGATTCGTTCGAATCAGCTTTGGCCCCGATACGAGCGAGGCCGATATCGACCGTTTCGTCGCCGAATGGCGGCGCATCGCCGAACGGACGCAGCAGAGGGCGGCATGATCTACCTCGACTATCAGGCGACGACCCCGATGGCGCCCGAAGTGGCCAAGGCGATGCTCCCGTGGATCGAGGAGAAATTCGCCAATCCGCACTCGCCGTCGAAATGGGGCCATGAGGCGGAAGCCGCGGTTGATGTCGCCCGGCGGCAGGTCGAGCGCACGATTGGCCTACAAAACGGAAGCGTCGCCTTCACCGCGAGCGCGACCGAAGCGATCAACTGGGCCCTCAAGGGCACAATGGAAAAGGCGTCGCCCAAGCGCAACCGGATCATCACGGTCGCGACCGAGCATGCCGCCGTGCTCGACACCTGCGAATGGCTCGCCGGACGCGGCATGGATCTCACTATCTTGCCGGTCGGCCCCGACGGAATGCTCGACCTGGCCGATCTGGAGGCGGAGCTCGACGACCGCGTGGCGATTGTCGCGATGATGCTCGTCAACAATGAGATCGGGCTGATCCAGCCCGTAACTGAGGCTGCCAAAATGGCGCACAGCTGCGGCGCGCTATTTCTGTGCGATGCCGTCCAGGCCTTCGGACGCCTTTCGCTCTCGAACGGACCCGACCTCGTCGCGATCTCCGCGCACAAGATCCACGGACCCAAGGGGATCGGCGCGTTGTGGATGCGCGAGGGCGCGGAGCCCGCGCCACTCATCCACGGCGGCGGGCAGGAGCGCGGAATGCGTTCGGGCACTCTTTCGCCGGCGCTCTGCGTCGGTTTCGGCGCTGCGGCCAAGCTCGCCGCCGAACGCGAAAACCGCGATCACGACCATATCCGCGGGCTCTGGGCGGCCGCGATGAAGGCGCTCGGCCCCGGCTGGACGATCAACGGCGGCACCCAATGCCGCTATCACGGTAATCTCAACATCCGCCGCGACGGCGTGGATGCGGCGCGCCTGCTCGCCGATCTGCGCGGAATCGCTTTCTCGCTGGGCTCCGCCTGCGCCAGCGGATCGGGTCGGCCGAGCCATGTGCTGCGCGCACTCGGCCTCGATTATCGCGAGGCGCGTTCGTCCATCCGTCTCGGCTTCGGCCGTTACACCAAAGTGCAGGAACTGACCGACGCCTGCCACCAGATCGTCGCCGCGGTGAAGGCGCAGGAGCATCTCGTCGCGTGACGCTGGTGCGGTTCTTCAGGGCCGACGGGACCCTGGACAAGGAAGTGGAAGCCGAAGAGGGACAGAGGCTGCTCGACGTCGCCTGGGCGGCGCGCGAGCCGCTCGAAGGCGCCTGCGAAGGGGTGATGGCCTGCTCGACCTGCCACGTCATCGTGGAGGCGAAGGATTTCGCGAAGCTTCCGGCAGCAAGCGAGGAGGAAGAAGACCTGCTCGATCTCGCGGCGCATGCAACGAGGACATCGCGGCTCGCCTGTCAGATCATGCTCACCGCCGACTTGCCCGAGCTCAGCGTGCGGATTCCGCCCGGCGCGACCAACTGGATGGGGCGCTAGTTTCCCGGCGGCAGCGGAATGCCGACGCGGTTGTCGGGTTCGTCGTCGCGGTGCTTGGGAGGTTTGCCGTTTGCTGACAGGACTGGTTTGAGTGCCTCGAGCTCCTGCAGCGACAGTCTGCCTTCTTGCCTCTTGTCGAGCAGCTTGAAGCGGTCGAGCGCGGCCTGCCTGAATTCCTGGAGCGTGATCGCCCGGTTCAGGTCCGCGTCGGCGGCAGCGACCGGCTCCGGTAGATTGAGCAGGGCATAACGGCCGGCACCTTGCGGACCATAGTCCATTTTGTAGCGATCCCGATCGCGACGTTCGCCGTGGCGTTCGTCTCCGCTCTCCGCCTCGTCCTTGGGTGGCGCTTCGCCCGGCGCTCGGGCCCGTCGTAAGCGGGAATTGACCTGGATTTCCGGAGCCACCGTCCATTCGTAGCGGACGAGCTCGTCGGGATCGATTTGGCCGTCGTGGTTGGTGTCGAGAATCTCGACGAAGTAGCGCTGCGCGTCCGCCTGCAGTTCGTCGGCGGTCAGGTAGCCGTCGTGATTCCGGTCGACCTCGGCGAACCAGCGTGCGAGCGTGTCCTCGTTCGGTTTGCGCGCGCGGATCGGCTCACCCATCGGCGTGATGAAAGGGACGCCACCGCGTCCGGTGACGACGATTGCGTTCGGCGACGACACGGCAGGCGACGCAGCCGCCTGGGTTAAGGCTGCAAGGACCGGAAGAATCACGACTGAAACGAACATTCAGCTGCCTTTCGGGCTTACATATCTTGGTCTGGCGACGGCGTGGAATCCGTCGTCTGCGGTTGCTCTACGGCGGGGGGCGCGGGTCGGAGCGTCTCCAGCACCGCGAGCGTAAGCAGCCCTTGATGATTGACGTCGAGAGCTGCAAAACGCTGGCTCGCGGCCTGGCGGAACTCCTCGAGTGACACACCGCGGTTGAAGTTCGTGTCGGCGGAAATGACGGGCTCCGGCAAATCGAGCAGGCCAAACCGCTCGGCGCCCTGATAGCCTTGGTTCACACCCGCTCCGCGCCATCCGCCCTGGCCGGTTCCGTTCTCGCGATGGCCTCCGCGGCCGTGGCCGCCTCTACCGCCGCGATCACCACCCGCTTGCGAGCTGCGATCGACGGCCGCCATCTCGAGACGCCCTCCAGACGAAACCTCTGGCGCGATGGCGGTTTCGTAATAATCGATTTCATCGGGATCGATCTCACCGTCATGATTGGTGTCGAGGACGGCGAAGAAGCGCTCGGCGTCCGCCTGCATCTCCTCAACGGTCAATCGGCCATCGTGATTCTTGTCGGCCTGGTTGAACCAGTCGGCCAGCGTATCGCCGTGAGCTTCGCCGGCGCGGAACGGCTCGCCCATCGGGCTGATGAATGTTCGGCCCCAGCGATGAGAAACAGGAGGAACAGAGGGAGCGGCCACGGTCAAGAGAACGAGCAAGGGAATGGCCATGGACGTCGCCTCTGCTGATGAAGCGCTTGCGGTTGTCCCGCGAAGGTGAACGGCTGATGAAAAACCCCGCTGGCGAACATGAACTTTGGCATGAACTTGCGTGTCCGGCAGCGTTTCCCCATATGCGCGAACGGAAGTCGGCGGACGGCGCTGTCGCCAACCTGGTCAGGTCCGGAAGGAAGCAGCCACAACGATTTCGTGC
>C688J35102_120989896_pt1 | contig 15479 bp, 15 predicted proteins | sample HopSoiMetagenom2_FD_35102 | JGI IMG/M metagenome (IMG submission 35102)
TCACAAGCCGTTCCCGCCGAAACCGCCGCGGCCCTGCATCTTCGAATACATCTATTTTTCGCGGCCGGATTCCATCGTCGGCGGCCGGTCGGTCTATGAAGTCCGCAAAGCCTTTGGCGCGCAGCTCGCGCGCGAGAGCCATGTCCCGGCCGACGTCGTGGTGCCGGTGCCGGATTCCGGCGTGCCCGCGGCGGTCGGCTACAGCCAGCACTCCGGCGTGCCGTTCGAGCTCGGCATCATCCGCAATCACTATGTCGGCCGCACCTTCATCCAGCCGACCCAGAGCGTGCGCGAGCTTGGCGTGCGCATGAAGCATTCGGCCAACCGCGCCGCGATCGAAGGCAAGCGCATCATCCTGCTCGACGACTCGCTGGTGCGCGGCACCACCTCGAAGAAGATCGTGCGCATGATGCGCGATGCCGGCGCACGCGAGGTGCATTTCCGCCTCGCCTCGCCGCCGATCATCCACCCTGACTATTACGGCATCGACCTGCCGGATCATGGCGGCCTGTTGGCGGCGACGCACTCGGTCGAGCAGATGCGCGACATCATCGGCGCGGATTCGCTGGCCTTCCTCTCGATCGACGGCATGTACCGCGCGATGGGCGAGCCCGGCCGCGATCCGGCCAATCCGAGATTCTCCGACCACTGCTTTACCGGCGCCTATCCGACGCACCTCACCGATCAGAACCAGGTCGAAGCTCAGCCGCGCCAGCTCTCGCTGTTGGCGGAAGCGAGCTGAGCGTCATTGCCGGGCTTGACCCGGCAATCCATCCCTTCGAAAGATTCTCGCGAAGATTGATGGATACGCGGGTCAAGCCCGCGTATGACGAAAATGTATGTTGATCCGGAATCGTTCATGAAGAAATTGCTCGCCTCCCGCATCGCGCTCGTCACCGGCGCCTCGCGCGGCATCGGTTACGAGACCGCGCGGGCGCTGGCGAAGGCCGGCGCGCATGTCGTGGCGGTGGCGCGGACGCAGGCCGGGCTTGAAGAGCTCGACGACGACATCCGCAGTGAAGGCGGCAGCGCGACGCTGGTACCGCTGAACCTCACCGATTTCGACGGCATCGCGCGGCTCGGCGCGGCGCTGAACGAACGCCATGGCAAGCTCGACATCCTGGTCGGCAATGCGGGTGTCGCCGGACCTTCATCGCCGCTCGGCCATATCGACCTGAAGCAGTGGAGCGACGTAATCGCGGTCAACGTCACCGCAAACTTCCAATTGATCCGCTGCATGGAGCCGCTGCTGCAGCACTCCGATGCCGGCCGCGCGGTGTTCGTCACATCGGGCGCGGCGAGCCAGGCTCCGGGCTATCTCGGTCCTTATGCGGCCTCGAAGGCGGCGCTCGAGGCGCTGGTGCGCGCATGGGCCAACGAGACCGCATCGACGCGGTTAAAGGTCAACCTCTTCAATCCCGGCCCGATCCGCACGCGAATGCGCGCGACGGTATTCCCCGGCGAAGACCCGCTGACGCTGGACACGCCGGAACAGGCGGCCGCGTTCATCGTGCCGATGTGCGGCCCCGATTGGAGCGAAACCGGCAAGCTCTACGAGTACCAAACGCGCAGCCTGTTAAGCTTTCGCAATCCCGCATAGCTGTCCCCGATTGACACCCGAACGCCGGGACTATTCACTCCGGTCCAAGCGGAAAAATCCGCAACGTTCGGGAGAAAGCCATGGCGCCGTTACCGCATTGCAGAACGATTTCCTTGATGGCCGCCGCCGCGCTGCTCGGCACGATGACGCTCTCGCAACCCGTGCGCGCCGGCGATGTCCCCACCTTCGCCGTGGATGCGGCCTGGCCAAAGCCGCTGCCGAACCACTGGATCATCGGTCAGGTCGGCGGCATCACCGCGGATTCGAAAGACCATATTTGGGTCATCCACCGCCCGCGCTCGCTGACCGACGACGAAAAGGGGGCATCGCTAAACCCGCCGCGCTCGAAATGCTGCATCTCGGCGCCGCCCGTGCTGGAATTCGACGCCGACGGCAACCTGCTGCGATCGTGGGGCGGCCCCGGCGAAGGCTATGAATGGGTCGGCCGCGAGCATGGCATCGAGGTCGACGACAAGGGAAACGTCTGGCTCACCGGCAACGCCGACAACGATAATGTGGTGATGAAATTCACCGGCGACGGCAAGTTCGTGATGCAGATCGGTAAGATCGGGCCGACCAAGGGCAGCAACGACACCACCCAGCTCGGCAAGCCAGCGGAGACCACCGTCGACAGCGCCGCCAACGAAATCTACGTCGCCGACGGCTATGGCAACCGCCGCATTATCGTATTCGACGCCACCACCGGCGAATACAAGCGGCATTGGGGCGCCTACGGCAACAAGCCGAATGACGACAAGCAACCTCCCTACGACCCGAAAGCGCCGGTGTCACAGCAGTTCGGCAACCCCGTGCATTGCGTGAAGGTCACCAATGACGGCCTGGTCTATGCCTGCGACCGTATCAATAACCGCATCCAGGTCTTCAAGAAGGACGGCAGCTTCGTGAAGGAGTGGTTCTACGAAAAGAACACGCTCGGTAACGGCGCGGTGTGGGATGTCGCGGTGTGGCCGGATGCGAAGCAGAGCTATTTGCTGAGCGCCGACGGCGAGAACAACGAAATCCGCGTGCTGAAACGCGACGACGGCAGCGTGGTCGGCAGTTTCGGCGGCAACGGCCGCAATGCCGGCCAGTTTCACTGGGTTCACGCCATGGCGATCGATCAGAAGGGCAACGTCTATACCGCCGAGGTCGATACCGGAAAGCGCATCCAGAAATTCAAGCTGACGTCGGACGCGCTGAAGTAACGGCCGACATCCGGTCTGTCTAACCAAATACAGAACAAGGCCGCGAAGACGGTCGGCTCTGTCATCACGCACACGGAGGGATTCATGCAGACATCAATGGCGCGGCACGCAGCCGTGCTCGTGGCGCTGGCCGGACTCGCGACGCCCGCACTGGCGCAGGACAAGACGGTCAAGATCGGCGTGCTCAACGACATGTCGAGCCTGTATGCCGATATCGGCGGCGCCAACTCGGTGGCCGCAATCAGGATGGCGGTGCAGGACTCCGGGCTGCTCGCAAAGGGCTGGAAGATCGACGTGCTCAGCGGCGACCACCAGAACAAGCCCGACATCGGCACCAACATCGCGCGGCAGTGGATCGACAATGAGAAGGTCGACGCCATCGCCGACACGCCAAACTCAGGCGTGGCGCTGGCGGTCAGCAACCTGGTCCGCGAGAAGAACGCCGTGCTGCTGAACTCGGGTGCGGCGACCGCGGACCTCACCGGCAAGGCGTGCACGCCGAACACGGTATCCTTCACCTACGACACCTACATGCTCGCCAATGGCACCGGCAAGGCGCTGACCAAGGCCGGCGGCGACACCTGGTTCTTCCTGACCTCCGACTATGCGTTCGGTCACGCGCTGGAGCGCGACACCGCCGCGGTCGTCACCGCCAATGGCGGCAAGGTGCTGGGCGGGGTGAAGCATCCGATCAACTCGTCCGATTTCTCCTCCTTCCTGCTGCAGGCGCAGGCCTCCAAGGCAAAGGTGATCGGGCTCGCCAATGCCGGCGGCGACACTACCAACGCCATCAAGCAGGCGGCCGAGTTCGGCGTCGTCTCCGGCGGCCAGAAGCTCGCTGCGCTGTTGTTGTTCATCACCGACGTGCATTCGCTCGGGCTGAAGACCGCGCAGGGTCTGTCGTTCACCGAATCCTTTTACTGGGACATGAACGACAAGACGCGCGAATGGTCGAAGCGCTTCGCCAAGGAGTCGCCCAAGGGCATGATGCCCTCGATGACGGTGGCCGGAAACTACGCCATGGTGCTGCACTATCTCAAAGCGATGGAGACGCTGGGCGGCAACCCGCATGACGGCGCCAAGGTGGTCGCCAAGATGAAGGAAGTGCCGACCGACGACGCGCTGTTCGGCAAGGGACCGCTACGCGCCGACGGCCGCAGGCTGATTCCGGCCTATCTGTTCGAGGTCAAAAAGCCGGAAGAGTCGAAGTACCCGTGGGATTATTACAAGCTGGTCGCCACCATCTCGCCGGACGACGCGGCCAAGCCGCTCGAAAGCAGCGACTGCCCGCTGCTCAAGAAGTGATATCGCACTGCGGCGAAACGCGCCTCATGCGCCCTTGAACCATCAGCTCCCGCCCCCTGACCAACGGCGGGAACTTTCGAATGCAACGAGAGTTTCCGTTCAAACCGGGAGCTCTCGATGCAAGCCGTTGTCGATCGCGTGAAGCGCGCCTTTACCCTGAACCACCCGATTTCGGATCGAGAAGCCGAAGCGGTACGCCGCGAAGCCACCGAATTCGCCATCGACTTGCTGGCCAAATACCGGGAGCAGCTGGCGCACCGGACGCTTGCGCAAGCCACCGAACATTAGCCCAAACGATTGGATTTAGTTCGAAGAGACGGTCCTCGCCTCGCGCTCACGATGGCCGCTTGCGCTTGTGGGCGAACGGGTTGGCCTTCTCGCGAAGCGTGATGCGGACCGGCGTGCCCGGTAGTTCGAAGAAGCTGCGCAGGCTGTTGACGAGATAGCGCAGGTAAGACTCCGGTACCGCGTCGGCGCGCGAGCAGAACACCACGAAGCTCGGCGGCCGCGCCTTGGTTTGAGTGACGTAATTCAATTTGAGCCGGCGGCCCGACACTGCCGGCGGCGGATTGGCGTCGACCGCCTGCTCGAACCAGCGATTGAGCGCCGCCGTCGGCACCCGGCGATTCCATACTGCGTAGGCTTCTTCAACGGCGGTCATCAGGCGATCGATTCCCTCGCCCCTCAGCCCGGACACCGCGACGACCGGCACACCCTTGACCTGCGGCAGCAGATGATCGGCATCGGCGCGCAACGCCGCGGCGCTCGATTTCCCTTCCATCAGGTCCCATTTGTTGACCGCGATCACCAGCGCGCGGCCTTCGCGCTCGATCAGGTCGGCGATGCGCAAATCCTGCTCCTCGAAGCGGTTCTGCGCATCCATCATCAGCACCACGACTTCGGCGAAGCGCACGGCGCGCAGCGCGTCCGCCACCGAGAGCTTCTCCAGCTTCTGCTCGATGCGTGCCCGCCGCCGAAGACCCGCGGTATCGAACATCCGGAAGTCGCGACCGCGCCAGACGATCTCGACCGAAATGGAATCCCGGGTGGTGCCCGCTTCCGGCGAGGTCAGCAGGCGCTCCTCACCCAGCAGATGGTTGATCAGCGTGGATTTGCCCGCGTTCGGCCGGCCGACGATGGCGACGCGGATCGGGCGCTTCGAGTCGTTTTCCGCGGAATCGATGAGGTCCTCATCTTCTTCCTGCTCGACCGGCTCCGGCATCAGCACACGGAGCGAGTCGTAGAGATCGCTCAGTCCCTCGCCATGCTCGGCCGAAATCTGCACCGGATCGCCAAGCCCGAGCGCGTACGCCTCCATCGCGCCGGCTTCGCCATGCCTGCCTTCGCTCTTGTTCGCGACCAGCACTACCGGTTTGTCGGCTCGGCGCGCGAAGTCTGCGAACGACCTGTCGTTCGGGGTAAGGCCCGCGCGGGCATCGATCACGAACATCAGCGCGTCGGCGGCCGCGATCGCCGCTTCGGTCTGTTCCTGCATCCGCGCGGTTAGCGAGCCCTTCGCGCCTTCGTCGAGGCCGGCGGTGTCGATCACAGTGAATTCGAGATCGCCAAGCCGCGCCGGCCCTTCGCGGCGGTCGCGGGTCACGCCGGGTTCGTCGTCGACCAGCGCGAGCTTTTGTCCCACCAGTCGGTTGAACAGCGTCGATTTACCGACATTGGGCCGGCCGATAATGGCGATGGTGAAGGACATGGGCGTTTCCGTGCGCCCTTTGGGAAGCGCCTGTCAATGCAGCAGGGCGCGCGGCTTAGCGCTGGAAGCTGCCGCTCGGCATGGGCGCCGGAAATGGCGAGGCAGCCTGCTGCGGCTGGGCCGCGGGCTGCGGGGCGGGTGCGGGCTGCGGAGCGGCGGCGGAATCGGGAGGCGGTGCGGTAGTCCGCCGCCGCACGATCTTCTTGGGTTTTGGAGCCGGCGGCGCCGCGGCGGTCGAACCATCTTCCTCCGGAGCCGCCTCGGCAGCGGGCGCTGCAGCCGGCGCGGTGCTGGCGGACTGCTTGCCCTTGCTCTTGGATCGGGATTTTGACTTCGACTCTTCGACGGGCTGCGCGGCGGCGGCGGCGGCCGCGGCGTTCTGCTGATCGATCTGTTCCTGCGCCGAGCCCTTGTACAAACTCTTCGGCACGCCCTGCTCGAGGCCGGGCACGCCCTCCGGGAACACCGGCTTGCGCTCCCCTGGCAGCTTCTTCTTGGTGTCGAGGAAATCCAAGAGGTCGGTCGGATCCCAATTGCCCATGCTCGAGCTGCAGCCGGCCAGCGCGCCCGACAGGGCAACGACGACAGCGGCGGCGATGAGACGTTGCGAGCGCATGGACAATCTCTCACTCACCTGTTTTCAGCTCTTGCCGACCGGCGGAAGCAGCGCCTGCAGCGCTTCGGCGCGCGAGCGCAAGCTGGCCGGAGTCTCGCCGTCATTGGCGATCATATCCAGCCAACGCCGCGCCGCGGTCGGATCATTGGCGCGCCACGCCGACAGCGCCAGCAATTCCCGTGCGGTATGGCGATAGGTCGCACCGGGCGCGGCGACCGGCTCGAGACGCTGCTGCATGTTGTTGTAGCTGGTCGAATCCAGGAGCAGGCCGGCCGCCCGCACCCGGGCGAGATCCTGCTCCGCCGCACCGACGCTGCGATCTGCGGCAATGTCGTCATACAGCTTAGCCGCCGCTTGCGGATCGCGCACCGCGACCTCGGCTGCCGCGCGCAGCCGCGACAGCGTGCGGTACCCGTAAGGCGCGGTTGCGGCGAGCTTGGTGAATGCCGCTTCGGCTTCCGCATGCTTGTTCTGCTCGGAGAGCTCCGCGGCCGCCTCGAAGGCGGCACCGGCTTCCGCCGCCTTTTTGGCTTCAAGGTATTGGTAGCCGCGCCAGCCGCCGACCGCGGCGATGATCAGAAGGGCGCCCGCGACGATAAAGATCGAGTAGCGCTCCCACAGCTTTTTGAGCTGTTCGCGACGCACCTCCTCGTCGACTTCATCAAATAATTCAGTCACTTATGGCTAGTCCCATTCCCCGGTCCGGACCCGGCGAACCACCGTCCGCGCGCAAGCCCAGCCCCCATTTGGCCGCGGCGATAGCTTACCGATATGGCGGCGGCAAGGCAAAGCACGGCGACCGAAGCGTTAACAGCGACGCTTCGGCTATGCGCCGAATACCGGGACGCCGATCACCACGGGATGGAAGGCAAAGGCCAGCGCAAGATAGGCGACCACGCCGACCGCGATGGCGATGAGGTCGTTGCTCGGACCGCCCAGAGGAATCGGCGGCGCTCCGGCATCGGCACGACGCTTCAGTGAGACACGGTCGAAAACCGCCCAGGCGAGAAACGAGGCGAACAGGATGATCGAGCCGAGATCGCCGTTGGCGAGCAGATGCGCGGCGGCCCACAGCTTGACGCCGGCCAGCATCGGGTGCTTCAGCGCCGCATAGATGCGGCCGCGAATATAGGAGGCCACCACGAGGATCACGGCGGGAAGCATCAGCGCCGCTGCGATGTGCTTCATCGCAGCCGGCGGATACCAGATGTCGATCCATCCGGTCGCGCGATAACGCGCGAACCCCCAGACGATCAGCGCGAGGCCCAGCACGGAGACCAGCGAATAGCCTACCTTGTAACCGCCCTCGCCTGCGGTCGCGATGATCTGCGCCCGCACCTCGCGCTGCGTCGTCAGCGTATGGACGCCGAGCAACAGGACGAGCCCGAGCGTCATCACCAACAGTCCCATAATGCTTGCCCCCGAAACCAACGGACTATTTTTCGCCAACCTTGAACGGCGGCTCCTTGCCGGGCGGCACGGTTTCTTCCGCCATCGCCAGCATCATCGCTACCATGACGTAATTGCCCGCGACCGCGGTCAGGTCCACGATCTGCTGGTCGTTGAAGACTTTCCTGGCGCGCGCAAAGGTCTCGTCGGAAACCTTCTGCGTGGTGGTCAGCTCGGTGACGAAATCATACACGACGGCTTCATCCTCGGCCATGCCGGAGGGACGCTTGCTGGCTTTCAGCTCCGCAATGATGTCCGGCGACAGCCCGGCCTTGGCGGCGAGCGGCGCGTGTGCGTACCATTCCACCTGCGACCGCCACTGCCGGCCGATGATCAGGATCGCGAACTCATTGAGTTTTGTCGGGACCGAGGTTTCCCAGCGCAGGTAGTGAAACAGGTCGAACAGCCGCTGGCCGAGCACCGGGCTCCGCATCATCGGATTGTAAGGACCGGCGAGCCCGACGCTGGACACCTTCATCACCTGCTCGCCGAGCGGCTTCTGCTTCTCGTCGAGCTGATCCATGGTGAGCTGCGGAAAGCGCGGCTCCTTGCCGGTCGCGGGCGGCGCAAAAACCGTGGCGGCGAACCAGCCGCCGGCCGCGGCCAGCGTGAGCGACGACATCCAGAGCGAGGCCGATTTCATGGGGTTTCCTCCGTGATTTTTTTGATTGACGCGGAATGCTAGTCGAGCCGCGGGGTCGGCGCCAGCCGGATGATCGCGGACAAGACAGCCGGATCAGACCGCCCCGATATCGGCGAGGCATTGCTGGGTCAGCGTCATGCGGGCCGCGACATGGCGCGGCTCGCGAATATCGACATTCAACGCGAATACCGTTTGTGCAGTGCCTTTTTCGGCCCAGCCGACGACCCAGCCGAGCGAGGGCTTCCCCAGTTCGGCGCCAAGCAGGCCGGTCTTGGCCCGGATGACCGCGTCGCCAACCTTCGCCACCGGGAGAATGTCGCGCACCAGATCCTGGCTGCGCTTCGAAATCGGCAGCGCGGTGCGGCGCAGGCGGTCGAGGAAATCGATCTGCTGGATCGGATCGATGCGCAGCTCGCCGGTCAACCAGAACTGATCGATGCCGCCGCCGATGTTGCGGTTGCCGTATTCGAACAGGTCGACGTATTTTTGCATGCGCTCAACGCCGATGCGGCGGGCGATCTCCTGATAGACCGGAACGGCGGAAGCGGCGATCGCCGAGCGCAGCGTGTGATCCTGATTCCAGGCCTCGATGTTTCGCTTCACCCCGTCCCACTTGAACACGTCCTTGTCGGGATCCCCAACCACGCCGGTTTCCAGCGCGATCAGCGAGTTCGGAACTTTGTACGTGGATGCCGGCAGGAAGGCTTGCCCCGAACGCTCCGCGTCGCTGGCAATGATCAGATAGTCGTCGGTCTTGTAGCCCACGAAGGTGCCGACAGTGCCGGCGTCCGCAAAGTGCTTGGCAAGAGCATCGCGAATCTCGCTCCGTTGCGGCGCGACGTTGGCCAAGCTGCGTGACGGCGGCAGGACAACAGCAGCGAGAAGATAAAGAAGGCGGCGGCGGTCGATCAAGGCTGCACCCATGCTGAGATGAGGCGGCGAGGATGCGTTGCGTATCGTGGTGAAACGATGACGCGATGTGTGCAAAACTGCTAGCGCGCGTGACCCGACATCCGCAGCACGAATACCAGCACTTCGGCGACGGCTTTGTAAAGCTCGGCCGGGATTTCGTCGCCGAGCTCGATATGGGCGAGCGCGCCGGCGAGCACCTCATTCTGCTCGATCGGAACGCCGTGGGCCTTGGCGAGCTCGACGATCTTCTCGCCCATCACACCTCGGCCCTTGGCGACCACGCGCGGCGCGCCGGCATGGTCGTAATGCAAAGCGACCGCCAGCGGGTGTTTTGCGTCCGCGCTCACAGCGCGCGATCCAGAAAGTGTCCGGCGGGGGCGGAGACCGATTGCATCGGCGCGCCGTGGCGGATCGCGATGTCGCCGGGCTGCAATTCGGCGCGGATCAGCGCCTCGCTCAATTGCGCCATCCCGCCGTGCAGCTGCGCGGCGGTGCCGGGCCGCTCCGCCCATATCCGCACCGAGGTTCTGTCGCCCGACAACGAAATCACGGCATGAACCGGCCCGGTGGGCTCGACATCGAGCGAAAACCGCGCCTGCCACACCCGCTTCGCGGCGCCGATCGCGCTCGCTGCGCCATCCCGCGAAATCTCGAACTGCGCAATCGCGGTTCCAGCCGGCGTCGCGAACGGAATTTCGAAATTCCATCGAGGGGTGACCGCATCGTTTCGCACAACGGCACTGTCGGCGCGGTCAGGCAATGACGCGACTTGCAGCAAGGTCTGGCGCGCAATCGCGGCGTCGGTATCCCCGCCGAGATGGCGCACAATCGTTGCAAGCGGAGCATCAGGTGCCAGCGATGGTTCTGCGACGGGCTGTGCCGAAGGGAGAGCGCCGCGGAATGGCGGTGGCGGCAGGCTGGTTTGAGCTGCCGCCGCGCCGTCGCCGCGTATGGCACGCTGCAGCGCCGGTTCGGGGCGCAATGGATCAAGAGGCAGCTCTTCGCCGACTGCCGCCTGCCCTCCGGTCTGTCGCGTGTATCTCTCCACCTCCTGCTGCAGGTTCAGGATCGCGTCTGCCGGCCCGACACGCGGGGTTGCATCGCGCTGCTGCGGCGGCGTTGAAAGCACATGACTGCCGCCGTCCAATTTCGCAAATTCGTCCGCAGCTGGGACTCGCCCTTGCGGCAGCAGCACTTCTTCGAAATCGATTTCCGGGATCAGCGATGGTGTGCTTGCGGATTCGGGCGGCGTGCTGTTGGTCGCCGTCGTGGGACGAGCCGGCGGCGATCCAACGGTAGCCGGGATGACCGCTTCGCCCAATGACTGCAGGGTTTGTCGAAGCACGATCAGCGCCGCCTTGAGATCGAGCCGGGCCGATGGCGGCGCTCTGGACGCCAAAGCCGCCTCGAGAAAAAGTCCGGAGCTCCGGAACGCGGCCTTCAGGTCGCCACCGCCCAGATGCTGATCGACTCTCGGCCGCAAGGCCAATAGCTGCGCGACCGCCTGCTGTAGGTGCGGCGGAAGAAGGTCCGAAACCGCCACCGAACCGAGATTTGCAAACAGCGGCGCTAGGCTTGCCTGCCGCGGCGCGGCGATCTGCGTTGCCGCGGATACCGCAAGCGCTTGCAGCGGCGTCAGCGGGTTTTTCGACGCCGCGGCATCCGGCGCCGGGTTCTCCGCCATGAGGACAGCGGCCATGTCGCTGATATCCGGTGACGTAACGCCGGGAACGGTGCCTTCCAACGACGTCTGTGCCGCTCCACCGTGCCCGATCATCGCAAGTTTGACGCCGTCGGCGGTTTGCGAAACCGCAAGCTGCAGGATCTGGCCGGGCTGCAGCGGGACTTCGGAAAGCACCTCGATCGACAGATTGGCGATCGCAATCCGCACCAGATCATTGGCGAGGATTTTCTGTACCTGCGCGTCGATCACCGTCCCGGGCTGCAGCACGACATCGGTCGCAGTGCCTTGCGCGGCAATCACCGGAAAGATCGGGTTGATGGAGATCGCCATGGCCGCGGTCCTAAAGCTCGACCACACGCTAGCGAAGCGTCGTAAACCCTTTGTTAACTGCTGCGGGACTCCATCGCCTTCAGCACGCGGGCGGCCGCACGAAAATCGAGGTATCGCGCCAGTCGGCGTTCGGCGACTTCGGCATCAACACCCCAGTGCTCGACATTCCAGTCCTCATCGACGTGGGCTGCGGCCCAGACCTGGTCTTCGTCGAATACCCCGCGGAACAGCGCCAGCGCTAAGAGCGCCGAGCCTGTCAGCGTGGTCACCATGTGAAGCGCCGCGAGCTGCCACGGATCGGCGGGCAAGGCGGCGCGGGCGGCGGAAACCGCCTGGTCGGGCTGGCGCACATGCACGATGCCTTCGGTCAGAATGAAATGCGCGCCGAGCGCATCCGCCGCCCAGAACAGCACCGGGTCCCAATGTTCGGCTTCCCGCGCGACCAGGGCTTCCGGATGGCCGGCACGGTAGAATACCAGGTCGGACTGAAAGTATTTCGCGATGTCCTCCGTCACCGGTTCGATCCGGTCGCTCAACGCATCGATCACGGTGTTGGCAAGCCGCGTCACCGGCATCGTGGTCGGATCGATCAGCTCCTGCTGCGCATCCCATTCCGCGGCGATCAAATCCGCGATTTCCCGGGTCGGTGCGGCCAGCCACCGCCGTGACGGCGTACGGACCGGCTTGCCATCGAGATTGATCGTAAATCCGCTCGGCGTTTCGCTGACGTCGGCGGCGTTGTAGAATCGCTTGCGCTGCGGGCTGCGCGAGGTGCGGCGCACCGCTTCCTGCGGATCGAGCGGCGATTGCCCGGCAACTTGATCAAACAGTTCACGCATCGGCTTCTGCCTGTCGATTATTCTTCGGGCGCATTTTCGATCGGATCGAACCGGTCGGCTTCCAGCCCCAGCAGATTCCAGGACTGCAGCATGTGCGGCGGCAGCGGCGCAGTGACGTCGATGAAGCCGCCTCTGGGATGCGGGATCACGATCCGCCGCGCCAGCAGATGCAGCCGGTTCTGCAAGCCCCCCGGCAGCTGCCAGTTCTCCTTGTTGAAATATTTGGGGTCGCCGACGATGGCATGATCGATATGCGCCATATGCGCGCGCAGTTGATGGGTGCGCCCGGTCACCGGTTTCAAGGATACCCAGGACAGCTTGGTCGCCGAAGTCTCGACCACGGCGTAATAGGTCACCGCGTGGCTCGCGCCTTCGTCGCCATGCGCGGCCACCCGCATGATCGACTCATCCTCGTTCTCCTCCTTGGCGAGATAGGTGGAGATGCGCCCTTGTTTCGGCTTGGGCACGCCGGCCACCAGCGCCCAATAGATCTTGCGCGCGGAGCGGTGGCGAAACGAACCGGTCAGCGCGGTCGCGGCAAAGCGAGTTTTTGCAACCAGCAGACACCCCGCGGTCTCGCGATCGAGCCGATGCACCAGCCGGGGACGCTGGCCTTTGGCGTCCCGCATCGTTTCCAGCATCTGGTCGACATGCCGCGTCAGGCCCGAGCCGCCCTGCACGGCGAGGCCGGCCGGCTTGTTCAGCACCATGACGTCGTCGTCCTCGAACAGGATCATGTCCTGCAACGCGCCGCGCGCCTTCTGCGCGGCATCCGAAACGCCGGCGTCAGCTTTCGGCGCGTCGAGCTTCAGCGGCGGAATCCGCACGCTTTGGCCCTCTTCCAGCCGGTCCTTGCTGTCGGCGCGCTTGCCGTTCACCCGCAGCTCGCCTTTGCGCACAATGCGCTGGATGTGGGAAAACGACAGGCCCGGAAATCGCGCCTCGAGAAAGCGATCGACGCGCATGTTGGCTTCGTCCGCACTCACCGTGACAGTCTGGACCTTTGTCGGCAGCGGCACCAAGGGCTCCGCTTTCGCCGGTACTGCGCTAGTGTGGGATGTGCGCTGCTCGAAGGATGCAAAGGCAGCCTTTGGCGCTCGCTCTCCAACATGACGGCTAGTCTGTTGCTTGCCGTCGCGATACGCCCGCGAGCCTTTCGGACGATCGCCGGGCGCACGCTTGGCCAGCGGTCTTTTGACGCGGCGGCTCATGATGTCTTTCCGCCTCTCAGCTTCGCCCAGTAATCCAGCCGCTTGCGGATCTCGCGCTCGAAGCCGCGGTCGGGCGGATCGTAAAAGGTCTGGCGCCCGAGCGCTTCCGGGAAGTAATCCTGGCCGGAAAATGCTTCCTCGGTATCGTGGTCGTATTGATAGCCGCTGCCATAGCCCTCCGACTTCATCAGCTTGGTCGGCGAATTCAGGATGTGCTTTGGCGGCAGCAGCGAGCCGGCCTCCTTCGCGGTGCGCATCGCCGCGCCGAACGCCGTGTAGGCGGCGTTGGATTTCGGCGCGGTCGCCAGGTAGATCACCGCCTGCGCAATGGCGAGTTCCCCTTCGGGACTGCCGAGGAAGTCATAGGCATCCTTGGCGGCATTGGCGACCACCAGCGCCTGCGGATCGGCGAGCCCGATGTCCTCGACCGCCATACGCACGACGCGCCGCGCCAGAAACAGCGGATCCTCTCCGGCATCCATCATCCGCGCCAGGTAATACAGCGCTGCATCGGGGTCGGAGCCGCGCACCGATTTATGCAGCGCCGAGATCAGGTTGTAATGGCCGTCTGCCGATTTGTCATAGATCGGCGCCCGCCGCTGCAGGATGTCCTGCAGCCGTGCGGCATCGAAGGTCTCGCCTTCGCGCGCCGAGCGCCAGACCTCTTCCGCCAAAGTCAGCGCCGCGCGGCCGTCCCCGTCGGCCATCCGAACCAGCACCGCACGCGCCTCGTCGTCGAGCGGCAGCTTTCTGCCCTCGATCTTTTCGGCATGCGCGAACAGTTTTTCGATCGCCTCGGCCTCCAGCGAATGAAACACCAGCACGCGCGCCCGCGACAGCAACGCGGCATTCAGTTCGAACGACGGGTTCTCGGTGGTGGCACCGACCAGCACCACGGTGCCGTCTTCCATCACTGGCAGAAACGAATCCTGCTGCGCGCGGTTGAAGCGATGCACCTCGTCGACGAACAGCAAGGTGCCCTTGCCGGTCTCGCGCCGAGCCCGCGCCGCCTCGAACACTTTCTTCAGGTCCGCCACGCCGGAAAACACCGCGGAAATCTGCTCGAAATGCAGTTCGGTGGCGTCCGCCAAGAGCCGCGCCACCGTGGTCTTGCCGGTGCCGGGCGGGCCCCAGAAGATCAGCGAACCGAGTGTGCGCGTTTCCAGCATGCGGGTCAGCGCGCCGTCCGGGCCAAGGATGTGATCCTGGCCGACGACGTCGGACAGGGTGCGCGGGCGCAGCCGGTCGGGCAGCGGATGCGGCGCATCCTGCTCCAGTCCTGCCGCGGCGAACAGGGTGGCGACCTGGCGTGGGCGCTTCGGGCTCATCCGCCTAACGTGACGTTGATCTGCTGACCGCCGCGCACCACCACGATACGCCATAGCCGGGTCGGCTCGCGCGTGGCACGCTCCAGGTCACTGGTCTTTGCAATCTTCTGGTTGTTCACGGCCAGAATGATATCGCCCTTCTGGAAGCCCACACTTGCCGCGGCGGCGTCGTCGGCAAGCTCGGTCACCACCACCCCTTCGGTGTTGGCGTCGAGGCGCAGTTCTTCGGCAACCGCAGGCGAAATATTGGCGACCTTGGCGCCCTGGAACGGCGAGCGTGACTTGATCACGATCTCATCGCGGCCGGTGTCCGGCGCGGTTTCAAGCGGGATCGATAGTTTCAGCGTCTTGCCGTCGCGCTGCACGTCGACCTGTGCGAAGCCGCCGAGCGGGCGCGTGGCAAACCGGTAGTCGAACGCATTCGGATCATCCACCGTCTGTCCGTCGATCGCGACGATCAAGTCCGAGAGTTTCAGGCCGGCCCGCGCGGCGGGGCTGTTGGGCGCCACATTGGCGACCAGCGCGCCGTTCGGCAGGCGAAGCCCGAGCGTCTCCGCAATCTCCGGCGTCACCGCCTGCAGCCGCGCGCCGAGCCACGGCCGCTTCACCGCCTTGCCGCCGCTCTTGGCGGAGGCGACGACGACGCGCA